>Ga0268250_10000825_pt1 | contig 14036 bp, 9 predicted proteins | sample AgamicAsSfe_FD_200448 | JGI IMG/M metagenome (GOLD analysis project Ga0268250, IMG submission 200448) | Agave microbial communities from Guanajuato, Mexico - As.Sf.e (v2) (version 2) | ecosystem: Host-associated > Plants > Phyllosphere > Phylloplane/Leaf | place: Guanajuato, Mexico | collected... | reverse complement strand
GAAGAAGCTTCCAAGTTGTCATTACCGGCTCGAACGGATATGTGAACACGAGCATTGAGACGCCTACCGGATACAGCACTCCCAGGTACTATGGCAAAGCAGCCATCAGCGCCCCAATTGACTGCAACGGCGACACCGGGGCCATCACGACCGTACCCATCCAAGCTCAGACTTTCGACATTGATCTCTGTGCGGCCGCCTGCGATGCACAAGCCGCTTCTGGTGCTCAGAGAGTGTGCCGATTCTTCGATACCTACATTCTGTACAAAGACGGGAAGTCACTCGGGCAGATGTGCGCTCTTTACGATCAGGTGTACGACGCCAGCTATGCTACCAACAAAGGCTACAGTGCCTCTGGAAGCACTTACACCATCGGATTCTCTTACACTTCATACAGCGTGGCTCGCAACAGTGTCCCATATGTCTGCCCTGCACCGCCAGCTGTCAATACTTGCCAAAATGGTGGCTTGCAATGGGCCTGGTTCTCTGACGGCCAGGAGTCATACAGTGATGATGACGAGCTCAACTTCGACATCACTGGCCACAAAAAGGATAGTCCTCAAGCAAGAGGTACCACTTCCTATCTACACTACAGTCGAAGCGACGAAAATGTATACGGCAATGGCGGCCTTGACGCTTACCACTTTGTTATCGAACACCGCGGCTATATCTATGCTCCTTACACTGGAACCTATACCTTCGCCCTGTCCAATGTTGACGACCTGGCGTATACTTGGATAGGACCCTACGCATACAAAGGCTGGACCAAGTCCAACAGTGACCAATTTGCTGATTTCGAATACAACGGTTATACCAACGGGCAAAACACCATCACCAAGACTTTGACGGCGAAGCAGTACTATCCTTTCCGACTGGTGTACAAGCAGGGCCTCGGTGGTGCTTCTTTCGACTATACTATCACTGATCCTAAGGGCAATGTTGTCATTGGCAACAGTGCTCAGAGCAATGGGTCTCCTTACGTCGTGCAATACTCCTGTGATGGTACCTCAGCACCTGCGTACCCAGATTTTGGCCAGGAGGCTTGATCGTGGATTCTCGATTATGTAAAGACAGAGCTTCTGTCGGAATCTTGGGATGTGAACAGATGAGCAGTCGATGAGGTGTGCTCGCACAGCAAACGGGCATGGATTCTAGTGGTTCGGTCGCGAGTCCGCGAAAGCGAGTTGTCCTGACAATTTTTGCGCCTTACGTGTGACACGAGCGCTTGCCGTAGTATACGAAATCATAATGATGTTGTTATAATTCCCTCTTCTCAAATCCTCATACTCGGGTAGCAGCGAGTACTTCGTCTTCTTGTACGGTGCACGTCTGCTGGCTCCATGCTACATACTTTCGATTGTCAAGCAAGATTCCTTGGTCGAGAGGTGTGAAAATCTCGGACGGGCTCACGTCTGATGATCGCTATCTGCATTCGACTGTCTGGAATTGTTGAACCGGTCGCGGAATCATTGATTCAAGATATCCATACTGGTCCTTGTGGTATTATAGATCATAGAAGGCTACACGGATGCGCGGCAGACCCGGGCGGAACGTCCAGACCTGCACATCGACTAATTGATGTCTCTTCCGCGAGCATTACAGCTACCGTAACAACCATGATTGACGACATAATGTGTCTGGCGTGGGTGGAAACACGTGGTTTACGACGACGACAAAAGGTTAAACCACGATCTTGCCTGTAATCTGGGGATTCGACCGAGATCACGACGGGCTGAAACTGGTCTGGGGCCATGCGCCTACGAAGAGCTTTTCCCCCTCTATCTGAAGGAAGTCCGCTGCGAAGAGGACCTCCGCCGTCGTTGAACTTCGATCCTCAGCCGGCGTCCATTATCTTGGGGTACGCCCAGCCGAGAAACAGTACGATTCTGGAAGACTATTAATGACTATTTTTGCTTTATATCGTCCCGTTTCCAGCGACAACCTTAACGTATCCACGGGATTTCTTGAGCGTTACTCCTGGCCTTCGCGGTTTAGCCAAGGACACAATGTTTAACTTCAGCGTCGCAGTAAGTGATCAGGGTTCCAGAAGTCTAAAAGCCACCAGATTTGCGATCGATGGATATGAGAGCACCTGTGAACCCCCAAAATGCGCTAAACGCTCAATCACATATCTGCTCAGGGTTGAAATGAGAAGAGTGTACCTGTCCTCCCTCGCGATCATCAAAGCCTCTCCTTATATATCATCACCCAACCCAAGCGACCGCCAACTTCTTAGCGACACATGGTCGATTTGTCGTGACTTGAGAATCATGATGGACAACACTGTATACGAACCGGTCGTAGAAAACGATCATGCTCTGATGACCGTCAAGCTCGACATGCTCCAGCCATGGCCTCAGATCGACTTCACTAGTCTGTCACTCGCTCAGGGGCATAATCTCCAAATACAGGACTGCAGCCGGACAGCCCTTACAAGTCCCACGCAAAACCATGGCTTTCTCCAATCAGTACCTTTGCAGACGAAGACATGGTATTGTCCCAGTCAAGGGCATATACATGATCAAGACATCCGAACGTGTACCACGTGGACTCCGCGGACTATGGGCATGTCGCATGTCGAACATCTTTCATCATACGACGTCGGTGTGCGCGCTCTTGATAGGAGCGGGGTATACCAATCCAACGAAACCACCCACTATGGCGCAACGATCCGGAAGCCGAACCATTACAGCAGTCCTGTAGTCTGGACGCCCTTACCCTACGAGACCTGCTGTTCAAACCCCACGGAGAGATCATTAGCAACAAACCTCGGGGTCTTTTCCCCACTGTAGGAAACGAACAACACAGAAAGGATGACTGCGTCACGCCTGGAAGAACAGGAGCGACTAATGTGCTATGCCCATGGATGCAATGGCCGCAGGTTCTCATCGATCAGCAACCTTAGACGACATGAACGAGAACGCGCCGGACGGGCTTCCGTGAGCTTCTGTTGTTGGTGCGGTGCTCCTTTCTACCGGCGCTGGACCAGAGATCGTCATGTCATCCGAAAGGACTGCCTGAGACCCCCATCGCAGAAGACTCCACTCGCTTCACCAACACTGCTCGATCAACAAAGCGATCGAGAGAGTCGTGAATAATGACCTCTACGTCCTGCTGATCATTCGAGTCGAACATGATCAATCGGACCAAACATTGGGTGAGTCTCATGGAGGCCACTCTACTAGTCTTGGATCTCAGGCTGTTGTTTGTTCGATGATACCTACCGAGATGCAGATTTGACACATTCTCTCTGCCGTAGTCCGATGTTGGGGTAGTCACCGCGGGGTAGTGTTTTCGACTCAACAGGGAACAAGTGATATACGGATCAGCTGAAACGTGGAGGTGAAGAACAAGGTGTCGAGTCGAAACAGCAGGTCAATTGATAACCAGAACTCAGTGCAAGTCGATACACCAGAACCAGTCTGGGGTCTTGGAAGTCATGTTGTGTGATCATGTCTATCGAACAGCTGCCTCAATGGCTACTTCTCCACCACAGTCTTTGAACGGAGTATCCGACACCAGCCTGCATCTGGGACCAAGATACGCAGACGCCGATGGCGGATTGTAATCATGATCCAATTTGTATCGTACTAGTCTCACGTTGAGTCGGGAGCATTGGTCATGACAGAAACACAAGGTGTCCGGAAAACGTCCTATCTTTACTTTCGTACTTTCCAAAGTCTGTCAATACTCAGTACAAGCTGACCAATCGACAAATGAGACCCTCAACGCGGTGGCTTGGCGGCTGGTAACAGGCACCTCACGAAGTTGAGGACATAGATCTAAGCAGGAACGATAGGCTTTGCCCTGGATACGAGTCTAGGATCGGGACATTAGCAGACGCTTGCATCTCCGTGAAGCTGGCTCCGGTTGGTAGATTAGCCCCACCAGGGCGAGTGTCACCCTGATGGTTCTCGACGTCAGTCTGTTAGATGAGGGTCATGGTGAAATATCGGCCCATCTTGTCGCTCCTCTTAGCTAGCATGTTCAGTAAACACAATGAGGACAGACATCGATCATGTGAAACGCTTTGGGCTTCCGAGAGTAGAGGTGCCAGCTCTAATGTATCCAAGACGAGAGAGTCCTCGTAAACCATGTCTGTAGAGCAAGAAACATAATCCCCAGATGTCACCGGTTGTCAGTGCTTCGTTGTCACGATAGCTTCGAGCATACGTAACGGTAGGGGCAGGAAATCCCGGTGGTGGAAGATAAGCACTAGCTGTGCCGCACTAGATCGTGACATGGACTGAGGTTGGAAGCTCGAACGGTCGATTAACATGTTGAGATGTTTGAATCGGGGAGTCATCGAAAGTGGTGACTCGCGATGGAGACAGGGGAACAGAGTTTCGTTTAGGGTGACATGGTGCGATTACTGCGCGTTAGATGCATAGTGGACAGCCTGGGGAAGAAGAAGATGGGATTGTACGGTGTACGACGGGAATCTTAGCCTCCACAGCATTATTGCCATGAGGTCTACAGGACGACATGGTCAAACATGTGAAAATTACTCATTGGCATGGAAGTGGTAATATTCCGCGACGTTAGGGCTCGATACTGCTCGGCTTCCAACGGATCAGCCACCACATCCTAGGAGAAGTCTCGCTCATGGACACCCGAGTGTCAGTCTTCTCACCGAACCTTCACCAGCACTCTAGCAGAAGTACTGATATCTCCAAGTAGGACGATCCCTTGAGGTAGCACATCGTTGTCCATCTAGCATTCCCTGATAATCCTGTTCTAGATATCAGCAAAACAGCTAGAGGGTCTATTTATGGGTCAACGTGGTTTGTCATCGTTGCGCCGAACGCCCGGGGACAAACCCCCTTAACGCGCTCGGCCCAAACCACCGAGATCTCTCGTTAGTAAGGTTTCAGATCTGCTGGTGACAGCTGTATCAAAATTTAATCGGGACTTTGAATATTGACATATACATGCTTACTTACCCGAGGTACTCGGAGCCGAACAGAAAATGCAAGTATAGCCTATTATGCCCAAGTCTTGGGAGCGATTTACTCAACGTCACGGAATCTTCGTGCTCGTAACTCAAACGACGAACAGCCGATGACTCTACCACTCGGGTATACCGAGCTAGGATCGATTCTTACCGTGCTATCGTAGACGTAGGCCATCATTCCAGAACATCTGTAAGCCACAGTGCGCACTTGTCTCAAACCCTGGACTGAAAACAATCCTCTTCCCGGCCCTCCCCAAACAAGACATACTTCGACTAGCTTTGACCGTACGACGACCACTTACTTCGCCAGCTGTCAGATCTGTTGAGGATTCCAGAACCACTTGCAATCGTCTCGCTCGGGACTTTGCCCTCTTCGAAGCTTTTCCGGAGCAAGAACACATCCATGGATCTTGCCCCGTTCTTCGTGTTGGGCTGGGATCACAAGAAAAAATGACAAATACCACCAGGAAGTTTTGTATAAATGCTGGCAAAGTGTCCGTGATGTAGACGAACATCGCTCACATCCACAACTCATCACATCAAACCTTTTCAAGCATCATGGCTGTTCATTTCAAAGTCACCCAGACCACCATCGCCAGCTTGGTCCTTGTCTGCCTGATTGGTAGAGCTCATGCTGCACCACAAGGCATCAACTTTGCTGTAGTCGATATCGCCGCGCCGGTCGCTTCGGGTCCCCTTGACAATGGCATCCCATCTCAGTCTGCATCGCTCCAGACTAGCTTTACTGTCGATCCAGTAGCTTCTCCTACGGGTTCTGTTCAGGCGCGTTCTTTAACCAAGCGCGACCTAGCCATCAGCCAAAGCTCCAGAAATGCCGCTTATGACGCGTCACTCGGAACCTTCGGGCAAACTACAACGGTGCAACCTGGTGTCACGTACTGGCTCTCAGGTGGAAGCATACATGATTTCTTTGGCAACATCGATAATAGCGGCAACATCGTTGTGAGCCAGACAGATTTCCTCAAGCAATATCCTTATGGAGGCGGCCAGACTTCGGACTGGGTTGGTCATGACGCCAACAATGGCAATCTGAAGAATGCCCAAGGGGCTTTGATCATGCTGAATGACATTGGCTCAGCTTCAGCACCAACGTATGACTGGTATCTGCACAGCATGATCAACAATGGTACCATTCAGTGGTGTGGTCGTGGCGACACTGGTGGTAGTACTTATCAGATGTACTCAGATAACGACGCCACCAACAATGGCCTCATCTCCTACGAGCAAGCTTTCTCCAATTTCGGCGCTTCGTTTGTGTGGCGCAACCCAGTGCTGACTCCAGGCACCGTCAGTGGATCTAATCTCTACAACAATGGCGCTTTCCGCCTGATCAACATTGTCTATCACAACGTTCAGAACGTCTATGGATCTGGTTGCTGGGAGATCGGCAAAGGCGGTGTCCTCTACCTCGAGGATGGGACTGGAGTGTTTCAGAACCCAACAAAAGGCCCATCTTTTCCCAATCAGTCAATCTACTTCCAAGACTCAAGTGCTGTTCTCCACATGGACACTGCCGTCTACTCTCTCAACTCCGCGTTCGGCCCTAAAGTCTTTGGTTTCGGCAGCGGTAACGCCATTGAATTCTTCCAGATCATCACCAAGTTTGGCTACGATGCCGGCAGTGGCAATCTCCAAGTGAGCTTCCTGGGTGGTAATTCTGTCTCCATTAAGCTTGGCCCTGGGTACAATGCTTCGCTCTTCGCAAAGAAGAACAACCCTCAGAAGTACAACGTCATAGGGTACAACGCGATATTCTATAACGGCCCGGCTCCTGCGCAGAATGTGCCCTCAGTGTGCTCCATCTCCTATCCTGTCTGCTCTCAATTGTCTGGCGACTTTGTGCCTCCTTCCACGAGTACTAGTGTGTCTCTGACCTTTACCGCGCTTTCTTCGACTTCGTCTGCCATCTCTAGCTCAGTGTCGACCAGCACTCGCAGCGTTGCATCCTCATCTTTGTCTTCTACTACCGCAAGTTCGGCTACCCCTGCCAGCTCGACCATTTCAATCAGCAAGGCGTCCTCGACGGCTTCCTCCTCTAGCACTAGCAGCTCAATCGCCTCAGTCTCAGTGTCCAACACTGTCTCGTCATCTGCCCCGAGTTCCACTTTCAGCACTGCGACCGACTCGGCTGGCCAGCCTTGCCCTACCACTCCCGAGCAATGTACTTACTGCGGCTTCATCAATCCTCAAGACCCATGCGCTCCTCAGCCAGACGGATATGGTCCCGTACCTACCCCTGACACGCCTTCTGCATTCTTGGCTTTCTCTACATTGCATGCTTTGGCCAACTCAGCACCCACCGAAGTCCCATCCACCCAGAATCAGGTATACCAACAGACCTTCAAAGACCTCAATGCTGCCTCCAGTGCCCAATCATACCTCGGTCTGCAGACTCTACACAGCTACAACGTCTCCGAATGCGCTGCTTACTGCGATGCTACGAATCTCTGCACAGCCTTCAACATTTATATCGAGAGAGATCCATCCTTGAACCCAACTGCAAACGATAGTACCGCACCTACCATCTGGGGATACTGGTACGCTCATCTTCTCTCGTCCCCCCCGTCATTCGTTACTAACTTTGCTGCACAGGTGTCCCAAGCCTCCAGCTATCACAAACTTCAAGTGCACACTGTGGGGCTCATCCCTCACTAATCTAACAGCTACAAACACCGGCGGATACCGTGGCAGGGAGTTCCAAGTCGTCATCACCGGGTCCAATGGCTACGACAAGACCAGCCAAATCATCCCGGGCTCAGACATCACCACTTGGAAATCCCCCGTTGACCTGAAAGCCAAAGCTATTGACGCACCCGTCAAGTCTGTCGGTAGCAAGTTCTTCCCCGGTCCATTCAACGTCAAAGTTTGCAGCGACTATGCCGTTCAGCAAAACAGTTGCAACAAAGACGCTGGACTTCCTGCTCTGGTCAAGATGGTTAATGCCTACTATGTCAACAAGGATGGCGTCCCGTATGGTACTTATTGCGGCTTGTACTCGGATGATGCCGATGTGAGCCTTACTACCTATACCGGTGGTCAGGACCAGGGACACACTTACGCCGTCGTTCAGTCCTGGAAATACCTCATGGTTTAAGGTCAAGATTCGGTAGCTGCTTGCGGCGAGGTGGAGAAGCGATGATTGCGTCAGGTGATCGTCTTCTCGAAGCTCGCAAAGTATCTGTCTGTCCGGAAATGATTCGCAAGTCACAGCGACTTGAGGCAAGGTTGTGTATCGTGATCGATGGAGGCTTGAGCGATGCAGGGGGTTAGTCAATAGTCAGATCATAGATATGCTATATCATTTTTCTGTGACAATATATTCGTCTCTCAATGATATAGGAACTTGCGAGGGTATACATGAGTTGCAAAGATGTTGCCATGAGGTTTCCGCATCAGGCGATAAATCCTTCGTAGATGTGGGTCCAAACTTTCCCTGTGGTCCCTTCTTGTGGCAGCACATCACTGCATCTATCTGATGGTGATTGAAGACGAACCAGTGCTCTCGTAGCCCTCGGTAGCCATGATCTGGTAGTTGAAAGTACCAAGGTTCTGTAATTACTGTCAGCTGAGGAACTTCAACATCAAGTGTCGAGAACAACATACCAAGCCGTGAGACTTCCAGGCGTTGATGTGGTTCTGGAAAGTGATGGTACCGCTGGTACGCTTGCTCTGGCGAACAGAGAGGTACTGGTGGAAAGTGGCAGTGCCCTGGATCGAAGGTGCGTTGGTGCGGGTGGTCTCGTAAATGTCGTAGACGCCACCGTCGGAAGTGACCTTGTAGTCATGTCAGCGATGAATGCAGGGACCTAGAGGTATGGTGTAGTGTCTTACAGTGCCCAAATGGGTTCCAGCGCTGCCAGGGTTGTAGGTACCGTAGGTCTCGATGACGTAGTACTCGACAAGAGGGCCGGTGGTCCAGCCGTAAAGAGCAATCAGACTGTCACCACCAGCATTGATGGATCCAGAGTAGTTGATGGTGCTGCAAAAGAGTGAGAGGGTGTGCTGGCTGCAACGCATCAAGTTCAGACTCACCGAGCGGCACCAGTCTGCCATCCGATACCAGCGACAACGTCGGTGTTGGCGCTGGTCCACTTGAGGTTGTATGTGCCGGTTCCGAGAGTGAAAGTGTCGGCACCGTTCTCGACGTAGTTGGAGAAGTAGTAACCACCGTAGTTACCGACCTGGTTGCCAGTGATGGTCTCACTACGCTTCTCGATGTCACTAACAGGTGCTGCCAGAGCGAGAGTGGCGTATGCAGCAGCGCAGAAGATGGACTTGAAGGAGGGCATGGTGAAGAGAAAGGTGTGGGATGGAAGTTGTCGGGGTTGATGTGGTCAACAATCAAGGGAACTGGATAATTTTTATACTTAGGATGATCATCTCGTCAATGACGGGTGACTAAGGCCATCAAATCTAATTATTGTTCTTCCTTACAGGCTGGTGGTCTGGCTAAAATACGAGCCCTATGGGGTTTCCAGGGTTTTGCTGAAGGGTCCCTCCCCCGCGTGTTTCACGGGCCGGGCCAGCTCAAGCACGTCAGTCAATCGGGTTGGCGGTACAGACACAGGCGGTCCTGCACAATCCAAGCCTTGAAAGGTGCAATCAAGCAGCGACAAGCTTTGCTAGATGCTCTGTGCTTTTATCTGGAAAGTGCCAGGCTAAAGAAAAGAGGAGAAGCATTTTAAACAAGCTTCGCTTGGAACTGTCGATCACACAAAGGCCTCGGCTTCGAAAACCGGCTTGTGAGCTGTACGCGTGTATGCAAGGCAATCTCAAGCCCGCCAATCGATGCATATCTACATAGTCGTATACTTCTTGCACCGAGTGTGACAAGTTTCTATATGGTATACTGGCGGATGCACCAATTGTTTGCTCGTTACGTTCGGTAATGAGATTCGGAATGGCACGCGCGACCCCACAATCTTCGTGGCGGCTGATGTGAGGTTTCGGCTATGCGTCGTATACGATATAGAGCTCCATGTCCCAGCCACTCGGCCGTATTAACGGTCGCTAGATAGCCATGCTATGATCGCTCCATGCTTGTCGCCGGGTGAATTGACTGCCTCTAACGTAGCACCACTTCGTCTCGACCACAGCCATGCGAGATGCTGCGCTGATCGACATTCTGGACGTTGCTCACCGAGCGGGCAGCAAACATGCAACGAATAGTTCCATACATGCTATGGAAACATTGCCATCAGGCATATAGCATTGCGTATACGGCCTAGCTAGAGACTCTTTCTCGGCTTCTGATTCGAACGTTGAAATTCTTCCGCGCTACGAAGAAGGCATTCTTCAAATACATCGGTCCCTCTGATTCGACATTTTCAAGCTGTCCACCTGTTACTTACATGAACCGCTAGACTGGGTGAAAAAAAGGGCTTACCTCGAATCTTCTCAAAAAGCTGGGCACCAACTTGTACGTTTCCATCAGACTGATGTTTCTTCCGATACAGGTTCTTGCTCCCGCTCCGAAGTGAAACATGCTCGACTTCATCTTTGCAATTCTTGTTGGGTCGGCACCTTCACTCTCAAGCCAACGCTCTGGTCTGAAAATGTCTGCGTCTTCTCCAAAGATATTCTTGTTCTGATGTAGAACCCAAGCATTACAGCCGACGACGGTTCCGCCAGGTATAAGTTCACCACGAATCGTGGCGCCTTGGGGTGGCACGACTCGCTCAAGAAGTAATCCGACAGCTGGATGCATTCGAAAGGACTCATTGACCACAGCGTCAAGGTACTTCAGCTTGTTGGCAGCCGGAAAAGGAACGACATCACCAGCTCCGGTCGTGTCGTGATTCGAGTCAAGCAGCCCGGCAGCATCTGCTGAATCAATTTCTTCTAACAGCTTCTTGTAGACGCGAGGATTCTGTAAGATATAGTAGAAAACACCTGACAAGCTAATGGCAGTACTGTCCGACCCGGCGATAATCAGGGAAGCACACATGGCAGTGATCCGGGCGTCGGTGAGGAAGTCCTTGTTCTTCTCTTGGGATTGAAGGAATCGTTGGAGAAAGTTCACGCCGTGTTTCTCGGGCAACGTGGACTTAGTATCCTTGAGAGGAGTCGCCACTGCCTCTTTCTGTCTTGCAATCGCAAATTTGATGATGGCGGCATTTGGAGTTGCGGGCCAGAGGTCTTTCGACTCGAGAAATAGCTTGATCGGGTTTTTGACAAACAGATAGTCCCACCAAGGATTTTGTCCAACAACGGCTCCGTAGTTGATGAAAGAGTCGACCGTCGAGATAATGTTGGAGACGTCTTTGTTTTGTTCCACAAAGCCTAAGCGTTTAGACCATGTGATTTCACCAATGACATCAAACGCAAAGTACTGCATCCACATTGAAAGATCGCAGGTTTTTCCGGTGTCGACGAACACATCCTGTGTACGCTGCAGGAAATAAGATGTACAGCTATCTACAAGGGGTTCGTAGTCTAGCAACGTCGTCAGGGCGAAGACATGATTAACGGAACGGCGCAGACGAGCGTGGTATGTTTCCGATCTGGTGGAGAACCTGAATGATGACGGGACTCATTAGCCATAATTTACGCGACCGGTCTGGTGGAAGATCTCTGACGTACAGGTTGTAGACCGTCTTGCCTTTGTTCACTGTGCCAAAAACGCTGTAGTATCCACTCTGACCTCCGTCAGCTATATTGCAGGACTGGCATCTGACTTCCTCCACTGACTTTGGTAAATCCTTTGTTCAGGCCGTAGATTTCGGGTATAGCTCCAGGATCGGCAAATGATAGGACGTTCGGTGCGACCCGTACCACATCGCCATACTTGGCATGGAGCTTTCGATATGTGGTGTGTGTGTCTCGGTGGTAAACATCTAGCGCACGCCAGATGTTTGTGAAAGATGCGATCAACGGTCCGGGATATCTGTTCAGACCTTTTTGTAATCTTTGATGAGCCACATAGATGACGGTCAAGATTATGGAAATAGCGATGAAGAGACGGCTATCTAGTGAGTTAGAAAGTTTGATGTGTTGCAACATCATGAATGATGAGTCTGTCGTCGAGCACGCATTGAATCCTAGAATCGGCATGGCTTGTATATAAGCATGATCTCCTTGAGCCCCGCTCGTACCCTCAATGCAAGATCACCCTAGTCATCAGACGCTTCGAGTGCCCTATTGGCCGGCAGAGTGACTCCAGGTAGACGTTGCGGAGGAACACTAAGTACACCCGCCCGAAGATCCGGAGGGCCCTGTCGACCCCGCACTGACCAAATCTCGGATCGGCTTAGGATCGGATCGGCAATCCCAGTGGGGAGGGGTAGAGCAGCCTTCTTGCGTTGCCTGGTATCGGAACATCGCCTTGCCGAAAGCCGTTTAGCATGAGGTTCTGTAATCAGTCTGAATATGAGAGAGACTGCTCTTCCCGGATCACGGTAAGTGTTCGCGGCTGTGCACATGTGCACCCATCTAAGTACTTCAGCTATAATAAGTCTCAGTCCCTCGATCACCTTCATCCCAGGGCAGAGATCGATACACCTTACCGCACCACACCACACTACGCCACTATGTCGACAGTGGACCGCCACACACTCCCTGAGGGATCGAGACCCATTCAATGTGTCCGTAACAATGGACCAGACGATCTTGCCCTACAACGCTGGAAACTCCGCGAACTTGCTGAAGGCTGGCCTATGTACCGGGATGCATGCGAGTGGGAGAATTTCGAGTCCATCTTCCACGAGGACGCTCACATCTACACAACTTGGAGCGGACGCGTTCACTACAAGAAATTTTTCGAGATCTCCAAAGCGGGGATGGACAAAGGCGCCTTCATCATGCACAGATGTGTTGGAGCTACCACCGATATACGCCCTGATGGCTCGCGTGCAGTCACTAAGCTTAAGTCGACCATTACCCAGCGTTTCCTCATAGATGGCTGCGAAGTGGACGTCGAGTGCGATTGTCGCTTTTGCTATCTCTGGGAGCGTACTGAGTCCGGCGACTGGAAGGCCAGATTGGTCAGACATTGGTACGAGAAGGACAAGATGATTCCTGTAAATCCTAACAAGATTCCAAAGTTGGATGAGGAGAGATTGGCGACTTACTCGCCGGGCTACAAGATGCTCGCCTATGGCCAAGAAGAGACGATGGAAGGCATCAAGGTCTTGCACGGCATGCCAGGACACCGTCGTGAGGATCAGGGATCCGCTTCCAGGGAAGCACATGATAAGCTATACGTCCAATGTAAGAAGTGGCTCGATGGTGCATCTGTTCGCGCCGAGGACTTCTAGATATTGGTCATGAAATGTACTCTGATCACAGTTTTCATCACGTATATTCATCATTGAACGATGATTCGAGGACCTATTCTGAACTACAATCCCATATCTTTGATCGTGTCTAGACAGTCTCATATTTCTCAGTGCACGGGATACATTCTTCTGAAACAGCCCCCGAAGAACTGATCCACGACATAGTGGGTCGCTGATATCGCTCCGCACGAATCCGGCAGTCCAGGCTGCATTTCTGTCTGGTGCTGGAATATCTTATCCCATGACGACTTCATGACTTTTGTGCATGCGTGATAGAGGGTTCAGGTTCGTGATCAGCATGGTACACGATCTAAGACTAGATGCAACTATTCAAAGCACAACCACGACCACCTCGCATATTTATCTCATCTACCCTCTCTCGTCATGTCCAACACAACTTCATTCACATATTTCTGCGGCAGCATCAATAAGCCAATACACTTCTGCCAGAACACACGTTGTCAGTACAGACTCTGATCCGTCCACCGTAGAAGAGGCTCAGATGGTAGGGCTTGTGGACGAGCACCCGAGCAGCTGTTACCTGCACAACGATGTTCCTGAAACAGCAATCAACACTGATTCCTTGATAAAAACATGGAGAAAGGTGTACATACCAACCAACGAAAGCACCGATCGTGAGTCCAGCCCATAGTACAACTGGATAGGTGATGATCGATGCCATGTTCCAGAACACGGTGAAGAATCCAAGATCGTGGTTGTAACCAGTAGTCAGGGAGAGCTGCTGCACGAAGCTCTTTTTCGATGCGTATCGAACACTTTCTTAA
>Ga0268250_10000824_pt1 | contig 14039 bp, 10 predicted proteins | sample AgamicAsSfe_FD_200448 | JGI IMG/M metagenome (GOLD analysis project Ga0268250, IMG submission 200448) | Agave microbial communities from Guanajuato, Mexico - As.Sf.e (v2) (version 2) | ecosystem: Host-associated > Plants > Phyllosphere > Phylloplane/Leaf | place: Guanajuato, Mexico | collected... | reverse complement strand
CATCCTGCCCCTCAAATGGCATGTCATGGGGGCGTCTGTCATCGTTACGCAAGGCTAGTCTAGCTGCTCGACATTAAGCTCAGTATACTCACAGCGTAAGCTCCTGGTCGTCGTCTTTCGGGTCACGTGATCTGGAAGCATTTTTTGAGCTCAACATATTTCCTCAGCTCTTCAGCTGTAATGTAATCACAATCAGCGCGTCGTCTCTATACATCTTACATCCTTGCTCACTATCTCCCATCACCGTGCTGCTCCTGACAATATGGCACGGCCGATGATCTATAATCAGCTTCTTGCTGTGACCAGCATCCTCTCGCTACTTATCCTCACTAGCACAATCCTACCTCTCCTCCTGCCGCACTTTTCGCCTTTCACGCACCCGTTCCGCTTTCTCACCCTTCTCATCGCTTTAATACTGAACGCAAAAACACTTCCACTAGTCTGGCACATCCGCCTAGGCCGCCACACACTCTCCCGCTACTTTACAGCCCCCTTCCTCGCCAGTTCCGATGCTCCAGCCACCACCTCTCTCACCACGCCAGCCTCCCTCTTCACACCCATCATCACGACCGGCTTTCATGCCCCACTGATGGAATGTGACTACAACCTGCACAAATCCAACAGCACTTACTTCGCCGACGCAGATATGGCACGTACATGCCTCATGACCACGCTCTTCCGTCACGGAATGGCACATGGCATGTCATATCCCGATGGTCCCGCTTCAGCAGTAAAGGGACGTCTAAGTGTTAATTTAGGCGCAGTCAGCGCGCACTTTGCGAGGGAGATTGCGCCATATGAAAGCTATGACGTGTGGACGCAGGTGCTGAGCTGGGACAGGAAGTGGATCTACCTAGTCAGCCACTTTGTGCGACCAGGTGTTGTCAAGCCGAAGGGGTGGCTGTTGCAGCCGTTGAGACACGCGTCCAAGCCAGCAAAAGGGGCAGGGCAGAAGGATGTGGGCGGCGATGAGGTATGGAGAAAAGCGGTATTTACGACGAGTGTCGCGAAGTATGTCATCAAGAAGGGTCGATTGACAATTGCGCCGACAGAGTGTATGGAGATGTCTGGATTACTTCCGAGAGGGTCAGGAATCGGGCCGGACCTGCCAGGCACTGGAAACACGAATGGCAATGGAAGTGTACTTGGGACTATGGACGGTGGCCTCACACCTGAGATGCAAAAGGTCAAAGCGCGCCGTATCGCTGGACTCGCTTACATAGATAAGTCCGCCGAAGAACTCCATGCGCTCTTTCCAATCTTCAGGGACGGTTCTACACAAGCTAAGGAACGAGAAAGTATCGAGGTCATGGGAGAATTCCCTGATATGTTTTGAGCTGCAAGACCTCAATCTAAAGCGTCCGCCGAGCATCTCTTCACCACCATACACGAAGCAGCTCCGCCACCATTACATATTCCCGCCACGCCAATCTCACCCACCTTCAAGCGATGCAACAACGTCACCATAATCCTGGCACCACTCGACCCAATTGCATGGCCCAGGGCGATAGCGCCGCCCAGAGGGTTCACCTTTGCCATATCCACCTCACTCTCCAGTCCCAAGATCTTCGCATTCGCCAACACCACCGCCGCAAACGCCTCGTTGATCTCCCAAACCGCCACATCCTCCTTCCTGATCCCAGCCCTCTCCAACGCTATTGGTATGGCTTTGGCAGGCGCAATCGTAAAGTCAATAGGCTCTGTAGCAGCATCGCTCGTAGCCAATATCTTCGCAAGCACACGCGACTCGGAGCCTACCTGTTCAGCAACCTCCCTATTCACAACCACCACCGCCGCAGCGCCATCGTTAAACGCTGACGCATTCGCTGCAGTCACCGTCCCATTCCCACTCCGATCGAACGCCGGCTTCAACGTCGGCACCTTGTCAAAGTTAATCCGACTTGGGCCTTCATCTTCTTTCACTGTCGTCGTCGTTCCCTTCTTTCTTCCCGGCACTTCCACAGGCACGACTTCGTCCGCGAATGCGCCTGAAGCCCAACCTGCTTGCGCCCGCCGGTAGGACTCTATGGCGAATGCATCCTGTGCTTCGCGGGAAATGCTGTGCTTCTTCACGGTGTTCTCGGCGCAGGAACCCATGTGGATGTTATTGTAGGGGTCCCAGAGACCGTCGGCGACGAGGCTGTCAACGAACTTGACGTCGCCGAAGGCGGGCTGTTGGCTGGAGCGGGGGAGGAGGTAGGGGACGCGTGACACTGGAGGTAGACTGTTAGCCGCGCTATGCATGGATCATGCTGCCAAAAGACGAGATGGTGTCGTAGGAAGACGCACTATTCTCCATGCCGCCAGCCACAACGGCGGACGCAAGACCGAGCTGGATATCTTGTGCGGCGAGCGCAATGGCTTTGAGGCCGGATGAACATACTAGAAAGAGTCAGAATCAGGTTGGAGACTGTGTAGGTACTGCTGGGAGTCGGTCAAGATTACCTTTATTGACAGTCGTGGCTTCAGTGGTGGTCGGAAGCCCAGCATAGATGGCGGCTTGACGGGCAGGAGCTTGCCCAGAGCCGGCACTCAGGACGTTGCCCATGTAGACGGAGGTGATCTGCTCCGGTTTGAGGGTACTGCGCGATACTGCGGCGCGTATGGCTGTGGCACCGAGCTGAGGGGCGGGAACGGTTGTGAATGCGCCGTTGAACTGGGAAGAAGTATGTTAGATCGAAGAGCTTTGGACGTGATCTCCGATAGAGTGTATATCTTGTCTTTTGCCTCGATGCAGGTGGATGTTATGGCGGAAGGTGGTTACAGTGCAAGACATTAGGGTGAGATTCTGGCTAGAGCACTTATGAAAAATAAAGACGTACCACAGCAACAGGCGTTCTAGCAGCACTGATGATATAGGCATCCTGTATCTCCCGTTTCACCTGTGAAGTGCTGCTGAAATGCCTTCTGGCCTGAGCCAAGCGAGCATATGATCTTGCTGCCGATGCCATGATAGTGGTCTTCTCGTGACTCGAAGTAGACTGCAGAAATAGTGGAGTAGATCTGCTGGACAGTATCTTGTTAGTCTCTCAATTACTACAGTCGCGCATACAATGAGCAGTGCACGGTCAAATATATATCATATCGTATAATAGCAAGTCGTCTCCAACAGGCCGAGCCGAGGTTGTGGTCTCCAACCGACATCACAAGTTAGCCGTCACGGACCAGACTAGCCACGGCTATGAGAGACCTGATTTCGAATCGAGGACCCTGCTGTCTATCTCCAACATCGTCACGCACAGCATCGTCCAGTCATCCCTTCATACCATCTTGTAAACATATCCACGCCAACAGTCTCGCGGTCCCCAAGTAGCAATAGCTCTTTCCTCCGTTCCGACAGTCCGTGAATCACCAATCACCGAATTAGAATTGCATTGCCAACTTCTCTTCACCGCCACTGCTTCCAATCTCGCGAGCCATCCCACTTCCAGCATCATGTCTACTGCTGCTCGTCGACGTCTGATGCGTGACTTTAAGGTGCGTTACAGCTTCCACAGCTGAATTGTCGGATTATCTGGCATATTTGGCACACTCAAGTCGCCGTCTGCTGATCCCTCATTGTATTACAGCGCATGCAAACAGACCCTCCCGCCGGCGTCTCTGCCTCCCCAATCGCGGACAATGTCATGACTTGGTTAGCTAACCCGTCCTTCGGTTACCATCATCATCTTCCAATCTTATTCTCCTCGTTCCATTCCGCTCTCACCCAAGCTAACATCCCCCTCCCTCCACAGGAACGCCGTAATAATCGGCCCAACCGACACCCCCTTCGAAGACGGTACCTTCCGCCTGATAATGCACTTCGAAGAGCAATACCCCAACAAACCACCGGGCGTCAAATTCATCAGCACGATGTTCCATCCAAACGTCTATTCGAGCGGCGAGCTGTGTCTGGACATCCTGCAGAACCGGTGGAGCCCGACGTATGATGTTGCGGCGATTTTGACGAGTATACAGAGGTATGTGTGATGTGATGAAGGATGGCGCTGAGTTCGTAATTCTGGGCGGGGTCGTTTTGGGATGTTTCGAGACTTGATGGGGAGGAGATGTTCTGGATGGAGTGCTGATGCGACGTGATCCACAGTCTACTCAACGATCCCAACACATCCAGTCCCGCCAACGTGGAAGCCTCGAATCTCTACAAGGACAACCGACGAGAATACACGCGGCGAGTACGGAATGTGGTCGAGAAGAGCTGGGATGATTGATTGAACGATCAGCTGGGTTACTCATGGTGGAAGTGCGGGAGCGGGTTTGGAATGGACAAGAAGAGATGGAATGATCTGTCTACACTTGTAGGATAAGAGCGATGCGGTGAAGACCGGTCGAGAAAGGAATACGAAGTCAGATGACTGCGTGAAACGATGCTTAGCACGGATCGATAGAGGTTTAGACGAGTGCGTTTATGGGATCCTGCGCGAGGCTTTGTGGACGAGAGGAAATTATATGACAAAGGCAATGACAACAACAAGGCAAAGAATGTGACACGCACAAGGGCGTGCTCATGTGCTCTGGGGCAGGCCCTCGCCGAAGCTTGATGCAGCAAGAAGGGATCACTGCGACGCGCATACCTGTGCAGCAGCATCAATGACGTACTCCGCGAACACGAAGCAATCGAAAGCGAGGAGACACTGGCACATAGCGTCAGCATGAGGGGACTCTCCTTGTATTCAATTGTGTTCAGGGAGAGGAAAGGAGTCACTAGCAATAGCAGCGTGCACGAGACGAAGTTGACCGGCATGAAGTACTGCTCCTCCTTCTCCTCCTCCTCCTCCTCCTCCTCTTCCCCTGCCCACGACTACTGGTAACTTCACCCTTCTGCCAGTCACGACTACACACTTTTCAGACCCTTTATGGTCTATACTGTCCCCTTCGACTCCTCCACTCCTCCAGCCTAGTCAGTCGTGCTCCTATCCCTCCTTTCCCTTCTCCCTCTTCCCTTGCTACAGCCTTTCTCTGTCTTCATCCCACGCTTGCACTGCATCCTCCTGTTCATGATCAGCCCCACAGCATTCCATTTCTGCTACACTCTGCTGCGTTACAAGCTGGGTGAGTGTAGGAGGTAGTGAAGAGACGGAAAACGGCGCGCTGGAAGAATGTGTACTCGTGCATGGATGTGCGGAGGAGCTGGAGATGACGTGATGATGTGGATTTTCCACTACGTCATCAATCCTGCTTTGATTGTTTGACTTTGCTTGTTTTGGTAGTATGTACACTTTGTTCCTGCTCCTGCACTACTCCTGCTTCTCAGGCGTCTTCTCAGCCTTGCTCTGCTTTTTCGACCTTGCTCCTGCCTTTCGCCCTCTTCTCACTCCAATACCTCCAGCTATCTACTGGGGCTGCTATTAATATTCCCTCAGGCTTTTGTGTAGTTGCAGGCCAACTACACAGCCCTACTAGCGCTGTGTTGATACTCCTCCCCGATCCTCTGCACCCCAAATCCAGTTATCGATCTCATTTCCCGTTCGACTTTCGCCCGCCGAATCGTGAGACGGTGCGCCTGTAGAAGCCAGGTAGGACGAGGAGGACGAGAAGATGGTACTGTACATGGCCGATCTTTAGCGGTAGTTTTTAGCGTCAATGTACACGCTACTCTTTCTTTTCACCTGCCTCTTGGACCTTTTCCGCCTTCTTGACTTTGCCTTTCGCCCTCTTCTCGCTCCAGTACCTCCAGCTGTTGACTGGACCTGCTGTCAATATCCCCTTCATGCTTTGTGTAGCGGTCGGCCAACGACTGAGCCTTACGAGTGCCTTGTCGATATTCCTGCTCAAATCCTCTGCGCCCGCAATTCTTCGATCAAATTCGCTACCTGTCCTACTCGAAAATGCAGAATCACCTTTACTCTCCTCAATGATGTTGCGATACTCCTGTGCATCCAATCTGAAACTTCTCTGATACCCATCATACAGCTTCCTCCGAAACCTCGCTGGCAGCCTCCTCACCATATTTCCCCTTTTTATAGGATCCATGTCCTGCTCAATTCGACAGTCAAGATCTGGATTTTCCGCCCAATCCGGCCTGCTGGTACTTCGGTCTTTGAACGTCAAATTGGGCAGATCCTCGATTAGTGGCAGGTACAGCTGCCGGAAATTCACAATCTGATTATCCACAATATTGGAGATCTTGGCAGGGTTCTCTGCACCTACGGCCATGCGTGGGTCGCCTAGATAGCTCAATCCTGCAATCTTGGTGTAAAGCGCGCGTTCGGTGAAAGAAGGCGGGAGAGACAGCAGAGCGGTGCGCAGGGCCGAAATGAGGTTTATCTGATTCGCGAGGCGAATGCGAGGGTCGTCGCGGAGGATTTTGACGGGTTTCTGGAGACGTCCGGCGAGGTAGAGATTATTCCAGTTGGCGAGGTCGGTGTAGAGCGTGTCGAGATTGACGACGCCGTACTTGAGCATGATGCCGTTGATGACGACGTACGGGTTGTAGTAGACGCCTGCGCCAATGTAGTCCTGCACTTTTGAGACGATGTTGGACCCGAAGGAGCCGAGAAAGGAGTAGTGGTCGCGGTGTTGTTGGAGGTTCAGGCTGTGCCAGTGCTGCGTGTAAGATACGCCGTAGATGAAATCAATGCTTTTGGGGCCGCCGGTCTGCCATTTTGTAACGGCGTTGGGGGGGTGCGGATGTGGTGATGGTTCTGCTGCGTCACCGGGCTTTTTACTTTGCGAGAAGACTCCTGAACCGTATGCGAAGGCGTAGCGGATGGGTGCTTTGAATTGCCAGAGCACCTGTCTCAAGGCTTCTTTGAATTCTGCATTGACGACCATGTGTTGGTTGAAGCCGAAATTTCGATGTGGTAATTGTGAGAAGTTCTTGGGGTCTGGCGAGTCCTCCCAGCCTGCTGGGAGTGGTGAGCTGTTTGTGTCGTCTGTCGAATTGAAGCTGTTTGTGCTCGTTGAGGTGCCAACAGGTTCGGCGTCTTCTTTCTGCTTTTGTCGTGCGGCATTGTTGCTGTTGTGTCGTCTCTTTAATGTATCCGTTATGGTCCGACGTGGGACACCTCTGTTAGAGGCTCTGGAAGCATTGGCTGCCGCCAGCATTGGTCGAAATGTAGGCATGGTGATGACTTTGGTGATACTGAGTTGCGAATACTGAGTTGCGAAGTATGTGTTCAGCTGCTGGTCTAAGGCATGGTGGAGGAGTCGATATGTGTGATCATTTCTTCGGCGCTGCTATAGCATGATCGAGCGTGGACACTCAGAGATCATCGAGGGATGCTTTTTCACGCTAATGTGGACGCTGCGAGCCCTTGAGCCCTTCGTCTGACGTCTCAGAATTATGCATCCGGGTCGAAGTCCGAAGAATGTCGATCAGGCACTTCCCCACAACGATCGACCCTGCCGGGCTGATACTGTACACTGTAAACAACAACAAACATATCGCAAGACTGATCATTAGATATCATCATAGCTACTTATTGCATGCTATTGTCTTGCTCAACAGCTGCATCATTGTTCGACAGCATCCGTAGAAAGGCATCATCTCGTCGCAAGCTTACATACGCTACGTTTCGCAAACCCACGGCCTTGGACGCTCTTTGGAAGGCGCACCTTTCTTACTACTTCTCAAGCAACGATGGCAGGCACGAGCGACTTGTCGACGTATGCCGCAAGACTCGCGACATTCGACGGACCGGTCCAGATCGTGAAGCGACGAGCTTCAACGACAAAAAAGTCAAAGACACCAACTACGGTTGAATGGCCGCATCAGACACCAACGCCTGAACAGGTACATTACCTAGCATTCGAAGATCTAACACAATCTGACACATGTCCATAGCTTGCGCGCGCCGGTTTTTACTACAAACCGTCTTCAGCCAGCAAAGACAGCGTCACTTGCTTCCTTTGCAACAAATCGTTGGACGGCTGGGACCCGGACGATAATCCTGCTGTTGAGCACTTGAACCACGTTCCGCATTGTGGCTGGGCAATCAATGTCAACATCGAACAGAGGAATCAAGACACTGATAGAATGGAAGAGTATCCAATGAGTGGAAAGATGGTGGAAGCGAGGAGGGCGACTTTCCGAAATGCATGGCCGCATGAGGATAAGAAAGGCTGGAAATGCAAGCTTGAGAAGGTGTGTCTTAGAATGCCTAGATAAAGGTGACAGCGGCTAACATAATCTAGATGGTCGCTGCGGGATGGTGTCATACGCCTCTACCAGAAGCCGATGACTGTGTACAGTGCTTCTACTGTGGTGTCTCGCTCGATGGTTGGGAGCCGAAAGATGATCCTTGGTAGGAATTGGAATGAGTAAGCTATTTGACAGAGTGACTAACAGCATGTCAGGGTCGAACACCAGAAACGAGCTCAAGATTGCCAATTCTTCACCTTGATCGACGCATCTAGCAAGACTGCCAAATCAGCCAAACCCCAGAGAGCTCGTACGTCGAAAGTATCGCGAACATCGAGATTGTCAACACAATCAAATTTGACCATGGTTTCTGATGTTGGCTCAGTTATGGACCTTGATGAATTGCCAGCAGAAGACGATGACACGATGATGACAACGATGGGTACCTTGTCCAAAGCTGGAACTGCCAAGGGTCGTATAAAGAAAGCAACACGAAAGACAACCAAGAAAGTGAAGGAAGAAGCTCTGCCAGAAATAGATGCTGTACTTGGCGAACATGAAGAGCCCGACGTGCAGGACCCCGTGGAGCAGAGCATGATCTTAGCCAAGCCAAAAGCAACACGAGGACGCACAACACGCAAGCAGGACGACGAGTCTCAACTACAGATCGAGCAAAGCAGACTTGAAGAACCAACTCGACCTAAAAGAGGCAAGAAACGTGGAAGTGATGGCATTGAGAAAGTTGAGACCTCTATCATGCCGGAAGAAAGTGCTCCGCTGCCCAAGCAAACACGAGGCACGAGACGTCTCAAAGGAGACCGCGAAGCCTCACAAATCGAGCAAAGTCGAATCGAGTCGGAACCCACGACCAGTGCAGCAAAGCAAGGCCGACCCATCAAGCGCGCAAAGTCACCACCACCAGAGTCGTCATTCCTCGCCGTCGATGCAAGTCTTGCTCCGTCAGTGAGAGCAAGTCCTGAATTGTCCTCCCTTCCATCGACAAAGCCGAGTAAGATGACAAAAGCCACGAAAGCAGCAAGAGCTGCAGAACCCGAGATCGAGGAGACTGTAATGCACGACCCAGCAAATCAGCACGTCTCGCCACGCCGAATTCCTCCACAACCGAAAACAGCAGTGCCTGCTCCTTCACCTGTTGCATCGCCAGTCCCAGAGATCATCACTGAAGCAGAACAAGAAACGCAAACCTCACACAGCGCATCACCAGCAGCACAATCATCTGATGCCGAAAATCACGCACCTGCATCCTCGCCCTTTCCCAGCCCAGGTGCCAATGCTGAAGCCGAAGCTGAAGCTGAGTCCACGCCAAGAGCCGCAGCCGCAAACATCACTACACCTCCACGCTCGAAAAACCAAGCGCTTGCAGCACCACTCACGCCCACAACATCCCCTACCCGCCACGCACCCGCGCTCGCCTCAAATATGCAAGCAGCAAACCCCCACCCATGGACAGCCATCGACCTCACCACCGTCTTCCTGCCTCCTTCCCCTACCAAATCTCTCACGAAAACACTCTCACACCCACAAGCACTAGACGAGATATATCCACAAGTCAACATGGAGAATATCGCTGCTAAATTGACAAAGGAGGAGAGGGAGATGACCATCGAGGAGTGGATCGTGCATAACGCGGGAATGGCGGAGGAGAGGATGATGAGGCAGTGTGAGAGGTTGGTTGGAGTGTTTGAGAGAAGGGGGGAAGAAGCGGGGAGGGCGTTGAGGGGTGTGGAGATGGTTGTTTGAGCGGTGGCGAAAGGAGGCGAGAGTGGATAGGTGAGGGAGGGCTAGGGATATGGAGCAAGGGGTCGAGAATGATGAAATGGACGCGTGTGAGAAGCTGTGACGGACGAGTCGGAATTGTATTCGTCTATGGGTTCCGGGTGAATGAGTTTTTGTAGTATGTTTCCCTTTGCTGTCTTCTTTCTATGTACAATAGAATTATACACCGTAGATGCTCCCGTGGCAGCAAGGCTGTCGTTGAAACGGGAATAATGTGAAACATACGCTCGCACCTCGTGGTGTCATCTTCAGCCTCCCCGACTAGGATTTCGAATCGCACGCTCGCGCTGATGTCCTCAGCCTACCCGACCACACGCACCTTCGCTCGTGCTGATGTCCTACGGCTCCCCTACCAACATTCGCGCGCGGGGCCGGACTGTATGCGTTGCGAAGTCGGTAGAGCAGGAACGCGGCGGGGGAAGCGTAAGCTGGGAATGGGCGGGTTGTATGTCATCGTGGTGGCAAATAGGTTGAAAGACGGCTGCACGGCGGTCATACTTTCAGTGTTGACGTAGCAGTGAAATGATTAGGAGGAAGTAGCGGTAGTGATGAAGGATCAGGAGAAAGTGGCGATGGTAGTGGTTGGAAGTTGATGCAATATATGATGAGGTAAATTCTAGTCTGTCCTACTATGCCATTGCACCTCGTCGCGTCCCATCCGACCAGAAACACCTATCGCCACCTGAATATGAGAACTGTCGTGGTCCCTCTCTTATTCTCTTCCAGTACCGTACACTTTCCCATGCCCAGATCCCCTCTTCTGCACGCCGCCGACTACTGTACAGATACTCCTTAAGAGCGTGCCAAGTGATGTGCTCAGCACCCATTATACCCCTTCTGCTGCCACATCTTGACGCTCTGAATGACCATTTCCGGACTCTCCTGCCACGTCGGGTACTGCCTCAGTGTTAGCTCGGGGATTCTCATCACGCCTCCTCCCTCCGTCTGTCAAAAATCGAGAACGGAAGGCACAAGCACAAGCACAAGCACGCTTCACTCACCCACTGGTCCCTGGCCTCCCAAAACTCCAAATTCCTCGTCGCCCCATCCTGCACCCACGGTTTTTGGCCCACATTATCCGGAAAGTAGCCCCCTCCGACCGCCACATTCAAAATGAGGTAGAAGTCCTGGTCAAACGGCGTGGCGTCCCTGCCCGTCTGTGTCCACGGATCGTCAAAGTACGTTCCGTTGGCGGAGGCGGAGGGGAAGTTGCCGCGGCGCCAGAAGGGCTCGTTGAAGGCCGTGTAGAGGACTTGGTTTAGGCGGGAGTCGATGTCTGGGGGGTGTTAGTGAGGAGGTTGGAGGTGGAGGTTGAGGTTGAGGTTGAGGGGCAGGGGCGGTGGCTGGGGAAGGAGAGAAGGTAGGGGGCAGACGAACAAGTGAAGAGGTATTTCTCGGACCATTCGAGGCCGAAGGTGTGAAAGCCGCTTGCTGTGTAGCATTAGTATCAGAGCTACCACGGACATGGAAGACTAACCAAAAGTGGTATGCCAAGCATAGTTTGACTCTGTAGTCTGCAAATACCGATCGTCAAGCTTATCAGGCCCCCAGTGCAGAGTAGACGTCGCGGCGTTGTTGCCACCCAGAGGGTACGTATTGTTATTGCCGCGAGATTCCACAAGATCGATCTCGCCGGAGAGAGGCCATGCGCCGTATGTGTTGTTGACGGGAAGCATCCAGATTGCAGGCCAGATCCAGTCACCCTGGAAGTCTCGTTAGCACAAAACAGCTTATTGGGTAAGGTGACAAGACGGAGTGGCTCACTTTGGGCATCTTCGCGACGACCTCTATACGACCGTACTTGATCGAGGCACCCTTCAGTGTGTTAAGACGAGCAGATTTGACGGGGTTAACAATGGTGCCGTTGGTGATGTTTGTGGTGGCCACGCAGTCTGACCAGGATGTCGAGGTACAGCTGCCGTCCGTGAGAAGGTTGATGACGTTGTTCGTGTTGATGAGGGTTTCGTTTTGGAGAGTCGGCTTGATGAAGAGTTGGCTGTCTTGGATGTAGACGTTGTCGGGGGATGTTGTGGTTTGCTCGAATTCGCCATTGCTTTTCGTTGTGTTAGCATGGCTGGTGCGAGTGATGGAGAAATGGACGAACCCGAAACCACCCACTTCTACCTCGTGCGTCCAGATGCTTGGGTCTAGAGTACCAGAGGAGAAATCCTAGATCGTTATGTGAGCAAATTCATCAGGTCTGGGAGCTCCGTACCACTCACCTCCATCAAGACAGGACAATACTCAAACTTTGGCACTTTTGTGATATCAAAGTAACACTGCACAGCAGTGACCACAAAACCCAGGAAGATTCCGAGCAGTGGAAAGATCCTCGCCCACTTCGCCCTCTTGTCCTTCTTCTCAAGCCATGGCTGCGTTATATCCTCTTTCTTATATCTCCTCGACTTGAACCTCGGCTTCGGCTGGTATGTAGCAGATGAGAAGATTGTGTCTGGTGATGCAGGTCGCGGTGTTGGCGCACTGCTGTCCCCAAATGGGTTGCGAGATTTTGGATACCCAGTGTCCGGGTAGGCGTAGGCGTTTCGGGGTGTTGCTGTGCCGCTGTCGAGGAAGGGGTAGTGTGGTGTTGCTGTGCCGCTGGCATTGACGGGTGTTCGCGTGCCATTGTGGAGACGTGGTGTAGCAGTGCCGCTGGCGTTTACTGGTGTTCGCGTGTCGTCGTCGTTGCTGTAGAGGGAGTAGATGTCGTCGTGGGAGGTCACGGCGTGTGGTGGATGATGAGACATGATGGGTTGTGTTGGAGGTGTAGCTCAAGCAGTGGAGAGGTTGAGGAATGTACACTAGTTGAGAAAGACACGGGAGGGAGAGAGGTACAAGGGAGAGGTGTATGATGATACGAGAGAAGCAGTAAGAAGAGAAAGATACTCCTACGGGGAAGAGTCTTGCTTTTGTCTGATACAACAGTTGATGATTTCAGGAGGACCACGCCTCCTCGTCTACCTTGTCAAGGCCAATGTCAATACACTGAACCATCTCCCAGCTCTTCTCAACAATCGCATTGTCTGTTTCACAATCTCCGAAGCTGTCGCAACGCTGGCTCTGCTACTGCTAGCCTCGAGTCCAGACAAGACACGGCTACAGAGTCTGCATCCATGGTCCAAGAAGCTGGACGTTTCAGGGCAGTGAGTCTAGCGCGTGCGACCGTGGCAGGTAGCGTGTTGTGGCTGTCCAGCATGTGTGATGCACGTCACCGACAACAAAGCGTGTGCACTTCGCGTCTTGCTGCTCGAAAAGAAGGAAGAGATGAGGCCAAGATGAAACGACGTCTAGATTGGGCTGTCCGCGGAGTCATGGTCAGGGGTAAAATCAGGGTTCCGATAGCGGCTCCCACCTGCGCGTGCACATCCGATCGTGCTTCGACACGCTACCGAAACAAGCGCCGTTTCAAAGAGGTTAATCATTCTCAACAACAACAACACCTCCACTTCGTCCTTGTCCTCGACCCTGAGTTTGCAGTCGAGTTCGCATGGTCAAAGTACTACTGCAAACTACGCGGGCGCAGCACGCGCACCTCGCTTAGCTGTGCCAGGATCATCATGCTTCTTTGACTCGAGATCCACCATGTGCCATGTGTACAGTATGCTTAAGGTCCTGGTACAGTATGGACTCCTCCCAAGGCCCTTCTGCCGCTAGCCGCTATGGAGTCGATGCAATCTTACCTCCTGCTCGAGGTCGAGTCCTTGATCACGTCACGACTACCCAGGAAAAACCCTGTTCCTGCTCTGCCTTATCTGGTCCTTCATACAATCAGGCTTGACCTCGGCCAAGGTTCAGTGATACAGCGGCAAGGGACGGATGGAAACGGAAGAAGACGCGACACGGATTGCTATGTGCCAGCGGTGCACTGTTACGCTATCCTTCTAGCTCATCACAATCGCCCATGAAAATAGCTATGCTTACTCTTAGTCTGTGGCGAGGATCATGGCACACAACGGCACAGCCCTCGACCTCGATTGTTGAGCCTCATTGGCTGCCCAGCCTGAATCCCGCTTCCGGTGAGCATAGGAAATTGCGCGTCGTCAATGGATCTTTTGGGTCGTCCCGTTCGTGCTCATGCTCGTGCTTGTCAGTCAGCAAAAGTATATGGAAACGGCTTGCCGCCATGATCTTCAATCTTCCTTGCCTTCCACCTCTCTTTGCT
>Ga0268250_10000823_pt1 | contig 14048 bp, 12 predicted proteins | sample AgamicAsSfe_FD_200448 | JGI IMG/M metagenome (GOLD analysis project Ga0268250, IMG submission 200448) | Agave microbial communities from Guanajuato, Mexico - As.Sf.e (v2) (version 2) | ecosystem: Host-associated > Plants > Phyllosphere > Phylloplane/Leaf | place: Guanajuato, Mexico | collected... | reverse complement strand
CAGCCCTCCCCGGACCCTCCCACGTCCAAAACGTCTTCAAATCAATGCTCAGCCCGCCAACCCTCCTCCGCGACGGCGTACACCAAGAACGCCTCTTCATAGACTGCTCAACCATCGACCCCCTCTCCTCCGCCGACGTCGCCAACGCAGCCCACTCAACCGGCCAAGGCAAATTCATCGACGCCCCAATGTCCGGCGGCATCGTAGGCGCCGCAAACGCAAAACTGACGTTCATGATTGGCGCACCTGCAGAACTCGTTGATCGCGCAACTGAAGTGTTGATGTTGATGGGAAAGCGAGTCATTCATTTGGGTCCGCAGACGTCTGGTCTCAAAGGAAAGTTAGCGAATAACTACTTGCTTGCTCTCAACAACATCGCTACAGCCGAAGCCATGAACATGGGCGTGCAATGGGGACTAGATGCCTCAGCATTGGCAGATATGATCAACACCAGCACAGGCAAATGCTGGCCCTCAGAAGTCAACAACCCCGTCCCTGGAGTCCTTCCCGATGCTCCCGCAAGCAAAGGATACGCAGGTGGTTTTGGCACGGCGCTGATGAACAAGGATTTGAAATTGGCCATGCATGCTGCGCAGCAGTTTGGCATTGAGCCGAGGTTGGGACCTATGGCTGCTTCGATCTATGCGGCGATAGAAGGGAATGAAAAGTACAAGGGTAAAGACTTTTCGGTGGTTTACAAGTACTTGCGTGGAGAGTAGGAAGGTTGGACTTGGGTGTTTGCAGCTGAAGGGATTTGAGCATAGGGTTACAGAGACTAGATGTGTAGATTTTTCTGAGAGTTTTTCTATACTGTATGCAAGGTGCCGGTCACCAACATCAAAGCTACGATCTCCAATGTCCTTCTGCCGTTGATGGTTGGGGAAGAGCTTTATCTCGGTCCAAAATGGCGACAGAAGCAATGTTTCTCTCATGCCATATTGAAAGAGATCCAGGACCTCGAATACCTTTGTCGCGGATATCCTGATGATCTCCTGATAGGATTCGTTAATCACCAAGGCAACACAGTAATTCTCTCTCTGCAGTCCTTGACAGACACATCTCTGTAGATTCATTGCGCCTTTGATTTGCCCAGGGCGATCTCGCTGGCGAGAAATACTGTACATCTCATTTGAGGTCATGAGGACGTAACGCCGAAAGCATCAGCCTCGAGGTCCGTGAGATTCAGCACGTGGTCCCCGATACCATTTTCGTTGAACCCATCATATTGTGGAGCCCAATCTCCGAACACGTCGTACGTTGGAAGCACAAAGTCATCACCTTGAAGCCACCCGGCATCACCGAGGTCGTATGAAGGATTCGATGTTGGCTGGGAGGCAGCAGGGTCGACTTCTGTAGCTAGCCTCGATCGACTGGACGTTGATGGAGCGACACGGGCTTGAACATCATGGGAGTGGTCATGATTCCATACCTCTGCATCTATACGGTATTGTGCGAGAAATCGTCCAAGGATGGTTGGAATCCGGCTTTCGAGGTCAGGCAAGTCAGTAGATTGCCGTATCTCATTCCGAAGGTGCTCCTCGTAGTGATCGACAACGAAGGAGACAGTAGAGATGACAGGGTCTTCGAAAACTGGGACAGTCAGAAGACGATACTCAGACCTCGACCCAAGGTACTTACATGGACTTGGGACGTTGTCCGGACTGATGTCGGGAAATAACCCTCTGTATGCGAACTTCCATTTTTCTTCGTCTGAACAGCCTCTGAGCTCTTTGGCAATATCCGATTGTAGGGCCAGGCGTTGTTCGTCACCAATCCATTTTATGCGCTTTATTTGTGTCAGTGGGATATAGATACAGGCCTCCGACGCCGTCTGGTGTATCAGGAGCTCTTCAGCAGTTCGGAAGTCGGTACGAGTGCACCTGGGACATTGCATTGGTTGACCAGAGTGTACCCGTTTCAGATGCTCGCTGGGTGCCATCAGTATTGGACGTTCAAAGGTGTGACAAGATACCTGCTGACTCACAATAGTTTGTTCGTGTTCTGGAAGTCGTGCGTGGCACATATCTCGAACTTCTTGCGTGTTTGAGCATTTTGCCTATACATCATCGGGTCATATTTGTTGTAGAAGCATGCAAGCCGTGGCGTCGATGTGAGGTTGGCTTCTTTCTGGGGAACACGTCTTTTCTTCTTCTGTCGCTCGTCTTCCTCGCCGGAACCGTCTCGTCGCCGTTTGCTACCACTCGAGATTCCACCTGACAAAGTAGTCGGGATCGAAGAAGATGTAGAAGGGGAAGAAGATGATGAGCCAGATGTAGATTTTGACGATGAGTCTGCAGGTTGATCCTGCGGCGTAGACGAGTTACGCTGTTGATATGCCACTTGATTCTGCAAGTGTTGGAGAAAAGGCTCTGATCCCAATCGTGTCAGAAGCCAAGATCTAAGTCTACAAGTTTCCATATCCAGAAAATGCTTATCTAGATCGTCAAAGTCGTCCAATGGTCTTCCTGAGCTCGTCTTGGACCCCGTGTCGGACAGAGACTCTGACTGATCGCGAACAGAGGGACTCGTAGATCGCTTATGTCTCTGATCCTTCCGGAGGTCGCGTTCGCGATAATACTCAAGCATAGCTATGGCAGAGTCGTGAAATGGTGATGTCACATCAGACATTGGCACTTGTGGCGTAGATGCTGACGGGATGTTCGAGACCTCTGTTGTACCCAGATGTGCTATAGAGTCGGGCCCGACGTCAGCGAGAAGTCTAATACTGTCTTCGTTCAACAACTCAAAACCAATTTGGTTCGGAGGTCTTGGTGAGCCCGGCGGGTTGGAGCATGGCGAAAGAGGAGCCTCAATGTTATTTTCCATATCTCCCGGGCTAGGTGGTAGTCCCACATAGGGCGGCAAGCTGGATGGGTAATCTATAGGAGGACTACCATCACGAAGTCGTGCTCGCCCTCTTCTTCGACGTGCACGTTTGAGTTCCGGCTGAGGGGCATCCTTAGTGTGCTTGGTCCGGTGCTCAGTGAAATCTTTCGCGTCATCTGTAACTCTTTGTCGCCGGAAAAAATCATGCATGACACGTTGTCTAGGAGTGGGCAGCGAGTTCTTTTGATCCTCTTCCGGCTCTCCAGTGTAGTTTTGAAAGACAAATTTGCCCGTGCCTGTCATTTCTGCGAGACGCCGTAGTCGAGATATACCGAGCAGAGAAAAAGGGGATGGAAAGTACGGGATCGAAACTGATTTGAAGCGTTTGTTGGAGCCCTATATATGTGGGCAGTGACGCTGAGCAAGAGCGCACAGCCCGCATTCACGCAGCTGCGTAGATTGATCCTTCTGTGGCTGAGCTGCATACAACTTGCATGTTTGGAACACGCAACACGTCTCGAGTGTGGCGTAGAGGGAAGAGTTATGAACACACGCAGATGCGTAGAACTAATTCCCACTACGTTTTACGCAGGTGCGCGAAAGCACTGCCGAAGAGTAAGGTTTCACGCAAGAGCGTACATGATGTCCACTTCGCGACTCACGCAGCTGCGCAAAGGCTCTCCAAGAAACACGGTTCTACGCAAGTGCGTGAAGGCTGTCCCCGAGATTGCAAGTGCTGGGATTCTGCGTACAGCTAGTGTTTTGCCGACTCTATAAGGCATGAATCAGCCAGGTTAGAAACCGATGACTATTATATCGGTACCACTTCAGCAACAATACCTATGTCAGAACCAAAGCCAGTCACGAGATGGAATATCATACGCAAAGCCGAGCATGGTCTCTATTACCTGGACTGTGTGGAATTCGAGTCTGGATGCTCGGTGACGATGATCTTTCAGCAGATCCAGAATCTGTGCTTGCCGCAGAAGAAAGCCTTCAGCGATAGAACATTGCCTCTTCTATGCTCGCCGGTTGTGTATACCACGACCGTGATCAAGGTAAGAGAGCCCTGCGTGATACTTGCGCATTACCTGACTCTTCTGGAGGGACGCAACTCAAATGAGAGCAAAGACATCGAAGCCCAGTCTCCTGCTTGCGAGGTCTTCGTCAAAAGCAAGCGCTATAGCGAAGCCTACACCCTAGCACTTCGAGATCCAGCCAGATTTGAAAAGACAAAGACCCCAAATTTCTTGGTCAATCGCACGCAATTTGATGCCAGTCAGAGGTGCGAGCAGATCATACACGGTCTGTTGGTTGTTCAAGAAATCCGGCACGCAAAAGTGGTTCTTCTCTTCGGAGCACTTGCACTTTTGTCGATTGGTATAGGATGCCTGGCCGGGTTGACGAGCGGAAAGGTCGATGTGGGCGTAAGTGTGGCTGCAGGGTTATTTCAGTTTCTGACCATGTTGCAATGGTCATATATATGGGTAGTTCGAAGTTGAGGGCGAGTGGTGTTTGCATTTGGAGATCCATAGAGATTGGTCATTTTGTTCGAATTTAGCAGTCGTGCTTGGCGCAGCGGAATATTGGTTGTGATGGCTGTCAAAAGCAAAGCGTCGATGGTGCAAGAGCGTCTATTTTGAGCAGACACGAGCAATAAGCGACGCTGACAGAGTACGTACCTTCTACATTGCTTATCTCGCAGTTCATGATGGTTATCAATACAGCCGTTGATTTCTGTATAGAAAAGTGCGGGCGTTGGTGTCGGCATTCAGCTAGTTAGGCTTGTAGATCCAACGTCATGTACAAGGGCATGGTGAATGATAGGCAATATACAAGCAGCCACCGGCGTCAGAACAACCGTCAAAGACAGCAAAATGTTTCAAGGTGAAGTCGAGGGCAAACAGAGCGGCAGAATGTCTCGCATGAAGAGTCGGAAGGTGTCGTCAGCCGTGAGAGGGAAGGTGGGTGGCAGCGCAAGGGAGTCGTGGTCTGGGTGAAGAGGGAGCGAAGGTTTTGTGGGGGTGAGAGGCTAAAAGCGTAACAAGGTTTGGCGCGACCCATCGACTGTTGCAGCGACAGAGCGACAACAAAACTTACATTGGTTCCTCCCAACTGATTGCAATTCTGCCGCTCTTTACTCTGTGCCACTCTCTGCCATGCTCTTGCGATAGACATAGCCCCGGTGTATCTGACTCTCTCTCCAACTCGCAAACTCCTGGACTCGAACCAATGGGCAAATGTACAATCATCTGTCGGCTTTGGTTTCTTATCGCAAAAAAGACTAATTGCATACAGGGCGATATGGTGTGATTCTGGATGCCGGTTCATCTGTACGCGATCCCACCAACAACTCATTGTCGCAATGCCGTGTCTAACCTGCTCAGGGCACCCGAGTGCATATCTACCGATGGCTCAACTCGCAGCGAGCGCGGAAGGAAGCCGATGAACTCGAGCTCAACAGTCTGCCGCAGTTGGAGACCAAGAAGAAATGGACGCGGAAGATCAAGCCAGGTGTGTTGTTACCATGCCTGTCGCGTGCTCTGACAGCGACTGACGCATCGCAACAGGTGTCTCGACCTTTGGCGAGAAGCCAGAACTGGTTGGACCAGACCACTTGAAAGGCCTTGTCGACCACGCCCTCGAATACATCCCCGATGACCAAGTCAAAGACACGCCCATCTTTCTCCTCGCTACCGCTGGCATGCGCTTACTCCCCGACATCCAACGAACACAAGTCCTCGACAACATTTGCTCCTACCTCCAACGAAATACTCAATTCCAGCTGCCCGACTGCGGTCTACACATCCAGGTCATCCCTGGCGAAACAGAAGGGTTGTACGGATGGATAGCTGCAAACTACCTGCTCGGTGCCTTCGACGCCGATGCCTCCAAAACACATCTCCATGGCAAGGACCACCACACATACGGTTTCCTGGACATGGGAGGTGCTTCTGCTCAGATCGCTTTCGCCCCCAACGCAACAGAAGCCGAGAAACACGCCGAAGATTTGAAGCTATTACGCATGCGCAAAGTCAACGGCGACCCTATCGAGTACAAAGTCTTTGTCACCACTTGGCTGGGCTACGGTGTCAACGAGGCTCGCAGACGTTACATTGAATCACTAACAACAGCAAGTCCTGGAATCGCAGAGCTGCCCGATCCGTGTCTTCCTACTGGTCTGGAAGTCACAAAATCTGGTCATGCTATCTCTCCGGATTCTCACGAGGCCGCTGGAAAAGAAACATATCTATTAGGAACTGGCAAATTCCCCGAATGTCTATCAAAAACATATCCCTTGCTGGACAAGGATGCACCATGTCTGGATCCTCCATGTTTGCTGCACGGCGTACACGTTCCTGCAATCGACTTTGACGTCAACCATTTCGTCGGTGTTTCCGAATACTGGCACACCACTCACGAGATCTTCGAGATGGCTCACAAAGACAAGGCTTACGATTTCAACACTTACCAACAACGCGTCCTGGAGTTTTGCAGTCAGGACTGGAAGTCAATACAGCAAGGCGTAAAAGATCAGAAATGGGGGTTGAAGGTTACGGCGGAGAAGGCTGCTGAAGTCTGCTTCAAGGCCAGTTGGATGATTAATATGCTGCATGACGGTATTGGTATCCCGAGAGTTGGTCTGGAAGCTACAAAAGGGGGCCACAATGGTACAAAAGCTGTCATTGATGGAGCGAAAGAGAAGGGCTTCCTGGATCCGTTCCAAGCGGTAAACAAAATCAACGATGTCGAAGTCAGCTGGACATTAGGCAAAATGGTCTTGTACGCTGCTTCACAGGTCCCCAGTCCTGACGACAAAGCACTCGCAGTTGGATTCGGCAGCAACATTGCAGGATCAACTCTCCCCAAGGACTTCCAATTCGCAGGCGGCAATTCTAAGCCCTTGCCCACCGACCTCGACGATGACGACGTGGACTGGCACGACAAACTCTTTGCCTCGAGCTCCTCTCGCCGCCTTCCTGGTTTCCTCCTGCTGCTCGTCATCCTCCTCATCGCCGCCTTCCTCCTCTGCGGACGCGACCGACGCAACTCTCTGCTCCGCAAAGCAGGCTTCTCACCCCCCAGCGGCAAAAGCAGCAAGCGTAAATCCACCAGCAACATCACCAACAGTCTGAACAAACTCTTCGGCGGCACCTCCCACTCGGGGCCTCAGTATGAACGCGTATTGGAAGGAGGTCTAGGACCCGACCCCTCAGACTTCGAACTCGACGACATGGACGCAGATTCAGACTCCGACAACAACAGCGCAGGCCGCACTTCAGGCTGGGCAACCCCCAAAGCCCCTAATGGTTTCAGTTCTCCAGTCTTGCACTCGTCTCCCCGTTCTGCAAGAGTGAATCTCTACAACGCCAACAACTCTGCTCCATCTGGTGGTTACTTTGACGGCAATGCTGCGCATGCGTCTAGTCAGCTTTCTGTTGCTGCTACACCTGGAGGTTTGCAATTGCCGATGAACAGTAGAGGGGGCACGTTGGCGAGAACGGAGAGTAGAGAGCAGTTGGCTACTGCGACTTTGAGGTCTGGGAGTAGGAGTCGGGCGGCTAGTCCTAGTCGGATACGGAGTCCACTTATCACGCCTTTGAGGGAGACGGTGGAGTGAAGAGGAAGTTGAGAGAGATTGGCGCGACTGATCTTTCTTTTTGGTTTGCATCGGGTTTTCTGGGTGGGAAGGTGTTTTGTGTTTCTCTTTGACGGCCTCCTTTCTATTTTGGATTGGGGAGGTTGATATTTCTTCTTGCCTTCCCGAAGCGATTGTTTTGTTTTTCGGCATGGAACATGTTCTTCTTATTCTTTCCTCCCACGAGATTGAAGAAGTTTGTTTTGTCATTCTTCTCTCCCACGAGATTAGAATTTGTATGTAGTATTAGCGTCGGTGTTGTTCTATCAGGTCAGCCCTTTGAGGGCAAGACATTCTACTTGTCACTCACCACCTTTTCTTTTCCGACACTTTGCCTTCATCCTCTTTCGTCAAATGGTTTTCTATGGGTCTGGCTTTTTTGAATGACATCCCATCTCTGCTCAATATCTCAGGGCTGGGCTACTTGGAGAGGAGAGGGAGAAGTGTGAAGAACAAGGTAGAGATACGAGAGAAGGATATGACGTATGGAGGAGAGGTGGTAGATTGGTCGATGGGAATATGAATAATGAGATGGGAGATCCAGAGAGAGGATTTTTCTTTGATAATTCGTGTCTTTGTGAAAGAGACTGATGCCAGATAGAAACAAAAAGAACTCTAGACCAGGATAATGGAGAAATGGTAGAAAGAAGCACGTGAGCAAAGTGACAGTGCGCTTTACTTGATTCCGACCTGGGTAAAGAGTGAAAATTGCGATTGAGTAGTATAAAGAAGATTTGGTTTATGCCTGGATATGATAAGAGGGGTAGCATAGAAACACAAAGGTGCAGAGCAGAGCAGAGCGGGAAAACAGAGAAACAAGACGTGCCCACCCGTCCTTCGTGGTAGGTCTTTGTAGTGGCGTAAAAGTGAAAACGCCATGATAACGCCCTTTACCCCAGAGAAAACAAACCTGATGCCGAGAAGACGTCAGGAAACCAGAAACCCAGCAGAATGCGTGTAAGAAGAGAAGACCTGTCTCCCCCTCTAACAGCAATTCTTGCCCATACCACCGACTCCAGCACCACCAGCACCCACATCAACCTGCTGAGCCCCTCCTTGCGATCCCTGCGCAGCACCACCACCGCTGGAATCAATAATGCGTTTCTTAATATCCGAAGCCAGCGAGAAGAAGGCCTTTTCCACATTGATGTTTGACTTTGCGGACACTTCGATGAAAGGGATGCCGAGTTCGTCGGCGAGAGCTTGGCCTTGGGCGGTCGAGACTGCGCGTTTCTCTTCCCAGTCGCATTTGTTGCCGATGAGGATTTTGTTGACGCCTTCCGAGGCGTGTTGTTCGACGTTTGAGAACCAGGTGCGGATGTCTGTGGAAGAGAAAGGTTAGCCTGTGTGTAGAGATAAGGAGGGGAGGAAAGGCGTGGGTATAGGGAGAAAGAGAGAGGTGGAGCAAGACTCACTGTTGAAACTCTTCTCATCCGTCACATCGTAGACCAACAGAATACCCATGGCACCTCTGTAGTAAGCGGTAGTGATGGTGCGGAAGCGCTCCTGGCCAGCGGTATCCCAGATCTGCAGCTTGACGCGCTTGTTGTCGAGCTCGATGGTGCGGATCTTGAAGTCGATGCCAATGGTGGTGATGAAGGACGGGGTGAAGCTGTCTTCGCTGAATCGCAGCAGACAGCATGACTTGCCAACGCCCGAGTCGCCGATTAGAAGGAGCTTGATCTGTGTGACGCATACCATGTTAGAAGATGAGGGTCTCTGGAGAATGGGGTGGAAGAAGGTGGGGAACGGAGGCGTACGAGAAAGTCATAGTTGCGGTTTTGGCCTGCCATGGCGAGGGCAGATGTGTGTCGGAGAGAGCGGCTGCGGCTGACGGTACGAGGGGCTTAGGCAGCAGTCGAAGGAAGCGTCGGAGAGCACAAGCGGCAGTAGATGTGACAGAGGCGTGCAGTGATTTATCGGCAGGCAGCGAGGTCACAGTGCAGACAGTCGGAGGATTGGCGAGGGTCGCAGCTGAGGATGAGGGGCGGTGTGTTGTTTGTGCTTGGTTGAGGTGTGCGGAGAGTCACAGGATGTGCGAGAGAGTCGTCGAACAAAGAGGAAGGAAGACGACGTCGGCGACGGGGTGTTTGTTCACAGATCTTTGATTTGTATGTATGCGACAGCGACTTGCAGGGCGGACGAACGAGATACGTCAAGGCAGCAGATGGAAAGTTAACGTTAGGCCAATTGTCCCGCCTTCCCTGAGCAACCACCCAGCCCAGCCCTCATCGCCCTCTCCGCCTTTGGCGGCCGTCAGCTGCGCCTGCCAAGCCCAATTCGAAACACCTCGATTGGTAACTCCGACTGTTGCAAACGTCCATATTGATCAGCCATCTCTGCTCTATCGTCAAGTCTGCTTGCTATTCCCGCTCTACTCTAGGTATCCCGACTCAAGTCCTGTTTACCTTCCTGCTATAACAAACACCTAGAAGTATCGCTTGTACGCCCACCGAATCCTATTCACCACCTTCCTCTGCTTCTTGACTCCCGTTCTCACATCAACCAACTCCTCCACGTCCTCTACAAAGTCTCTAAAGATTTGTGCAGGCATCACTCTATGCGCCGCCTCCCGCAACACATGCACTTCACATAGCAACAATCCGTGATCCTTGTAGTACAGTTCTCCAAACTCTGTGGGCGAAGAGTTGGTCAGCACCCGGTCGATGTTGCGCAGTTGTCGCATCATGTGTCCTTGCTTGCGACTGGCGTCTGCACCGCGTCGTAGTGTCAGTGTAGATGACAGCCAGCGTGAAATTCCTATCGTGACAAGGATGCCAGGTGTGAGACCCACAAAGCCAAATACCAATTCTTGACTCTTGAGCAATGCGTCGATGCCGCCCATGGCTACTTCGACGTCAACTTTGGTCTTTTGCACTTGGATGAGCAATGCTCGGATCAGGTTTCCGCGTATCGTGCCCATGAAGGGGCTGGAGAGGTCTTTTTCGTAGGCTTTGAGTACCGGTGTCAGGTCGCCCTCGCGGACTTTGGCTCTGAGGCTTGCGATTTCAACGTCGGTGAGTGGGCTGCCGGTGTCTGTTGCGTTGCCTGGATTGTCTACTGCAAAGTCCACGACCATGCGCTCCAAGCTAGCTCGGTCGCCCTCGAGAGACCTCTTGGACATGATCGAGACTTCGCTGTCTTTGTCGTGGCGGATCGTCTGGATGACCTTGCGAGTGGGCTCCACACACCAGTTAATCCAGAAGTCGCGGATGGTATGGCCAAACTCTTGAATCCAGGTGAGAATCTCTGCTTTGCGATTGACAAGGTAGCGTAGGATTGTGCTCGACGAAAGGATTCCTACAGTGATGGGGAGCCAGTATCTGACAATGCGCGATGGTTTGCCATGTTTCTGTACCATGACCTTTGACTGCTGCGTGTATTCCGGGATTCTGGCGTGTAGCATCTTGATCAGCCTGTCGGCGATGGTCGCAGGGTGTGCTCCCAGTTCAGAAGCCTCGCCATTCTCCTGAACGTAGACTTCAACATCGTAGAGAGGGTCGTCATCGGTGGCTGCTGCAATGGCCGCGTCGAATTTATCAACAGCAAGCTCTTCCTCGTTGACTTTGGCAAGCACAGCATCCATAAGAGCAACATTGCGTGCCACACTGGCCTTCCATTTGTCCCGGCCCTGAGTGCCGTTCGGTGTCGCAAAGCCCTCACCGTGCATGTTTTCGTTCATCAAGCCCTCTCCCAGCAAGACGCCCAGGGCATTGGCACCACGCAACCTGCATTTCTTGAGCTCAGTCTGCTTCTGGCGAACAGAACTGCGCACCCTGGCAACAGGACTGACAACGCGTTTCCGCATCTCCTTGACTCCCTTCTCCCTAACCACCTCTTTGACCAATCCATAGAACTCGGTCCAGCGTGCGGTCAAGCTCTGCTGTGCTTCGGCGCCAGCATCGCGAATGTTGAAATCTGCACTTCGCCTGCGCACATCGGTCCAGACATACTGACTCCACTCGGCCAGGCGCAGAGGCGCGGTCTGCATGCTGTACAGCGCAGTGGCGTGTTGGCTTCCCAGCACCTGATCCCAATACCAGACATCGTCTGCAAGCGCGACCGTCTCATCCAGTAGACGCGACAGAATCAAGCCATACACCTGCACCGTAGCCTTTGCAACCAACAGCCAAGCCAACTCTTGTTCATATTCACCATCGTGTTTCTGGGCGGCTAAGTCCTCTCCTTGGTCCGGCAAAACGATTTGGGCGCGAGTGAGGTAGTGCTGGATCTGAGAGGCGGAGAGAAGAGGGTTTCTCGACGTAGAGGGGATGGAGAGTGATTTGACCAGGGATTGCAAGTGTTCGGCTCGGTCAGAGGGAAAGTGTTGGTCGTCGCCGGTGATATTGATAGGGCCGACTGGAGGTGGTGCGTTGAGCTGTAGACGGTCGATCTGCGAGTCTACTCGTCGTACTTGACTGTAGCGATGATCTCGTCAGCCCCGTACACTGTCTTGGGCGTATGCGCCTGACTCTGCTGGCTAGATGCGGATGTGGGGGCTCGGTGACATTACTCACTCTACAACGAAAGACATGGTTGCGACCGGTGTCGTTCAAAAAAGATGAGTTAGGAGTCAGTTGGTGAAGAGTGTCTTGTCATAGCAACAGAGTCGAAGTTGTGCGACGTGACCAACAAACGTGTGATGATGACGAAAGCACCAAAGGCTTGCTTTAACGAAACCGGGCTTTCATGTGTCAGAGCATGGCAATCGGCAACAAACCTCACGAGGCTGACTGCATATCGCTTCTAACGCTTTCTGGAACATGTCTAACCACTCATCGTCGACCTGGACCTGCTGGTCTGTAAGCAATAAATTGCACTATCTCTGTCCGTATTTCAGGTCACTCCTTTGAGGTATACAACTCATACATATTGAACATGGGTTTGATTCGAAAACGTAGGAGTCTTGTGTTCGCATGGGATTCCATGCTTTTGATACGTCTAATAGGTTGCAGGTGATTAGGCAACAAGCCCGCCGCCGATCCTGTTGGAAAGCTTGAGCTTGCATGCATCTTCTCCATCTTGTCTATGAACAACAACTCCATCCCAATGCAGAAGATACGAAAAAGAAAGAAGAGCCATTATATTGAGAGGGGTCCGGTAAAAACGTCAAAGCCTGGCATCTCGAAAGGAAAGAGTGCTCAAACTCCGACCATGCCGTGTCCGTGAAACGCCGTCGAAAGCGTGTTGAAACATAAGGTGGACATGCAGCGCATCCATTTACTGGGCCTTTCTGGCCTTTGCGAGCTTCTTCTCTCTTCTTCTCTTGGAAGCCTCAGCACCAGCCTCGGTATCCAAAACGTAGTCCCACCAGCGGAAAGAGCTCGAGTAGTTGCCGATGAACTTCTCATGGTGAACGTCGTGGTGCTCAGCGCCAGCCCAGAAAGGAAGGAAGTGGTGGAGCGACCAGGGGAACTCGTAACCAGAATGTGCGTCGATGGCTTGGAACAGGCGGAGGACAATCCAGATGTACATGGTCAGGATGTGAAGGTCCTTAGTGATGGCGCACCACACGATGGGAATACCAACGGTACCGAAACCCAAGCTCATGACTTCAATAGGCGATGCGTACTCGGCAGCGAGACCGAAGGGGGCAGAGTATTGATGGTGGATCTTGTGGACGGCCTTGTAGAGGGGACCCCAGTGGAAAGCGCGATGCATCCAGTAGTGCCATGCATCTTCAAAGACGAAGAAGATTGCGATTTGGTAGGCCATCTTGTAAACGGGAGGGAAAGGAACCTCGGTACCGAGGCCAAAGTATTGAGCCATAGGGTGGAAGAGCCTGAAGAAGACGGTGTTAGCATTGCGAACTCGATATTTGACACAACAATGCTGTCTTACCAAATCTGAGGAAGCTCGACAGTGAAGTGACTCAACAGAACGAGCTTGGCGCATTGCCACTGTTCGGCAGCAGTAGGGATTTTTTGCTAGAGGCCATGTCAGTACGCGGGTTGCGAAGCGTATAGAAAGCGGCGTGGCATACGTTCTGAATCTTGTACTTGTTGAAATAAGGAATGCGGTCGATAATCATCCAGGGAAGAGAGCGGCCAAAGTAGACAAGTTCGTGCATCAAGAAGGACATGATGCCGGTGGCGAGCACGTCGTTGCCAATGTAGGCGTACCACGCCATCCACAGCTTCTCAAAGTAATTGAGGTGTACATTGTACTCTGACACCTTTTCGAATTGGTTCCAGTACGTGTCCGATGTGTGAGGGAGAGCGTGCTCAAGAATAGCCGTCGCGTTGCTGTAAAGAAAGTCAGAATTGGCGTTCCTGAGGATCAACAAAGTTGAGGGTACAAAGGGGCGGCGGGGGAGCTCACAGGTACGACATGATGCAAAAGCCTCTCGTGGTCCTTCAATTGAAAGACCGTGTCGATGCTAAGAGAGAAAGAGAACCCGTAGGATGTGTGGTGTGTGTGAGTGCAACAAAGGACACAAGAGAAGTGTTGAGTTATCCCTTTTCTAAACAACCAGCCACGCCTCAGACGTCGGGACCAATGTTAAATTTCCAGTGAGGACCAAAATCATACGATTTGCCCACAAGTCGTTCCACTGGTCCCTGGATTGACCGGAGGCTAGAAG
>Ga0268250_10000819_pt1 | contig 14070 bp, 14 predicted proteins | sample AgamicAsSfe_FD_200448 | JGI IMG/M metagenome (GOLD analysis project Ga0268250, IMG submission 200448) | Agave microbial communities from Guanajuato, Mexico - As.Sf.e (v2) (version 2) | ecosystem: Host-associated > Plants > Phyllosphere > Phylloplane/Leaf | place: Guanajuato, Mexico | collected... | reverse complement strand
AGGGAGAGACCCAGCGCCTCGCAGGCTCCATCGAGTCAAGGAATGTCAGCTGCACAGCGTGCCGCTGCTGCTGCCCGTGAGAGAACGCTTGCAACCCCGATCTTGTACAATCGTGCTCGTGTCGAGGGTGGTCTTGCAAGCTACAGCGTTGCGCCCAGGAGCAACATCCATGTCCAGGGTCAGGTAGCGCAACGTATGGGTACCGGAGGCTCGCAGGCTTTCAGGAGGATCACCCAGAAGAAGGGTGGTGGTTCTAAGCGTTGACTTGGTGCTACAGCATGGTCGTGAACAAGAGGCTCAGACAGGCAGCTAAGGTGCCGACCAGATCGTATCAGATACAATAATCAGACAGCAAGCTTGGTGCTGGTAATGAAACCCTTCACATTTCAACTGTGCCTTACTGACGTGCCTCGAAGTGTGTGAAGCTGATACCGAGACTGTCAAATGGGGCATTACCGCGGGGACTATCGCTGTACTCACTCTGGTACCGAATGAGGAGTTCCTGTCCTGCTTGATTGAGTGTATTGAGTGCCTCGTCGTGTCATCGACAACTTCTCTGGTTGCCTTCTATCCCTTATGCTTGCTTACTTGCTGGCGACAGTGCAGTGTTCGCTGTTCCTGTTCATTTCCCTCTGACTGTCACCTCCGGCTCCGCCTCCCTCTTCTCCTTTGCAAGCCTCTTCTTCTCCACAATCTCCTCAATCAGTTCCTTATTATTCTCAAACGCATCCAAAACCGCCTTCATACCCGCCTCTTTCTTTCCCACACCCACTGCACTTCCCAACTTAACCCGCTCATAACCCCATCCCGTCAAATACACCGCCATCTCAAACCTCTGCACCGCACCTCTCTTCTTCTCCTCGACCGGATTTTCATCCACATACTCTATCTTGACCTCCTTCCCACCAACCAGCTTGACAAGCTCGTCTTTTCGATTCGCCGCGATCTCCGGCTCAGCTTCGAGTAACGCGTCGGTCCAGAGCTCAGTCATCCATGTCTCCGCCCGCTTAAACCCGTCGTCCCGCTCCGGCCACGACAGCACCACGGCAGCGACGTACGCCTCAAACACGTCTGCGAGCATCTTCTCATACTTGTCCGGCGGTAGCGCATGACTGACAACAACTCTTTCCCCAAACTTATAGCCTCGCGCGAACGCAGCTAAGGTGGTATTCTTGATCAGCCGTTCCCGCAGCTGGGCTTGTCGACCGGTGGGTAATGTTGCGAAATGCGAGTAGATGAGCCGCGTAGCGATGATTTCGAGGTAGGCGTCGCCGAGGAATTCGAGACGTTCGTAGGTTAGAGTGGTGGAGGCGCCGTAGCGGCCGTCGATGTGGGAGGAGTGGACGAAGGGGGCGGTGGAGAGGGGACCGGGCTCGAGTGGTGGTAATGTTGGGAGGTTTGCGCGGAGCGAGAGGGGCGAGGAGCTGGAGTAGGAGGGGATGGAGGGGTGAGAGGAGGCTGGTGGATGGGCGGCGTGGAGTTGAGCGGCTTTAGAGGGATAGGATGTTTGGGATGAGGACTTTTGAGAATTGCCGTTGCTGCTATTGTGCTCGGTCTTGCGCGATTTGGGACGACCTAGAGGTGTATTGTTGGTGTTGGAGGAGTGAGAGGCGTTGTAGTCGTCACGTGACCGCTTGTGGGACATGGTGTGAGAGCGAGGTAGATGTAGAATATGGACGAAGATGGTGTTGGAAATGTTTAGATGCTGATCTTCCTAACAAATTATATGCCCATGACGTCCTTCCGTGTGCACGGACCATGTATATGCATTGGCCTTCATATTCCCCAGTCCATGCCGATGCCTCTTCCCCCAGTCCCAGTTCCCTGGCCCGTTACCCAGAAGGACCAGAACTCCAGCAATCCAGACACTTCGCACTTCGGCACTGTAGACTCGGCTCTGCTCTTACTAAGGTTCCTCATCCTCGTTGTCGTCTGGAAGCTTTGCCACCGAAGCACGCTCGACCATTTCCGTCTTGATCATGTCTCCCTCCCAACTTAGGGAATACCTGTGAACGTAGCGTGACTTCACCGGCACCTGCCACTCTTTCATCAGCTCGAAGTTTGTCCACGGCCAGCACTTCCACCCAATTCGATACAACGTAACGTTGGGAACTCTGCTCATCAGCGTCTTCAATGGCTCTAGCAATTCGAAAGCAGTCTCAACATCTTTGTCCCAGTCTCGGAGATTGACCTGCACGTAGCGCAAATCTTTGCAATGCTCCATCAACATGTTGACAACCTTTCCCAGACGCGGCTGGAGCTCTATTGCACCGTTTTCTGCTACTCTCGCCCGATGAGCCCTGAGTGGTTCGTACTCGAGCAGACTTAGAACATCTGGAACGTTGATCACTATCGAGCGAGCACGTTGTATTGGCAATCGAAGACCACTATCATCGAAGACATCTTCCACCAACACCTTTGGCTTGTCCTCCCACTTGCCAGTCCTCTGGGTGGTGTTGAAAGCGATTCCAGTGTAATTGACGTCAAATTCGACCATGAGGTTGCTATACATGAAGTCCATGGCCTCTTCATAGATTTGCTTGTTGACACGCAGGACTTCGCAACTGCCCCTGATCCATTCGAGCTCCTCTCCTCGCCGGCAAAATGGCTTACCGGCAACTGTTGGCAGAACATGACCGTATACCAGACGACGAATCTCCAACGGAAATCGAAGGAAACCGCTCGAGTCAGTTTTAGCTGCGTTAAGCGCTGTACTCTCGTTGTGTCGGGCGAATGATGCCCGCAGAGCCGTCTCTAGCTCGTTCTTAAGAGTTCCGCAAAGACGGTAATCACCATCACACATCACAACAGCGGTGGCCTCGGTCAATGAGACACCGGACACGAGAGATACGGCATCATCCGCCATTGTGACGTCCAGGAGAGTGGTTCCATGTGTCTCGATCTGACTTGCTACTACAGTAGTTGGCGTTTGTGGGAATATGCCACTATCGACGGACATGGCTTTCCCGTCGTGACTGAAGCTTGTTGACAGAGAGAGTGGAGCTCCCAGGCTGTGGATATGGGTTCCCTCAAATTCGAGTCCCTCGATAGGAGGCAATTGAGGAGGCAAGTGGTATCGAACATCCTCCATTTCGGTCGAGAGAACCGAGGGTGTCATGATCTCGGTGCTTGGCACTACTGCCACTAGCTCTTGCTTCTGCTGCTTGCGACAAAGCTCTTGAGACAGGCGTCTTTTCTTTGCAGCTCTTGTGTTCTGGGAAGGTGATTCTGGTGTGTAGATTGAATGCGAGTGTCGTCGGGTGGTTCTTATGCTGGAATTCGATGGGACTACCATGTCCTGGGCTTTGGTCGGAAAGAGGCAAGGGAAGACAGCTCTAAGACTGAGGCCGCAGAACATCAAGCTTGGACGGAAGGGATGGTTGGATGCTGGTTAAGATGTGAGTAGCTGGTAACCTCGATGTGGACAAGGTATGGATCGAGTCAACTCGAGGTTGATTGATGGCTGCAACTGGAGTGAGCTTGATGCATGAGGAGCTTTGAGGAGACGGTGACGGTGATATATCAGGCACAGATGATGTAGCAAGTGTTGTAGATTGAGCTTGTAGCTGACAGGCCAAGGATAGATAGATGTTGCAATATTGTCTCTTCTTTTTTTGCTATAGTATATGGGTCGTCGAAAATGGCTGGTGTGATGGGCAGCTGAAAGTCAAATGCTGTGAGCTGGCAGAGTAGGGTTGAGGTTGAGCACACTCGTGACAATAGCGGCGCCAGGGCAGGGCAGGGCAGGGCAGGGTTGGCCATACAGGACTCACCGGAATGAACACCGTCACTGGCCCGTGCTCAAGGTCTACCCCAGATCTCCACTTTCATTAGCGTTGGACCACGACTTGCTCGTGCTGGGGAAAAAGGTGAAGGTGTCAACAACTACACGTCTTTCTCTCGGCCGTCTACAGGCGACCACGTACAATGCTCGACAGCATGTGTGAGCAAGAAGTCATCAGGCTTACGCGGACTGTGAGTGAGGGTGAGGGCGTCAAGAGGAGAAAGAACAACAAGAACAACAACAACATCATCGACATCAACAATATTAGCATTATAAGCTCCAGCAGCATTGGGGCTGGAATACAGTAACTCCCTCGTTCTTTCTAAGAAGACACTCACCACGGTGTCCACCACGGGTGTGTTCTTCACCTGGCCCGACGAAGACTTGGCGATTTGCAAGATATCGTGCACAGACGAGAAACACGTTCACGACCATGACCATAACCCAACTGGACTTTCTACCATCTGAGACTCTCGCCCATATTCTCCACTGCGCCGCAGGATGCGGTCTATCTAGTCTCCTGGCCCTCGCTGGCACTTCCCAACGACTCCACGCAATCTACACTGTTCACCAGCTGCCTCTTCTACACCTAGCATTGGACGCTTCCTATGGCCCTCTTGAAGATATCGTCCAGCTTGTAACACACAACGCCAGCCAACCTGCCCATCTCATTAGATCCGCCCCTCTCAGTTTCGCGCTGATGAAGACAGTCATCGACGTCGGGAGAATCGCAAAACGCTGGGAAAAGATATACCCTTTCAAGAAGTGGCAGGGCGCCAGTAGTGTCCACCGCAGATTGCTGAACTCTGAGGAGCGATGCGCGCTTCGACGAGCTATCTATCGCATCTGGCTCTATAGCAAAGCATTCCACACACCAAAGTTCTCACGTTTCACTAGGAGGCTACCTCAGATTCAGATCTTGCGTGCAAAGCTGCTGTATGGCTGGACAGTGACAGATCTAGCAGAGATCATGGATGTATATGCAATGCTGAGGAATATCCTGGCTGAGAATGTTTGTCCAAGCAATGCTCGTGTTCAGAAGAAGGTCGAAGCGCGATATGGCGCGGAGTATGCCAATAGTCTCTTCTTTGGCAACCAAGCTATCGGCACGGTGTCACAGACGCAGTCCAACGGCTCGACATACTATCAGCATATCACATCAGGGCGAGATTCAAGATATATGGTGGGTGGTCATCACGATCCTGCACTTGAAGCATATGGAGACGACATCGGGTATGCCCAAAGGCTCAAGATATATCACATCCTTTCAGACTAATAAAAGCTACCCAGCCACTACTACCGCATCGCAGACATGCTCAAGCTCGATCCCTTCCAGATCCTGCACCTGTACGAGAATATATCCAGCAAAGCCTCAGTCGAAGCGTACGTGGATAGCGTGACGCAATGCCACGACCATGTCTACGTGAATCCAGACTGGTTCAGAGATAATGGCGAAAGCCTGGGCGAAAGTATACACAACATTCTTGCTGAACGTGGTGTGGATGTTCGGGAGGTGCAGTTTGATCTTGATGAGGGCCTTGTAGGTGTAGCCTTGAAAGCTGTGAATGCATAGATTCTGAAGTTGGGCAGGTGAGTTTCCTCGACGTGGATGTGAATTCTGCCTTAGTGCGTGCTATTGTTGTTGATGTATTACCATGATTGCTTGATCAGTTCACCTTTGCTCTGCGATGACTGCGCCCGTAAACACCAGGCTCTCCGTCTCATGAATGCGAGAGGATGTGAGAGCACGAACTATTCAGCTAAGAGGTTCGCGACAAGAGGTGACAGTGGTACATGCCTGAAGATACGTGAACTCTTGCTCCAGGCTCTGTACGTGGATATTCCCACGCCAAGTGATGCCCTTGGAGGCGTCTGAATACGGAACACAACAAACTGTTTCTGCACATAGGGGACAGTAGAACATTACTGAAACATGCAGTTTTATTATGATAGCCGGCTCCGTGGAGATCAAAAAATATCAACTGCTCGAGAGGTTCACAGACACCGAATCTAATCATATCGTCGCAGAATTGTCCGCCGGGCCGAACAGGTAGAACAATACCTGAACCGTCTGGCCTGCATGTAGAGGTGCGGTCAATCGTCCTGTTTGCCAAATATCGGTGTTGACCGGCCCGTCCAGGTCTGGTAACATGCCCTGATTGGCGTGATCAACGTCTCCAAGCAAGAACGCAAATGATATACCATCAGACACGGCCTGCCAGTTGTACATGAATGTCAACTCATATGACCCACCAAAAGGGACGCTGCAGTCCTGAGAAAAGTGCACCTCCGTATCATCCTCGTTCATACCGTCGCCGGGCGCAGGATAAGGCCACCGCTTGGGCACTATCACCATATCCAGGTGTGATTGCTTGCACTGAAGCATTGGGAATTATAACTGTCACCTCCCAACCAGGAACTATCCATGGGAAGTTTCGAGCGTCATCACATTGGAAGTCGCTGTTAATGAGAACTTCGTCGGTTGCCGCACAAGTTGGGGGCGCTGGAGTTACAGACACATCGTCTATCCACACTGTCGCAGAGATTCCAATCACACCCGAGCGGCACACCAGGCAGATCCACGCTAACGCGTTCAGGCTGTCTGCCTCCATAGTTGCGACTACTGTCGTTGATTGTTCCCAATCGACGGCCGTGCCTCCACTAGAATAAGCCGTCATGGTTGAATGCTCTCCGATTCCCCACTGAAGATATACACTGTTGCTGACTCCACTATCCACAGTCTCACTGAAGTAGCTGAATGATATCTGGTACGTTGCCTTCGAGGGTACATTGAACGATTGCCAGAGCCGCGCTGACGAATCAGCCGTGGTCATATTCTCGCCACAGGACAAGGCCACTGCTTGGGCACTATTATCGCCAGATGCGATCGCTTGGATCGATGCGGACGAATCTGAGGTAGTCACCTCCCAACCGAGAACCGTGGATGGAAAGTCCGCCGCATCATCACATCCAAAGTCCCCATTCATGAGGATCTCGTTCGAATTGGCTGCACAAGTTGAAGGAGGCTGGAGGAGGGCTACCGACACATTATCTATCCATACTGTCGCTGAGATGCCGTCTATCCCCGTCGGACAGAACAAGGCAAATGCGACCGGATTGGAATCGCCTGCATACAGCAACGAATTTAGTGTCGCTGACACACCCACGTTGCCATCAGCATAAGAGTTGTGCGGCCCATACACTCCCTGTAAGCTTGAAGCGACACATCACCAGTGCCACCATCTTCAACCCAGTCCCAGTAGTAGCTGAACGTCATCTGGTACATCGCATCCGAGGAAACAGTGACATACTGCAAGAGCTGCGCGAGAGAGTCAGCCTGTGTCATGCTATTGCCGCAGGATAAGGCCACCGCCTGCGCACTGTTATCATTTCCGGGTGTGGTTATTATCACTGAGGCAGAGGGGTCTGAATTATCCCAGGTCCAGCCGGGGATACTATACAAGAATCCAGAGCTGTCGTCGCAATCGAAAGTCGCCGTTTATGAGGATTTGGTTTGGATTTGCCAGACAAGTGGGAGCCTGGGACCCCGGAGCTGGGACAGGCGGCATGACGATATTATCGAGGTACAGTTCTGCATTGCTGTTCGCCTCACAAGATAGCATAAATTCAAGACCCGTACTGGTGTCTGTCGATGTGAATTTGCCCTCCAAATTCGCCCAGCCTGATGAAGTACTTCCGTCTGGCATAAGAAGCAGGAAGTTCTGAGTGGAAGTAGCTCCAGAGGCTTGCACGCGCAACGTTACATCTCCGGCAGATCCTGCAGCTGTATGACCCCAGGAATAGTCAAGGGACAAGGTATAGGATGCACCAATGAACGTGTTGATAGTCTGATAAATTGCGGCGACGTAGTTGGCTTTGCAGGATAGCACGACGACTTCAGATGAAGCAGATTCATCATACGAAATTATCGCTTGCACGGACGCGTCACCGTCGACTTGCCATTCCACGATGTTTGCTGCGTAATCCACACTGTTATCACACTCGAAGTCGCCATTGAGCAGGAGGTTGTTGTTGTTCACTTCGCAGAAACCGACGGGCAGCAGTACAACAGAGACATTGTCGATGAGTATTGCCGCCTGCGAGACAACGAGTAGAGCCGTGACTCCTGGATAACAATCGGTTTCAGAGATCCGATAAAGAATTGTAGCGAAGGTCCAGCCTGACTGATCCTGGGAGGTTGACAGTTCTAAGGTGCCCTCGTTGCACATGTTGATTGTTACCTACCCCTGACCAGCATCGCTCGAGCCGCTTGTGTCGAGATAACACAGGCTTATGTTATATTGTCTACCATATATGACGCTGACCGATGGATACTGTAGTTCTGCGCCTACAGTCATGCTAACAGCTTGAGCACTGCCATTGAAGCCAGGAGATATCGGCATAGCCGCGCCAGATCCAATCGAGGTCCAGCACCAAATATCTACTGGATCTGCGGGACCAGTGTCGAACTCAAAGTCTCCATTCCCGATGAGATTATCACCCTGTGGACCACAAGTTCCGTTTGGTTGAGATGGTAGTGCTGTAATAGCAACGTTGTCAATCAAGAATGCTCCAAAAGCGTATCCGCTAGCACACTCAACAGATATGTCGAGCTCGGGCTCATCGGAGAATTGCCAAGCAAGAACCGCGGACTGCCAAGTATATAACACATTGCCAATTGGGTCGACATTTGGACCACCACCCGCCAATATGTCAATTGATGTCGAATTGTATGAATCTAAACTCAAGGAGACTGAATCAATTGCGCTGACATTGACCACAATATAGTCGAAGCTCAACATATAAGTCGGATCGGATGCTCCTGTCGGTGTTTGTGCGATTGTAGTAACCTGCTGGTTGGCATCGCAGGCAAGACTAATAGCCTGGGCACTGTCATCTGAGCCTGGCGATACTGCAGCTGCATACATACCATCAGTGCCGTCCCAGTAGAATACATCATATGAATCTGATGGCGCCAGATCACATTCAAAGTCGCCATTCTGTATCAAGTTATTCCCAACAAGAGTACACGTGGGGGCCGGTGCAGTGACAGGCTATGGTAAAGTCAGGATCGCGGGTCTCACAGATGGCATCTATCGTACACTTACTGCGGCCGATGCTGTTGTCGTTCCACCGAGTTCGGACACAGTGCTTGTAGAGGCCAGTGTCAGGATCGTTGTTACATTGACCACAACATCCGTAATGTTAGCCGACACTGCTCCAGGCATAGCTTGAGTCACATCGAGTGCTCGTAGCAAGGTATAGTTTGACTGCATGAAGGTCACCGCGGCACATTCAGTATTGCCTCGACAGCTCTCCATGCATGTCTGCATGTCCGAAGCCTGCTGTATATCCACGAGATGAGCTGCCCCGGCATACCCAAGATCGCAAAACATATGGAAGGTGGCGCCATTACTGGCGGAATAGAGGACATTGTTAGAGTAGGGACAGTCGCCCACACCAGTTGGCGCTGAAATCGTCGTAGTACTTGTCGAGGCAGCAGTGACAAGCGTTGATACAATGAGCTTGTCTAGGTCAGTACGACACCCATCATGATTTATATTGACCTAAGACAGATGTGTTATAAGTTGTTTGCAAGATCAGGCTCGGCGAGACAGTCGTAAGTATGTCGACCGTCGAGATGGATGCTACAGTAACGCTAGTTACGTCGATTACACTAGTGTAAGAGATTGCAGCGTCCGAGTCTGCGCTCTCAGTGTAGGTAGACCAAATCGTAATTGTGGACACAGCTGCAGCAGTCACATTCGTGGTTTGGGTCATCAAAATAGTGGTGTGGGCTGCGAGACCTCGTGCAGCCATGATGTTGCAAGCACAGTCGACTGAGGAGGATGTGGAAGAGAGTGCCGCAGCACTTGTCATTGTATTGAGCAACCGCGTACTTGTGGTAGGAGCCATTGTTGAGGACATGGAAGCCGAAGACGATTCGACTAGGGTTATCGTAGTCTGCTCCACGACTATTACGGTTGCTAGAGCGTTGCAGTATAGCTGGGCACTACCCTCACGAGCTTTGAGCGTCGCAGAAGCACCATAAGGACCAGCTTGAGGATCAGAATTGTCTGTTGGATAGTCATATTCAGTGCTAAGGTTGCGGTATTAGCAAGATCACGAGCCACTCTTTGATGGTCACAACTCGCCTTGTTGGTGTTGTGGTACTAAAATATGAGACAGTAGTTATGTACACAACGGAAGTCGTCATCGTCGACTTATCAAATATCGTCCGTGTAACATTGCCAACAACATCCGCGACAGCTGTGCTCGGCGGCGACAGGGCTGTGTAGAATTGTGTTACAGGTACAACCTGCATCAATGTTGATTTGGGTAATGAGTGATAGTGTTGGTGGCAGATACAGTTGAAGTGCTCGTAGAATTGGCAGTGACATAGCTTGTGCCGGTGGATGTCACATTTGGCCAGAAGCCAGCCGAGTTGGCAAGAATACTGGAGTTTCCAACCACTTAAGCAGTACTGTGGAGCGTCTGCGTGACTGTCGTGGTTGAACTCGGACCTCGTGAAGTCGTGGTTGTCACAGTGCCGCCACCATTCAGGAGGACTACCTGGTACGCGGTAACCGATGATGTTGTGTTGTAGATGGTTTGTGTATTTGTGACTGTACGCATCACAGCGACATTGGGCGCATTGCCGGACGGGCACGTGCACGCCGATGGAGTCGTAAGGTCGCCGCTGCTTTGTGTCACAGCTAACGCTAATGAGAGTGAGGTCCATAGACCTGAAGCGAGGGCGAGGGACTTGAGTAGATGCATCGTGGCGGTCGCACACAATCTGGTCTGCCCAATGACCTGAAACCGACTACAGCGCAATAAAGATTTCAGTGCTGGTACAGCATCATCATATAATATGAGTCCAGCCACCAGCACTACACGTTCACGACCATCTCATGTTACTTGGTATGCATTCCTCGACTCGGACGCCCTACCAGGAGCTTTGCAGCACAAGGGATGCACTTCCGACATATTTTGGCAACAGCCCCGCCACCGCCTTCCACAAGATGTAAGCAATTAGAATCAGCACGGCTTCCGAGGGTAGCTATTCTGCTGAACTTTAGCTGAACCAGTGAAAGGACCACATGCTGTCGCGACGAGCCACCACATCTTCGCTGCTTCCGCCTGCTGTAGATGTAGGCAATATAAAGACATAGGCAGGAGAGCTTTTGAGCAGGTCCGATTGAATTGAAGCTCCGAGTAAATTGTAGTAGGATGAGGTTGTGGGCATGACGAAGGAGTTGTAGTTGTAGTAGCAGTGTGGTAGTACGTAAACTACAGTATCACTAATCACAGTGGCGACAACACCTACCGAGACCCCAAGAGCATCTTTTTCTGCTTTCTATCAATGCTGCCGCTCTTGTGTTAATCATCACAAGACTACTCACATTGCGGAAAGCCATCTCCCAGTCGTCCTTCACAATGAGGACATTCAGCTTGTTCATGCTGTTTTCGACTGTGACTCTGGCGCAAACGACCACTGTTCCTCAATATGTAGCACAATATGGCACGATCCTTGTCTAGAAGCTCTCTAACCCGATCATAACTAATCGAAGGCTACAGCTCCATACGTCTATCTACACTCCAACGAAGTCTACTTCCCATCAGACATCCAGGCACAATTGCAAAACACATATCCTGCTTCACAGGATTTCGCCGCCGTCGCCAATGGGCCAAGCCCTCTGAGCCTGGACAATCTTGCCCAGCTTGACGCGATCCCTGGCAATTGTTCTCACTCCAACTTTGACAATTGCGACGTCTACTTGACATCGAAGAGCAACGTCTCTACGAATCCAGCTTGGCTGTACGGCACGCCGCCTGCGCATAATTACTCGACACCAAGTGCTACCTCATCTGGCACTATCGTCTATGACCACGGCGATGGCACCGTCGATGCATTCTACATGTATTTCTATGCATTCAACTATGGCGATGTTGTCCTAAATCAGTTACTTGGTAACCACGTCGGTGACTGGGAACACACAATGATCCGCTTCGTCAACGGACAGCCTACTTCAATGTGGTTCAGCATACATGACTTCGGAGAGTGCTACACTTACGACTCCGTCTCCAAGCACAATGGCAGACCAATTGCGTACTCTGCACTTGGATCTCACGGCAATCATCCCGTGCCTGGCACTTACACCAGATTGATCGAAGGTATTAGTGTCAATGACAGCATGTCCGCTGGCCCACTCTGGGACCCAACCCTGAACACCAATTACTTCACATACAATCCTTCGGCCTCACCAACCGATCAGCCCGCTGGACCTGACACGAGCATTCTCACCGGGGGCGGCGCCTTCACAGCAGCATCCACCAACGTACCAACAAACTGGCTCTATTTCCTTGGCCGCTGGGGTGACCAACAATATCCCGACAGCGATCCACGTCAGGTCAACTTTCTCAATCTGAACGTGACATGGGAATGGGTGACCGGCCCGACTGGACCTTGGGACAAGCAGCTCGTGCGAAGTGATGCGTGCCCGACTGCTGCAGGGTCAAGCTGCGTCACAACAAGCACTTTGCCACCTGTGACGCTGCCCCAGAGCACTGCTGCCATCTCCGTGCCAACTTCGTTTTCGGGACTCGGTAGTAGTGCGATTGGGAGTGGAACTGGGGCTGTCACACCGAGCGTGGGAGCGACTGTGTCATCTGGTCAAGCTACAGGCAGTAGTGTTGCGTCGGGTGTTTCAAGCACTGCGCAACCTAGTGGGAAGACATCTAGTGCCAGTGCGACACGCGCTGGCCGTGGCATGAGCCTACTAATTTGCTTTGTGGGAATACTTCTAGGCTTGAGCTAAGATGTGCGAAGGGCTTTATGGCTTGAAGGACTCGTTGAGGCTAGCTTTCCACTCAGTATAATCTCATCTAGACTTTATAAGCACTCAGAAGTATTTTTTGTAGTAGCTACAAGAAGTAATTTAATCTACTAGAGAACCGCGTATAGTAAGAGGTCTAAGGTCTTATACTTAAACCTACTTAGATCTTTATCTAAGGGAAGTATATTAATCAATTATACCTTACTAGCTACTTATTAGATTAACTCTAATCTCTTACCCTAAAGCTCTTTTGTTAGATAGATACTACAATAGCTTAAAGAAAGAGTTTTAGAAATTTTTAATTTTAGTAAGAAAAAGGCGGTTCTAGAATCTATCTAGTAATAGGTATTAGAAGTATGAACTTAGTTTATTTTTTACTATTCTATTAATAGTAACAATAGTAGTAATATAGATAAGACTAGCGTAATTAGAAGATCTATTCTTACTAAAATAGTAAGTAGAGTTATTGTAGAGTGAGAAACTAGTATAGTATTCGGTAGACGCTAAAACAACCTAAAGATTATTAACTAGCAGTATATTAGTATATTAGTCTATCCAGATGAAAGTCCTATACAGAGGTCTATTAGTTATATACTACTAAGTCTAAGTAGTCCTTTCTATATAGTCTAGCTAATCCCCTTCTATAGTAGATTAAGCGTTTTAGTAAATCTTAAGATGAATCTTTTAATTTATTATCTTAAGTTTATATCTATGCCTTACTCTAGTATACTATTAACTTCTATTTTTATAGTGAACTATACCCAATTATCTTGATTATTCTCGCGACAGCGCTCTAGTGTTAATTTATAGTAGAAGTAGCCTTTTCTTAGGTTATAACTATAAAGGTACTAACGACAAGTTCTAAAACTATTATTTAATAGTAAATTTGGGAAGAACTACCTTTTATATTAGAGGAGACATTATCCTTAGAGTAAATATATTATCGCTCTTAGCCGTAGTTAGAGGACGGTATAAGATTAATAAATTAGATACTAATACCTAATCTTTTATAGACGAAGTCTAGAAGTACCTATAGTACCTCTAGAATATAGTCTACTGTTAATAGTTTAGATAATACTTCCGGGATTAGTACCGGCCTATTTTAGTAGAGATAATATAATATCCTATAATATAGAGATATATTAAATCGATAGAGTTCTAGATAAGAGCTTACCGTATTGACTCGGTAGAAGATAAAAGGAGTATAGTATACCTCTTTAAGTATAGTCTAGTAAGAGAATCTATCGTAGCCGAATAGTACTAGGGTAAATATAAGCTAACTAATAAACTAATATAGGAGGATCTCACGAAAGTATTCTGGAAGAGGTTTAATAGAAAGGATAATATCTAGTCGATAATAGATAAGATTGTTAAGCTTTAGTAAGAGTAGAGTAAATCCCTTAAGTAGTATATTATTAGAGGATAGAGGTTATAGTACTAATTAGA
>Ga0268250_10000818_pt1 | contig 14076 bp, 7 predicted proteins | sample AgamicAsSfe_FD_200448 | JGI IMG/M metagenome (GOLD analysis project Ga0268250, IMG submission 200448) | Agave microbial communities from Guanajuato, Mexico - As.Sf.e (v2) (version 2) | ecosystem: Host-associated > Plants > Phyllosphere > Phylloplane/Leaf | place: Guanajuato, Mexico | collected... | reverse complement strand
ATGCTTGGGGATTGCGGGGTCAGGTAGAATATAGGTGAGGCTGTGTGCGTATTGGGGGCTATGCTGTTGTTGCAACACAGAACGTGACCGGACTACCTACGGCTTAGGAAGTCGACGCATATGGATTTTTGTGCTTGTCAGATAGACATCGCTGCAGATTACTTAGAAAGTCGCGTTGGAAGGTATAGTCTCCATACATGTACATCGAAGGATCTGAGCAGCTCCCTATAGTTAATGACAGCTTCACCACTATTAAGCATGCATAATAGACAGTAGAACGAAATAATTAACATTGACAAGAAATGTATGGCTGCACAATCTACGAGGGAGTTTTGTCCCAATGCTCACGTGCTGCCATGAAAAGCATGTACTGAAAAGTTGAAGAAAAAAAACGCCAATTAAGCCTCCGTCGTGTCGCCGGTACAGGTGGAAGCGAGTGTCCTGGTTTTCCGTCCTGATTACAGTCCTCCATGCGAATGTCGAATGCTCAAGGGGTATAAGAAAACTACCAATGTGAGTAGTTGGCGTCTGTCGTTGAGGTAATGTTTGGCGAAGAGAGCTACCAGAGGGGGTAAACTCTAATATCGGAGTGTTTCCGATGGGGTATTGGTACAGAAAGAAACCGCTTGCCGTCTTAGGCGCAAGATGAAAGTTCGTAAGGATCGTGACAAGGAGATGTAAGACGGATAAGAGATGTTGAAGAAAGGCCAAGTTTGCTGGCAATGGCACTGAGCGTTCATTGCTGGTGCGGAAGATGATGCGAATGCGGAGAGTATTGCATCTGCTGCGGCATGGTCTGCTGCATCGGCGGCTGCATGTTTTGCTGCATCGATGGTTGCATTGATTGTTGCATTGGCTGCTGCATCGATTGTTGCATGGGATGCTGTTGGTGCTGTTGCATCGGTTGCAGCATGGACTGGATGCTCGGTACTCGTTGTTGACGCTGCATAGGGTAGCTTGGGTATGCGGAGTAATGAGTATCGGGGATTGTGGACAGGGTGTGCAAGTCCACATGATGATCCTCTTGTTCTTCTTCGAGGTCAGAAACGCCTACTCCACTATCTTCATGGTCGTGGTAGGTACCATTCTCGAGCTTCTTCTGCGCTGACCTATAGGCCTGAGTAAGATTCTTTAGCCCCTTCTCCATACACTAAGTGAAGTTAATATCAGCTGTTTCAGTATTACTTATGATCGCAGATGACGTACCTTTGTCTCTACCAGTTGCCACTTCTCTCCAACCCGGGCAGCTAGCATACTCCACATGTCCCGTCGCACTTCCATATAGGCTTGTGCTAGCACGTCCAGCTTCACGCCGTCCCATTGCTCTGCATTCTGCCTCTCCATCAACCGTTCGTGCCGTTTGCGACAAGCATTGGGGGTCTTGGAAGGGAAGTGTTTCGGTCCAATTTGGTTCCAGTTGAGGCCCTGTGCCCTGGCCTGGATAAGTGTTTCGTCATCTTTAGCTGACCAGGAGGAGCTCCGAGTTCCGCCTGCGGCTGATGCGGTCGATACAGAAAGGCGGTGCGCCGGACCCTTTTCAATCTTAGGCATGTTGACCAATTGAAAGAAAAGACTATCGAGACAAGAAAGTTATGACTGGAACGGAGATATAGAAAGACGGGGGGAGGATGAAGATGAGAGTAATGGAAGCGACCGAGGAGGATATTATGATTAAGGTAGAGCTGGCGCAGGAGAACGACAGTGACGTATGAGGAACGAAAGGTAGGAGATATCCTCGAGAGTGAAAACGAAAGAGCTGCTGTTCGTACCTTTGGGTTTGTGTTGTCTGAGGCCTAAATCAAGGGGTATGGCGAACGTCTTTATACAATGAGCCGCACACTGAGCCTCCATCGACAACAAAGACCAGTAGGCCTCTCGGAGAATTGTTTTGAAACCTGGACATGTTTCTGTAATCGCCGGATCGATCTGTATCTACCGAGAATGGGATGTGCGACTAGGCGAAGAGGAGGCTGTTCACTGGGTCGTGGCTCCAAGCGCCATCATAAGGGACCAGGGCAGGCCAAATTTGGGCCTGTGAATGGTCGAAGTACAAAACGTGAGCGGTTCGTCCCTCGAACAAGGGAGAGTAGACTGTAGCGAAAGCGCCTGTTTGAGAATATCTGCTGTACTCCCTAATGCGGCTGTGTCTAAGAATAATACTGCTGCTGAGTGGTGGAGGGGCAGCGATGGAGGGGAAGGGCGGCTAATCTGGCGCTGATTCGACGAGCGCATATGGCCCAAATAAAGACCTTGGCAAGCGACACAAGGGCAAGGGGTGCCTCACCAGGCCGGATACCTGTAGGACGTAGTCATCAATACTCAGTAGGGCTGAGCTCGGGAACCTGCAGATGGATGCAGGTGCGGAAACGTGGAGGGGAAGGTCAGCAAGCCGTTCCAAAGAAGCCCGCGCTATGGGCTCTGGAGGTTCAAAGAAACCCTGGATGGCTTCATAATAGCAGACCCATACACAGAAAAAGAACATGCGGCCGGCCGATAGCCCGCGAGGCGCTCACGATAGGCGCGGTCACTGGATGGGCGAGTGTGGGTTGTGGGTCGTTTCAGCAAACAAGATCACAGATCACAGCGGGACCGCGGGAAGAACCGAAAGCACGTTCTGTCCAAGGCTCCCATGAGAAGCGCCCGCGAACTGCTGCCGGCCATTACTGTGCCTCTGGCGAACGTTGAAGATCGATGCCTGACAAGCTGTAGCAGTGTTTCGAAAGCGCTAGACTGCACCGCTTGCGGTCGGAACGGAACTGACGCGCCCCGGAGCAATAGCAGAGACAGGAATATGCAAGAGGTTTCCGCGCTTCATTACCCACACATTCTAAGTATGGGCATAGCCGAGCGGTAGATGACAAGAAGCTGTAGTCTGATCGTGCGACACCGAAGAATTTTCTCGATTCGACAAACCGTCACGTCGCACAAGAGAAGCGTTCGTCTGATGCTTGGGCGTAGATGGTCGTTCACACAGCCTCGTCCCTCAGCCCCAACCTCGGCATCCGAATTCACAAAAATCGATAACGGCATGCACCAAGCCTCCTTCATACCGACATCGTCACATTTTGCAATTCTCCATCCAACCGCGGACTGAGCGTTCCGTATCGTATGTTCGAGAAAAAGAATCCCCAGGCTCTGGATCGTAGCTAGATGAGACATCTCGAAAATAGTAACCGCTCAGTGCTGGCGGCGAGTGTGCTTGAATAACTAGGTAGCTCGCCAATTTGTGGAAAGAAACCCATGCCCTAATCTTTGACCTTCTACCACTCGCTCTTTGCAAAAGCGCGAATTCTCTCCAACGTACCGTCTAAGATGGACTGAATTCACATATCGTGACACGCACACGCGCTCGATATCCAAATCGCTACGCGTGTCGGATCTACTCCGGTCTTGCACGGAAGTAACTAACCTAGAATCACTCACGGAACCCGGCAACTCGCTACAAAGCCATGCTATTCGTGGACGGACGATTGAATGCACTCCGCGAGCTTGAGGGTTATGGAGCGTAATTTCGCTCTGCTGCTTCACGGGCGCTTGAGCGGCACCTGGTGGATTGGAGGATACTGCTTACGAAAGCAATGTGTCAAGCAAGTGTGTTTACTGCTCACTAGCCTTTCGAATACCGCTTCCAGTTGCCTTCTTCACATACTCAGCTGGCAAGGACCGTCCTGGCTCGACGATCAAGATTCGAGTTGAGCCAGCAGCCCGGTTGGTGTATGCTAAGATCACATCCAATACGCCATCTCAGGGGATATAGATATGCATAAAGCCGATGTGATTGAATATGAGATCACAGGTCCATTGACGCGATGGTGTTGACGGAGTTGCTGCTTGATGGGTGCTCCGGAAGCAGAAAGGGGAAACGCTAGTGCAGCCGAGGTCACTCTGCCCCTGTCCATCATCGCTCTTCTCCTTGCCATCTTCACATTCACCCCGCAAGTCCTTCATCGACCGCCCGAGCCAACGGGCATCTTGACATGTGCTAGGAGCATTGACGTGGCTTGAAAATAAATATATACAGTTACCGTTATGGGCTTCGACGCGACATGTGACTCTCTTGGCCGCAGATGGCGCATTGAAAGCTGCTATCGCAATTTACGCTTGACCATATCTGCTTTTGTACAACTGCACTCGCAACTCGAAGGAAACAGCCAACTTGGCAATACAACGACTTCTTACCCCAGTCCTGAGCCTAGTATTTCAAAGGAAGATCAACTAAGCATCACTCGAAAGTTGACTCGATACCAAACAAGCAGTTGATCTCGTGACGATGTTCGTCCTGGTACTTAAGTACCTTCCCAGCATGTACCGAACATTGCAGTTCAATACGCTTTGAGCAACGAACATACGTTCGCTGTTCGCATGTGATCTGGTTCCTGGTGGTTGCGCAACAGCAAGCCCATGTCGCCCGCTTAACAAGCATCTTGATCATTAGCCGGTCTAAATCCTTGACCCCAGCATTGAGCCTTGATCCACGACAATGCTGCTCGGTCTTATACCTGTTTCCGTCGTCCGCGTCACCCACCGTGTGTCCATCACCATACAACACCATGGCTAGCGCGAGCTTAGCTCTGGTAAAAGTGCGATATTCACACCGGCTTGGTGTTGCGGGGTTGAATATTGCTTCTGCAAGGGCCTATATACAAAGGACCATGGTTCCCTTTCCAAGTTGGTCTCAGGCTACCGTCCTGCTTGACGCTCGTTTGCTTACCTAAAGTCACTCTTTCATCATGGTTTCCTTTCTTGCTCTAGGTTTTTCGACAATCGTCGCGGGTGCGGCTATCCAGCAACGCGATGCTGTTCCAGCTGGATATGTTGCGGCACCCTACTACCCGTGTATGTCATCAGCAGCGATATCAACCAATCCTTTTAATGCTAGATTCAGCAATACTGACTCTACCTAGCTCCGCATGGAGGATGGACATCCGACTGGACTGAGAGCTACCGAAAAGCTTCTTTGCTTGTCTCAAATATGACGCTTGCTGAGAAGACCAATCTCACAGCCGGCAGTGGAATCTTCATGGGAAGATGCGTGGGAAATACAGGCAGCGCATTGAGAGTCGGCATCCCTCAACTGTGCTTGCAAGATGGGCCTCTAGGTGTAAGGAACACGGACCATAATACTGCATTTCCTGCCGGAATTACCGTTGGAGCCACATGGGACAAGGATCTTCTTTACCGCCGTGGAGTTGCGATCGGTGAAGAGTTCCGTGGCAAGGGAGTCAACGTACACCTCGGACCTTCAGTCGGACCCCTAGGTCGCAAACCACGTGGCGGTAGAAACTGGGAAGGTTTTGGTTCAGATCCTGTTCTTCAGGCGTTTGGCGGAGCTCTTTCCATTGAAGGCATTCAGAGCACTGGTGTCATAGCCACAATCAAGCATCTGATTGCGAACGAACAGGAAGAGTACCGCATGTACAACCTGGTCAAACCTGGTATCTCTTCCAATCTGGACGATCGCACTCTTCATGAGCTCTATCTTTGGCCGTTCGCTGAGGGTAAGTCGGGCCTTGCCTTCTACAATGACTTGGAATACGTACCGTTGGCTGACTTTGAAAAGGCGTACGTTCCGGGGTTGGTTCGGTGATGATCGCTTACAACGCTGTTAATGGAAGCGCATGCTCACAGAACAGCTACTTGATCAACGGCATCCTGAAGGACGAGCTTGGCTTCCAAGGCTTTGTCATGTCTGACTGGTTGGCTCAAATCTCCGGCGTTCCTTCAGCTCTCGCGGGTTTGGACATGTCGATGCCTGGCGACATCCACACCATTCCTCTTTTCGGAAACTCTTACTGGATGTACGAGCAGACACGTTCAGTTCTCAACGGGTCTCTGCCGTTGGACCGCTTGAATGATGCAGTGACACGAATTCTTGCTGCCTACTTCAAGATGGGCCAGGACCAGGGGTACCCACGACCAAACTTCGATACTAACACTCAAAATGCCGAAGGCCCTCTCTACCCTGGCGCTCTCATCTCACCCCAAGGTGTTGTCAACGAGTTCGTGGATGTTCAGGCCAATCATGCAGAGGTCGCTCGTGAAGTAGCTCGCGATGCCATCACGCTCTTGAAGAACCAGGATGGATTGTTGCCTCTGTCTCTCAATGGCACCCTGAAGATATTTGGCACCGATGCTGAGAAGAACCCTGATGGAATCAACTCGTGTGCGGACCAAGGCTGCAACAAGGGCACGTTGGGAATGGGATGGGGCTCCGGCTCGGCGAGATACCCTTATATGAACAGCCCAATTGATGGCTTCAAGACTCGCGGGGCCAACTACCAGTTCTTCAACACGGATGCTTTTCCAGGAAACTCGAATCCATCACCGAACGACACTGCAGTTGTCTTCGTTACCGCTGATTCTGGTGAGAACTACATTACCGTAGAGAACAACCCCGGAGACCGGACCTCTTCGAACCTCAACTTGTGGCACAACGGTGACAAACTCATCAAGGACGTAGCTGCCAAATATTCCAACGTTGTGGTCGTAGTACATACCGTTGGCCCAATCCTCATGGATCAATGGCACGACCTGCCTTCCGTCAAAGCAGTCCTGTTCGCTCACCTGCCTGGTCAAGAAGCCGGAGACTCACTAATGCAAGTCCTCTTCGGAGACGTCTCTCCATCCGGTCATTTACCGTACACTCTACCAAACTCCGAGGATGACTACCCAGAATCTTTGAGTCTCGTCGGATATCAGATTGGGCAGCCACAGGATACCTTTACAGAGGGCCTGTACATTGACTATCGTCACTTCCACAAAGCCAACATTACACCCCGCTATGCTTTTGGTCACGGTCTCAGCTACACCACGTTCTCTTTTTCCAACGCGACCATTACGCCAGTGACTCCGCTTACAGCGACGCCTCCAGCTCGTCCCGCGAAAGGCGAAACACCCACCTATTCCACTGCCATTCCTCCAGCTTCAGAGGCATACTGGCCAGAAAACTTCAACCGCATCTGGCGATACCTCTACTCCTGGCTCGAGAAGAACGATGCCGACGCTGCAGCTAAGATCGGCAACTCGACGACCAAGTATCCATACCCAGCCGGTTACTCGAACGAGCAGAAAGTTGGTCCTGTAGCTGGTGGCGCACAAGGCGGAAACCCCGCATTATTCGACACGGCATTCGACATCACCGTCAGCGTAACCAACACAGGTAACCGGATGGGTAAAGCCGTCGCACAACTCTACATCCAGTTTCCGAGTGAAGTCACTATTGACACACCTGTTATCCAACTCCGGGATTTTGAAAAGACGAGGGAGTTGGAGGCTGGAGCTAGTCAGACGCTGAGCATGAGAGTGACACGTAAGGATCTCAGTGTTTGGGATGTTGTATCACAGAACTGGGTTGTTCCTGCTGTGGATGGAGACTATGGGGTTTGGATTGGTAGTGCGTCAGATGATTTGCATGTGAGATGTGGGACGGCGAGTGGAAGCTGTGAGGAGGATCAGGAGAGTCCCGTGTAGTTGGGGATATGTCTGGGAGAAGGCGCCCGAATATGGAGATGGTAGTGTTTAATGTTTTAATGTCAACATCACCCAGAAGAGACCTTTTCCCACCGAGTATAACTATCAAAGCGTTATTGGATCTCACTCAGATGTGATACTTTTGGACGTAATCAGAAGACTAGGGAGGATTATGGTAGATTGCTTGTGATTGGCCAAGGTCAGGAAATTGCGCTGGAATTATGCCTAGACGCAATGTGATTGGCGTAGCTCCGACTATTCATCCGGTGCATTCGCGTCAAGTTGCCAATCGCATCGGAGCCTTTTTATTGTTCTTTTTTTCTTTTTATGCATCACTGGAGATAGACGTTGAAGGCTGGCCGACGATGCGGTATATACAACAAGCGGTGAATGCCGTGAGAGGTTCGGCGTGCAACGAGGGCACTCAGGGGCGTAGGTAAAGGGATACGGAGGTAATTAGATGTCAGGTGTCCAGATGACAGATTATACAGTGCACACGCAACGCGCACTGTTGTGCTGTGCGCGAGTTTGGATCGAGGCTAGACGTCACTGGAACGCTATGATGCTTTCGGCGCAGTTGTCTTGGTTACTCGGGAGCACCATCGACTCCTTCCACCTGACGACTTCCCCAGGGGTTCACTCATTGTCACCACTCTTGCTCTTGGAACAAAGGCCAATTGAACGCTGCTTGACATCCAGACCCGTTGTTGTAAGTTGCACCCTCCTAGTGCAACGCCAGATATCCCTGTCGCGCAGTCGTCACTGCTTGTACATAAACAAATTGGCCGGGTTTCAGGCGCGGCCACGGCCATCTCCCACGTATCCTCATATATCTTAATCCTACCACGACCGACGCCCAACACCGCATTGCTGATACCCACCACTGACGATCGCCTCGTCCTACTGCAGCCATGTCCAACGGCGTGCGCAATCTACGCGCAATGTTTGAGAACGGAAACGCCGCTGCCTCGCCTGAGCCCCGCGGCCGCTCCCCTACAGACAATGCAGCTGCGACCGACGCTCAAGAGCGCCCCAAGTCAAAAGTGCGCGCTTCCTTTGTCTCCGTCGAGCCTACCGTCGCCCATCCCCCGACCGCCTCGACCGACCTGGGCCAGACCAAGGGCACGCCCTCGAATAGCGTCGCCGCGACCCGACGAGAGAGCTTCCGCGTGAGCCAGGACAAAACCGACGAGCTTGCTGAGCTCAAAAAAGCCGTCAGCGAGGAGAAAGAACAGCGCAGACAGAGCGTCGCCATCCCGGAAGCTGTTCCAGAACAGGCTGTCGCATCGCAAGAATCCTCATTACCAGCTCCGCCTATGCACGCCGACTCGACCGCCGACATGGTCAACCTGGGCGCCATCATGAAGGGCTCCGACTTTCCCGACTCTGCTTTTGCAGCCGCGAAGAAGGAGGCAGCCGTCGTCGTGCCAGCTCCTGAGATTGACCAAATCCCAGTCGATGAGACTCCAGCCGAGACTCCAGCCGAGACCAAAGAGAGTGTCGCTGAGGCCGCCCCAGTCCCCGAGCCCGAGCCAGCTCCCGCCCAGCCTGCAGAGAACCCAGACAAAGCTACTACAGGCGCGCAGGAGGATGTTGCGCTCAAGCCTGCAGTCCCCACCGAGGAAGCTATTGTAGAAGAGGAGAGCAAGCCTGCGCTTGAGGAAGCTGCCGTCGACGATGACGTTGTTGTTGCTGAGGAAAACGCCATTGCGGAGGAAGCCGCTGTCGTCGAAGAAGCTGCCATCGCAGAGGAGGTTGCTGGCGAAAAGGAAGCTGCCGCCGCGAACGAAGAGCTATCTGCCCCTGCTCCAGCCACTGCCCAACCTGCTGAGAACCCAGACAAGCCTGTGACCGGAGTTCAGGAAGAGCTTGCCCTACGGCCAGCAGCGCCCACTGAGGAGACTGCGGTCTCCGACGCGCCTACTACTCCTTCTGCGCCTACAGAGGTCGCAGCTTCGAGCGATGAACCTGCTGCGGAAGCTGCTGTACCGGCTGAGAGCAAAGCAAAGGACAATGGATCTCCTGCGACTAAGAAGTCGGAGCTGAAGAAGCCTGCCGCAATTTCTACCACCAAACCTACCAAGGCACCTGCCGCACCCGCCAAAAGCCCACTACCTAAAGCTGCACCGAAAACCCCTACCAAGGCCAAGACACCTGCCTCCATTCCGAAGCCTAGCCCCGTAAAGACTACGAAGCCGGCAGCTGCGCCAAAGCCAGCAGCTCCTAAGGAGCCAGTCAAAGCGCCCACCGCCAAACCTCCTGTAACAAAAGCTCCAGCGGCCAAAGTTCCTACAGCAAAGACGAGCCGCACTTCTCTGCGACCAGCAGCATCATCCTCTTCAGCTACAGCGCCTACGGCCACTGCCGCAGCTAAAGCTAAGCCTGCTGCTGCGCCTGGGGAGAACAAGAAGCCTGCAATCCCCAAGCCAACCACCTCCGCCCCACGTAAAAGGTACGTCCAATACGATTTGAAGCAATGCGCCGGTACTAACACTGCTACAGCACCTCACCAACTGGCTTCAAGAAGCCAACCCCGAAGTCGCCTACCCGTCCAGTCGGCCTGCCATCTCGCCTGACCGCGCCCACCGCTGCCTCAGCTGCCAAACATGGCGAGGAGCCCAAGGTCACACGCAAGCCGTCCACTACAACCCGTGCTGCACCACCAAAGACCGCGGCACCAAAAACCTCGCGAACGTCCCTCGCACCCAGCGCGCCCAAGCGACCTGAATCACGTACCTCAACTGCAAGCGCTGCGCCTAAAGGGGGATTCCTTGAGCGTATGATGCGACCAACAGCTGCCAGCTCCAGCAAGACACACGACAAGCCCCACGAGAAGGCTTCGTCTCCACCCCGTAAAGCTCCAGCAGCTTCCAAGCCTAGTACTCTACAGAAAGGAAAGAAGAAGGTAGAAGAGGTCGCGGCCAAGGCCAAGGAAGTCGTAACGAACGGACACTCTGAAGAGCACAAGACTGAGGATGAGCCTGTAAAGGAAGCTGAGCATTCTGAGCAGGCATCTGAAGACGCCACCATCAGTGAGACACCAGAAGAACCAGAGAAGGCCGCCACTCCAGTCCAAGATGTGGAATCGTCGGTCGCAGAGATTCAGACACCAAACTTCCAGGAGGAGACCATCCGGTAGACAAGACGTCGCGCATCTCACATCCTGCGGTACAACAATCCGAAAGTCCTACGTCTGCAATGCATGGCCCTGTCTCAGGTTGCCATTAACCGCAAACCACACGGATTCAAGACAAATTCTATCTACCCAGCTTTTACCCTTCTTTCACTTCTTTACAGCATTTTCTGGAGCGATTGTTTGGCGCAAATGATATTCATGGGCGGATACCTAAGGACAAGGAGCGGAGAGATGGGTTTGGATACGGACTATTTGCGTGCATAGTTGTTCATTTAGCGATAGGCTTCGCAGAAGCTGGCAGAAATTACCTGTAGATCTCAATCCCATTCTTCACTCCAATTGGTACTCCAATCGCGCAAAAGAAATGCCCGCTACACATGTGTGATATGTCGGCACGTGACTGGCACCTCCGCCCGAAACTCCGATGGCCCAACTTTTTCCTGGCGGGCAATTCGACATTCCGAAGCGACAGCAGACCCCGCGTCGTCCTTTCGTTCTTTTTCTTCTTGAAGCGTCTTAGGGTGTTCAAGATGAGGGTTCAATCTCTTTTCCGAGCGCAATCGCTCGCCACGAGCAGTCTCCGCTGTTCTGCTCGGTCGGCTGCCAGAACGCCGTCACGATGCACTCTCTCGACGATTGCGGCAACGCGCACACCTTATACCAATGGAACCAAGACCGACACATGGATCGGCAGTCAAACAACACAGCCACAGCGAAGATGGCAGTCTGCGGCCGCCCAAGTGTATGTACCACAATCTGGCTTTGCGATGGCGAGAAAGCAATTGAAGGCTGATTGAGAAATTAGGTTGGAGCAGGCCAAGGAAGACCCGTCTACCTTGACGCAAGAGAAAATTGTCGAGAACCTAGACCCTGTCGAATGGGAGCGATTATCGAGAGTACGAAACATTGGCATCGCAGCACACATCGACTCTGGAAAGACGACCGCCACCGAACGCGTCCTCTTCTACACCGGCCGAATCAACGCTATACACGAAGTCCGAGGCAAAGATGCCGTGGGTGCGAAGATGGACTCTATGGATCTCGAGCGTGAGAAGGGTATCACTATCCAGTCCGCTGCGACTTTCTGTGATTGGATCAAGAAGAATGACGAAGGCAAGGAGGAGAAATACCACATCAATTTGATCGATACACCCGGCCATATCGACTTTACCATCGAGGTGGAGAGAGCGCTGCGCGTCCTGGATGGAGCTGTCATGATTCTTTGTGCTGTTAGTGGTGTGCAGAGTCAGACCATCACCGTCGACAGGCAGATGAGGCGATACAATATTCCTAGAATTTCTTTCGTGAACAAGATGGACCGTATGGGCGCCAACCCATGGAAGGCTGTCGACCAGATTAACCAGAAGCTTCGCATTCCAGCTGCGGCCCTCCAAGTACCCATTGGACGCGAGGACGGCTTTTTGGGCGTCGTAGATCTGGTCAGGATGAAGGCGATTTACAACGAAGGACCCAAGGGTGAAATTATTCGGGAGACGGACGAAATTCCTGCGGATATCGTTGAGCTCTGCAAGGAGAAGAGACAAAAGCTCATCGAGACACTTGCCGATGTCGATGACGAGATCGCGGAGCTCTTCTTGGACGAGCAGGAACCAACGATCCCCCAGATCAAGGCTGCAATTCGACGAGCTACCATTTCTCTCAAGTTCACCCCAGTCATGATGGGTTCAGCACTTGCAGACAAGTCTGTCCAACCGATGCTCGACGCCGTTTGCGACTACCTACCGAACCCTTCCGAAGTCGAGAACATGGCATTGGACAAGAAGCGAGCGGAAGCTCCGGTCAAACTGGTCTCTTACAACTCATTGCCATTTGTCGGTCTGGCTTTCAAGTTGGAAGAGAGCAGTTTTGGACAATTGACGTACATCCGTGTGTACCAGGGTACCTTGAGAAAGGGCATGAACGTATTCAACGCGAGGTCAGACAAGAAGGTTAGGATTCCAAAGATTGTGCGCATGCACTCCAACGATATGGAGGAGATTCCCGAGATTGGTGCCGGAGAAATCTGCGCCGTATTCGGTGTCGACTGCGCGTCTGGAGATACCTTCACAGATGGTGGCCTCGGATACACTATGGTGAGTACCCGGCATCATTGCTATGCTGTAGCCAAGCTAACATGTTAGACCTCCATGTTCGTCCCTGAACCCGTCATCTCGCTGTCAATCAAGCCCAAGCACACCAAGGACACACCGAACTTCAGCAAGGCTATGAGCCGATTCACGCGCGAAGATCCTACTTTCCGAGTCCACACCGACACTGAATCGCAAGAGACCATTATTTCTGGTATGGGAGAATTGCACCTCGATATCTACGTGGAGCGCATGCGCCGTGAATACCGCGTCGAGTGCGAGACTGGACAACCACAAGTCGCTTACCGCGAGACAATTACCAAGCGCGTCAACTTTGACCACACACTCAAGAAGCAGAGTGGTGGATCAGGAGACTTCGCCCGTGTAGTAGGCTGGATGGAGCCGAGCGAAGCCCTAGGCGAGAACAAGTTCGAGCAGCAAATTTCTGGTGGCACGATTTCCGAAAAGTTCCTCTTTGCCTGTGAAAAGGGTTTCATGGCCTCAACAGCCAAGGGACCACTTCTCGGCCACAAGGTCCTGGGTACTTCCATGGTCATCAACGACGGAGCTACCCACGCTGTCGATTCCTCGGAAATGGCTTTCAAGAATGCTACACAACAGGCTTTCCGCAAAGCCTTCCAAGCTGGTGCGCCACAGGTCCTTGAACCGCTTATGAAGACCACCATCACCGCGCCCAACGAGTTCCAGGGTTCCGTTGTTGGTCTGCTGAACAAGCGTAACGCTGTTATCAACGATACAGAGATTGGTCCTGAGGACTTTACCGTCTACGCGGATTGTAGTTTGAACAGCATGTTTGGCTTCAGTAGTCAGTTGCGCGCTAGTACGCAGGGTAAGGGAGAGTTCAGCATGGAGTTTAGCCATTACAGTCCTGCGCCGCCGCAGTTGCAGAAGGAGCTCGTGGCTAAGTATGAAAAAGAACAAAAGGACAAGAATGCTTGAGCTCATCCTTCTAAGCATGAGTCGCATCAGGGAAAAGAAACTGTGGGAAAGCTACAACAAGCTTTTCATTATCTAAAGGCTAGAAGCCTACATCTATCTACATTGACGGACGTCTGGCGCATTTCTTGTGGGATGAATGGGTAGAAAGGTGTAGAAGTATTGTACATGTAGTATATAACGCCGCCACACGACGACGAATGATATCCCCTCAACAGCTCCAGTTTCACCAACCCAATCCATGTCCTCCCTGTTCTTTCCTATCCCTGATTGCTCCAAAGAATTACTCCACGTCTAACCCCGGCCTCAACGTCTTCCTCGCAAAGGCTCTCCTAACCGCAAGACTAACCTGCGTCCACCCAACAACCTCGTTGTGCCCACCAAACCTTACAACCTCCAGCTCCACCATTCTATGCCCCTTATCAT
>Ga0268250_10000817_pt1 | contig 14107 bp, 14 predicted proteins | sample AgamicAsSfe_FD_200448 | JGI IMG/M metagenome (GOLD analysis project Ga0268250, IMG submission 200448) | Agave microbial communities from Guanajuato, Mexico - As.Sf.e (v2) (version 2) | ecosystem: Host-associated > Plants > Phyllosphere > Phylloplane/Leaf | place: Guanajuato, Mexico | collected... | reverse complement strand
ATGCAGGAGGAGTGTGGCGGTGACAAGTTGAAACGCAGCAGCCAAGACCATCATCGGAATTCTTTGACCAGTCTTGTCGATAAATATACCAGCACCAATCTGAGACACAATTGCGACCGATTGAATGCCAAGAGGGTAAGTAGTGATGGCAGTCTGGCTGAATCTCTTCTTATTGTACTTCATCCAGAGCAACAACATGCCTTGGACAGCAAATGCCTCGAGCATACCTGAGATGACAGCCAAAGACGCAAAAGTGTAGATGTACGGAGTCTTGAGGACTCTGCCAACCAAGGTCTTCCAGTGGATGCTATGGCTGTTCGTTTTCCTGGATCCACGTCTTTTGCGAGCGACTTGTAATTCTTCCTTGGTGAAGTAAGATGCTGTGGTGGTTTCGGGAAGATTGGGGAAGAAAAGAAACCCAAAGATACAGAATGGGAGTCCCATCAAGCCATTGATGATGAAAGCCCACTGATATCCCGCAAGTCCAGCGGTACCGTCAAGAGACTTGTTCATGGCAGTCATCATCAAGCCAGAAGATAGACTGCCAACTTGTCCGACTGCAGTGAAGATCGCAGCTCGCTTGGAAAGTTCGGATGGAATGTACCACGAGCCGAATACATACATACTGCCTCCGTAGACACTTGCTGCGAGAAATCCATGGAAGAAGCGGGCTGCACACAAAGCTTCAAAGCTTTTGCATGCGGCGAGGCACATCGTGACGCCCGACCACAGAATCAACATCAGGGGAAGCCAGATCCGGGGTGCGACTTTTTGTATAATCAAAGCGTGGGGAATCTGAGCTACGACACCGCCTGCTGTGTACATGGACAGCAGAACACTGTACTCGTTTGCGACAAGGCCCAAGTCCTCACGGAGACCCGAGACATACGCGTTGGCGAACGATTGACGATCCAGGGTGTTGAAGAAGTAGCTGGCACAGCAATAGAACTGGATCACAGATCAGATGCTGTTCACATGCGAAGGTGGCCGATTCTCTTTCTTACCATAAGAAAAGTGTCTGGAAAGTGATTAGAGGGAGATCTCGTCCGAACATTTCGTGGAACACAAACCAAGTTTTCTCACAAGCTTCTTCTCATCTTCGGTCCGCTGGGGACGGGACGGATCTCCTGTTTTTCATTGTCAAAACGGGTCGAGCTGATGCACCGAGCACCAGGACTTACTGCTCAGAAAGCCCATCTTTGTAGAGGTCCCGGAGACCAGGGAAGGTCGAAAGGAGAGTCATCGGAGCAGATCAGATTGGGAAATCCAATTGATAAGGGACCACCTCTGGTTTTGACGGCGGCAATCACGAGAATTTAAGCTTTTGAGTTGCAGAAACGGTCAAAGACTGGAATGCTGGGCATCTCTCGGTTCTCTCCAACATCGTTCACCAGCACGGTCTGGACCTCGGTTTCCGAGACCTGATCTTGGCTGTTGGTCAAACCCAGACTGTCGCATCTGGATGATGGAAAAGAACCGACGAAAATCAAATCGTAGACATTTGAATTAGGGACTTTTGATGTGAACTTTTGCGACAACCTCGGCAGCCGGATGGGAGCGGATGAGATTTCCGAGCCAAAATCACGCGTGTCGCGATTCGCGACAGCACTTACGAGACACTTCTGATTGCTGTGTTGGCCAAGCTATGTGTACGCATTCTCGATCAGTGTGCAGATGCCAGGCAGTTGAGACGATGATACAGCTGCAGCTTACAAGTCTCAGAAGAACTCCAAAAGAACGCTTGAAACCTGGACAAAATGTTTGTCCCTGCAGGCAAGCAAGCGACTTGGTACAGTCGGAGCCATGTGGCAAACCTGAACAGAAAAAACAACGAATGGGTTTATTAAAAACCTCACGTATGTCAGGTATGTCCGATGGTAGTAAACTCTAGGACCAAGAATGCAACATATCCGACAAGCATCACCACACCCGCAAGACGACTAAACCTTGCTCCAAACCAAACAACCAATGTCATGAAGAGCGACGATCCCAACAGCACACCCAATTCAACAATATTGATCGTATCTCCATTATAGTCTCCAGCTGTACTGACCCAAAGTATACCCAAGCACAAAGTGAGCAAAAAGATGTTGCTACCAACAGTATTTGCGACCATGATACCAGTCCGGTTGCGACTTCCGCTCATGACGGCGATGAACTTTTCCGGCAAAGTCGTCGCGATGGAAAGGAACACAACGCCAAAGAGGACTTCTGAGATGCCGCTTTCTTCGGCGATGGACGAGGAAGCATTAGACAAGACGAAGCTGCTGAGGAGAATTGCCAGAAAGCCTAGAAGTAGGATCGCTACATGGTATGGTATGCTGTACTTGTGTCTCGAGGCAGGGAGAGCTCCATCGGTTGCTAACAGAGGTGTTGTCGAATTGACTTGATTGCTCTCGGAAGCATCGTGGATGCTTTCCTCGTCGCTTTCACTGTCGCTATCACTTTCACTGTCTGACTCGGGTGCAGTCAGATGCCCCTTGTAAATCAAGTACGCGACAGATCCAACATAGAGAGTAAAGATCGCGATGAGTATGCCACCGAAGACTGTCGATAGACCCGATGGGTTGAAAGCTTGCAGTGCAACAACCGACCCAGTGATCAGAAGCATGCCCAGAGTATACGCTCTGGCACTGGCATCAAACACCATGACTTCCTCATCGCCGCGGAAAACCAGACCAAGTGAGAATGCGCCCAGAATATTCGAAATCGAGGAACCGATGATATTGCCCACGGCAAGCGAAGAGCGGTTGCGGAGGATGCACACGACCACTACAGCCAATTCCTCCCATTCTGCACCTGCGGTGAGGAGTCCGATGACAGATTCCGGTATGCCAGTGCGTTCGGCGACGATAGCGGTATGATCGATGAACTTGTCGGCGCCGAACTCGAGGACGAAGAGGCCGCAAACGAAGCTTGCTACGTTATATGCTATCGAAGCTGCATTGGCCATCGGTGCGCCTTTCCAAGAGTTACAAGTCCAGTTGATGGAGGTGATAAATCAGACACAAGCCGCGACCTCGCTGCCCTTCAACAGTGAAGTCATCGGCTGCACCAAGCTGGCCAAAAGTCGTATACTTGGTCAACACATGTTACTGAAAGACTTAGGAGCAATGCGGCCCTGTTCGCGAAATCAAACAATCATTTTCGGTCGTAAACTGGTCAGCGAGAAATATATCGCGATGGTCCACAGTGTCAAACTTCATGATGATTTTCCTATCTCGCGGTGATGCCACCATCGACACTTATTACGCCGCCTGTGATAAAGTCGTTTTCCAGCAAGAAGTCCACAGCCTTTGCGACATCAGCGCAGGTTCCAATCCTGTTCAGTGGATGCATAGCAGCAGCTTGTTCTCTGGAGTATGCACCGCCGTTATAGCTCTCCTCAAGTACAGGCATACCCGAGTCTATAACACCGGGTGCAACAGCGGATATGTGGATACCTTCACTGGCGTATTCGAGGGCTGTTGACTTGGTCAAGCCGATGATCTAAGTAGCTGTCAGTAGGAATTCGAGTGCACAAGACATTTGTGGGAACTGACAGCGTGCTTCGTGGACGAGTAGGGAGCGGCATATGGTACACCGATGAGGCCAGACATGCTAGCCATGTTGACGATGATGCCTCTTTTGCCCGCGTCGCCTTGCTTGTCCTGGTTCAACATCATTTTGATCTGCTCTTGCATGCACAAGAAGGTGCCTTTTTGGTTGACGTTGTACATGAAGTCCAGATCGGTGAGGGGTGTGACATGGAATGGCATGAAAGTGCTTGACATGCCGGCATTGTTAACAGCTGCATCGAGGCGGCCGTGGGTGTCGAGGACATGCTTGTGTAGAGCAGCAATCGACTCTTGACTCGTGACATCGACAGGGTGGAATGATGCAGTGCCGCCGCTCTGGATGATGGACTCTACGACCTGTCGAGGTTAGCATCAGTAGTGTTCACTCGAATCGGATAGCGAGACTGACCTTGTTGCCCTTGTCTTTGTTTCTTCCCGTAACAATAACGAACCAACCCTTCTTCGCGAGATGCTCAGCTGTTTCTTTGCCAATGCCGGTTGTGGCACCGATGATCAGACAGGTTCTTTTTGTAGCCATGATTTCTTATGTACGGGTGGTGGAGGGGACAAGGAAGAAAAGGTGTCAGCATTCCACATGCGAGCCACCACGATAACATGGATTCAACAACTGCAAGTGGGGCAGGGTCCAATGACTTGCTTGATAATCAGGCGGCAGTCGGTCTTCGACTACGGTGCAGATAGATGAAGCCAGGCTGACAGGCTGACGCCAAGAAAAATATATTTGATGTAGATGAGACTCGGCCGTGATATACAGGGGAAGAAACTCCACAACCATCAGCCATGCAAAAACATGGCGGAACAGGAAGATTAAGACGAATGAAAAGCACGCTGTCTGCAGACGTGGAGGGGTATACAGAAAGGATCCACGTTCTGTTGGCCTATCGGGACCGAATTGAGTAAGATGAAATTCTAGGACAGAGCAGAGACTTGAGTGAAGACTAAGCAGCAGTCGCAGGTTGGCTTTTTGCTTTCGAGTCCATGTTGACATCGCCGTCCTTGTCTCTGGGAGCGGCCGTGTCGACACGCTCGGGGCGATGTGACTGGGCGCCGTCCATGATGCCCATACCGCCACCTGCTCTGAGTTGGTTGATAGCGCGAACAGTGTCGATGGCTTTGTGTAGGGTTCTTCTGGCGTTGAAGTTCTTCTTGACTGTGGGCAGCAAATCCTCGGTGCCTCTATCGTGGGCGGGGCCAGCGATCCAGTCGTGGCTGAGAGCTTCGTGCGATGTCATGCGTTTTGTGGGATCAATGGTCAAGCAGCGCTTGATGAAGGCTCTGGCAGACAGCGAGACGCCGCGCCAGTATTCAAGGGGTGTGAACGAGTAGTCGGCGACGAGGATGGCTTGCATCTCTTCGAGGTTGCTGTCGCGGTCGAAGGGCGTGTAGCCGCAGAGAAGGAAGTAGGTAATGACACCGATGGCCCAAACATCGCTGGCAGATTGTTAGCAGCTGGAGAGTGACATGGCATGGTCGGCTATGCTTACACAGGCTTGCCGTGACCGCTCTTGTTGAAGATCTCGGGGGCCATGTAGCCAGGGGTTCCGCAGGTCGTGGTTAGAACGTGGAACTGCTCCTCGTCCATGATGCGCGACAGACCAAAGTCGGCAATCATGAGATCGGCATTATCTTCGGGGGTGCGGAACAGCAGATTCTCGGGTTTGAGATCGCGATGGACAATGCCGTGGTCGTGGAGGTATGCGACGGCCGACAGAGTGGCACGGATGAGATCTGCCGCGTCGCTCTCGTAGTAGGAGCCCTTGCGACAGATGCGGTCGAACAGCTCGCCGCCCAGCGCCAGGTCCGTCACGAGGTACAGGTTGTTCATCGTCTCGAAGTAGTCAACCAGGGTGAGAATGTTCTGATGGCCCATGGACACGCGCTTGAGAACGGCAATCTCGTTGCGCACCATGTGCTCGCGACCGGCCATCAGGCGCTTGTTGATGACCTTGGCGGCATAGTAGCGGCCAGTGTCGATGTGCACGCACTCCTTGACGACCGAGTATGATCCAGCGCCGAGCGTCTTGCCCGTCTTGTAGCGACACGGTTGGATTTGTGCTTGTGACATGGTCGCTGAGCTGAGACGTAAGCACGTGGGTGAGACGCTCTTTCTATAGCACTCGGCGGAGTGGGGTCGAGATCAGGAGACAAAAGCAGGCCGGAGAGTCGTGTTTCACTTGGACAGATATGCGCGTGTAGGCGAAGGAGCTGAGATTGCTGTCGAGCTATCGAGCTTTGGTCTGCTGGATCCAGAGGCTTGTCCGGCGGAGAAGACGTCTGATCATGAAAGTGGAAGGAACGATTGACACGGCTCGAAAGGATGGTGCTTGCTCTTTGCTTGACGGGCGTCCCGCTTTGCTTGGCTTGTCCGAACCCGCGGGGGTCGCTCCCAGTCGCTCCTGCCAAAAACACGACCCTGTTTTGTGCCCCGTCACTCGCTGTCTCTTTTCTCTTGTTCTTGCCAACCTGCAGCCACTTCTACAAATTCTTCTGTCCTTGATTTGTATCTGTCGCAAGCACATGATTTGTCGCCTCTGATGTTCTGCCTGAAACCCCCAAGGCGAAGTTCTTGGCCAGCTCCTGCACAGCTGTTTGCGGAGCATCACTCGCTGCATCACGAGTGCCAGAAAGTAGCCCGTAGGTGGTCTAGCTTCAGCTCTGCTATGCACACTATTCCAGGTACAGTATCGATATGACTTTCTGTTCCGGCCACATGGCCGCCGCATCACCGCCCTCCTGCCTCTTCAGCGATCCACATCCGCTTGGCTCATCGCTGCCTGCTCTTTCCCTCCTTCTCAAACACTGCGACATGCGACCACATCTTTCCCCTCTGCCTAACACCAGTCTTACCTTGTTCCCATCACCACGACCGAGCCTCGACTACAAAATCCCATCATGAGCTCTCTAGAGTCTTATCTGCGCCCAGTGCTGCAAACTGCCCAGGACGCTCTGGTCACCGTTGTCGACAGTCTCCAACTTCGCAAAGACGCGCCCTTCTCTCCCGACATCCCCAAAGAGCTTCTGGAATCCATGCCTGACCTCTCGGGTCGTCTTCTTCTGACCTTTCCATGGACAAAGCCCAGAGCCGTCGACCCTTCGCAGCACAGCGTCTGGATCCTGGACAACACTGCCTATCGCGTCCAACCGTACGCTCGTTCCATCAGCTATCCACATCCCCCACTGACTGATGCTAGGAGTCAAGACAAGAAGGTCGACAAGCACAAAGCCGACCCGCAACTCATCGCCGCTCCGAACGAACCACTGCCTCGACCGTACTGGGAGGTTGAGTATGTGGCCGCATACTTCTCCCGCGAGACTTGCCGCGACGCATCGCACGTTATTGCCGATATTGCTCGTCTGGTTGGTCTGGTCAGAGGAACAGCAAGCGAAGAGGAGTGCCTGGGCGAGATCAAGGACAAGCTTGACATCACACCCATCAAGAAGCGCCTCGAGCCCTTCTTAAATCCAATCCTCCCTCGTCATACCATCCGCGTCAACATCGCCGATACCGAGACCCAAACACTCGGCCCTTCGACATCGTCAGGCATATCTTCTGATCTGCTCCGCCTGCACTTTGATGCGCCCGCTGGAACACAATTCACGACGACGGCGAACACAGACCCATCGTCTTGCTTCGTCATGCCTGGTCGCACCGTCTTGGCTGAGCCTACAGGCTGGGGCGTCATCTCGGACATTGACGACACGATCAAGATTACTGGCACCCTTTCCCCCATCGCCGTCCTCAAGTCAACTTTCCTCGAGACACCAACGCCAGTATCAGGCATGCCTGAGCTGTATGCTGATCTGGTCAAGCTTCTCGCTGATCCAGTCTTCTTCTACCTCTCTGGATCTCCCTACAACTTGTATCCGTTCTTGCGCGGCTTCCGGAAAGAGCACTTCCCTGACGGCACCATGATTCTCCGTGATGCTTCCTGGCAGAATTTGGGCGGTCTGATCAGCAGTCTCTCAATCAACGTGAAAGAGTACAAAGTCGACAGACTTGAAAAGATGCATACTTGGTTCCCCGATCGTCAGTTCATCTGTATTGGCGACAGTACACAGAAAGATCCAGAGTCGTACGGTGACATTGCGAGACGCCATCCTGGCTGGATCAAGGCTATCTACATCCGCCGTGTTCCTGATGAGAATGAAATCCAAGGCGCTCTGAATCCTGACCGGAACTCGAAGAAGCGATTCGAGGCAGCCTTCAAGGGACTGGATCCTAAAATGTGGCTGGTCTTTGATGAAGCTGATGAAGTGAGACGAAACGTGCAGTTGCTGGTGAGATGAGCAATCATCATTCTTCTTCCGTCTGATTACTGAGTCTATCTTCTCGTTTGCGACTCGCTTTTCTACATGATTACCGCTTCAATCTTACAGGCTTCGAACACTACATTTGCTCATGTCTCGTGTGTCGTCGTCATCGAATGTCTACATCTGCGTTGATGCTTGACCGTCATCACTGCCCTGCAAAGTGCCCAATTGATCTGTCAATTTGACTCCTGCCTCGGCCAGCCTTTTCAACCAGAACCTCGTCTGCCGCTGCAGCTCATCAATGCCAATCTCGGCCACCTCCTTCGTACGTCGCAAGACTTGCTCTCGGTTATTTGCGCTTCTCAGTCTCTGACGTGCAGCCTCGACATCTGCTTGAGCTCGTGTCATGGCTACCCCTGCTCTTGTGTACTCGGCACGTACCGTGTCGACCAGCGCCCGAGAAAGCGATGTGCCGATGTGACCATACTGTATGTCTATCACGTCTCTTGCTGACTTTGCCTGCTCTAGGTCGTGCTGAGCGCGTGCTTCGTTTCTCTGTGCTGTCCTAAGTCCCGCCTCTAGGTCGCGATCTCCTGTCGTGTTGATAGCGCCGGACGCGACGCTAAGACCGTTCTTGGCCATGCGGTATTGATCGAGGGCAGTTCGAACAAGTTGCTGCTGGTCTTCGATGCGGGCCAGCAGGTCGTCGAATGCGGTATTGAGATTCGACAAGATACTGCCAGCATGTGGGTGTATACTCAAAAGCGCCCTTGCTGGGCTCTGAGACGACGGCGATCGTGGTGGGACGCTGCTTGGCGAAGCTCGCATATTCATGTTGCTCTGCTGATGATATCCTTGAGGCACGGCTAGATTCGTCGTATGACTCAACTCATGCTCTGACGTGTCGAAATGGAAGTCGCTATGCTGACCCTCGAAGAAGGTGTCCATCCGAGGTCGCTTTGGTTCCACTGGAGATACCGACATGCTCTGAAACGCCTCTGGACTCGGTCGCTTGAGCGCTTGCATTGAGGTTCCGATCTGCAGAGGTAACAGACTCTGGTCCAGTGTGAAGTTGTTCCAATCGTCCAGAGGTTGTGCTGTGGACTGATAAGATGGCTCACTGTCGTCTGCCTGACTGACCACCGTGCTAGCCGGAGCAGAACTGGATCCTCCTCTTTCCCTGGATCGTCCTTTCCTTCCCTTGTCGAAGCGTGTTGCACATTGTTCGAGGTCTTTGAGACTTAGTAGCCTTTCTCCACCCTCTGTCAGCTCTTTGAGAAATTTCAAGGCTGTGTCAAAGTCTGTAGATACTGCGACTCGCTCGATGATGCGCAATTTGGTGTTTCCGAACTCTGTCACTTTGCCGCTTTTGGTAGTTCGCATTGGGATGGGAATGCAGGACGGGAAGTTTTCCCAGCCAGGCTGTTTGCGTATGGTCTCCAGATTTCCATGGCGGCGAGCTGCTGTTACTGCTCCGGTCCTCTCTTCGATGGTCGTGATTGAAGACGGAGAGATATCGAATGGTGAAACTTGATCAGGCTCGGGCATGGTATAAGGGAATTTGTGCGTATATATTAGGTCTCGTATGTTCTAATCCCCGAACCGATCACGAAACCTCGTGTTCGGGAAAATCGACGGGAAGGCGAACGCATTTTGTACGCTCAGCACGGCGAGTGATTGACGATAGGGCTATCCTACACCGGCTGTGACGCCCGGGAGATCGATTTTGCTTCAGCAGAAAAACGACCGAGGTGATCGGCCCATGCACCAACAGTTGACCGGTCTACTACTCCCTAACTTCGCTTGCCCTTGGAAGCTCGCTGAATTCGCTGTGCATCATCGCAAGATCAATCTCTTTTGAGAAGCATACGTACGTCAACGCCGGGGGCCGGCCCGCGTCTCGTCTTCGGTTGTCTCCAAAATGACTGTGATGTCGACGCCGCAAATCCAGCCACGAGATGCCCTAACATCCTGAAAGAGTAATTGCGTCGCGTCTCGAGTTGCGCTGTTGACAAAAGCGACGCAATAAGCGTTCGGCGAGAAAAGGACAAGCCCGTCTGATGTTTTGCTGCGCCTCTGTCGTTGCGGTGGAGAAGTCTGATATCGAACGCGTGGGGACGACAGAATCGATTCTGCGAATCACCAGCACTCCGGATCTGATTATCTACAGCGGATCAGAGCGAGCAGAATACGAGCATGATGCTTATTCCGACCTTTCTTGTCGCTTGCACCTGCATTTGCGTGGTTCTTTGATTTGTCTCGCGTTGATCATCACTCTCTTCTTCATGAATCTCGCAAGGTCTTCGATGTTTTTGCTAAACATTGAGCTCTCATCCGAGATGGCTGCTTCCGATACCGCTTGTTTCTCCTCACCATTTTCTTCGAGTCAGGACCGCGTGGCCTTCTGCGCCTGTATGAATGCGATTAGGGCAAGGAAAAAATAGGCGGGAGCTCTTTGGCCGTCAATCTCCGCCTAAACGAACGAGCCAATCAGGTCTGAGTGGCTAACTGCGTAGAGCACCCTGGCAAGAATTTTCGTCAGATGTTGCGAGCATCGATAGACCGATTTTGCTAGAGATCTGGTGCAGAGTTCATCGATATAATTACTACTTAACAGGAATCACAAAGTGCTATAGACGTTGATAGCAAGGTAAGTCGCTATGAGTAGATCACACGCGATTGTCAGCCCGGAACCTGGTGACAAATTTGTGCAAGTTTGGCAAAATGTCCCGTCGACTTGACGAGATGGGAAAAGTTGCCTTTCGCTTCATGACACAATCGTCCATCTGAGTTTGAGACATCGTCTGTGGGTATAAAAGTCAATTGCACTGATTCCCAACTCCATTTGACGCCGAAGTTCAAATTCCTAAGCAGCCATATACCGCTTCCCCCACACTCTTGATGATGTCCGCGTGGTGTTTGGCTTGGCAGTAGAGCAAAAAAGCTTCTCCTGACGGCGCTACTCGAGTACCGAAATGTCTTCCGGAAGATGCACCGCAGGGATGACGACTATCTATCGATGAGCCTCCACGCCGCTATATCCTCGCCTTGGCACAAATATCATTTGTGACGTCCGAAACGAGCTTGCTATCCAGACTGCGCCGCTTTCGTAATGTCGTCCATCTCGTTCAACACGAGTCAAATCCATCATATCATACCAATATTCGCACAGCCATACGACTAGATGAGAAGGAAGGTCTTATCAGATGATCAGCAAATTGGCGAGCATCCGAATCGATCTCTGGGACAAGTACTTCCGGACAATCAGGAAGTCGACACATCATGATGTCTTGGCTCGTTCCACATGCCTGTGCACCGCGAGTGCAAGTAGGTCTCTGCGGTATATCAGATTTCACTGCCACGTCGTCGTCAGACCCACACGTACTGCCATATGGGCCGACTCTACTTCGATAGCATCATGAACATCTGCTTTATCTTCTGAAGACGATTCTGCATATTGTCGGTTCACCTTGGTGTCGTCTGTTCTCTGCATACCGGACTTGCTTGTATCTACAGTCTTTCTCCTCCATACCATCAAATCCGGATTGAGATCTGAGAGTCGATTCCTGGAGCCTACCCGAGTCTCGATATCCGCTTTGCGTTCATGCCTAGATTGTCGCTTCTAGCCGGGCTTCTTGCTTTGTCGCACATTTATCGAACAGTGGCCGAAGATGTCGGCACAAGCTTCGATACCAAGGATACACAAGCTTTCGAGCACGACTTTGGTTCTTTTCCCTACAAGACTTTCGTATCTTCGGACCTGATATCCCCGGTATTACGACGACCTTCCGAATCACCGCAATGTCAAGACGACAACTACATCTTCCTGGCGCCTCGAGGAAACCAAGTCCCATACCCAGCTGTTACGATCATGGATAACGCTGGTGAAATGGTCTGGGAGCACTACGTTGAAGGCCAAGGATACAATCTCAAGGTTCAGGAGTATCAGGGTGAGCAGGTTCTCACGTTCTGGGAAGGCAACGATGCAATTGGTGGACATGGCGAGGGAGACTACTACATGGTCAGCTGAACGAACTGCTTCACAAGTCGCGCCATTGCTAACGAGAGCGACAGTACAACTCCAGATACGAGCAGATTGCAAAGATTTCAGCCGTGAAGGGATTACATGCGGACCTGCACGAGATGACCATTACACCTCAAGGCACTGCCATCATAACAGTCTATGAGATTTATCCATTCACAGTCCCTGGCTTTGTAGATGACACAGACGTACTCTGGATCTGGGACTGCCTCTTTCAAGAAATCGACATTGCGAGCAACGAGCTGGTCTTCCAGTGGCGTGCATCGGAACACCACAACTTGAACGAAACATTTCGAAACATCCATGATGAGGGACGAACGCCCAACCAACCTTGGGACTGGTATCATATAAACAGCATACAGAAAGACGAGCTTGGCAACTATCTGGTTTCGGCGAGGTATACTCATACAATCACCTACATTGATGGGAATACTGGCAACATCATCTGGATTCTAGGCGGCAAGCGGAACGATTTCGAGGATCTGAGTACTGGCAAGAGCAAAGCTGTGAATATCGCTTACCAGCACTTTGCACGCTTCCACAACTTGACAGAGTTTCCGGAGCTGCTGCAAGATGAGAATGTCTTGCATCCGACGAAGGAAGTAGATGGCGTGACTAAGATGCTAGTCTCTGTCTTTGACAATGGCGCAGACAACGGAGGAACAGGCGACCGACCTTCCAGAGGCGTCCTTATCGAAGTCACATATCCCACTCCAGAGTCATCGTCAACGGTAACTGCCCACACAGCCAGCCTGATTCAAGAATACATTCACCCCGCCCAGTTTGTATCCTCGAGTCAAGGCAGCATGCAAGTTCTGCCCTCCAATAGCACCTCCGATCCACGAATACTACTAGGATACGGCTATGTAGGCGTGTGGACCGAGTTCTCGGCCGATGGAGAAGTCCTCTGCGACAACAGATTCTCTGCAATGTCGTCGTGGGGCAATGGAGACGTGCAGTCGTATCGCGTACTGAAAGCTCCTTGGAAAGGCGAGCCGAATTGGCCACCAGCCGTCGCGTTTGGAGAAGGCAAGCAACAGTCTTCCGTGTTTGTGAGTTGGAATGGAGCAACTGAGGTCAAGGCGTGGAAATTGCAGCAAGCGAGTGAGAGTGCATGTGCGGACGATGATTGGGAAGATGTCTTGACTATACAGAAGAAGGGCTTCGAGACTGAACTCGACGTCGGAGACTGTGATCTGCGATTCTTACGAGTTGTTGGACTCGATGCGAATGGTGAGGTGCTTGGTGTCAGTGGGACTCTGGATATTGGATGGGAAGTCGGAGCCAATGGTGTGTTTGATGGCTTGGAGCTTCGTGGGCACAGCGAGCTGCAGTTGGCAATTATTTCTGTTGCAGCGCTGGCTTTGTTTGTCATTGGATATGAGAGCTTTCGGCACGTCAATAGCTGGATACGGACAAAGTGGCTGGGGTATGAGCAGGTGGATGAGGACAGTGACGTGTCGTCCCTGGATTTGGTCTGAGCGGATGCTTCTCCTCTTGGTTTACTAGTCACTATGAACAAGCAAGTCATTGGAGACACTTTGTGATAGCCACAATGAGTCAAGCATGCATCAGGCCCAAGATGCATCTTCTCATGCAGCAATCGATTCCTGATACATGATTGATTTCCCCAGAAAGTTGAGAATCGATCCGGCTGCAGATGCTCTTGTCTTGTAAGCCATGAGGCGTTGAACCACCGCGTGGCAGGCTTCTTGGCAGGGGAATTGTATGCAGGTGCAGTCGTAAGCTTTGTACGTGTACCATAGCTTGGCGTAGGACAGATGCTTGATGGCAGAAGCTTTATCACAAGGACCATCAATGATCCTGACGGCCGATGGGAGAGGCTGGGCATTGCTTGACGGAGATGTTGTGGTCAGCGGAGATATGGTGATGTGGAGAGATTTCTTATCGGCTTATCGCGATGCGGCCAACAAAAGCGGCGGGCCGAAAGAGTGAAGTCAGATGGTCCAAGCTTGTCCGAAAAACAAAGCCCCTCAGCAGTTGGGCGCGCTCAACGACACCATGTGCATCCCCTTCAACCACCCATCAAACACACACAACATGGCACAGGTCGCACAGAAAGCAGTCCTCATCTGCATTGACGGATGGGGTGTCGCCGGCGCAAACTCGCCCGACAAGGGCAACGCCATCCTCAATGCCGACACTCCCTGGATGGACGAGTTCGCCAAAGAGGGCAGCAACATCACCGAGGGCTACACCGAGCTCGAGGCCTCTT
>Ga0268250_10000816_pt1 | contig 14118 bp, 15 predicted proteins | sample AgamicAsSfe_FD_200448 | JGI IMG/M metagenome (GOLD analysis project Ga0268250, IMG submission 200448) | Agave microbial communities from Guanajuato, Mexico - As.Sf.e (v2) (version 2) | ecosystem: Host-associated > Plants > Phyllosphere > Phylloplane/Leaf | place: Guanajuato, Mexico | collected... | reverse complement strand
CAAGATCTGCATGGTCTGAAATCACTTCGGGTGCCGAGAGAGCTGAAGTTGTCCCGCCCATAGATAGGCTGCTTCTCTTCTTCGACAAGGATGAATTCGGATCTGCTTGGGAAACAGCTGGCGCCTGCTCCTCCGTAACCTCCGTGATCGGAGCCGCAGCAGGAGTATGTGAAAGTAGTTCACTACCAAATACAGATAGACTCAAATAATCTTGCCACCTCTTTGCGGGCGCATCATCAGCATCTTCCGTCGATAGTGGAGTTTCGGGTCTTCGCTTCGATGTCGTACTAGGCGTTTGGCTGAGAATGCTATCATTGTCTTCCGAAGGTTGTCGTGCGGACATGACGGAGTGGCGGTGATTGACAGCAGACTCCGCTTGCGTAGGTTGAGCTTTGCTGGGAAGAGCTGCTGCTGCCTCGTTGTGCCGCCGTCTGCGACGCTGATCATAAATGAAGCCGAAGCGATCAGTCATGAATTCAGTCCTTGAGTAATTGTTATACTGCATCAGTGTAGGCGGAAGCTTCTCATCAGGAACAATAGCGTCCATCTCCACCGGACCTAGGTTGCAAGCTGCATCTTCTGATGTCACTGGACTAGGTGGACCAAGCATGTTTGCTGCCGAGCCCTTCGCAGTTGTGTTTGCGCCTGCAGGATTAATAGCCATGTTTGGCTTGACTTTCGATGCTTTCCAAGGCTTCGAACCTGGTACAGAGACAGTACTTGCTCTGCTACGCGTCTGCGGCTGGCCGGCCTCTTCAGGTAGTGTGCCAGCCACCATCCGAAGCGCCCACGAAGCTATCGATTGTGAAGAGACCGTTGACGTTGAGCCAGTACCACTGTCAACACGAGCTCGAGTTTCGGATGTGATACTTTCATTGCTGCGCGTTTGGTCAGTAGCGGATTCTAGAGTCTTGCTCGCTCCGTGCTTGTCGCGACTGTTGTTCACGATATGAGAATCATGCTGCGTTTGTCCTTTTCCACCATGAGATCCAGCAAGCGTGCTCGAACGACCCCCTCTCAGTTTATCACTACCACCATAACCGAAAAGCCCTTTCCATCCTCTTGTTGTTCCCGACTTCGAGGTGCCAGCACTCTCGACAGAGACTGTGGAAATAGCATGCGGCGGTACGCGCTCCACAGCCCGTCTGTGGCGCACCATTGTTGCATCCTTGTCCAATCCCGCTTCCTCCCCAAATGTTTGATTCCGCCCAGGCTGTAATTCATCACCAAGTGCCTCGATCAAACGATCCCTAATGCTCGCCTCCGGCCTCGCCCCCTGATCCTTCGCCTTCCTCAATTCTCCCCCAAACTCCTGCGTCTCATCCCGCGCTCTCAATTTCCGCAGTTCCCCAAGCCTATTCTCAATATCCATGTTTGATACCTCGCACTCTCGTAGCATTTTCCTCAACAGACTCTCCCTCTCCTCCGCTTTCCGCTGCAACAGTGTGATCTCTGCATCTCGCTGCGCCAAGTCCTGCGCCAGTTGTTTGACCAAAGCCACTGCACCCGTCTTCGCTAGTAAGTGCTCGACATGCTCATCACTTTGGTGATGCAGCGTTCCCGGCACGTCCCGAATATTCCGCACAGTATCGTCGAAGAGAGCCGGCTCTCCATTCTGACTTGCAGAGGGTGTAAACAGCCCGGCAAGCGTTGGCGGTATCGCTCGTACTGTGGCTGAATCAAGCTGGACTTTTGGCGTAGCCTGTTCGAGGATGTTGTCGATTGTACTAGGAGAGTTCTCCACCGATGGGGATAGAGATGGGAAGGAGGTGAGACTCTGTTCGTCCGATGCTTGAGGCTTAGGAGTTCTTGGTGGCCCGGGGCGGAGGGAGGAGTTCGAGCGGTGCGTTTTGGGCTTTATGCGGACAGTACTCGATCGATGCGAGGCACTTGACAATGATGAGTCGCGGCGAGCTGGTGTGCCGCCCGGAGACTCCATGATATGCTAAGCACGTCTATAGACTCATACATTTGGTCCAGCCAATAAGTATAAGTCGCGAAAAGTGTTGAGGATTATGGGTGTCGTGTGACAAACATTCTAATGGAGGACGGATCATGCGGAGGTGGATGAAGGTGAAAAGGGGGACTCAAATCACGCGGAAAAGTCGCCGAAGGCATCACCTTCTTTCAGAGTAGCACTTTGTCCATGTCCATCACCAATAGAGCTTCTGTAGTAGAGTACAATATCTCCCTCTCATACCACTTCTCCTAACATGCACGAGACAAGCTGTCGCCGAATGCACAACCTTTCACACGATGTACCATTACCACATTCCACCTATCTCACCTCGAGGTTTCAGACTTGCTTCATTGGACTGCCAGGTCGATTGCCACTGCCATGCTCCCTTTCTTGTCTCTCATCCCTGTAGATGTCACTAAGAACCTTGGCTCGCATCTCCTGGAACGCCATCATGGAGTCAGAGGCAGCGTCGATGAGCTCGAGCACTTTCTCAGCATCATGCAGGTGTTTCTTGACAGCAGAGTCTGGTTGACAGAAAGTGCGCAGCGACATTTCCTTTGTGACAAGTATCAGCATACCTTGCCCGTCATCACAAGAGCTACTAAGGCTTACCTTTGCCAGAACCTTCCAAGCTGCAAGGACTGACACCAGCTTGACGTTCGAAAAGGCATTTACGCCAGTGAAGTGAATTGTGTTCATGTTTAGCACGACGAGATCCCTTTGTGTAGCAAGATCATAGCGAAAACCAATGACCTAGAGACAATACATCAGTCAAGTGACTGTTCAAAGAAAACGCTATGAGAAGCACGATGTTCCGCCCAGCGACGAAAACGACATACCTGGGGGCGACCTCTACTCTTCCAACTCTCGACAATCTTCTTCACGCTTTCGGTGCTAATGCGTCCATACTGAAACTCGCTGGTGATGAACCTGTTACATTCGACAGTGACGAGCAGTTCAAGCTGCATGTAAAAGTCACCCTGGCTGTATGGACTGAGCGTGACTGGAAAGGTGCTTGGCTGAAGAGGAAGTTCGCTATGACCGGAGAAGGTGATGTTCGGAATCTTGTCCATGAAGTCACGCGCATGGTCACGGAGTTGAGTGATGATGTGGCTTTTGCGAGGGGTTGGGTTGTCATCGACATTGCCGAGGAGTCCAGTCTCGCCGAAGAGTTTCTTGAGAGGCGACCTGACAATCATCTCACCAGTTTCGGGATCGATCGCTTCAACCTTGTAGAGCCGGTGGCTAGACTCGATTTGCTCCGGAATCGGCTTGAGTTTGGCACTACGTGCAAGAGATGTTCGAAGTGGCGAGATGCTCTTGCGCTTGCCGCTTGAAGTGCACGCCAATGACCCGCTTGTGCGCTTCCAGTTAGCTTCGGACAGGGAGCGCATCAGCAAGGATGGTTGTCTGGCGACGGTGCTGGCATAGCTTGCGTGTCTGTCGGGTGTCGAGTTTGTTCGGCGATGATTCGTGCTCGATTGCCTAGTCGGGGGTGTGGCATTGGAAGAAGTACTCTTGCGCGCTACGCCAAGGTCCTTCACAATGAATGACACTGGCTCGCCGGACTCATCGAAGCGATATGGCAAGAGGTAAGGGTTGGATTCTGCGATGCTCTTGAAGCGGAACGGACTAGTCGCACGTATCAATTTCGGCTCAAGAAGTGGAAAGCCAGGCTACTCACTGCTCTTTAGCGCCAGGTTTTGCCTGAGCTTCGTCCATTGCTGTTCGTGATGAGCCTGAAGCAAGGTTGGGTGCGTGTAAGCAAGATGGATTGACTTGTAGAAGTCGACATAGCGTGAATGTTCTTTGTTTGTTGTGATCGGCGTTGTCGAGGGTACGCGCGAGTCGCAGTGATAGCCAAAATTGAGCAGGACAGTTGAATCTGAAACACGGCTCTCTGAAACACCAGTACTACGAGTCAGGTGCCACATCATTCGCCGACTTGCTTCGTAGCAGGAAGTTCGGTCTTCGTGGACGCGCCATTTGCAACTTTGTGCTGGACATCATGCCTGCCGTTGTCTTCTTGATGTTCTCGGCTGAAAGTGCAGATGGTATCAGACTCGGCCGTGCTTTGGGGGCTTTGTTCTCGCGACACACACAGCTGCTGCTTTCGGGCTTGACAGTCACCGTAAGTGATGGTGGAGAGGTGGTTTCCGTCGTTATTTCTGGAGTCTGTGAAGCCTCAGGAGCCACATCCTGTAAGCGCATGTTCTGCCGTATGGACTGATGCATCCAATGATCTCGTCGCCTTTAGTAGGAGAAACCATCAGCACAAGCAGTGGATCATAGGCGAAGCACATCACCAAGCTGCCCAGCAATCGCCTTCGTCACCCATGCCATTGGCATAGTCTCTGTCCTCGACCAAATCACAGACAATGCTCAATGCTCCCTGAACACATTCGCCACCAAATTGCTCGGTGACTCGCTCGAGGATAAGCAGCATGCCTTCTGCATACTTGAGCAGGATAGGCAATCTCTCCACTACTCCAAGCTCAAACACGATGAAGTCTCGCAGGTCGGTTTGAGTACACGTGTGGCGAGAATTGTGTTGAGCTGAGAAATCTGGCTGTGTTTTTGACGAAAGGAATGTTTGCTCTTGCGGCAAGTCAATCTCAGGCACAGTCTCCAGGACTTGAGGCACGAATCGCATATTGTGGTTTATGTTGAATATTGAAACATGAAGTGTTCGAATTTGTAGATTTGGTGGAGTCAAGGTGTGCCGAAAGCAGATATTGCGCAAATCGCCAGGACTGGTAACCACGATGGAGGTCAACACGGAGTATTATGAATGCCGTGGTGATGTCGACTCGTGCCACCAGCCTTACTTCCGAATCGTCATCTCTGTCTTGCTCTCGCAATCAAAGTGATATTCTCGTCTCTTCTCCATTGCCTCGTCCGGTGCGGTCCCGCCTCCGCACCATCGCCTACTATCACCTGACTCTAGTCACCTGCACTGACCACTTTTCACACTCCCTTTTGACCCTCCCTCTTCAGCGGCTCAAACACCTCCGTCCACAGCTCACTCGCTTCACCCACGCCATATGTCATTGTCAGACCTTCCATTCCCGCTCCGCTCTTACCCGTCGCTTCCTCCACTTCTCCCATGACCTCAAGCATTTCCATGATTGTCTCAAGCCCCCACGCCTTCCCCACGGCCTGCGTGGCCCCAGCCTCAAGCGCCACATGTACTACATGGACATGGAGATGATAGTACGTTGGCTGATAATGTAGATACAGCTTCAATTGGTCGAAGTCCAGGGCAGGATAGAGCTTTGCGGTAGCGGCGAGCACGGAAGCGCGCAGGTGACGCAGCCAGGGCAGGTGTGATGGGCGCAAGTCGCGCAAGGAGTGCAGATCGCGGCGGTTGGGGAGGCATAGCAGATGCAGTGAGGTCAAGGTGCTGCGGTCCCAATTTAGGTCAGGTAGGAGGAGGAAGTCATCGTCAGTGTTATTGGAGGGAGGGGAGCGATACACGACATCTTCCTGCTCAGTGAGTCCGTCGAGGATATTGAAGACCCAATTGAGGCGGCCATCGGCGCGGTTGCGTTCGATGTAGGGCAGGATGTGGGAGCGGTAGATATCGGGAGTCTCGGTGACTGTACGGACGCCCTGTGAAGAATATTTGGCTATGTGTTTGGGCGTGCAGGGGTAGATGAGATTGATCTTGAGATTTGGTGGTGAGGGGCGTGCTGCTGTTGTACTTGGCTCAGTTGACGCGAGGTACCAGTTGTAGATGTCATTCGCCCCTAGATTGGCGATGGAGGTAAGGCATTGTGCAAAGGTTTCGAGGTCAGCCACGTCGGAGCTGAATGCAGCACGCTGAGAGCTGTTTAGCTTTGCTGCAAAACAGACTCTAACAATCCCAATGCTGATCTCACCTCCGCAATCAAGATGGCAGGCTCAGCTTTGATCTTTCCGAGGAGGGAGATACGACGTCCAGCTTGGTCTGGCTGCGATAGCAACTCGTTAGCATGGATCTATAGGCGGACAGGGAATAGGAAGAGCCTGCCTTGATTGAGCATGCGCTCGAATTGGAAGAGAGGGACTAATGCCTCTGCCGCCTCTTTCGAAACCGGCGTGACTGTGGTGTCAGCCATGGTGTTGTGTATGTGAGAAATGTGTTTCAAGATGTTGTTGTTCCAGGTTGTTTGTAGACGAACGTCATCACCGCCAAGCATCACCTCTGCCGACTGTATCTATTTGTCATGCAGGAGAGTATCGGACAACACGCGATCACTTTGGTCAAACATCACATAGATAAGAGGAAATGAACTCGATGCCCCGGCATCTTACATTCACCTCCGCGCCACCGTCTTGCAGCTGATGTAGCTGCATTCATCCTTCTGGCTCCTCAGCATGAAACACACCACCGTCACATCCACCCAGCCAATCGCATACCTTCCCACCTCCCTAATCGACTTCCTCCATTTCCTCACCACAACTCCCAGCACCACCTCATCCACCCTCATCATAATCTGCACGTCACAATCCTCCTTCCTCTACGACCTCTCTGTCTCTCTCCACACTCACACCCAGCATCACTGTCCACACACCGACCTGAACCCCCAATCCAACCCCCTCCTCGAACGCACCCTCCGCATCCTCCTCGCTACATCCCGCGTCAAACTGGCATTCTGTCCCTCCCCAGCAGCGCTGCACGCTTACCTCGCCGCTCTGCCTTTGCGTCCGACTATTCCTTCATCAGCCTCGCCACCGATAACGGGCACCAGACGTGAAGCTGACCCACCCGTCCTTGCGCTGCTGAATATAGTGCGTCTTCATCGTGCGACGGCGGCGTATTCAGCGCAGGGGTTGAGTAAGGCGTTGGCGGCTGCGGTGGAGGTGGCGTGGGAGATGGAGAGGAGGTTGGTGCTGTTTGAGTATGCTGAGGGTGCGGAGGGTGCAGAAGCACCGGGGATGGGTTTTAAGGGGAAAGCAAGGAGGGGTTCAATGGATGTGGATGAGGATGCGGACGTGAGCGTGGCGCGGGGGGTTAGACTCTTGGAAACGAACAGGGAGGCGGGTGTGCGCATGGAGCTGGAGACAGGGGAGGTAGGAGAAGGGCGAGTAGACACCAGCACAGACGCCACACGCGAATCAGAGGCAACACAGCAGATGGAGAATGTGTGGACGGAGCAAGTGCCCATACTGGATGCGACGACGAAGACGTTTGGCAATTTCGGAGATCGTGGCTGGATGGGACGGACGGTGAGTGTTGCTGATGTGGCGGCGCGATGGTGCTCGTTTGCTGAGGTGCCGGTGTCTGGTTGGACGTAGGATGTGAGGATGGGATTGAGAAGGTGGGGAGGAGAACAGCCGGAGATGTGGTAATGATGTATCTCTGTACAGTAAAATATGTGCTATTTGGCATACATATATGAAGCGAGACACGAACACAAATACAATCATGCCTCAATCCCTCTCATATCCAAGATCATGTCATCTCGCGCACTCACAACTGCGCCTTCACCCCCTCACCACCAAGCTGCTTCCCAACGAAAGCGCTGAAATACTCGTTCAACGCGTTGACGGTGCCCTCTCCCTCCACAAGCTTAACCACACACCCGACATACCCATCCGGCCTGACCACAACCACGCCCGCCTCCCCGTCCTTGAATCCCATCTTCGCATGCGCCGCCCCCAAGCCCTTAACCTCCGGAACCCTAAAGTCCTGCTTATCGTCCGCAAAGATGTTGTCTCTGTATCTTGCCAACAGCTTCGGCAGACCGGCGTCGGCGCTGTTGTACAGGCTTGCATGGGGTGCGGCGAGAATGGTGGCGAAACTGAGGAAGCGCGAGTGTGGGTTGTGGAGTTCGTGATAGGATATGGTGTCGGCGTCGGGGCGGAGGAAGGAAGAGAGGTAGCTGTTTGGCTTGAGGGAGTGCGTGGCGAAGGATTCGAGGGCGGGGTAGCAGTTGGAGGATTTGGGGGAGCCGCCGAAGACGAAGATGCGGAAGGAGCCGTTCATGGGGATGGAGTTTTCTGAGAATAAGTTAGTGAGTAGGTTCAGGTATCAAATGTTCTGAATAATGAACATACCGAGATGAATTGGATTGGCATCCGTGACTCTTGTGACGGTCGCAGGCGCCAAGATTCTGCCTGTACGAAGCGTCGTCTGTTCCGGGTAGCGACGAAACAGTGAGTTCTGGCTTGCTGGATGGTTGTCTGGTGACCAGTTATACAAGTTGGGTCCGTACGCCACACCATATCCACTGGTGAACTCGCAACTCTCCTTGAATGTCTTGACGAACTCGTTCTCTGGCTCGTCGTTGTTGTTCGCTGTTGCTTTGGCAGCCCCGGCGACTTCCTCTGCTGCTGGCTGTCTTTGGGAGAATAGCTTTGCGTACCGAGCGTCAAAGTCGAGCAGGTTCTCGGCGATTTGCTTGCGCTCGGTCTGGTATGTCTTCAGAATGGCGCGGTCCGCGAAGCCTTGTTCGACATGATGAATTTTCCAGGACAGGTTTTGTGCGTCGAGGAAAGCAGTGTTCATGCCCTGTCCAGCTTTGGGCTATTGCGAAAGTCAGTAAAGAAGGAGTATCGACTTCGCAAGACTTACACTGTGAGTGTGGCAAGCATCGCCACCCAGGAGTACTCTCTCATCTAGAGTATACTTCTCAGCGATACCTTGACCGATCGGATAGCATGAGTACCACTCGATACGGTCCCAAGAAATGTGGTATGGCGCAAGGATCTTCTTCGCGGTCTGCTGTACTTCCTCTTCAGAGGCGAACTTCCGCGGGTTCCAGTCCTTGTCTGTGGAGGAAGCAACCTGGATGTAAAGTCTGACCATGTTGTCTTCACGGGGAATGACCATGATTGATCCATGGTCAGAGTGAATTGTGCATTTCATCTGATATCATAGATTAGCAGTATGCTCGTTCCAGCCCTGAAGCATGACTTACCTTGATATCAGGAAAGTTTGTCTGAACGACACCATCCATCACACCCCATACGTGGGCGATGGGGTCCTTGTGCTGCATCTGGATACCAAGCTTCTGACGGATGGAGCTCCTAGCACCTTCGCCACTGAAGAGGTACTTTGCTCGCACGCTTTCAACCTCATCGCCACCGACTTTCTCCAACGTGACACTGACAGGGTATGTCTCATCCTTGCCGTCATTCTCAAAGTCTCGAATCGACCATGGCCGCTGTACCGTGGCGCCATTCTTCTCGAGATCCTTGATGAACGTCCTCTCGATCAGACCTTGATGCAACAATGCTGTGAATGGGTATCGTGCATCAATGAACTGTGGACAAGACGCCCAGGTACCTGTCCTCCCGATACCTTTGCCTCCTGACTGCGGGTCCCAGAATGCAACCTCGTAGACACGAGCAGGCGTGTATGCCATGATGTCACGCTTCAGTCCCATGTTTTGCAGGAACTCCAATGACCGAGGCTGAATACCATCAGCACGGCCGGTGGGCGTAGGCTCAGGTCTGTTGTCGATGATCTTCACGGTATAGCCCCATCGTGCAAGGCATACTGCGAGGACCAGGCCGACTGGCCCAGCTCCGACAATCACAATGTCGACCTTTTGTGTGATAGCCATGACTTCACTGCAAGATGGATGATAGTGTTTTCAGTACCAGAACAGCTAGATAGCAAAATACAAGACGACTAGATGAGATATTCTAGATGAGATGAAGCGAATGGCAAGACAATGAAAAAGCAAGGGCACATCGACACTTATACTCAAAACATGATGACACTCCCAAGTGCAGGCCGGGTTTGGGGTCGGGAGTTGACACCGGAATTACTCCGACGCAGTGCCGCATAGAGATTCGGTAGAAGCGTTGTGGAAAGGCAACATGGCTATTTGAATGTCTGGAGACGACAGACTCACTCCAGAATTCGGCAATTGCTATTGTGGCCACCAGCTCGAGGCGATCACGAGGTCTTGGGAGATGATGGCAGAGCGGGAATTGAGCGCGTGTTATGAGCATACCCTTTGATTAGGCATATATCGTATGAGGCACAGTCTCTATCGAGTGGCAGATGTATGACATTCTTTTTTCAGCTCTTCCCTTCACGGCACTTCGCCAGGCATATTCAGGCTTGCGGGTTCGAACTATATCGCCATGACTATATCAGAACTGGAAATGTAGATAGACCAAAGATTAACATCTCACCTGTGATGTATCTCGAAGACACCGTAAAGAGTGCCGAGGTCCGAGGATAGTGGAGATAGTATGAGCGATATTGGAATGTTCAACGATGCTTGTTTCAAGCGCAGCTCTGAAGGTATTTTCACCAAATGACATTGTCGTTGGACTTGCAGTCAACTGAGGAAAGTGAGACAAAATCTCATGCTGGATCGAGGAAACATCGGTCGACAGACTTGTAATGGCTCTGGCGGCACTCTTCAGGACAGCTAAGGGAGCGTAGGTGGAGAAACATAGTCGGTATCTATTTCTAATCTAAAGGTGACTGTGGCAATATTCACTGCTCTTCACAATCTTGATATTGCTTTGCTTGGAAGAGTGCCGTGAGGATAAAAGCAGAAAGTCGAATGCAAAACACCACCCTGTAGGCAGTGCGATGGACGTTGATTGCTGGACGGACAACGTGAGGCGTGCTACAGATCTAAGTTCACGCTGAGCCGCGGGAATGCAGCGCTTGGAATTATGGAGTCATTATTCGATGCGTTGCTACACGATCTGACACACCTCAGCTTCCTTGCCCGACCATATCCATGTCCCAGCGAAAATGCGAACACCTCAGTTTGACTTCACAAACACCAACACAGGCACAGGAGCTCCAATGGCAAGGCTTCGAAATGTGATTCATTGACATTCTACTAATTTACAGGCCCACCTACGATGACTCCTTCCTTTCCTTTCCCATGATGTTCCCAGATACCTGAAGCTGCAACGACACAAATGCAACGCCATACTCTAATTGCCCGCGAATTCCGCGACATCGGTCGTTTTTCCCTTGACGAGTGCGAGTGGCACGATACCCGAAACCTGTTCATTCATTAGCAAAATGGTTCCTTGATAAGATCTTTGGTGAATTAACTGACGTGCATATCGGGACCAAATACATGCATGTCTAGGTTAAGCTCCAAAGCGGCGTTCTTGATGTTCTTCAATCCTTCCTGGTAGTTGGGTCCAGCACGACGAACCCAGATGGAAACCTTGTGCTCATTGAGTTGACTTGCGACTTCACGGATAGCCTTGATGACACCCTTGAATGTAGAAGCCACATTGGTGAAGTTGGCAATACCACCACCGATGAAGAGAACCTTGCCCTCGGGGTGCTGAGGAGCACGGAGCATGAGGTCGAGGACAGTCTTTGCGTAGTGGAATGTTTGAGACTCGGTTGGGGCACCAGAGTACTCTCCGTAGTTGGCGAGCTCACTGGCGAAACCGGCAGAGGCGATAGCGTCGGCGTAGACGACAGAGGCACCACCACCAGCGACGAGTGTCCAGACACGACCAGTGCTGTTGAGGATGGTAAGCTTGAGAGAGGCACCAGTCTTGGCGTCGAGGTCAGCAATGTAAGCCTCTTCCTTGCTCATCTCACGACCGAAAGGTGCAGGGAACTCCATTGGTGGTCCAACGTCGATGGTCTGTTTGCCGCTCGATGTGGCAAGTCCTAGAGCACTGTCGCTTCGGGCAATGGCCCACTTGGCACCGCACTCGAACTCGGCAGTCTGGTCAATCTTGGCGGCCAAGTCGAGGAAGTGGACTTCGGCGGAGGTAGCGTCTGCATTGGGAATGGCAACAAGGGGGTTGATCTCGAGATAGCTACACGATGGAATTAGCATGCTGTATGGCGTGACGAGGAAGAAAGTATATACGTGAACTGGCAGTCGACGTAGACAGCGTAGAGTCTGGTGATGAAGTCGACGAGGACGTTGTGGACACCCTTTGGAACGTTCCTGAGAAGCGTGGCAGCAATCTCCTCGTTGGAGGGGTACTCGGTCAAGTCGACAGGGATGAGGAGCTTCTCAGCCTTGGCATCAACATCGCCGACATCAACACCACCTTCGTGCGTGAAGAGAATCCAGTCACCCTGTGGTAATGTGTGTTAGTAACAGGACGATGAAATCGACAACAGCAGCAATAAATAGATAAGATAAAGAAAGTGCGCCATGCCACGGCGGCTGAAGATGATTTGCATGTCGGAAGCATCATTAGCGTTCGCCGACTCTGGGGAATCAGGCACAAGTGCAAAGTGGCTCACTGAGCACGAGTCGAGCTTCCTTTTGCCCGGCGGGACATTTTGATCAAAACCAAGGCATGCCCCTGTTTCAATAGATCTTCGCCTCTTTCCAAAAGACATCTTTCCATCCTTCGCAGCATGCAGGGCCAGAACAGGGAGATGTGATGCAAACGACCTCCACCAAAACCAAACATCACGTGACCTCACGACTTGGCTTACCTCGCGGACAGAGTTGATGTTGATGTAGTATTCGGTGCCATCAGGGTGGGGCACGAATGGCTCGACGAGAAACTGGCGGAGGACACCATCGACAGTCTCAACACGCTGCTCCTTTCCAGCTCTTGCCTCAATCCAAGCCCTACACTCAGGCCATGTCTTGTTCAGGCACAAAAGGCCACTCTTTCCTCGTCTCTTGATCAATTGATCGGGCTTCGCGACAAACTTGGATCCGGGAACCGATAGGAAGGGGTATCTAGCTTCCGCAGCATCGAGAACACCAGAGACATTCTCGCCGGCGGCGAAGTGAATAGACGCAAGCTTGGAAGGTGGGTTGTGGACGCCGGACGATGGGAGGGGAGATGGCTTGATGACGGGAGCGCGTGTGAGGTGGTAGTTGAGGATGGCCTTGCCGTCGGCCTCGAGGATGGATTTTGCGGACATTGTTTAAGAGACTGTAAAAGAGGGACAGGACTACAGTGGGAGGTTTGTTAGCAGCGGTACAAAGAGCTCTGGACCTTAGGATGCGCATTTTCTACGACATAGCAGCGACCTCGCGGCAGCTTCGATTACTCCTCCATTCTGCTGTACTCGCGGCGCGCCTGTGGAGTTTGACCGAGCAGACGAGGTAAGTACTTACAATGAAGACAAGTTTACGCAGAAGAAAGAGCTGAAGTAACTGATGCCTGGCAGGACAGAATAAAGAGTAGGTGAAAAGAAGGATGAAGTGTTTGTGAGACAGACGTGAAGATTGACGGAGATGGTGTTCAGAATGTCGACACTCTTCAGGGCTCTCAATGCGATGAGCATCAGACAAGGTAGCGCCAAGAACGTTCAAAGAGGAGCCGAATCTCAACATCAAGGGTCCCCTCCACATCCTCCACATTATGTCCATCTTCGGCCATGATCATTTCCTGCACTGAACGCCTGCCAGTGCTTCCGAGCCGTCTGTTTGCGCCATCAAGATATCATCGGTCGCGCTATCCAGGACTCCCAGCCTCTATTCAACACTGTTCCTACAGAAATCTGGCCGTATCATCTCAAAGATCAGCCGTTCGGCACCCCCACAGATTGACCGGCCTGGCCCTCCGTACTCTCCGTACCACAATTGTGCAAAAGGGGGCTTCATACCCGAAGGTCTACCCTTAGGTACCCTAGATACAACGGAAATAGTGTTCATCAAGACTTGCGATCAAGCAAGCCAGGATACTCAACACTTATTCGGCATATCCACCTTCCACACCTCCACCTCCACCTCCACCTCCACCCTCCCCTTACTGCCAACCTCAGTCTTCGTCTCTGGACCTTTGCATCTTTTGCATCTTGTCTTCATCACCTCTCTTCTACCTTTCGGACGTCTGTACCTTACACCACCTTTCACTTCTCGACTCAGTCTTGGTCGCTCCTCTTCTTCTTTTCGACTTTACTCTTTGGACAGCTCAACAGCTAGAGGTACGTGGACTTTCCAGATTGCACAACCTCAACCCAATTGGCGCGCGACTATCGTCGTCTGGCATTGATTCGAGATGAGACGGAACAGAGCATATTGCTGACTTTGTCATTCCAACAGTTTCCTTCGTTTCCGCTCCTTAAACCACATATAGAACAAACATGCCTTCTGCCATGCCGTCCCAGAATGGCACTCCCAGCGGTGCCTCAGGTGCCAACGACAACATCACACGTTTTCAAGCTCCCAGCAGATCATTGAGCCCTGGTGCCGTCGAGAGCCTTTTCCACAACAAGACAAGATGCTTTGTTTAGTGAGTACAGA
>Ga0268250_10000813_pt1 | contig 14162 bp, 10 predicted proteins | sample AgamicAsSfe_FD_200448 | JGI IMG/M metagenome (GOLD analysis project Ga0268250, IMG submission 200448) | Agave microbial communities from Guanajuato, Mexico - As.Sf.e (v2) (version 2) | ecosystem: Host-associated > Plants > Phyllosphere > Phylloplane/Leaf | place: Guanajuato, Mexico | collected... | reverse complement strand
TGACTTTTACGCGGGGCTGCGTTAGCAAGAGTCCGATTGCCGGTCAAAGACTTTGGATGCGCCCACACCACTGGTCGCTTGGCTAATTGCCAGGCATACTCCTTGCGATGGTTCGCCCAGCACTCTGCACAAATGCCGATATCCAAACTGCCTGTGTCGAGACTGAGCTGATTCTGTATGAGGTCAAGGAGCGGCAGTATTCGTGACCGCAGTCCACAGTGCCCATGATTGCTGTCGACCTGGTAGTTGGAGCACTGGCGGAGCGATGATAGAAGTCGATCGATGTCTCCAAGATAGTACGTCGGCTCCGTGTTGTCATAGATTTTGCCTTGCAACCGTATAGTGTCGATCTTGGAAAAGAAGCGAATCATTTCTCCTAGTTGAAAAGAATCGCATTGCAGCGATGTATCATACCAGAGCTTGCATTGACGTTCTCCTGACGTGTACAGCTTAAGGAAATGAGCCTGTAGAGAGTTGATGGTCTCAAGTATGTACTCTCGCCGTTGTATCAACTCGTCCTCGACGTCTGGTATGTCCCACCATAAGGCTTTTGTATGGTCCTCCTCTATTCCCGGTCGCCACTGGACTGAGTCCCGCATGATCAAATGCTTTGAATATCGCGTCACCCATGATGGATGATCGAAAAGAAGACCAACAAAGAGCTTTTGTCGTATTCTCTCTTCCGTCTGCGTTGTGGCCGGCTTGCCTCTCGACTTTGCGTCGATCAACTGCAGGTACTTCTTTCTCTGTATATGCTTTGACAGGCACGCGACAGCATCGAATCGGTCGGCAACGACGGCGAGATTGGCGAGATTGGCCACGGGGGGATTGGCCACGGCAAGGTCGAGACCGTGGACTGCGCGAAGGAAGTCTGCGATGAGGTTTCGGATAGAAGAGACTTTGGCGACGGCTACACGACCGACATTAACGATCGATATGTGAGGAAGCGCATCGACAGGAACGTCAGCGATTTTGGCACCCTCGCTCAACTGGAGTTCTTCTAAAGCTTTCGCCAGCTGTTGCCCTTCGTGGAAGCGATCACTGAGCAGGTTCTCAAAGTACCGCGAGTTGTGCTGCAGTGTTTTGGAGTCTACGCGATATGAGAATTGCTGTCCGCCCTCTTCCTGTGCGACCTCAAGGACAAGGTCGCCATTTGCGGCGATGACCAACAGGCCCTCCTCATCCGACATGGTGTAAGGTTGATGTTATAACTCTCCAAGGCGTATTTCCTCATGGGTAGGGCCAGAACATTATGACTTGATCAGATGGCGATTCGCTTTCGGTGTGTTGGCTGAGAAAATGGAGAGTGAGGTCACAGCCCGCGGCGAAGGCTGAGCGGCCGCCATCGCTGAACCGACCAATGGGCAGAAGCGAGCTACGGCCAGTGGCGCTGGGCCGACAGCCAGGCGTCCTCCAGCTCTACACCACTTCACATCCTAGGCACAACATGTATCATCTATTCATTTCAAAGAAACACTCCGAAGACTCGGTAAAGTGTTTTCGCATACAACTTACACTGCTTGCTATTGAGACAGACCACTGTGGTCTCGAACATGACTTGTAATTACCTACACCCCTCTCGACACCACCCGGTTAGCAGCTACAGTCACACCCTCAATATCGTCAAGAAATAAAAGCAGGTTTTGATCATGAAATAGATTGATCTTGGCAGCGTAACGAACTCCACGCTGAATGCATATGCCGGGTATATCCTATGCGAAAGGCCACTGATCCGACGCCCCAAACCCATTACAAAAGAGATAGTAGAATGAAGAAGTGTTATCATCTTCACTTTAGACAGAAGCACACCGAACCCCAATAAAAACCGCCCGACTAGCTCCGCGACACGATGGCTCATAACGTGTCAGTCGTAATGTTGGCAGTGAATAGCCACATGCGCATGGCGATATGCTAGCACTTGCGGGAAGGAAGCTTCATCCTCATCCACTCATCGCCGACGATGGCATGGCCGACGCGAGACTCGAAGAATTGACGCTGCTTCTGGGCGCGTTGGACATAGGTGAGGCGGCGCTTGTGTACCCTGCCCTTCTTGTCGCAGGTGTATTCATATTTTTCTTCGCCCTAAATAATTGTTAGTACAAATGTTTTCAGACAGAAGGTTGGCAGAAGAGTACTCACGATGATGGCCCAGAGTGATTGCTCTTGTGGGTTCATGTTGCAGTGGTAGGCCGGCTTCGGAAGAGGCTTCTCGCCGCTAAGCCGGCTGTAGATGCTGTCGACACTGGAGCGAACAGACAACATGGTGAAGTGTGTGGTGGTGGCTTGAGTTCTTGTGTCTTTGTAGTGGGTCTCGGATGAGGTGGCTGGAATGCTCGCCGCGGACGGCTTTGGGTATACGTTACCGGACGAGCTTGGGTTCGTTGTTGCAGTTGTGGTATAAGAGAGTGCGAGGTTGCAAAGTCATGAAGGAGAGAAACGAGTCAGTGGTCTTATGCGGCTAGAGATGTGCTGCACAGTGTTTGCGGCGCGAACCGTAGTTCGCTTCGTTTGTTGAAAAAAGCTGTGATTTTAATCGCGCAAATCGGGGAGCGGTACCGGCATTGCTCAGGGCCGTGGACCACGAACTGCAGCCAACACATGTAGAGGGGGACCGTGTGGATTATATCTGTCAAGTCGACTAGTGGTGGAACGGAAACAGGTAAGCTGGGGCATCATGGGACACGGGGTCACTACAGCGTTATTGCGCCAACCGCGATACGCGGATAGTGAGATGGTTCCAAGCCCCATGCCCAGAGCAGCCAGTCCAAAACGCATCTCCAACACGTTTACTCAACCCAACCACAAAGCTGCAGATCAGAGTACAAATTGCACAACCACCGACCAAACATTGCATCACGATATTGCGCATACCTTGGCGCACCGGACTACGCAACGTCCTTGCGCGGCGCCCAGAAACGCGGAGGCTTGTCGCGAAAAAGATGCGGCCGGCCGCGACTTATATAGGAGACCACGCACTGGATGTGAGGCGCAATCGAGGATCTTCATATACCAAGACTCTTGGCTATGATCTGTAGGTTAGGAAGCGTGTATCGAGAACCGAATCGGGACTTGCAGCTTGCGCGTGGGGAGTAGATCTGCGGAGGCTGGTGCACGAGAGGTTAGACGATGCGCCATCCCGCGCGTTGATCACAGAGCCTCCACGACGCATCACTGTGGCCTGCGGCCTCTTCCATCACTTTTCCACCCCACGGGGTCTTGGTTCTAACTAGTACGGGCGGGAGCTTTAAACCTTACTGCACCGATTCCACGTATTGCTTACTCAAAACGCCAAACCTCCAATTTCCCAAATCGCCAGTCGTGCAGCATCCAAAAGTAACTTCTTCCAAGACTTCATGGCATGCCTTGATCATCATATGGTAGTCACACGTCCCCCAAAGGTTGGTATGCATGCTTGTTAGAGATAACGAGAGGGTGGTGATAACTCTTGCCCCCCCTATCATCCACGTCGTCTCACTGTTATGCCGTTCAATAACCATAGGGGGCAAACGCGGCCGTACATCAAGGGGTTGTTGCCGATTGGTCACTTGGCGCTCCAGTGGATGAAGAAGCGGTATTCGTAATATACACGTATACTTGTGGCGGATCAGGTTACAAAGGTCCTGCACATGCCCATACTTCTACGGTCAGGTCCCCACATGAGAACAGTGGCGCAGGAGATAGAAAGGATGATGGAACGAGCCGGCGATCCGCTTCGGTACTGAGCGAGAACAACACCAAATTGCGCTTTGATCCAAACCTAATTAATAAGTCAAGGCGAACACGTTCTAGCCCTGGAGACATAGCCATGCCCAGGCGGAATGGATGGAAGAAGAAAGTGAATCTACCAGCAATCGTTCCTGCTTCTGTTGTTCATAACACTACAGTAGCAGCCGCGGTGATTCCCGCAAGCATTGCGATAACAGTGAAACACGGTTCTGCAGCGGTGTCGTCTTGGTCGCCCTGAACTTCATCCCGCATTGTGCTTGTCTATACTCCTGTATTTGGCGAATGCGACACTTCCGGTCGTTATGCTGACGTTAGAGAGCTTTCCTGCTGTCGCCTGAGAATTACTCGGCAACGTACTGTTTTCTTCCTCTCAGGAGAGTTGCGTGGATTCGGCGATAAGACTTGGGGTCAGAGCCTGCCACTGCAGATGCCTGCACTTCCAACGACACATGTGCTGGACGATTGGACAGACTCTAATGTGGGAATCATTGAAGCCAATATCGGAATGGTCTCTTTCTTCCGTTCTGTCTTTACATTCAATACATCTGCAGGTAGTCAGGTGAACCACAGGAGTATGCTCCTCAAAACGAGAACATGTATTCTGATTCTCTTGTTAATATGTCATATCTAGACAGTTCATAAATCGCACTGGTGACGAATCTAACGATTGCATCAGTGTATAACGGTTCATTGTCGTGAGTGGTTTAAAATCTTGTCATGCAGGAGAATCTCACCTCTTCGTGAGTGTCAATATATGCCACTTGTGTAGGAGGAACAAGCGTATTGGAGCTACCAGCGCGCAGTGGCACGGAGGGTCATGCATAAGAAACACTGCTTCGCAGAAGGGTCAAGATACTACAATAAATATACAACATGATGGTCAATCTCGTGGGAGCAGAGACAAATCCGTATGGCGAAGAGCGATAGCTAGAATGGTAATTTGGCTCCAATCAAAGGTGTATTTGCTCACAAGAAGCGGCCACTCTGGTTTGTGGGTAATCACTCGTACATCGGTACAATGTGCTGTGCTCTCATGGTGCAGTGTGAACAAACTCATTCTACTTATGCTGTACCACGAGACATATGGTATACTATAAACTACGTCGAGTCCCGTAACCCAAGTCATTTTTCGTCTATAGGAATCACTAATGACACGGGAGGCAGCAACGAACAATGCGACCTAGCGATATCGGAATGCTCGCAAGTGAGGTTGAAAAAGCATAACTTGGTCGTGTTTGTGGAGCCTCGAATGGTGAGAAAGATGAGCGGTGGCAGGTCGATGTTCGGCGCAAGGCGGCCGACGTCGGAGGGGCGAGGCATCTAGCGGGGCTGGCATTGCACCGTGGGGTAGCTTCACGAGTCTTTGGTAAAACTTGCTGAGCGTGCGATACCCATCATCGAAACTCATATATACTCAATTCATCATGACTGCTCACAATATTGTTGTTCTTGCTGGTAAGCTATGTTCCTGGAAATAGGACAAGCAGAGTGCTAATTGCATCCAGGTGACGGTGTCGGCCCCGAGGTAATAGCAGCCTCGACACTTTCTCTGCGCAACTACTCACGAGCATGTTTAGGTTGTCGCTGAGGCGATCAAGGTCCTCAAAGTTGTCCAAAAGCACACAGACAACACTTTCAACTTCAAAGAGCACCTGTTTGGAGGAGTAAGTTTTGAGCCATGACGTAAAGAATCCGCGGTAACATGTTCTAGTGCTCGATAGACGCGCACAACAACCCTCTCACAGACGAAGCGCTCGAAGCAGCCAAGTCAGCCGACGCCATCATTCTCGGTGCTGTCGGTGGACCGGTATGAGCCTCCAGTCTCCAAACTATGCAACGCCTTCTGACAATTCATGTAGAAATGGGGAACCGGCAAGGTGCGCCCTGAGCAAGGAATCCTAAGACTTCGCAAAGAACTCGGCACCTTCGGAAACCTGCGACCGTGTTTCTTCGCCTCTGACTCTCTCGTCGACTCATCGCCCCTCAAGGCTGACAACGTCCGCGGCGTAAACTTCAACATTATCCGCGAATTGACTGGTGGCATATACTTTGGCGACAGGAAGGAAGACGAGGGCGATGGCAAGGCCATGGACACGGAGCCATACAGCGTCGAAGAGATTGAACGCGTCGTACGGTTAGCAGGTAGTCTCGCATCCGTCGAGGACCCGCCCGTGCCAGTATGGAGTTTGGACAAGGCCAATGTGTTGGCAACCTCGAGATTATGGCGGAAAACTTTTGAGCGCATCATGAAGGACGAGTACCCGCATCTCAAGTCGGGCACCCACCTCATCGACTCGGCGGCTATGCTTATGATCAAAAACCCAAGAGCGCTGAACGGCGTTGTAGTTACCAGCAACTTGTTCGGTGACATCATTAGCGACGAGGCTAGTGTCATTCCAGGAAGTCTGGGTCTGCTGCCGAGTGCCAGTCTGGGCGGCATCCCAGATGGCAAGACCAAGCTGAACGGAATCTATGAGCCCATCCATGGTACGTCTTCTCATCTATCACTGCATGTGCGCCTGCTCACAAATACTAGGCTCTGCGCCCGACATCGCCGGCAAGGGCATCGTCAACCCCATCGCGACCGTCCTTTCTATCAGTATGATGTTCAAGTACTCTTTGTGCCTACCAGAGCTTGCGCAAAAGATCGACGAGGCGACCAGGATTACCATCGACAACGGTATCCGCACGGCTGACATTGGCGGAAAGTCAAGTACGAGTGAAGTCGGTGATGCGATAGCTGCGGAGCTAGAGAAGCTGCTCCAGAAGTAGATTTGAATAGTGGAATCACATACTATGAGAAGCTAGCGATCATGACACTGTAACGTGAATCTGGACGCCTCCGACACCTACTTGACCTGGGAGGGAAATGTATCGCTGTCAGCAGGTGCCAAGGAATGCATGCCTACGCCATTCGCAAGCACCTGATGCATACAGGCCAGCAAAAGAACATACATGGACGTTCATTAGCTGGCAAGACGATCGTGTAAAGTCGCAGTGCGTGGGGAAGGACGTCGAAGGCGAGCAGAAGCGATAGAGCCTTATTGTTGCCAGCTTACCAAAGTTCTCACCTCTTATTGATTCGTCGAAGCAGTCATCTATTCAAGCAACAAGTCCGAGGTCATACGTCCAGGAGTGCGGTCCAACTTCCCCTGTTGGACACTCAATGCCATCGGTGGAGGAGCTGGAAAGGCGGATGCACGAAGGTAACAGAGAACTGCATCCTACGCTAATAGTGCCGGACTATGGTACGACTCACAAATGCAGATCCAACGCATGGGAAAGTGGCCCGATGAAGCTCCTGTCCTTCTCCAGCTCTTATGGTGGAACTACGGCTCGGGATCCGCAAGCAGAAACTAGGATCATCGCTGCGTACAACTGTCTCATCCACGCGCTGAAGAGTATCTACAACCAAGCACCTCACACTCCAACCACCGAGTACAAGAATTTCATATGGCACAGTCTGGCGACGTATCAGTGTTCGGTCGCTCAGCTGGGTACGTTGGCATCCGAAGGAGAGCGTATAGAATAGAAACCGGGCTTCGATCCTGTGTAGCAAAGCGCAACAATATCAGCTCTAAAGTGTACAGGGGGATGATGAACAGTCTCACGCCCACTCTGTACCAACTACTAAATGCCCCTCTTGCTGATGTATGCGCCAGGGGCTACAGTAGCATAGATAAGACGATTCAGTTGCCTATACTCTGCATAAACCATGACGCCACTTCGGAGAATGGGTTACAGCACTTGCATCATGGCTTAAGAACGGAGAGTAAGACCATGAGGTGGCGTATGTGGAAGTAGAAAGCTGAGTGGTGGAAGTTTAGTACTTGTAGATTTGATGATTTACAAGGGAGATTGAAGTATACCGCTCATGCAGAGAAGAGACGGACAACATGACTAGCCATCGTAGTATCATCTTTGAGTTTCCGTGGTATATTGGTACGCTACATTGGCATCCTAACGCACTATATGAGCTGGAAGAGGTCTCGGCTATACGGGTATCTAGTGGGTTGGGTTAACACAATCGAGCTAGGCCTCAAAGGCCCGGAACAAATTGTCAAGACTTCGATGCAGGAGTTACAGCTAGCAGAAGCGCCAGGAATTGGATAGACTTGGTAGACCGTGTACTCCTGATGCACACAAGCACTGTAGGTTGAAAGAGGTGGCATATTGCCGTGCATGAAGTGATACTGCCTAAACATTGCTTTTTTCCCGAGAGGACGCCAGGGCTTTCTAGGACTTTGAAACCAGATCCAGTCAGTCTTGTACGTGCTGCATGTACAATTTACTTCTCGCAAAGGGATATGCTACGATTCTCAAGGTGTTGTGGCAACTGGTTCACAGCGTACTGGGCAAACAAGGTCTGGATGCCCGTTAGCTTCATCACAGCATCACAAACGTTCTGGGCGTGACGGGGCGAGCGCATCGCATCGCTGTTTGTCGTGAGATTTGCATTCACAATTCAACGGCCTGACGGCATCTCACTGGTCCATATCAGATTCCAGGGCGCTGCACCGGCGCCTCCATATACATCGTTTGTTGAACAACGGGTCCCAGATTAAAGGCATCCCCGGGTGACTCGGGGGACCAGGACAAGGAATACCTCGCTTGTCATTCCAACTGGCGGGCCGCGATAGATATCCGTGCAGATATCGCTTCCCAATCGATAAAGCAGGTGATGGTGAGGTGAAACAATCGGGCGGTTGGGATTAGCGGGATCTCGTTAGTTGTCCCACCAGGCGCTTCATGGTAAGTCCGTGTTTGCCTGCCTGGGCGATCAAATGGCTGCCCGGAAATGGCGCGGGAATCCCTAATGTCAAAATAAGCCTTACTGAGATTTGACGGGTTAAGGCCACTTGGAAGCTGGGATATTGTGAACGGTGTTGTAGGGTTCTAGGTATCTCTCATGACATGGGACCTGGATGTCGTCGACGATATAGAGTGATGGTGTCTTTCAGACTACTTTGTACTGTGTCTGATGGTGGCTGACGATAGCACCTATTTCGAGGCATACCGAGGAGAGCCGACGTCACGATAGCGGCCAAGCAAGCGATGTCCTCAGGATTGTCTTCGTGTAACGAAGAATTGACTCTGTTCACAAGACCCCTCTCGTATTACGTTGCATCCAAAAGAAGCGAATTTGGAACTCGTGCCTAGAGGCCGCCTTGGATGCCCAACGCCGATAGTTCCGATTACGTATATGGAGCTCTGATTCCAGGCGAGCGTCTGGAAGCGCGTCACCGAGCGTCCCCTGCAGCTGTGGATACACATGATGACACCCCTCCAGTGGGAATGGCAAGAAGGCTAAAAGCAGGTAGAACATTTACGGAAGGTGGCATATGTCGCATAACGGCATCCGCAGCCCGCTTCGAATCCCTCTTGCAGTTGACTGTGTCACACATCAACTTTTCCCAAAGCAAGTTTGTAAACCTGAATGTTGATACACTATGTATACTGCAGTCGGAGACAGTAAAACGAAGGGACATGGTGAAAACAAACGTTCGGGAACGGATGATCACACACGCACGTGGCGAGCTCAAGCGAGTGCTCTTATCGATATGAGTTTTGTCGCGCTGAGGGACCCCTTGTACGTCAACCCGCACTGGAAAGCCAGCCGAAAAACGTTGATGATCTCTAATGGTGAAACATAAGGCCTCGAATCCTGTGCTAATCATTGTTAGATGAGGTTTAGACGGCAGGCAAAATCTCGTGTGTGATTCCCCGCCTTGACATCCCTTGGCAGGAACAAGCGCCGCTCCTATGCTCAAAAGGGCAACGCTTGAAACATAGTCCGAGGCTCTTCAGCCAGGAACAGTGCAAACACCTTTGCGGTCCTGAACGGGGCTGCTCCGAGACCCCACAGACTCTCGCGTCTCGCTGTTTCGAAACAGTAAGGCCAACTTCGTATCCGCACGTACGCGAGCTGGCCCTCACTCACATTGGTCGCGACGTAGTTAGGGGCTACCAGTCAGCTCTAGTGTTGGGTAGACTCGACTAACATGCTGGTCACAACGGCGTCCAGCCGCTGGAGACTGGCCGTGCTGGGCGGGAATACATACGAGCCCGCCGGCATTCTTGGTCCAGTCGTCGGTAGACGATATAAAGGCTCGAGGCCACCCGATGCGGAAGAGGGCATCACTCCCAGTGGCACACATTCCCTCCCGACAAGCAAGTCTTCGTCGACATTCATTCTACATTCACTCTTTTGTGTTCGAAAACGCTGGATCGTCTTCATTTTGAGCTTCTTTGTTGCTACCTAGGAGATTTCACCCAGACACTTCCAATATTCACAGTGGGACATTGTCAATAGACTATCCTTTTCGAATATCCAGCACTTAAAGCTCCAAAACCTTCATTTGATACCCAGAAAAAGTCACTCATCGCGAACACGGTCTTTACGAATCCATCCACAAACATCATCATGTATACGAACATTATCTCTGTGCTCGCCCTGGCTGGCGCTGCTCAGGCCCACATGTCGATGTACTACCCGGCTCCCTTAGGAGGAGCCCCTGCCATCAACAAGCAATCAACGGAGCTTGACCCCGAGTTCAACTTCCCGCTTGGTTGCTGTGGACCTGACGGTGGTGACAGCAGGCCCTCTCCTGGTATTTGCCGCGGTCACCTTGACAAGTTCGACACTGAGGATGCTACTGTCACCTGGCAGCCTGGACAAGACGCTTACTTCCAACTGACAAACTATGACTACGACCCAGCGGCGCCTGGTGGTACCCACTATGGAGGATCTTGCCAGGTCGGTTTCTCGACCGACAAGGGCAAGACATGGAAGATGGCCGCTTCATACCACGGTGCTTGCCCACATGCCACCGAGGATGGATCACCTGAGGCCCAGACCTTCGACTTCAAAGTACCTACCGGTATGCCTGAAGGTGATGCTATCTTCGGTTGGGTATGGCTCAATCGCGAACACGAGGTAAGTCGCGAGTGAGACGAGATACATGCGAGATGTATGCTAACTTCATTATAGTCATTCATGAACTGTGCTAAAGTCCACATTGGTTCTGGCTCTGGTGCTGGCTCTGGCGATAGCACCGAGCCCAGCGAGCCATCTCAGTCTGCAACGCAGCCCGAGCAACCAGCATACTCCGAGACTGAGCCTGAGGAGACTCCTCAGCCAACTTCCGCACAGCCTGAGGCTCCCGCCGAGGACGATAAGAGCTCCGAGCAATCGCCACCCGCTTCGCCTGTCGAGGACAGCCCGGCTGTCGTCGTTACCACTGTCGTAGCTACTACTATCTACGAGCAGTACCAGCCTACACAGACAGCGACCAACGACTCTGAAGCTTCCGAAGAGACTGATGACTCAAGTGACGGCCACTGGTGGAACCGTCCTCACCAGAAGGTTAAGGCAGGCACTCGTCGTTATGCAGTTGACGGCTCTCGCTGTGAGTGCCGTCGTGACGAGCTTACCCTTGCGGCTCGCTGCTCCTGCGATTCTACCAACAAGGCTGTCGAGCGCAAGGCTCTTCGTATGCACCGCCGCACCTTCTACAAGCGTGTTGATGCGTGTGATTGGAACTCGGCCCCCAGAATGGAGGTCTCGTACTTCACTGAGGATGCCAACTGCGCCCCCAATGCTAAGGCTCACATGCCTGAGAGCGACACTTTTGAGTTGGGCTGGGATGTCAACTGTGGTGTCGTTGATGGCCAGAGTGAGTATGAGATCAAGACCATGAGCTGTGACATGTATGGTTAGATGGTGGGCCGTCAGAGCGTTTCTTCTTGGTGTATGCCACATATTCTTTACATTCTTCACACTCGTTCATCACGTTCCTGGACGCTGGGTTTTTCTTCTCTTCTTCTTTGGGAATCAGGGGTGCCTATCATACGCCCTTGATCTTTCCACTTTGGCACTGCACATGCAGGGCGGATTGGCTTGTTTGGTTGCATCTGGGAGGCTTCACGACATCCACACATACATCTTATGACGGTTAGCCTGGGTTGGCACTGGGAAAAAGACATTGTACAACACTAGTCACACTGCGAAACAATTGAAAACGTTCGCTTTCAAACAGGCTTCACAGTATGCTGATTGCAGGACTAATCATGATAGTTATTCATTCACTGACTATTCAAAGTCCGATTATAACCCTCTTGAGTGAAAAGCAGGAGCAATACCGAGTTGTGATACGCAAGTAACAGCAAATGGCGATCTAAATCCTAGGACGATTGTCCACCCTTCCTGCCAGCTTCTTGGCCTTCTCACTGTCAGGCTCGAAGATACCGGATGAAGCCTTACGACCCATGGAAGCAATGTCGTGCTGTAAATATTAATAGTGATCGTGCTGAGTAGTGTGTTGCAACAGATGGACTCGGATGCTTCCACGAAGAATCGCCCAGTATAACTTCCAGATCCAGGTGCTGAGCTGTACGAGAGCTGGATGAAGAATCAAACATATTAGCATGGCTGGTAAGAGCACGCACCGGCAGAACCCATTAATTGCACAAAATTGTACAGAGTGGTTAAGACTCTACTCTTCCATGTACTACGGGGCGCACCTAACATGCGCCAACATAAACGGTAGACAAAAAATAGATAAAAAAGAGCTCGAGTACCTAGGTAACGATCCTTGACAACGCCAGCGTCCAGATCATCATGCTCGTAACCAAGTCAGCCCAGTATACGCTTCCATCACGGCGCCGCCCCAACTCCATGTTTGGGTGGAGATTTCCATAAACCCGGAGTTAATTCCAACGTTATGACCGGTATCTCATATCCAAACCCTTTCATAGCGCGTACAATAGGAGGCCAGGCATCCTACTCCTGTGTCTTTCCTCCACCCATACGCTCAATGTTAGACAATAACCTGCTCTTCCCGCCACTTTGGCTCCTGTTCAGTCCGGGAGTACCCTGAAATTTTAGACCACCTGGTGCACGAAGACCGGACGGCTTGGCGATGGCACTACCTGTGCGCTCATTCATGGCCCCTAGACGGTCACCCATAGCACTGCCGGGGCGTCCGCCAACGAGTGCAGACGCAGGGCGAGGAGTGCTGGTGCCACCAGCAAGGAAGCCTGTGTTGCGCATTGCTTGTTGGGGTGGTGCTTGTTGTTGAGGCGCAGTAGGTGGCGCAGAGCTGATTTGTGAACGGCGAAGGTCGTCTTGTTGCATCTCTTCCATCTTCTCACCGCACATAGACAGCATTTGTTCGGCAGCTGCTACCAGCTCACCCTTCTCAATGCGCTCAGCCTCGAGATCCTCCACAAGTATATCATGGGACTTGCGAAGGGAATGAAGCTCAGATTGCAGACCAGCGAGTCTAGCTTTGAGGTTCTCGATTTCGGCTCTCTGCGCTTCTAGCATCTGAGCGTCTTCGGCGTTTCGTGTAGACTTTGTGGGGGATGCTCTTTGGTTTTCGTCCTCGGAGTTATGCTGATCGGGGTTGATCCTGCTGAATGTGCTGTCACGCTTTTTCTCTGCCTCCTCAACTTGTCGTTCGAGACTAACAATCTGCGTCCGAAGCTCCTTACACTTATCATCGGCCTTCTTCTGGTAGTTGTCCTTGAGGGCCTTGATCTTCTTCTCATGCTTGGCCTTGTAAGCTGTATGTAGGTCACGTGCAATCTCATTGACCTTCTCAGCAATCGCAGATTGGCATTCGAGCTCAGAGTAGACCTTTTTGTTCTCGTCTCCCTCGTCGTTATTGATGAAAGTCGTCATGTCCACGTTCTTGCTTTCAGCGTCAATGACCTTGGTTTCAAGCTCAGCCGAGCGGCTCTCAGCATCATCCGCACGCTTTTCAGCATCAGCTAACCTCGCTAGGAGATCTTCACGCTCAGCGTCATTACGAGCCATCTCGGCCTGGACGTCTTGCAGTAATCTTTGGACCTCTTCACCCTTTGATTTCCAGTCGACCATTTGAGTCTCTGCATATTCGCGAGCTGAGCGTTCGTCGCGGACGGTCTCTTGGGCTTCGCCAACCCGGCGCTCAGCATCGGCAATAGCTTTTGAAAGAGCGTCGATCTCGGCTTCTTTTCCAGATAAGCTAGCTGTAAGAGACGAGACCTGAGATTGGAACTGGGATTTTACAGACTCCAACTCACGAATAGTGACAGTAGGCAGTGAACGTGGTGTTGGTGGTGGAGGCAGCTCGAAATCTAACAAATTCAACATTTGACTTCTCTGGTTCGGGGTCGCAGGTACTTGCGATCCACCTTTGGCCGGTGATCGCTGGTTTTGGTAGTATGCGCGGAGGTTTGGCTCAGCAGCGGACTTGCTAGGCGAATGGCGGCTGCGTCCTGCTGACTCACGGCGGGATGAGGAAAAGGATTCGATCTGAGCTGTAAAGTCTAGGAGTAGATTTGTAGTATCATTGTCGTTGTATGCGCGCCGTGGCGTAGGGCTAGGTGTACGTTCGGACCGGCGGACTGTGGACGGGGTCATTTGAGTGCGAGCGCGAGGCGTAGCCTTG
>Ga0268250_10000811_pt1 | contig 14175 bp, 8 predicted proteins | sample AgamicAsSfe_FD_200448 | JGI IMG/M metagenome (GOLD analysis project Ga0268250, IMG submission 200448) | Agave microbial communities from Guanajuato, Mexico - As.Sf.e (v2) (version 2) | ecosystem: Host-associated > Plants > Phyllosphere > Phylloplane/Leaf | place: Guanajuato, Mexico | collected... | reverse complement strand
GGGTAGCACTGGCAGTGGTGCGCTCAGGGGTCTGGGAGGTTGATGTGTTTTGGGAAGGGTTAGGAGGTGGGTCAATGGTGGGGTCTGTGGCACGGTGGATCAAGCGCGCGGAACGGCGAGGTGGAGCATTGAGAAGGGTGTGCTCCTGCTGCTGGCGACTGCCGACTTTCTTGGGCTTGTCCTTAGTTGATTTGGCGACCTTCATGGTGGACTTGGTGGACTTGGTGGCCTTGCTGGCTTTGACCTGTTCTCTGGTAACTCTGCGTTCGTCGGTATTCAGAGTCTTCTTCTTCTTGGTGTCCTTCTTGGCCACGGGACGGTTGGTATAGACGGTCGGGGAGGGCATGACTCTGATGCCGCCAGTGGCCCAGGTGACCCTCTGCTGGCCTGAAGTGTTGCTCCTGGTAGTGACCATGGTGTGCAGTTGTGGTTGAGGATGGTAGACTTGCGTAGAAGAGACGCTGGTTGTTGTTGTTGACAGCCAGTCGCTCGCAGTAATGAAAGTCTGAGTACTTCGAATGTTCCGGCGCGAACGCACAGCAACGACACACTACCAACTGACTAGTCTTATCTCGGCATTTGTTACGAGACCCTTCCTGACGGGGACGATGATATCTCTACACGAGTCCAGAAACTCTTTATTCGTGCATCACCTCAATGTCGACAGCGGACTGTCGACAGCATAGTACGGAGAACGAATTCAAACCTTCCTGCCCTGAACCCAACCTAACAAGTGTCTGGATCCTGTGTCTCGTTCTTTGCTGGCAGCATGAACATCAAGATGACTTTTACGATCGTCAATCGATCCAAGGCATGGAGCTTAGTCTTTCCAGAGTTCCTCTACAAGCATGGTAGGCGATATGAAGTTCAAGAAGGATCCAGCACCAGTAATCCAGAGCTTGCACAAGTACTACTTGGAGCGCCTCCGAGCGATCGACTACTCAGACTTCAGCAACCTCAAATGCTTGAACTGCCTCGACCAGATCATCGCAGCGCTAGCAAACATACAGGTACCAGTAAACAGGACAACCCACCGATACTCTCCTCTTGCTTTCCCTCCCATCGCCCCTGCATCCGCAATCAGAGCACCTCCGATAGGTCCAGCGAGTACGTTTCCAACTCCCTTGCCAAAGTTGAGCAGACTAAATACTATCGGCCCAGCGGTATCATCATCGGTGACCGACATACTCATCCTGGCCCAAGTGGCCGTGAACCCTGCGCCAAAGAAGCCGTATACGATGGCGAAGACCAGCAAGAGAGGCAGCGATTCAGCGAGTCTCCAGATAGCGAAACAGGCGATTGCTGCCATCACAGTGGAGACAGAAGCCAGGACGTCCAGTGGAACTTTGCGATCAGAAAGTAGGCCAAATACAAACTGCCCGCCGACTTGGAAGATACTCATCAGAGCGAGGAGCAATGCGCCGCTTTTGCTGCCGAGACCAATCGACGAAGCATACGAAGGCAGATACAGCGAAGGAAAGAAGTATCCAAACCCTTGCAGCAAGTTTGAGATCGAGTATACCCAGAACAGCGGAGAGCGAAAGAACGACCAATTCCAACGATGAGTCGCAACTTGATGCGAGGAAGAGGACGGCACACGACCTTTTAACAGCGGTATCAACGGTCCAGTTAGCAGTGTCAGAGCAACAGCTACTGCTCTCAAAGTAATCCTATACCCATATCTCTCCAGAAGCGCTTGAAGCACGAAAGGCATAGTAGTGCCCGAAATGCCGGACGCACCGCAAAGAATACCGTAAGCCATACCACGGCGAGTGATCCAGTATTCGTTGACCATGCTCAAGATAGGGTAGTAGAAGATCAAAAAGCCGAGTCCGTAGGCTACACCTTGGGTCAGGATAAGTACGCCGAGGTCTGATGCGAAAGATCCTGCGATGAGTCCTAGAACGCATATCGGCCCTTCAGATCAGTCAGTGACTGCTACATTCACGTCGCGTATTGTGGGACACATACATCCGACCAAGATCATCTGCCGCCGTCGATGTTGATGAGATTGCACATACGGCATGATAACAGGTGCTCCGAGGTATCCCAAACCAGAAGCTACAGTACCCACAACGGAGATGTACCGATTACCAGCAAACTCAGGAATATGCGAATAGAAATTTTGAAACACTCCGAAAGACAAAGGGAAGCCTACGATGAATTGATGTCAGCCCGACGTCTTCGGCCAAGACTGCGATGATTCACTACCCCAGAGTAAGGCTTCGAAGACAAAGGCAGCAACAAGTAATCTCCAAGCAGCAGGGCCTCCATCTGTAGGTGCGAGCTCTTGCCCAGTCAGCTCGCCATGCGCAAGGTCATCTCCTATGTTGTCTGGTCGTAAGGAGGGTGGTCTTTCATCGGCATCTGAAATGGCCTCCGCTGGTCGTGGATATGTCACGGCCGTCAACTCGATATTCTCCGTCGGGCGCAGCATAATTGCGACGGAAATGTAAGAACATTGTTGAAGTTGTTCGAGCTGGCATCTTTGATGCTGATGGATATCGATTTACCGAGGTCTAAACTGTTCTGCCGAAGCCGAGTACTTCTTCGAATCTTCGAAGTGGGGTACCACCAAATCACAATCCCATTGCAACAAACACCGCAGAATCATCGTTACTTTAGGTCGAGAATATATTTCTCTCTACTAATTGTGGAGTATCACAATCGCGAGTTTGATATTCTCTATCGAGCGCAGCTTGTTGACTGTTAAGTCCAATGAGGCCAGAATCGGCATTGCACCTTCCTCTTTCAGGTAGGTCCACTTTGATTTGCAGATGGCTGTTGAGCAGATAGTTTGCGGCACCTGCCCTTCATGTCGAAGAATACGGTTTCTGCGATTACACCTCGAATGGCGATATAAGCTTTTTGTCGCATATCTTGCGGCTCTTTCCAATCCAGGCATCTTTAGCCACGCCAGTTCGTATCCGAGTAACACTTTATCCAGACCCCTATATATTCTTTCAGCGTCTCTAATATGGCGAGAAGATCTCTCCGCTGACTGTTTCGTTCGATGGACTTCTGTCTACTGATCGGTTGAGGCCTCTGAGATATCCGGTTTGATCTTCCAGCACCAGGATGACCTTGACAAAGTTGCCTCCGCGCCCTCCACCAATATTCAGGCAGGACAAGGACTACATAATTTCGCGCCTGGAGGAACTAATGAAAAATGCACGCAAAGCACACGAGGATATCTTGTCAAATATCACACCCGAATCAGCAACCTTCCAAAACGTTCTTGTACCTCTGGCCCACATCCACAACTCCCTGACCTGCGAGATCCCCATCATTTGCTTCTATCAGACTGTCTCGACCGACTCCGAGATCCGCGATGCGTCAACCACAGCTGAGGACCGATACGCAGCTTTTTGAGATTGAAACGAAAATGCACGAGGGACTTTTTGCTCTGGTCGATGCTGTCATGGAGATGTCACCACTACTCCTACATCTCCTCAGCCTATCTCAAAGCTTGGAATGGTCTGAAAGGTGGATATGAGCGTTCGAGGCCACCGCATAAGATACCAATCGAGAATATCAATCGCCTTGTCCAGAGCAAGAATGTAAATGGCTCTCTGTATCAAACACGCTTGTTGCACCGAGCATACTTCGACATGAAGGTGCACCAGTCCCCAAGCATCGATTCCATAAAGTCGCTAGATGTTGCAGCCGAATGGAACTATTAACAGACTGAGATATCCTATCTCGAAGGTCCAGAGAGCAACGATTGGGGTCATGGTCATACGAATTTCGACGCTCTGATGCGTGCGTACAATGCAGGGTTCTACGGCTATCTATAGTGAGTTGTTCATTCTGAGCATGACAAAGGAAGCACTGACAATCATGCAGTTCAAGGGTATATGCGACGGACATGTTCTATTCTGTCTTCAAGGATGACCCGTTGAACAATAGCGAGGGTCTCAGATATCGACACACTATAATTGGTAAAGGTGCTAGTAAAGACGAGATGGAGACACTCGTCGAGTTTCTGGGTCGGAAGCCGAGCACAGAAGCATTCTACCAAGAGCTTGGCTTGTCGTAGTTCAGTGATTCCGTATATTGACTGCTGAATCAAAGCATCGCTGAATGAAATGTCTTCTTGCAAAGGAAAGAAACGTTACCCAACCCATCATTCGTCTTCATTGATACGCATGCCATCCATTCCATACCCTTTCAAACGCCTTGAGTGGAATCAACGAAACAAATTCTCAGCTCTGATTTGCGTGCCGGAGATCATATCATACTGAGAGAACGCAGCTCAATTGTAGCCTCGAGGATATCTGCAACCTGATCCCGTTGCTCTCTCTTCGCCAGCTCATCCTTCCTCTTCTGACGTCTCGTGTCAGGTCCGTATCTGAGGTTCTTGATGTACGCATCCATGTTCTTGCTCCATTCGGGCCTTGGTCGCGCACTGCCCCTGGCGTCCGGAGTAAAGCGGGTTTGCGTCGTCCAGTAGTGGAAGCTGACAGTGACTTCTCGGGGAAGGCCCTGCAGAGCTCTCAAGGCATCACTCTGAGGTTTGATGTGTGCTTTGTTGGGGGGTGATCTGATGGGACAATTCAAGACTAGCTCTTCGAGATGCGAGAGGCGAGTACGGACGAGCCCAACAACCTGTCTCATGTCTCTAGATGACCAGGCGTACTGTTCAATCTTGATCTGCAGGGTGCGAATGAAAGTGCAGGTTTTACTGGATAGACAGTGGCGGAAGATGTATTGCATGTCCGGTAGCAGAGCTGGTGAGGTAATCGAGATGTCGGCATTCGACCAAGCAAGGGCCAGGATTTCAGATCTAATCAAACGACATGTACTTGCAAGGCTGAGCAGGTCGTCGACGTCGGCGAGGTGGATGTTGCACTCAGCACCAGTTACCTTCTCTTTCTTGATGGCTCTGCTGCCCTTGAACGTAAGGTGGTTTTCGTGGATTGTGAAAGACAGTTTGTAGCGCCTAGCGCCTGGAGGTTCTCTCTGATGGAGGGCATTGTTGCTGATGTAGGAGATGCGCTTGTTGCTCATCAAGGATGATTGGAGCAGAAAATCGTAGACGGTCATCCTGGTCTCCGGGGCTAGGTTGAGGAAAGACAACATGGCTGTGGAGTGGATTGAGGAGTGCTGTGGAAAGCGTTGACGGGCATGCGCTGTTGGAAGTGGAAAAGAGGAAGACGTGATGATTAACATGCGTTTTGTGCTGGGACTTCGGCTGTCTCTCACAGAAAGACAAGCAACACTTACTTTCAAACATACAACACAGTCCTCAAAAGAGCGACCGAGCCAACACGAAAGGGAGAATCATCTGTTTCACACCTACCTTTCTTGTCGCCGAGACGGTCAAATGAGAGGTCATGCATGTAGGAAGCATGGAAAGGAAGATAGAGGTAATTGGGACGACGAAAGACAAGAGAAATTAGGCGCGAAGCCTTCAACGGACCAGCGCATGGGCTGCCGGACAACAAAGGAAAGTAGGAGACCAACTCACCGCTGTACTCTTATGGACCTACTGTTGATACATCACCTGTGCAACGCATAGTCCAGTGCAGAGCCGCCTGGACTCTGACCCGTGGGACGTGGATGAACACCAGCATTGCTCAGGCGTGTGAGATGAAACCGACTATGCATCCATGTCTGAGTGTGTTCCTTCTATCCGCTGTCTTTCAAATCTGTGTCGCTACCTCCGAAGTAGACTGTAGGGTTCGATTTGTGGATGGGGCGGAGAATGGAGTGTTGGTACGTGGTTCGAGAAGTCGGGCGGGTATGGCTGCGCAAAAGAGCGGAGGCGTTTGTTATGCAATGTCGACAGCAACGAAACACAAAAGACGACAGCTTATCGAGTGCGGTGACGGATGATTCGAGTGAGGATGGAACCGAAGAGGAGAAGCTGTTCTGAATGTTGTTGTTGTAATGCAGAGGAATGTAGTCGTTGAGTGCCTTGGTGACAGCTTGCCAGACCAAGCGTCACGTCGCCCCGCCTTCGACCTGGCAGAGAGCCGCTATCTCGCTTTCCGTAGTACGAGGATCTTCAGCCGATACAAAACAACAGACTGATTAGCGTGAATAGCTGGTTGTACATGCGTGTCGTTGTGGTTGTGGGTCGAACGACAGGAGACGCTCGCCGCTGGCTTCAGATTGCGCCCGACGCCGGGACTGTTTGGCGTCACCGACCTCGTTCTGCTTCAGAAAAGGGAACCACATCAATTCAAGTTCGAGCACCGCAACAACCTACAGACGGTCTTGCATACGACAATTATGAGATGCTGCTCAGCACGCACAGTAAGATGAGGGAGATATGCATTTTCATCATCCTAATCACTATCTAGCATACAAGCAACCCTCGGTATCCTCCTTCTCATAGCAAGTCATGCAAATCGTATCAATGCAATCAGCTGACCGCATTTATATCATCAACAAAGCAGCAACAGCAGCTCCAATACCAACGCCAGCGCCCGAGACACCAACATTGTTAGCAGCGCCAGTAGCCGAAGCCGTAGCAGCACTACCCGATCCCGAGGCAGTCGAAGCCTGAGTAGCAGCATTCACCTGAATACCGTATGCAAGAGAAGTAGTGGGGACACCAGAGACAGTAGTGGTAACGGTAGAGGTGGCAGTAGTAGAAGCCTGGCAGCCCGACCAGGAAGTCCAAGGTGCGTTTGTGCCCCAAGGTCCGGAGGTCCAACCAGACCATGTGCTGTCAGGGCAGTTGCTGCCACCCCACCATGAGGTCCAAGGACCGGAAGTCCAAGCACCGCTTTGACCCCAGGGACCCCAGCCAGAGTTTGTGCCGTTGCCGTTGACGCCGCCGAAGGGACCGTAGCCATTGCCGCCTCTCCAGCCACCAGGGCCTCCATGGCCACCAGGACCGTAGCCGCCAGCCCAGGGGAATGCGCTGGGAGCAGCAGTGATCTGGCTACCGCTGTTGGAAGCCCAGTATGAGGATGCGGCCGAGGCGTATGATGACCATTGCGAAGGGGCAGCGCTGGGGCTGACGCTGTTCCAGTACGACGAGGCGGCATTGGCCCACGAAGAGTAATCGCCTGTGGCGGTAGGGTTGGCTGATTGCCAGTAAGAACTTGCTTGCGAAGCGTAGCTCTGCCAGTTACCATTGTTGTTGTTGTTGTTGTTCTGGGGAGCTGCGCTGGCCGAGCCGACGAGGGCGGTGGCAGCGGCGAGGATGGAGAAATCGAACTTCATTGTGGATTGTGTGTCTGTTTCTGCGGGTGTAGTCTGAAGGTGTGGATGTAGAGATTGATCGTGTGGGTGAAGAAAAATGACTGGGTGCAAACAAAGACCTACCTTCTTCTCTGTCTATATAGCTTGATTTTGTTGCACAGCCGCGTCATGCAGGCCTTGGTCGCAGACACCTTGGACCCTGTCATCGCCTCATTCGCAGTGACGCGTATTCTCCGAGATCCTCGTTGGTTTTGCGCTGCTCACGCGCGCCCCTCGGACACGTCTCGTCTCTTCGCTGCGACAAGGCATGAGGCAGGGCGAACAGCTTCGCAGCAGCAGCAAAAATAAGGATAAGCTGCCTCAGAAAGTCCGAACGCTTTACCCCTTTGAGTTTAGCAAGTCCGTGGGGTTGCCCGAGAGGTGCCAAACGTCACTGGTCGACTTTTGGTTAACCACCCAGAATCTTGACCTTCTTGTTGTGAGCTGTCCATGATGCTTCTTGTTCTGTTGGTTTCTGAGGTGATGCTTCGGGGATTTTACTGACGTCTCACACATATCCACAGTCGGAGGTGTCGGTGGTCCTGCATCCGTCTTCTCTCATAGAGTACATGGCTCGCTGATCTACTTGTCCAACACCCGTCAGCCTGTCATCTTGCCTTGCTCTTCCAACACAGTATGCAAGTAGCTCCTGCAAATCTTCCTGTTCGCATTCTTATGTGGGTCTGAGATGTTCTCTGCGCAGTGTTCGTGACGTCCAGCCTCTCCCGGCATGATCTATCTCCATCTACCGAAGAAGCTTTACCAACATTTCCAGCCCTGTCGGAGTCAACTCTTCCTCTTCCCCCGACTGTCCGCGGCTCTTCAAGTCGATCTTGTACATCTTCTACTCCACACCCTCTTCTCAGATCTTATGCGTAAGAAGCATGTCAATCGTGCGAGCCACGCGGCTGTGTGTAATCACCAACCGCCCGGAACTTTTTTTGCCCAGTGCATGTCTCGGGCTGTGATCTGTCGATGATACATCTATCTCGACGCGTCGCTCAAAAGCCTCGTGGGCTCTGAGTCTTGATGCTGTGGTGTAAGGCTGTTGTCATGGTTATATGGATCTTATTCGCCGAATCTTGTAGAAGAAGTCTTGGAGATGACGAATACCACTCAGCCCTGGATGTGTCTCGTCTTCAAAGCTTGTAGATGCTGGTATTAATGATATGTCGCCTTGTAGGTTGCTTGGCTTTCGGATCCCGCAACGATACATGACGATCAACCACCAGCCATATATCAACATTTATACATCGTACACAACTCTTATGCCGTTACTCCGCACTATCACAAGCCTCTCACAAAGACGCCAAGCTGCCAAGCTTCATGCACAAAAACTAGGCTTCCCGCAAATCCCATGTCCGAAAATCCAAAACTTCACTCCACCACCCATTCCACCTCCTTTCTTCGACCCTCCGACATAGTCTTATACAGCAAAAGGATAGTGACGAGAGTGGGATTTGAACCCACGCCCTTTCGGACCAGCGTATTGGGATTAACCTTAAGCTGGCGCCTTAGACCGCTCGGCCATCTCGCCTTTGATGAAGAGCGGCTTCGGGAGGTTTGGTACAAGTTTTGGCAGACACGGACCTTCCAAACGAGATCCAGCAAGCATCGGCAGTACTCTAAGCATTTGGATTCATAGCTGAGACGTTGTTGTACTTGAAAGTGATGTTCCAATCATGCTGTGTCCCAATATGCCTGCCGAGAGAGGTATATCACCGTTCCTTCTTTCCAGCAAGACTGTCCACTCTCTCTCACGTCATACCGAAGCGTCGACTCGAGGATCTTGTCCTAAGATTGCTTGAATTAACATTCACGTCGACTCACTGCTTGAAATGCGACAAAATCTTCAGAAAAGTTTCTTCGAGTGATCACATCTTCCCATATGGTTATCCGTCCAACATACACGGCATGCTGCTGTCTGGATACCACATTTATCGGAAAAAATGGTGGCTGAGAGTACAACCCTGCCAGATGACTAAGCATACGAGGTTGCAGATGCACTTGAAGACAGTGTGTTATCGAGTCACTTTTGGGCCACTCAAGTCGTTCAGTCCAAGCAAGAAGCACTGCACCTACACAGCCTGATCAATCTGAAGGAGGAATGTATGATGGCCTCCAGATCGATGGTCGTCGGTCGTTCATGGTCGCACTCTAACAAGCCCAAGAGCGCCGACTGTTGTTCTTCAAGCGGAGAATGCACGACCCTTTCCTTCTCAAATCGCCAACAATAAACCGTCGAATGCAGTGCATGCGCTCAAATGATATAGTCTACATTGCGGTGTCCGTTGATTTGGACCAACGACCAAACTAGCGACTACACGCATAGCGGCCGTAGCAAAGCTCAAGGCGCGTTCGAGTCACGCGGCATCACTCTAGACGAACGACAGCCTGTACCCCTCATGACTGAGTCAATCTCGACTCAAGCGATCTGGCAGCGCAGTTCAGCCTCCGAGGCCTCGAATGCGAACGGCCGATTCAAGATCGCTGTCGCTCGAACGGTCGAGGCGAGGTACTATACAGCTTTCTATTCCGGGAGTCAAAGCCCTATAGCGACCTACCGCGCCCTACTGCGGCGAGCTTCAAAGTGTTAAATGATCAAAGTGTAGAGTACGAGAACCGCCTCTCAAGACCGAGGCGATGCTTCAAACATATATCGCATAGTGTTTTTCTCATCACACCATGCGAATATACCTCAAAGCGACCACGATATCGCTTACCAGGGCTGACTGTTTGAATCTCACAGGTTGAAACGCATGCATCTGGGTAGCGTGCTTCAGGAGCCTCTTTGCTGAAGCGAGATTAAGGTAAACTTTTCTCTTCCAGCGCCTCCCCCACAATTGGCGTTTTGCTTCGAACTTCTGGATTGGCGGACATGCTTGGCGAGACTCCTCTATTGGACTGGATATATTCAAGAAAGAGACATGCAGCGGTCACTTGATGCTTGATTCAATATACCACGGACGTTCGGACCTTACTTCCATACCATCTTCATGGAAGCGACAGGAATCACTGGTTGATGTCCAGCATCGATGAGCTGGACTGTTCTCCAAGCGGGACGAAGCGCCCCAGACCGCCCTTGGCAACAACGACCTTGTTTCGAGTATACACGACCTTCCTCATTCCACCCCTGCAGAGACGTTGTTTTCGCTCTCGCATGGCCATACGCGAGCCACGCTGTCACATTACCAGATCGCTTGCATTGATCTTGCCCTTGCCCTCTCCCTGAGGAACACTTGGCACAGTACTGATCAATGAACGATGTCCTCTACCCGTCTTGGCTCTATATCAGCCAGTCGCTTGTGGCGCTGCGTTACTGTCTCGAAGTGGTGAGGGCAAGGGTGGGATATCGAGGCTCTGAGAGGAACAAAGCCCTTGGTGGATATATAAGGTAAGGTTTGATCTTGAACTTTTGCTTTTCTCTCGAGCATCACTTCCACTTTCGACGTTCTTTTCGACCACCACTCTTTTTCAACCCCGACTCTCGTTCAACTCCACTTGACTTCATTCCAAACCTCTGGCAGGTATACCATATTCGATTCTCTATATACAACAATCAAAATGAAGTGCTCTATCGTCTCCGCCCTGGCTCTCGCCGCCTCAGTCAACGCCCATGCCATCATGCAGCGTATCATGGTCGACGGTGTTGACCAAGGCTCCTTGACCGGCATCCGTGCCCCTTCCAGCAACAACCCCGTTCAGGATGTCAGCTCCACCGACCTTCTATGCGGTGCCAGCTCTGGCTCCTCTTCTAAGCTCATCACCATCCCCGCCGGATCTTCCGTCGCTGGAGCCTGGGCTCACGCTCTCGGTGGCCCTCAAGGCGCCGGTGACTCGGACAACCCTATCGCTTCCTCCCACAAGGGTCCCACCCAGGTCTACCTTGCCAAGGTTGATGATGCCGTTTCCGCTTCTGCCACTGGCCTCAAGTGGTTCAAGATTGCCAGCGATGCTGTTACCTCAGCTGGTGTCTGGGGTGTCGACAACATGATCAAGAACACCGACTCGGCTGGCTTCGGCTGGCAGAAGTTCACCATGCCCAGCTGCATTGCTCCTGGTCAATACCTCATGCGCGTTGAGCTGCTTGCTCTGCACTCTGCTTCCTCGGCCGGTGGCGCCCAGTTCTACCAGTCTTGCGCTCAGATCAAGGTTACTGGTTCTGGCTCCTTCTCGCCTGCCACTTCGGCTCAGATCTCGCTTCCTGGCGGTTACTCGGCTACTGATGCTGGTATTCTTGCCAACATCTATGACTCGTCCATCTACACTTCTTACAAGGCTCCCGGCCCTGCTGTCATCAGCTGTGGTGCCGGCGGTGCTGCTCCCGTCTCTTCATCCACCAAGGCTGTTACTCCCGCTTCCTCGTCCACCAAGGCTGCTACTTCCGCCCCCGTTTCGTCCAAGGTTCCTGTGACTACCTCCGCTGCTGCTCCTGTCACCACTAAGCCTGCTACCACTTTGTCCACTATTGTCAAGACTTCTTCTCAGGCTGCTGCTCCTGCCACCTCGGCTGCTTCGGGATCCAGTGGTGCTGTTGCCAAGTACGGACAGTGTGGTGGTAAGGGATTCACTGGTGCTACCACCTGTGCTTCGGGATCTACTTGCAAGGTCCAGAACGACTGGTACTCTCAGTGCATCTAAGTGCTTGAATCAGTGCTGGTTGAGGATGGCGAAAGAGTGAGATGGATCTTGTTTGATTGTTGGTTGAAGATGCAGATAGGAGTTCACTTCGTATATGATTCTCTTCTTCTCGTCGAAACATATTTGCCCTTGTCATAATCGATGTGCTGCTTGTGTTGTTCTCCGTGCTACCGCTGTCTAAGACGCTTAGCTTGTTTGCCATGTCCTGCCTGAGGCGATGGTTGTCTTTGCCTCTCTTCGTACGCAATCCGTTCCAAGCTGCCACCGAGCTCGTCAAAGTCTCTCCAAGACCTTTTACTCATAGAGTCACGCAGAACACGCAAACAAAACATGCACCCCCAAAAAGCATGCAACCTCCCTCTATACTCTCGCCCCGTGAATACCCAGAGTCTTCACGAGCCAAAAAATGGAGTAGCTGGGAATCGAACCCAGAACCTTCTCCAACTCAGTAATCACTACAAGAAGCGATGCTAAGAAGATGTCATACCACTAGACCACAACCCCAATTGATGAAGCTCGGGCCAAGAGAATGTGTATACAAAAGTGAGAATTTGGTCGGAAACGAGTGGGAGGTTGCCCGAGTTTTGGCCGGGTGAGATGGGCCGAAATCTGGAGACAGAGGAAGATAGACAAAAGAGACAGGGGGACGTTTATGAGAGCGCGGAAGAGGTGTGTGTGAAGGTAAGCTAGTGCCTTCTTGGCTTTGGAGAGTGGGGTGTGGTTGATGTTCAGCCGGTCCATAAATGTGCGGTAGTTCGGAGGGGTTCAGCAGCCAAAGAATTATACTTACCAGGAATTTACTGTTGCTCATCTGGAAAGGCGGACATGATCGATTGACGCACCTACTCACCTCTGGAATCAACATCGGTCGATTCACGATGGCTTGATAGATGATGGGTGTAAGCCTGGCCACCGTAGTAACGGGATCTGTATCAGCAATAAGAAAACCCACCGACATATTGAAGCCGAGTAACGTTGGGTCAACATAACGCCGGCTGCTTCGATGCAAGGGGTTGTGCGCCCGTCGAGTTATCAGCGGTTCCTCTGATCAAGAAACATACCTTTCATTCCATAGACACTTCATTGAGGTCCTCAAACTCGCGTCCCAAGTCCTGGGTTCGTGTTCTGTAAATTTATAAGTTCACCAAGCGACGCCAACTCCATCAAGTCCATCTAAATTTGATCAGGTCTCGTGGTCTAGCGGTATGATACTCGCTTAGGGAGAATTGACGGCAGTCATTCTTGAAAACTCTAAGTCTATGTTGCGAGTGGTCCCGGGTTCGATTCCCGGCGAGACCCCTTCTTTTGCTCGTTGGGGTGATGTATGTGGTACAGGAAGGTCCAGGGATGGCTGTGGTGGATTGGCGGGATTTCTGTTTTGGCTCTTCTGGTGGAAAGTCGAGGAGAGTGAGTGTGAAAGGAATGGAATCCTGGGCACATTCGTCTCTTCCCTCATGACACTCTTTCTCGTGTCGCTGCTGCAGCGTGTTTTTTGCCGTCATTGTGTGCAGAGACGGCGAAGCTTCGGCGTTGATTGAGCCAGTCGGGTGTATGAGATCCGAAACCTGGGGACTTCGGCGGAGCGTGGACCGAGTGAGGAATCCCTAAGAAGATAGCGGAGGCCGATATGGTCGACAAGTTCAAGACGATGAAGGCGGTGGGATGGTGAATAAAAACCTAGCTCGGTATTTGGGAAGAGAGACGACGAAGGTGGAGATTGGGGGAGCACCTTGTCTATGATCAGCAATGCCGATTGCGTCATGAACATTCCGATTCGACTTGCTTCGAAAGCATCTTTCAACGACCGCTCCTGCATTATTCGACGTCAAGACTGTCTGGATAAAAAAATTACACCGTCTGAGAGCGTTAGCGGACGAGATATCAATAATCCACGGAGCCCGAAATTCGGTAGACCAAAGGCCGAACGCAACTCTAATCGCGGCATGACCAACACGTTAGGTCGACTCTTCCACCACAAAGATACTGATGGGTAGGAACAGAATGGTGCCAATCCAGTGACTACTGATCAGGCTGATACACCGAAACCATCTTCTCGGTCTCAACACAGCCAGCCAGTCTAATATAGATCTTGTGAGCATGAAAACGATATCTGAAAATCAAGACACTCCTAGGCAAATATGTCGGAAAGAACATTTGAAAGACATCTATGGAAGGCAAGTTTGATTAAAGACCTAGCGTTCGAGATCTGGAAAGGGAAAAGAAAGAAGTCATTGGTATTGCAGTTCGAAGTCAGAGTCTAACGTTTAGCTCTGCTTGCTGCTTGTAACATATCCAAAGGTATCGCAGCTGGGATCTAGCATCTTTGATCTGCTGCTC
>Ga0268250_10000809_pt1 | contig 14201 bp, 15 predicted proteins | sample AgamicAsSfe_FD_200448 | JGI IMG/M metagenome (GOLD analysis project Ga0268250, IMG submission 200448) | Agave microbial communities from Guanajuato, Mexico - As.Sf.e (v2) (version 2) | ecosystem: Host-associated > Plants > Phyllosphere > Phylloplane/Leaf | place: Guanajuato, Mexico | collected... | reverse complement strand
CAACGTAGTGTTTTGCGGGAGGGCGAATGAGTCGCTTGGGTGAGAGTCGCTGGGCTGCGACTGCTCATTGGAGGAAGTCGTCATGGCAGTTGCACGGGGCTCGCAGTGAGGTGCGCGGGAATAATGTAAGCGAGATGGACCTCGTGGTAGAGCAGAGCTCGGTTGGCGGCTCCGGACGGTAATGAGACCTGGTAACAGGCGTGCCCACGTCGGTAGGTAGGAAGGTCGGTTGTTTGGTGGGCAGGTGGTGTTATCGATACCTAGTGCGGCAGGAACGCCAAAGTACACGCGAGATCAGGGTCCACGTGCCAAGCTGATTGGCGGTCAGGATAACTTGTGAGGGCGAAGACTGGTAAGAAGAGAGAGAGAGAGAGGGAGAGAGGGAGAGAGAAAATATACAGATTTCCTATATTCGGATCTTGAGTTATGTAAACAATTCAGAGGCAAAGCATCATAACTGGATCAGACGGCAAGCTGGTGTGTTGACGGTCTTCCTGCCTATCAATTGGGCAGCTATCGGCCTCGTTCCAGTATTCGCAGCCTTGGCAACGTACGTCAGGGTTCAAGTAGACAGAAACCAGAAACCTGCCACCCAACCTGAATGTGGAGTGTGCGAGCGTAACGTGGCAAACCATGTGCACATGGCCTATCAGCACATGAGAAAGTACCAAATATACCTTCTGAGTACTACATTGTATGTACAGGCTGGTTTCGATGCAGTCCCCCAGCCCTGGTATTCTAATAGCCCCGATACAACAAGAAAACGACCCATACAAAATACCATAACGCCTCGCTTGGAAACTGATTATATGTCTGTGACAGATAGCATGCTGTGCGTGGTCTCTTTCAAAAGGATACTCATTTGGCCCACTCCACCGTTTCCAGTGCAAGCATGACCAACAATAGAGTCGATGGCAAGATCCAAACAACATAACTCTGAAACAGAATCCTTGACATGGCACCCATGTACACGTTGTTGATTTGGCAGATTTGTGCCAACTGCAGCGCACTTGGTGCACCACTGAGCAAGAAACAGACGATGATGAAGATGGGGTCGTCAAGAATGCTAACAGGAACGTATTTGGCGGTCATGGCTAGCATGGGTGCCATGAGAAGCGTCGGGATAAGCATGCGACTAACAAGTGAGGCAATCACAAGCTTCTTCTCCACGCTCGGGTCTTCCATCGAGTGCTGGTCTTCCTTGGGTAATGTGTTACGAGCAAGGTTGGCACCCAAAACAACCAAGATGAGTGGAACGGCGACTTGTCCACTTTGGTTGACAGCGCGCGTGACGGAGTTGCTGACAAATGTACCTGGATCGAAGAAGAGATGTTGCAGGGGAGGAATAGAGGCGACGAGGATAGCAATCAACATGGCCCATAGAGGAGGGTTCATGAAGTCCCATACGCCCTTGAAGAACCTTGACAAGACAGAGCCAATCTTAGCCAGCGGTCGCTGTAGCCATGTAGGTAGGGCCTGGAAAACTCGGTTTCCAGCGCGTGTGGTGGAGACAGAAACGGTACTTGCAGAGCGCTTAAGTGCCATGCCAGCTCGCTTTGGCATGCCTTTGATGCCTTTGGGGACATTTTGCTTCTTCTTGTGAGCCTCGAGAACACCATTGAGGTGTCCGTTTGCAAGACCATTGCCATTACTGTGTCCGCTCATATCGCCGGCTCCAGGAATAGTAGCGTTACCATTGGTGGGAGTGATGAAATCGGTGGTGGCTTGGGCCTCTTCACGATTGAACAGAGAGTCTGAGTCGGACTCGTCTGAGTCTGCAGAAGTAGCGTAGCTGGTAACATTGCCAGATTCGTAGTCGGAGTGCGAGTCATCGAGAAGACGCTGCGCCTCGTCGTCTGTGTACTCTCCGTTTTCAATGGCGCTGTTCTTGCCACCGTCATCGTCTTTGTACGCACTGGCAGGTGCCAGAAGCACATTGAAGCCCCATGTCCATCGCACGAGCTGACCAAGTTGTTGGAAGATAAGGAGGTAGAGGATACCACGCGCGCCAACGTCGTTGTCGTTATCGCCAGGGACCTTGTCCCAATGTAGACCGGACAGTGTTTTGGAGAGCGAGATAACGAGAGAGATTGGAAGCGAGTTTGAGTTTCCGAATACCTAGTAATGTCAGCTTGTGCCGCTTGCCTGGACAAGGAAAAGAGACATACCGCCATGGCAACAACAAAGTTGGACGCCCTCTTGTTGAACCTGCATATCCGCGACACGAGAAGTGCGGCGATGTAGGAGATGAGTGTTTGTACGACAAAGATTACAGGAATGACAGCAAGATCAGCCAGCTTCTCCGCTGTCAATTGTGATGCGAGCTTGGTAAAAACTGGCTCGAGGTTAGCTGAGGTTGGCGCTCTTAATCCGAGGCGTTGCACGTACTAAGGCAGGGTGTAAACAGCTGCGTGTTGAGGTTGGCGAGAAACTTCTGGCTCTCTGCATCGAATTGACCCATTCGCGCAACAATGTAGCCGGGCGCGCTCACGCAAACGACTTCCATGACGGCCTCGAAGACGAGAAGGGTGAGGTTGGCAAAATCGGGATGCGAGCTGTGCTTGCCGCTCTTGAAGACTGTGAATAGGCCATTGTTGCCGTACTCGTAGGAGTTGGAGGCCATGGCGACGAATTCCGGAGACGAAGTTGGGAGGCTGCGCAGGCGAAAGGCCTGGGGAGCCGAGAAGAAAGGCATATTAGATGCCAGTTGTGTTGTTGGGAAAGCGCAAAGGCGCGACCGAGATGGAAACACTCGAGTTATCTTGAAGCGCAAGGCGTCTTGGCTGAGGACGCGCTATAGGCGGAGATCGACGTCACAGCCCGCGCCAGGTATAGCGGAAAGGCAGGTTAAGCCGCGGGCCCTGCAGGAACTTTGATAGGGGATGCAGCGAACCGGTCTGGATCGGAGGGGGCGAGGCGAAGAAGAGGAAGAAGAAGCAAATACAGCTGCCAGGCTGCAGATGGTTCGATGGTTGGACGATGGAAAGATTCCCATATCGTCCCCTCCAGCGCCTAGATGGTGGTACTCATCGCCCTGGCAGCGCCTTCCAGCCTGTCGTGTCGTGTCGTGTCGTGTCCCTGCGCCACATGGAGCCCATGGAGACATCGAGCATTGGCGGCCACATCGGCCATTGCAAATGCTGTCTTGACTGATGGGCAACGCACATCAATAGGCGGGGCGGCCACTAGGTTCCCCATGGCTCGGTCATTACCGCATACTGATTCTGTTCCCCCAAGCCTGCTGTCGTGTCTCGGTTCGGCGTGTGCAGGTGCTGCTTGGCCGGATCCAGATTTCCAGTCCATGCTCACTTGCGCATTCCGACGCTGCAAAGCAGGCTTGCTGGTGCAGCGTACATGGGCAAAGCAGGAACTGCTCAGTCCCCTACGGACCCCTTGCTGCCATCTGTCTCTACACTGCACTGCACGTCTGCGCTATGGTTGCGGTGCGGCCTGGTCGATTGTTGTGAAATCATTCAAGATTGCAGACGCGCGCTATTACTCGTCTCTGCAGCATCACGTCACAGCTCCAACTTGCACGCTACATGTAGCCCACAACCACCACACCTCCACCATACTACCAGATCCGCTGAGATCGCCGCTACATCTCCTTCCGCGGTGTAGTCGCAGCTCCTGATACTCGTCCTCTACCTACGCCTTCTTATTACTATCTCCTCCACTCTCCCTCTCCCCTTCCTCGTCCCAGTACCCCGCCCATCTCAGGCCGCGACTTTTCCCACTCTCTCGCCATGGCCTCCAATCCATCCACCCCGGACGCCGAAGTCGACTCCGACACCGTCTTCGACAGTCCCTCACCCTCCCCCGCGCCCTCGAGTCCTACCGAAAATGCCTCTTCGCCTGACCTGCTGTCCGCTGAGCGTCCCCCTCCCCGAACGGCATCCACGACCTCCGGCGCGACCGCCAACATGACATCGTCCTCAACGCCATTGGGAAACATCAACGCCGCCAGGAATCCCCGCCCCTCGAATCCCCCTACCATCTCCAGCAGAGGGAGCGGGCTGAACGTCTCCCAGGACATTCTCGCAAGAATACAGGCAGTACATCTCGGCCGGAAGGGCGCTCCACCAACGGGCTTGCCTGGGAGAGGGCCTGCACCACAAAGCCCTGGTCCGTCGCCCGACAGTCGTAATCCCATGTCTCCAGGCGGTAACCCTGGAGGCTTACCCGGAAACTTTCGAATGCCTACCAGGCCACCCACGACTAACTTCCAGTCCGCGCCTGCCGTTCCTGGTCGCGCAGGTGGCCCCAAGCCCTCCCTCGCTGAAAAGCGCGGCATGAGATTCCAGGGCGCGTTGCCAGGCGGTTTACCAGGCTCGTCTCCAACTGCTGGTGGAGCCGCTCCTCCTGCTGGCAGGAAGAAGCCCGGGTTGACTCTCTCGCAGATGAACGGCGAAAAGCCCGCTGAAGAAGGTGCAGAGCCCAAGAAACAAGAGACCCATTTTGATAAATTTTCACAATTCGTCGATACCAAGACTGGCAGCCTAAAATTTGCCGGCAAAGCCATACTCAACTCGGACGGCGTGCAATTTGCTAGCGGTTCCTCTTTCAACATCTCCTTGGATGAAGTCGACACACTAGACGAGCTCGGCAAGGGAAATTATGGCACAGTGTACAAGGTCAGACATAGCAGACCCCGAATGAGGAAACCAGGACAGGGTCTGGCAGGAAACAAGGCTGCACCAGGTTCGCCGTCGCGAAAGGAATTTGGCGAAGAAGCGAGCCCTACCAGTGCAAAACCTGCTGCGGGTACCGGCATAGTCATGGCAATGAAAGAAGTGAGGCTGGAGCTGGATGACTCGAAGTTCGCTGCTATCATCATGGAACTCGACGTCCTCCACCGCTGTATATCACCCTTCATCGTTGACTTCTATGGCGCTTTCTTCCAAGAAGGCGCCGTGTACATCTGCATGGAGTTCATGGACGGAGGCTCCATAGACAAGCTCTACGCCGATGGTGTGCCTGAGGGTGTCTTGCGCAAAATCACCATGGCCACGACTATGGGTCTGAAGTCACTGAAGGATGAGCACAACATCATTCACCGAGATGTGAAACCTACCAACATTCTCATGAACACCAAGGGCGCAATCAAGATCTGTGATTTCGGTGTCAGTGGAAACCTGGTCGCCAGTATTGCCAAGACCAACATTGGGTGCCAAAGCTACATGGCGCCAGAGAGGATATCTTCTGGTGGAATTGCACAGGCAGGCGCTAACCCTGGAGGTGGCACATACAGTGTACAAAGCGATATTTGGAGTTTGGGACTGACCATCATCGAGTGTGCTCTGGGGCGATACCCGTATCCGCCAGAGACGTACAACAACATCTTCAGTCAGCTCAGTGTAAGTTTATCAAACAGCTTTGTGCGTCAACGACTAATCATCCCTAGGCTATTGTCGATGGTGAGCCACCGGATCTGCCTGCCGAAGGGTACTCCGACGCGGCACGAAACTTTGTACGCGGCTGCTTGAACAAAATCCCCAACCTTCGGCCAACATATGCCATGCTGCTCCAACATGCATGGCTTGCACCTCTTGCTAAGCCGGACACCATCACCGAAGAGGAAGAGGAGGAAGTCGAGGCAGCAAGCGAAGCTACTGGTGGTGAAGCTGCTGGTGACAAGGGACCCGCCGAGGCAATCGAACCTGTAGAAGACCAAGAGGTCGCAGACTGGGTCAAAGCCGCGATTGAAAAGAGGAGGAGCGGCAAGATGAAGGGTGTCGAGAAACCTGCACTCCACGCCGCACCTCTGGATGCAGCGACGCAGAGTCCTTCGCCTAACGGTACAAATGGCTTAGAGCAAGCGGGATCAGTAGAAGCTGCCGCATAACATGCCCTGAGAATCTTGGATCACCATGGCTACTTGGGTCATTCCCGAGAACATTAGGCCGCATCCGCTGCAGCCTTCTGGGTTTAGGGCGTTGTATAGGCGTATTGCGGGGAACGATTGCCATGAAGCATTGAAATCGGGGCATTGAGCGCAGAGGCCACATGTACCTAGCATAGCATACACCTGTCCAGATGGACTGATATTGACACTTTTGAGTCACAAAATCTGCACCTGCTCTATGTAGCGTAACAATTGGTCTTTCTTACCTTTCATCTCAGTGAGGGCATGGCATTGCGGCAATAGGCCACTGCATGCATGCTGCTGTTGTTCTGTGGTTCGCGGTGACGTAAGCGGAAGGGCTCACTGGCACGTGATGGGTACCCCTGCTTGGCCAAGATTGCTCGCGGCGGCCATGTGTCGTGGTGCGGGAAAGAACACAGTGGTCGGAACAACTACAATAAGTAGCCACGACTTTCTTTCGTACGCCCCCACCTTCTTTGTAATGCCACCTGCGTAGAACCAGTTTTACTTGATTTCCTCTGGAATCCTTTTCGACAACAATCCCCAATCACTTTTAGTCATTCTCTCGCATACCTCGCCCCGTCCACAGGGACACGTTCAACATGTCCGGGACAGATTACAACTACGATGAACAGGTACATCTTGGGTGCGCGCCAGGTTTAAAGTCCTGCTAACAAGTCGCAGGGCCAGTTCTTCCCCTACTTCATCCTCACTGTAACGACCCTCGTCACCGTCCCGACCACAATTTCCTTCTTGAGGCCGAGCAAAGGTGCGCGCTTCCCGCCACTACCGCTTACCATTATACTGATGCACAATCAGAACTCGAGAATACCGGAGCGCGGATAGAGTCCGACTTCACCCCCGAACATGCCGACCTCATCCAGGGACAGCGCAAGAAGCAGAAGCGGCTCGAGCGGAGGATAAAGCGGGGTCTTGTCATGTTGGGAGGATGGGCGCTTAATGCTGCTATGGTCTACCTCATACTGGTTACCGCGCGGACTACGCCTGACATATGGGATCCCTACGAGGTGCTGGGTGTTTCTAGGGTACGATGGCTGTTTCCCCGCAACGCGCACTTTCGACAACGATGCTAACTCGCAGACCAGAACGCGGACGAGAAGGCCATCAAGAAGCATTATCGACGACTGTCTCTTAGCCTGCATCCCGACAAGGCTCGCGAGGACCCCGCAAAAAACATTACAATACAATCAATCAACGACCACTGGGTAGATGTTACAAAGGCGTTCAAAGCTCTCACCGACGAGGAGATTCGCAACAACTTCCTTCAATACGGCCACCCTGACGGCAAACAGAGTTTCAGTATCGGTATTGCGCTGCCTCAGTGGCTCGTCACTGACGGCGCTGGCAAATACGTTCTGCTCATCTACGCGCTCGCGCTCGGTGTCATTCTGCCCTACACTGTCGGAAAGTGGTGGTACGGAACACAGAGACTGACCAAAGATAAAGTTCTTGTCGCCAGCGCGGGCAAGGTCTTCCGCGATTACGACAACGAGCAAGGCGAGGTGGGCGTCATTCATGCGTTGAGCAGTGGAGAGGAGTTCAACGAAGTTCTCACTGGGCACAAAGCGGAAAACGGTCTCTCGAAGCTCGAACAAAAGGTCCTTTCCGAGACTTCCGGATCTCTCGTCTCGCAAACGCTTACGAAGAAGGACCGCCAAAAGCTAGACGATCTGGAGGACAGCCGAAGACGCAAGGTACTGACCTTGTTGTGGGCATACCTTGGTCGTGTCGAACTTGATGACGAGACATTGAATGACGAGAAGTTCGAAGTTGCGCCCATTGCACTCCGACTTAATGAAGCTTATACCGCCATCGCACTCGCATATGGTACCACCAAAGCAGTACTCTCGGCATACAGGACTTCCCAAAATCTCATCCAAGCTTTACGACCGGGTGCATCGCCTTTGGAACAGCTGCCACATTTCACACCTGCTGTTGCTAGCGCGGCTGAGGCTGAGCAAGCAAGATCACACTTGACTATCCAAGAATTCATGGACATTCCCGATGATGAGCGCAAAGCCCGTGTTGTCAAGTCTGGTCTTCTGTCTCAAGATCAGTACAGCACAGCTATGACCGTAGCTTCGAGGATTCCACTGTTCCATCTTGAGAAAGCCTTCTTCAAGGTCGTCGGAGAACGTTTCGTTACCCCCAGCAGCTTGGTCCAGTTCGTGCTGAAAGGTCGTTTCATTCCATGTGGAGCCACTAACGTACCCGATGTAAACCCGAAGGACCTGCTAGATATTGATCCCGCCGAGGGTGATGTTGCGGCAATTACCGGACGTAAGAATGATCGTTCTGGAGAGAAACCTATCCAGCCACCTCTGGCATTCGCTCCCTATTACGCCCGCGACCACGCGCCAAGGTGGCACGTGTTTCTTGCGGACAGCAAGCAGGGGCGTATCGCGGTACCACCCTTCACCTTCTCAACCTTCGACAAGCCTATTCTTGATGAGAGCGGTAACCCCACCTACAACGTACAGACCCTGAAGATGCAATTTGGCGCACCACCACAAGCTGGTAGCTATACTTTCGTCATGCACATGATTTGTGATAGCTACGTCGGCATGGATACCAAGATGGAGGTTACCCTTGTCGTCGAGGACGCCAGTAAAGCCGAAGAGGTAGAAGAGGAAGATGAGATTAGCGAGCCAGAAGAAGGTAAGTTTCACTGATTTGAGTCATACCCATGATCAGTACGGCTAACATGTCTGCAGATTCGCTGGCAGGTCAAATGCACCAAATGAAGACTGGCGCTCCACCAAAGAAGCGGAGACAGGCAAATGACGATTCCAGCGGAAGTGACACCGAAGGTGACGTTGAGTCTGAGAGCGAAACAGATACCGACACCGACTCAGATGACGAGTAGGGTGCTTCGTGTTTCCTGTGAGAACAATACTCGATCTCTTTGAGTATAGGATACCCAGCTTGTATTACAGAGGCTACGGGTTAACGCCAACGGCCGGCGTCAATTCTTCATATCATTTGGGCCATGGCTGCCATAGGCATTTCCAGGCGTTCCGGAAACAAGGTGCTTTGCAATTAGGGACTTCTCGATTTGTCCTTTTTAGACAAAGCGTCAGCACCCGATAGGGTTTTAGGAGTATGTGTAGATATCCACGTCAAATCACATTGAGCAATTTTCGATTCAACCTCATTTCTGGCCAACTTTCTGCTCATAATTTGGGGTACTTGATAAATATAGACTGGACTAAAAACCAAGATTAAACTCGAATGATCTATCTACACCATTATGCGAGTGCCTCAGGAACACATGGCATCCGAATCCAAAAGCATAGACTTAACGCATGGACGTATAACATAACTGCGGAGATCTGTAACTTGGGTGGTTCATCAAAGTTCGGTTCCACAACCTGCGGGGTTTCAGCCGCGTCTCGCTTCGTCCTCAACACCACCTTAATATCATGAACATCACCTTTCGACCAACTCCATCTGCTAGGATCAGTATAGTAATCACGAATTAAGAGGGAGCTGCTGTCTGCGTTCCAGGAATGCATACATGGCTAGTGGTGTGGTGATGGGTAGACTGATGGTCGCCATGGCATTACGGAAGACATTAACATGGTGATTACGACTCGGAAGCATCCACTGAAGAGACACCAATGCTAAGACACGATCTCAATATACAGAGGTTCGCATGTTGTGTCTCTGTCCTGCAGAAGTGGTACACAAAGGATCGCGTAAGCGATCTACATTCATACATCCGCCTCCGCATTCAGCACTGTCTCAAAGAACATCGACTTCTACCTGTGTTCGGCCTGCATAAATTTCCGAAAATACTGCCTGAGGGTTCGCTAAGGCATAACACAGCCACCCCAAATGAGTGCTATACCTTGGCTGCCGATCGGATACTACGGCTCCGCTATCCTGAGGCTCATACAATAGGCCTCAGTCTGCAAGGCAAAACCGTCAAGCAAATCTTGGCAAAGTGTTAGTTGCACATCTTGTTCTTGGCAAGATGCGGGTGCGTTCATCGCCGGTAACAAAGTGACAAGTCCCCAAGGTTCGCGCTACATGTGTCACATCTAACGGCAATACAGGGGGCAAGTACCGACATATGGGCGTTTTTCTTGGGCATCGACGAGTCGTTATACAGATGAGACGTTGGATAAAAGCTGATGGAGGGTCGCACATAGTTTACTTTCTCATCCCACACTCACTCTTCCGGTCTTTAGTCCTTCCTTCCTACCTTCCTTAATCCCATTTCAATTCTTTAGCGACTTTGACAGTCTGCCAATCCACTTTCTTTGAATCATTAATACGTCTGTGACGTTTAATCTTAACCTTTTTTAATCTATCGATTCGCTTCAGGAAGACTATTACCTTCATCCACTTCACCATTATCATCAACATGTCTATCAAGGCTATTGCTACTATTGTGCTTGCGGCCGGCCTCGCTGGTAAGTTCACTCCACAAGCTCAAAGCCTAAGTATGCAATGTAGCGTACTGACCCAACACAGCTGCAAAGCCTATCAACACTCCTCGATCTCTTCCTGGTTCTTCCAAGCGCCAGATCGGCTTTAACTCTGTTATCAACGGCTTCAACGGCAACGATGGCGACTTCAACTTTATTGACGGATTCAACAACTTCAACCAGCAACAGCAGGTCATCCAAATCCAACAGCAGAACCTCCAGATTGTCGACAACGGCCGCCAACAAGCAGTCGTTCAGCAAGTGCAGGAGGTCCTCATCGTCGACCAAGTCAACAACGGTTTCAACAACGACTTGAACAACCTCTTTCGCAAGAGTAACTTCCAGAACCAGTTCCGCGACGTCTCCACCGTCACACTCGTCGTACAGGAGATTCAAGTTGCTATCGACGATGGCAGGGGCAACCAAGTCCAGCAGAACATCTTCGCGCAATCTGCCGTCGTCGCCAACCGTGGGGCTCGCCAAACCCAGACCGTCATGGTCTTCGACAGCCGCACCCTCGTCGCCCAGGATATCCTCGGCAACAACGCCTTTGCCAACCTCGGTGGCTTTGGCGGCATCGCTGGTGCCACTGCTGCCTTGGACAACAAGATGCCCACAAAGACCGCTGGTATCCAGCTCTTTGGTGCTAAGCCTACATGGTCAGCCGTTGCCGAGGATCCTGCTGCGACCCTTGGTGCTATCTGGCAGGGCGCTCTTCAGGATCTTCAGAACGCAGATAACGATGAGCAAGACAACAAGCTCAACGAACAGATTGCTGCCGAGGAGTTGAAAGCTCTCCAAGAAGCACTTGGACAACAGGACAGTGCTGATAAGCAGGCCGACGAGGAGCAGAAGAAGGCCGATGAGGAGGCAGCTAAGCAGGAAGAGGAGCAGCAGAAGGCTGAAGAGGAGGCCGCAAAGAAGGACGCCGAGGAACAGAAGAAGGCTGAAGAAGCTGCTGCTAAGCAAGATGCCGAGGACCAGAAGAAGGCTGATGAGGAGGCTAAGAAGGCTGCAGAGGAAGAGCAGAAGAAAGCCGATGAAGAGGTAAAGGCGCAAGCTGAGCAGGACAAGAAGGCAGCTGAGGAGCAGAAGAAGGCTGAGGAGCAGAAAAAGGCTGAAGCTTGAGACTCAGCGATGCTTTGTCTCTCCTATGAGCGTAGAGGCTCGAGCGGTATACTCATGGAGCTTGGCAGCAACTTGAGCAGTTTACCAACACTAAATAGCAGTAAGACTCGGTGCTGGAGTCACCTACAGGCGGTATCATAGCCTTGATGAGAAACGTTGGTATCAGCGAGACTGATCCAAGTAAAATCTAGTCACGACATCAAATGAATGATTTGTCTCTTTCACTTGTCGTGCTCAGTGACGTACTCACATTCACGAACAATTGCCAGTCAATCCCTTTCAATAAGACGGAGACGTTTTTTCTTTCGAACACATTCTGCCTACGCGACCTATGAGAGACATTTCACCAGACAAGTTAAGCGCTACTTTCCCTCTCCATCTCAAGTCCTCAAACACAAAGGCTACAACGATGACACCGCCTAACCACTCGCTGCGACGCTATCGCCATATGAACAGGCTATTTTTCTGTTTCTTAATGCTCATTGCCGGCATTTGCGTATTCTTCAGCTGCAGAACATCCAATCTCATCGCGCCCAATGTGCTCAAGGTTACCAACTCCCCAGATCTTGAGTCCGGTTCTATACTCTGGATGCCTACAAGAAAGCAAGAAGACTGGAAGATCGTAAAGGCGACAATGTACTATGAGTCTGGCGATAAGACACAGAACGCCCGCATTCTTACCCTTCATGACTTCCACAACGAGTGCTTCAAATATGAGACACATACATTGCGTACGCTGATTGTGCGAGGCGCTCTCAACAAATTCCTTCACCTCCAATCACTCATCATCGAGGAACTTCAGAAGCCGATTGAGCAGCGTATGGAGTGGATACTCTACTTTGATACCACTATCGTCCTCGCGAACGCTCACATACCCTTACACCACTTTCTGCCACCTATCACTGATGTCGAAACTTTCAAGAGCCTTTCCATCATCGCTACAAAGTCCGAGAGTGATCATCTAAATTCTTCAGTCTTCTTCATACGGATTAGTGGCGGCTCATTACGGATCTTGACTCAAGCCATGGAGACAATATATGACGCGCCGTACATCGAAGGATACAAGAACGAAGACAACGACGGAGGCCTCTCATCAGTAGCCCTACAGAATGTTCTTTATCTGGAGCAACATCGAAATAAGGTAATTTTCCAGCCGCAACAATGGTACAACAGCACGACTTCGTTGTTCAATCAACCCTACTTTCCCACACCAGCTCATCGCCTGACACCCGATCTCAAGACGTTGACAGTTGACCGTGAGGGACAGCAAATGTTTCCAGAAACAGCAGATGTACATCGCTTCTGGCGCACAGCGAGCGAAGCTAGACGCGTGTTAGATGAGGCAAAAGAGAAGGGTTATACGGATGAACAGGGTGCCTTGTGGGAAATGGCTAAGGAGGTGAAAGAGTGGGTTCAGCTACGGGCTTGGGATATGGAAGAGCTCGAAAGGAGGATCATGCTGTTGAGGGCCAGCTTGAACAACGACTGATTTGATTTTTCGGACATATAGTCTGTGAAAGAAGTGTGTAGTGCATCCTACATATCATGATTCATCCAACAGATGATCATCTTCGGTCCGGTGTGTGTAATCATGAATGGTAGTACTGTATTATCGGAATGAGTCCGCGGCCGGATGGTACGGTGCTGCAGGGACGTTGCCAGCTATGCGGGATCCTTACCACCTTCCAATCATGTAGCATAGATGATCTGGGCATCTCGGATAGCACGGCTTAACGTCAAGTAAGCAAGCGCTTACTCGTCCGAGCTACGCATTCTCCTCTCTTCATATAGTAGCACGTCGCGTGCTCAAACTTCGTGAGATCTGAAAAGAGTTCTTTGCAGCTATTATTTACTATGCCACTACCCCCAGAAGTCATACCAATGCAAGACGTGGTGCCAAGAACCGACAACTTGCAGAAGGACATAGCAACCAAGAACAACCAGTCAACCTCACCAGGAAGAAACGAAGCATATTCCGCATATTCAGCATATACCCGTACCTACCTGACCTACATTCTTGGCGTCGTCCAGCTGATATCTACGTTGACAACAACAATCTATTTTCCATTGATACCAACACTCAGCACCCACTTCTCCGTATCCGTTCAAGCTATCAACTTGACAGTCACTGTATACGCCATTTGCCAGGCCCTATCACCAGGAGTATTCGGTTCTTTGGCAGATTCGTATGGACGACGACCGGTACTATTGGCGCTTGTTACCACGTACACGATGGCAAGCTTGGGCCTGGCGCTCAATAAGAACAGCTACACAGTTCTCATGGTATTGCGAGCATTTCAAAGTATCGGCGGGTCGGCAACAGTGCCGATCGCTTATGGAATTGTAGCTGACGTCGCTGTTGTGTCAGAGCGAGGAGGCATGCTAGGACCAATGTTGTCGACTTGCAACGGTATTTCTGCATTTGGACCGGTCATCGGTGGAGCGCTGGCGATGAAGTCCACAGGACCTATGGGCGTTTTCATGGCTTTGCTTGGTATCGCCATCTTGTGCCTTCTCCTTGTTGGCTTTTTACTACCAGAAACGTCAAGGGCTATCGTTAGGAACGGATCTAGGCCCGCAACTGGAATCTGGCGTACTTGGACATCCTTTCTCTCGAGAGAGCAGGAGGATCGATCTGCTACGAGTATTCAAGACCGGCCTTCGATGCCAAAGCCCAGCCAGACTTTTCGAAAAGTTTTCGATTCCATACGCATTATCCGGCATCCAGACGCTGCTGTGATCCTCTGTATGGT
>Ga0268250_10000807_pt1 | contig 14224 bp, 13 predicted proteins | sample AgamicAsSfe_FD_200448 | JGI IMG/M metagenome (GOLD analysis project Ga0268250, IMG submission 200448) | Agave microbial communities from Guanajuato, Mexico - As.Sf.e (v2) (version 2) | ecosystem: Host-associated > Plants > Phyllosphere > Phylloplane/Leaf | place: Guanajuato, Mexico | collected... | reverse complement strand
TGTATAAGAGACAGCTCCCCATACCCTCAACTAACCCCACAGCTAGGGCCTCCTTGGTAACGCCAGCGTCCAACAAAACACCCCCGGCCTTTCCTTCCGCGCCACTCTCCCCACCACCAACTTCGACGACCTGACCGGCAGCACAATCACCGGCTCCCTGACCCTCACCGTCCCCTCCAACGGCACCGGCGTCATCGTGACAGCAGACTTTGCCGGCCTCCCCAGTGAAGCAGAATACGGTCCCTTCGTCTACCACATCCACGCCCTCGCCGTTCCAGCCGACGGAAACTGCACCAGCACGATGGGTCACCTCGACCCTACCGACCGCGGGGAGTACTACCCCTGTGCGCCCACGGCACCCGAGACGTGCCAGGCGGGCGATTTGGCGGGAAAGCATGGGAATATCACGGGGGCGACGTTTCAGACAAGCTATACTGAGTTGTTCTTGAGCACGGATCCGGCAAGTCCGTACTACTTTGGCGACAAGTCGGTCGTTATTCACAGCACGAACACGACGAGACTTACTTGTGCCAACTTCGTCCAGCTGGGTAACAGCACCGCTGGCGCCATCCCTGCCCCGGCTCCATATGGTGGGAATGCGACGAGCACGGCCACTGCAACTGCTGGCTCAACTATCACTGCTGCTGCGACTGTGGGAACGTCCTCGGCTGCTGCAGTGGCCGGTACCAGTACAGCACTGGCGAGTCAGATTAGTGATGGACAGATCCAAGCTACGTCCGCAAGTGCGCCGGCGGCGAGTGTGGTGCCGTATACAGGTGGAGCGTCGCAATTGATGGTGGAGGGTGTTGTTGGGGCTGCGGCGATTGTGGCCGGCGTATTTTTGGTTTGAGCGGGAGTGTGATGCGCGGTGATGATAGTATCTGATGATAATATCTTTCGTATAGCTTGTCAATGTACTCTTGGTTATGATGCTCGCCCTGGAGTTTGTTGGCTTTGTGAAATGGAGCTAGGACGAAGCGTAGGCGCCATGAGGATAGGCTTGTATGCTGTGCCTGGACTGCGTTAGGGTGAATCGCAAAGGACGCTGTAAGCACTTCAATCTGTATGCTCAGCAGATTCTCAAGCTGATCAGGTGGCTGAGACGGTCTTGAGGGTCACATTTCCTAGCTTGCCTAGTCTTAACTCTCTAGGCGGTACAGTGTGGTTCTCTTCAGCGCTGTATCAAATATCATCACTATCTTATACTGCTCTTACAGGCAGTCAATTTGCATACAGTAGCGTTTTTCTTCTACTAGCATTCCGATCATACTCCCTCAAGGGCATTCTTCCGCACATCATCGAGTCTGTGAACGTCCGTGGCTACAGTCGTCTTTCGACAGTCAACATGCACTTAGTACGAGTACGAGTAGCGCTCTGGTGTCACGTGAGCGCAAATGACTCATGGCAATCCTTCCACTCAACCTCACTTCAACATTAAACATCTCCATCAACATCTACAATGCCCACTATCGTACCAAAAGCATGATCGCGACAGCTGGCTCGATATTGTGGAGCCACAGAATGCTCGCAAGCGAGCAAGCCAGATGCTACAGTGCCATGTGACGCTTCTGGGCTGTCATGAGAATCTTCTCAAGAGGTAAGTATGATTGCGAGAGTGAAGCCATGCTGCGCGCTCACGGAATATGCACAAGCTGGCAGACTGATGCTGTGGTGTACGCCTGGGTATTTTGGGCAGTGAATTTGAAGAGGCAACTCTGTGAAACATGCATATCAACATGACGAACCACAGGTCACACACAGAGTTTGTGAATATGCATGTAACTTTAGCTTTTTGCATAGGAAAATTTGACTTTCTTAAACCTTGTTCCTCACCTTTGATGCATGCTTGACGGGTACTATATAAGAAACAGATGCATTCCCCCAGTTTGAATCTTTTTTTTCTCTCCACATCGTGTACAGCTCCTGGGCCCCTGCTTCAAGTAGTGGAGTCTATTGCCTTTGCCTTCTGGTGAGGTCTTCAAGGCAAACGATACTCTGCACAACCTACCTTCAGCTACAGTTGCAATCACAACTCTAGGTGAGTCACTTCCGTATTCCTGGCAGAGTACCTCGCTGTCTTCAGTGTCGTACAAAGCCTATCCCTCTACAACACCCTCCGCCAGTTTACTGATATCATCTCTTTCCAGCACTCCACTACCACCTCATCACCCCTCCTCGGCCGACACTATGGTGTCCTCTCCTGTTCTGTCCCCCGTCGCTGTTCTCGGTGCTCTCCAGGTCTTGTTAGCTTCTTCGGTTGTGTCCGCTGCTTCACTCCACGGTATCAGCGATGGTAAAGGATGGACTAACAACACCCTGGGCTGGATCGACGGATGTGGTCTCCGACGTTATACCGCTGCCGACTGGCGCGCTAGCGGTATCAATGCTTGGCTCTCTGGTGAACTCACTAGGTTCAACGCTCACGCTCGCGACGATGAGGAATTCGCCAGGGATTACCTGATTCCCATTTACGCTTCGAAGGCCGCGTCTCAACTTACAGCCTGCTACGTCGACCGTCACTGCGATGTAAGTCATATTCTCATCCTCAAGACGTCACGTTACTTACCACACTAGATCATCGCCAGCTGTGACGACCTGAACCCCAATTATGATCGCCAGACCCAGGAATACGCCTTGAACGCCATCATGGCCATTTCGACTCTCAACGGTCACTTCGGCGACATCCTCAAGGCCACTGACGTCGGCGCTATCGCCTCGGGTATCGGCATGGAGGCCCTCGTCGAGCAGTTCACCTTTGCCGACGAGTTCGATCAGTACGAGGACCATGTCATCTACAGGAAGGGCATGGACCTAAAGTCATGGATGTATATGGGAGGCTTGATCAACGCCTTCATCACCGAGGTCAAGGATATTGGCTCAATTGCCGACCCTGTTTTCAAAGATAAATGGGCCCCCTACCTCACTGCGGTTCAAGACCTGTGGAGTCTCGGCTATGCCGGGTATCTGTTCGATGCAGCCTTGACCCCGGAAGGGAAGGACAAGAACACGTAAGTCTTTACATGCATACAGGCGGACCGAGAAATCGACTAACATACCCAATCCAGTGACCACGAGCTTGTCGCAACCAGAGATATCAGTAGCGCCTTGGTCTCTTCCTACATACCCGCTCGCATTGGCTTCCTGAATAGCACGCGCGACATAGTGAAGGGATGGACCTTGGACAACAGCACTCTCAACATGGCGTCCTTTTTGCAGGATGGGTAAGTCATTCCTATACCATCTCCCCACTAGTAATTGACCTCTCTATATAGTTTGTTCACTTCGCCCTCGCTCAGCCAGACTGTCAATACTCAAGCTGCCGCCACAAGAGCCTGGTACGGTATGGCGATCGGTCAACTGTACGACACCGAGCGCGTCTACATGCTCCAGGTAAACACCCGACTGGGCAAAACCTGTGCCGAAGATGATCGCGGACCCGCCTGGGTCAAGGTCTGCCTCCCAGAACACCCCACGAAAGTCTTCTACGTCTACGGCATCCCCAAGTTCGAGGAACACAACAACAAGCGCGTCACCGACGTCACCGCACCTCCAGGTTGGGACAGCTTCCGTGGCAAGGGCTTCCAGGGCATCACGCAGGAAGACATTGTGAGGAGTTCGAAGAACTACTGGGATCTGTACGGCAACTCGCGCAACCAGGCTTCCATGCCCAGCATCTTCCACAGCTCCATGCCCTCCTCTGGTCCCGGCACGTTCACCATTCCCATCTGCAACGACCCGCACGGCAACTTCATCTCGTCCACCGACTCCAAGGAAGGCCGCTCGTTCCCGTGCCAGTGTGCCGCCAAAGATCCCGTCCCCGGCCACGAAGACAAAGTCGCCGTCAACCAGCGCCAGGCCGAATTCCTCGTCGCTACCCACCTCCGCTTCTCCTACGATTACAACCAGCAATGTCTCTCCCTCCAGAACGACCGTCAGGGCTGCACTTGGTACAACGATGCGCACTTCGACACCAACGACTACACCAACATGGGACGTCAGGCTATCACCGGCGCCAACCTGGGAACGTTCTATCCGCAAGACGACTGGAAAATAGAAATCAACCACAAGGCCTGCTTCGAGCGCAAGGTACCCATCGATCAGGTTGCCACACAGTGCGAAGCCCTGGTTGCGTTCGACTCGTGCCGCCCGGGCTACTACTTCGGAAGGACCAATATCGAGGGCCAGCAACTCCAGGCTATACCTCCCAAGATCAGGGGTTACGGTATCGGTCCCAGCGGTGACTGAATGTGAGGTCATGTGCTGCGGTACTCGCTTCTGGGGTTCTTGGACCTCGGTTCCGGAATGTTTTCTTCTGCTACTGGTACGGATTCTGGCTTCTTGTGCATGGCTACTTGTCTTTGGGCTAGTCCATCGATTATTCGGGCTTGGCGGTGCTCGACCGGACGGAAGTGGGTGGACTTGGGTGGATATCTAGTATGTTGTCATGGTCATGTATGTTGATAATTTCAAGATGTTGGGAGATTTCGAGTCGTGGTATCGGAGTTCAGGTGTGATTTCCTTGGGATACCTATAATATACACGATACATAAGTTCACATAATAATACTCTTTCATCTCCATCTCCATCTATTCCATTGACTCTGTCTTTCTCATCCTCCACATCGTGAACAGGCCGTGCAATCTCGGGCATAGGCCGTTCGTAATCATTGAAACCACCATGGACGCGATTGTATGTGGGTTGTAATGATCACAGTTCTGGTGCCCGCCATCGTGCCGAGGCCAAGTAGCAACAGGAGTATCCAAAAACGGCACCTGGGAAGTGACCTGCGTCGGCGATCTTTCATCGCCAGAGGCGAGCTTCATGGATGGCGAGCATCACGAACGGCGAGCTTCACGGACGGCGAGCTTCACGGACGGCGAGCATCACGAACGGCGAGCAGAACGACAAGATGCCGATAGAGTTAGCTCGAGTATCGACAATAGCACTTCAGCGACTCCTCACACATTGACCTCGCCGCTCTTTCCCTCCAAACTCCCCGCATACGGCTTCAACGCGATATCGACCTCCTCCTTGACAAACCTGTCCACCTGCTCCGGACATCTCCCAATAAACGTGGTCGCATCCAGCAACTTGTCCAGCTCAGGCACTATTGGCGCAAAGAATGGTGTGCGACGGATGCGCTCGATGAGGTCGTTGTTGCCGCCGTCGACTTTGACGTTGCGTGCGGCTTCGTGGGAGAGGACGCGGATTTGTTCGTGGGCTTCTTGGCGGGAGACGGAGCGAGCGACGAGGGCCATGATGATGTTTTCGCTGGGAGAAAAAGAGTGTTAGCAGGCAAGACATGAAAGCGGCCATGCCAGAATGACAAGGAGGGTGGCGAGGATGATCAGACGGAAGACAGGCACGATATGAGGAAGAAGGGGAAGACCAAACATACGTAGCCATAAACGGCAATTCCTCCTGAATCTTGCGCTCAATAACCTTGGGATACACCACCAAACCATCTACAATATTGTCCAACAGAATCAAACATGCATCAGCACACAAGAAACTTTCCGGTATACACAAGCGCCTGTTCGCACTGTCGTCCAGCGTGCGCTCGAAGATCTGTGCACTGTATACGTCGCCAGCGTTCTTGGGCTGGTTCTGGAGGTAGCGGCCAAGGGAACAGAGGCGCTCGGAGCGCATCGGGTTGCGTTTGTAGGACATGGCGGAGGACCCGATTTGGGAGGATTCGAAGGGCTCCTCAACTTCTTTTAGATGTGCCCAGTGACGAATGTCGAGACCAATGCGTTCGGATGTCGCGCCAAGAGAGCCAAGGGCATTGAGGACGTCTGTAATGGTTCAGCTTAGTGCGAGAAAGATGAGGTGGACCTCTGTTCATACCAAGATCGATCTTTCGGGAATAGGTCTGACTCGTGATGCTGGGTCGAGGTTATTAGCATAGTTTCCAGTTGCAGAGAAGATTTACCTTACATGTATGCAGAGGGGAAGCCAGCCTTTTTGGTGACGATCTCATCGAGTTGCTCGACCTTGTCGTGCTTGTCCGGGTATTCTGAAAATACTTGCAGGAAACTGGCTTGCGTGCCTGTGGTCCCCTTGACTCCTCGGAAACGAAGACACTTCAATGCGTGCTCCATGTTTTGCAGGTCCATGAGGAGATCTTGGATCCATAAGCATGCCTATCATAGTGTCAGTTTGATTTCACAGATCGATGTGCAAGTCTGCGCACTCTTTTTCCAACAGTCACAAGCTGAGCAGCCTGCAAATGCGTCCACCCAAGACATGGTAATGCCTTGTACTCGACAGCGAAGTCCTTCAGCTTTGAGATGACTCGGGCGAGTTTAGGCAGCAGGATCTGCAGTCCGTCACGCAAGAACATGAGGTCAGCATTGTCGGTGACATAGCAACTTGTTGCACCCCAATGGATGATTCCTGCTGCTGCTGGCGCTTTCAGACCAAAGCCGTGCACGTGAGCCATGACATCGTGTCGTCTCTTCTTCTCTTCTTCTGCAACAATTGCGAACTCTTCGTCTTTGATGACTTGAGCTGCAGTCATTTGCTTGATGGCATCGTCGCTGATGTCGAGGCCAAGCTCTTTTTCACCTTCGGCCAGCCAGATCCTTGAAAGAAAGTTAATCACTGCCAGTAGAGAGGTCGTGTTCAAGAGCAGAGATGACTCCTGGAGCAGTCTTAACGCGCAAGACATGAGGAAACACACCATAATTGACGCCATGTTGAGAAGCGTCTTCTTGGCGAGAAGAGCTCTTTCATCTCATTACTCGCATACCGCGAGTTGCTGCACGAAAGTCAGCTTCAGTCTACCAGATATGCTGGCGATGATGAACGTACAGGGGCGTCTGGTAAGTATCATTTGACGACATTTGAGCAGCAGTACAATGTTCTCGTCCGAAGTATCCTGATGCTGGATGCTTCGGGTGTGACGGTAAAAAAGATTAATCAGACATCACGTGACGACAGGCCTGGGATTGCGATTTGTCATACTCCTTCCCCTCTACTCTTTACAATCATCTTACACAACATCCACAGACGATGAGGCCCCGCCTCCCCACCCTCTCACTGACTGCTATGATACTCTCATCTAGCAGACGGCGGCTGGGCCTTCAGCATCAACCCGCCGCCGGTACTTAAGACGGCACATTTTCCATTGGACCTGGGTAACGTGGAGTCGCTTGCGGGGTGATGTGGGGGAAACATGGCGCCGCCGACATGGCATTCATCAATCATCTGGGGTCCCCTCTCCCGCGACTACTTAGCCAGTGCGACTCCCCGCTCACCCTTCTTCTTCACGCCCTCCAGTCCAGCAACCATGTCGGCCAACCCAAACATACCAGAAGAGCTTCACTCCCTCCAGCAGCACCTCGGTCCCACATCGCCCGATGCCTTTTCCAACAACCACCTTGCCAAGCAAACCAATGGAACCACACACTCCTCTTCGGCCTACAACATACATCAAGTCCCTGTCGAGAACTATCGGCCACTACGCGTTGTCGTAGTCGGAGCAGGATACTCTGGAACCTACCTTGCCATCCGTCTTCCGGAACGGCTACGAAACGTTGACCTGACAGTTTACGACAAGAACACCGGCATTGGAGGGACTTGGTTCGAAAATAAATACCCAGGTTGTGCCTGTGATATACCTGCGCATAGTTACCAGTACAGCTTCAATCCGAACACTCAATGGTCATCACTCTATGCTCCAGCACCCGAGATTCAACAGTATCTAGAAGGCACGGCGAAGAAGTATGGCGCAGATCGATACATGAAGCTGGGGCATAAAGTACAAAAGTGTGTATACGATGAAGAGGAGGCAAAGTGGAAGATAAAAGTCAAGAATTTGGTAACAGGAGAGGACATCAATGATGAGGCAGACATTCTCATCAATGCAAGAGGAAGCTTGAATGAGCCGAATTGGCCAGACATCGATGGGATGAAATCATTTGTAGGAAAGATAGTCCATAGCGCAGTCTGGGACACAAGGTAAGTCAGGAAGGAATGATACTATAGCAGCAAGCTAACACTTCACTACAGCTATGACTTCGCGAACAAGAAAATCGGTGTCATTGGATCTGGCAGCTCATCTATCCAAATCGTCCCTGCTCTTCAGAAGCTTCCAGGAACACAAATCTCCACTTTCGTCCGCAATCAAACCTGGATCTCCCCAAGCTTCGGTCAAGACGTCTATGACGAACTCGGCATGCAAAGCGCGAAATGTACGCCTGCCCCACCCACAGCTCTATCATCTCCCATTCTGATCACATATCCATAGTCACCGACGAGCAAAAAGCCACCTTCGCCAAAAATCCCATCGCCTACCAAGCCTTCCGCCAACGTGTCGAAGAAGGCGGCGCAGCGATTCACTCAGTGACAATGAAAGGCACGCCAATGCAAATGGGTGGCAAAGACGCCTTCTCTGCTCATATGAAGGAGCGTCTTGCTTCACGTCCTGATATTTATGAAACACTCCTTCCGTCATTCGCGCCGGGTTGCCGACGTCTGACACCAGGTGTGGGATACCTGGAAGCACTGTGTGAACCTAATGTGGAATTTATCACCAGCGGTATCGACAAGCTCACGTCCAGCGGTATAGTAACGAAGGATGGTAAGGAGCGCGATCTAGACGTCTTGGTCTGTGCAACAGGTTTCAAGACATCGGCGCCGCCACCTTTCCCGATCATCGGGCGTGGCGGCAAGGCACTGGAACAGCACTGGGCTGATTATCCCGCCACGTATCTGAGCGTCGCTACAGCAGGCTTTCCTTCGTTCTTCATGATGCTGGGACCAAACTCGGCGATTGGATCGGGAAGTCTAACCATGATGATTGAGTCTGTGGGCGATTATGTCACCAAGTGCGTGCGCAAGATCCAGAAGGAGGGGATTCGCAGTATGGAGGTCAAGGCGGATCGTGTCGCAGACTTCACGGACTACTGTGCTCAGTACTTCAAGGATACAGTCTTTACGGATGATTGTCGCAGGTATGTCAAACGAAACTCTCCTTTCTCCGCGGTCCTGCTCGATCTGGACTGTGACAGATTTAGACATGAGGTGGCTAATAATCACTAGCTGGTACAAAAACACCCGCGGCGACATCACCGGTCTCTGGCCCGGCTCAACGCAACACTGCATCGAGGCCATGCGCTCCCCCGTCTGGAACCACTTTGACTACACGTATGCCGAGAAGAACCAGCTTGCGTGGCTGGGAAACGGGTGGTCTGATAATCAGATGAGGGAGAGGCATTTGGCGTGGTATATTTATCCGTGAGTTTTTCTTGCTCTCTAATCAGAACACAACCCTGAGCACGATCTGACACGATACAGACAATTCATCGATATCCCCAACGAGGGCAAGCCGGAGACGAAGGAGGAATACGATATCAGGCCCTTCGCACACTGAGTATTGCACGCTACGCACACCGTCCAAGGACACACCGAGCAAGCATCATTCGTGTCTAGCTTGCTCAGCTTTCCGGGCAATAGCAGTCGTACTCAGCTCGAAAGCCCAAAGCGTGAAGGTAGCTGGTCCCACCCAGCATCACCGACGCCGTGCATGGCTTGTGATCTGACTTGTTGGTCTTGTGTACCACGACCTTGGAGAGGAGGGTTGGGTGCAGCTGAGTAGTGTTGTGGTCGGCATGAAGTCGGACGGACGACGGCTGGACGCATGACGAGGTGAGAAGGTGGTCGGTGTCATTGGGCAGAATGTTGTGGGCTTGCGCGAGCTAGGAGCAGTTCGAGCAGGTGACGGACGTCGGGTGCAGGGTGGCTCACACGACGAGGAAGTAGAGTGAGGGTGACCTATAGGAATTGGAAGAAATTGGCCGGTCAAGTCTGTCAGCTTGCGAGAACGCGCGGTTGTGCAAATCAGTCAATGTCATTGTCGACTGCTAATTGCATCCTCATATCCCTGCTTCATCTGATATCTACAACGAAGCTTGGAGGTCAAGGAGCGCGCAAGGCAAGGCCCTGACTGTGCATCTTCCAGGCCCGCCACGGACCACCGACTATGTATAGATCAAGGTATGCTTATGTAACGGAGCGTCCAGAGCACCTACACCTACACTTCCGCATTGAACAAAGCCTTCTCTGGTTGCATATTTTTGCATCTCCAGACCCTTTTGCTGGTCTCATCTCTTGACTGTGCCTTCGCGCTCTTCCCTTCTACCTTCAGCCTCGCACGGCTGGGCTGACAGCGTGAATGGTGTGGTGTGGTGTGGTGTGGCTTGGTGAAGTGTGCTCGCACGTATCTCGTTGAAATGCATTGGAGAATCTAATGCCGCTGTTGCTGTGACTCGAGGCGAGCTCAGTCGAACCATCCGAGCGCGATGTGAGATGTCCTGCAACGCATTGAGCCAGCTCTGAGAGAGTATGCGGGCGTGGGTGCGTGCAGCGCTCGGACGCGGCACGATACAGGCTGTACCGCGCCTCTGTATGAGCAGTGTATACGTAGGGCGATCACACCAAGCCCTGCTTCTTCAAGTCGTAATAGACCTTCTCCGGCATGACATTCCCATCCCTAAGCGTGTCAGCAAATGTCCACATCTCAGCATCTTCGGATCGACTTACCCATCCTCCATCTGAACAACTCCTTCTGTATTCGCCTTCTCCCTCTTCTTATCCGTCTCCAACTTCGTCCACAAACGCTGCGCATCTTCAATCTTGGTGATTTCGCGGAACAGATTGCTTGTGGTAATGCCGAGGGCTTTGAGACCCCAGACGTGGCGGGCTTCGGAGAAGTGTTTGTCGAATGCGCGGCTAGAATTTTGTCAGAAAAAGAGTCCAATCGCAGAAGGACCGATCGGTGTTGCTTACCGTCCCATGTAGACGTAATTGCCGCATATCTGTGAGGTGGTCAGTACAATACTCAATCCGTGGATAGTATGCAACGTACCTCGCAAGGAAACTCAACACCGAGTCCATGTAGCTTGTACAGCCAGAACGGAATAGGTTTCTACCATGATCAGCACCGTCCGTTCTTCACAGCTCAACCTGATCAAACTCACCCCGTCCCACGCCAATGGCAACTTCAGCGGGTTATAAATCTTGTCTTCACCATCTTCCTCATCATCTTCCTCTCTTGGCTGCCCAATCGGCTCATTCGACTCCGCAAACAGCGCCTCCAATTCCTGCTGTCTTTCCTTCTCCGTCATGCCCTGTCGCCGCTCAACATTCACTCTAGTATCGCTGCGCTCCGTCTGCATGGCCGCACAGAGCTTGCGCACGCGGAATTCCCGCTCGGCCACAGCTCGTTCTTTTAGTCGTTGAATCTGCATCGGGATTCCATTATCCGCTGCTTTGCCGTGTCCATTGGTGCCTCTCATCTCCACTGCCCGGAGATGCTTCTTCTGCGTGAGGTGATTCTTGTAGACATTGTCGTTCTTAAACTCCTTTTCGCAGTCCGCGCACCATGTACCCTCGCCTGTTCCCTCTGCAGCTGGCGCGGCCGGACCGCCGTTTGTTTCAGTGTCGTTTTTGGACCAGCCGGGAACCTTGTCTGCCTCCCATGCCTCTGCGAATTCTTGATCTACCGAGGTGAAGAACTTTTCGAGATTCTCGAGTGGTTTGATCTTACGCATGAAGCTTTCCAGGTATGCCGAGAGAGCTTGGACGTAGGAGAAGTACTCTTCGCGCATCTTGTCGGGTCGCTTGACAGGGCATTGCGGGAGTGTGAAGTGATCGAAGACGTCTAGATAGCGAAGATAGTCCAGCCGTCGACCACCACGGACACCAGGGAGATTGAGATATTGTTCGTGGAGGACTGTCAGGTCAAAGTATCGTCCGAATGCCTCTTCACCGGTAAACATGTTATCGATGACAGAGGTTTGCGGTTCCCCTTCAGCTGGAACCCTGCGCTTGTACGCGCTTTCGAGGTTTTCTACGGGCTCATTGGGGTACTTTCGGTGGAAGTCTTTAATATCTCCAAGTTGCTTCTGAAACTCTGCGAAAGGGTCGCCAGTCGCCAGTGTCTGCAGTTCTTGTGCGCGGAGACCTTCGGCGTCGTTGTAGAGGTCCACTAGACGACGTGATTGATCTTGTATGCGTGTGAGGAAGCCTGCAACTTCATGGTCTCGATTCAGCCTTTCTCTGATGTTCTTGGGTTCCTCGAGGATCCGGTCACTGATGGCTTGTTCTAATCGTTCGAGGTCCTCGTGAAGCAGTCGCTGCTCCTCGATGATTGGCATTGTGCTGGGTCTCGTTGTAAGTTGTGTGTTTCAGAGCAGGTTCATGATGTTTTAAGAGACACAAAAGCGGAGCGGAGTTTGCGGAGTTTTCCTCGCGCCGAACCTTTTCTCGCGACAACTTCTTGTTTGCGCCAACACGATTACCACAACCAATATCATCCCAACTCAACGCTCATCATGGCCGACGGCATCGATCGCAAAGCGGAGGAGCGCATGGAGTTCAACACGTCCAAAGAGGTAACGGTTGCGCCCACCTTCGAGGCCATGCAGCTGAAGGAGAATCTCCTACGTGGAATCTATGCCTATGGCTACGAATCGCCTTCAGCAGTTCAGTCTCGTGCTATTGTGCAGATCTGTAAAGGTCGCGATACCATTGCTCAAGCTCAGTCTGGTACAGGAAAGACGGCGACCTTTTCCATCTCAATGCTCCAGGTCATCGATACAGCTGTCAGGGAGACGCAGGGTATGTCGTCAAAAGGGCATCTTTGAGTGTGATACTGATTCTGATCACAGCACTCGTCCTCTCACCTACTCGCGAACTCGCAACCCAGATTCAATCCGTCGTCATGGCCCTGGGCGACTACATGAACGTGCAATGCCACGCCTGCATCGGCGGGACAAACGTCGGCGAGGACATCCGCAAGCTCGAATATGGCCAACACATCGTCTCCGGCACGCCCGGTCGCGTCGCCGATATGATCCGTCGCCGCTTCCTCCGCACCCGCCACATCAAGATGCTCGTCCTCGACGAAGCCGACGAACTCCTCAACCGTGGCTTTCGCGAGCAAATCTACGATGTCTATCGCTACCTGCCGCCTGCGACACAGGTCGTCGTTGTCTCCGCTACGCTGCCTTACGATGTGCTTGACATGACGACGAAGTTCATGACGGATCCCGTGAGGATTTTGGTGAAGCGTGATGAGTTGACGTTGGAGGGATTAAAGCAGTACTTCATTGCCGTGGAGAAAGAGGAGTGGAAATTCGACACCTTGTGCGATCTATACGACACCCTTACAATCACACAAGCCGTCATCTTCTGCAACACCCGGCGAAAGGTCGAATGGCTTACAGACAAGATGCGCGAAGCAAACTTCACAGTCTCATCCATGCACGGCGAAATGCCGCAGAAGGAGCGCGACAGCATCATGCAGGATTTTAGGCAGGGCAATTCGCGCGTCTTGATCACCACGGATGTCTGGGCAAGGGGTATCGATGTACAGCAGGTTTCCTTGGTCATCAACTACGACCTGCCGAGCAATCGTGAGAACTATATCCACCGTATTGGTAGGAGTGGACGGTTTGGTAGGAAAGGTGTCGCGATCAACTTCGTCACGGCGGATGATGTGAGGATTCTGAGGGATATTGAACGTGAGTATTGAGAATGCTGCTGAGACTACGGATTGCTGATTTTATGTTGCAGTTTACTACTCTACCCAGATCGATGAGATGCCAATGAATGTTGCCGATCTGCTGACCTGATCCGGATGTGTTTCAGCGAGCAAGGAAGTAAAAGCTCATTCAGCAAGAACATGGCGCAATCCAGTGCTTCCAATTGCAGTAGCACTCGAGATATAGTCTTCGTCTTAGATTGGCTCAGGACAAGGTAGACGGGTAATAGTTTGGAGGATTGGGCCAGCATGCCAAAAGTAAGTCGGATCTACAACCAGAGTCTCTGAATGCGAGGAATCTCGGCTAACACATCGCAGTTACGTACAGATTGAATTTTCCACTTCTTCCACTTCTCGCATCTTCTGTGTCCTGCACCATGGTATATTTGGCTGTGTCTTCGACCCCGATAGAGTATGGGGTGCCGATGCGGCAGAGTAGGCGCATCACACTTGCTTCGTTGTTTTACTGCGAGGGTTCACCTGGTTCTTGGTACTCTGTGCTCTGCGTTCTTGACTCTGATTCAGTTCTGGATTGGATGCGGAGACACGAGACGGGTCCGGATCCAAGCATTGGATATGCCAGACTCGGATGTGGCTAGAAGATTACCTAGGATGTCATGGAGGGTATCTCTGACATACATATCTACCTACAGCTTCTACAGCACACTCTCCTTT
>Ga0268250_10000806_pt1 | contig 14232 bp, 14 predicted proteins | sample AgamicAsSfe_FD_200448 | JGI IMG/M metagenome (GOLD analysis project Ga0268250, IMG submission 200448) | Agave microbial communities from Guanajuato, Mexico - As.Sf.e (v2) (version 2) | ecosystem: Host-associated > Plants > Phyllosphere > Phylloplane/Leaf | place: Guanajuato, Mexico | collected... | reverse complement strand
GGCGGAAGAATCTGAGGAGGAAGAGGCATGAGTGTTCTTGATGATGGAGGCGAATGATGACGGGTTGGGAACGAGAGACTGGCCTTGGCTGGATGCCAGATCTTCACTGCTGTTCGATACTCATTCCTTTTAGAGCTTTGTGCTTTTTCGCTTTGGCGGCTGGCCCGCGCAAGTATGAAGCTTTTATACCAGTTCAATGTCAACTGTCATGTCACCTACTATCTCCAAGTTCAGTAAAACTTGACTCCGCCCACGCTCTCCACCTGTTGTTTAGTGAAGTTACGCTTTGCTGTTTCCTGTTGGTCCTTGTCCGGCGTATTGGCGACATCTTGCATAGCAGCATCTCTCAGGGCCTTTCTCTTCTTTTTACTCTGGAAGAGAGCCTCCTCGTTCTGGATATCTTTGAGAACTAAGACATGTCAGCTTTCAACACATCTTTAGTATTCGTGTCTCAGAGTGCAGACTTACCCTCCGCCCATTCTCTCTCATCTGCTGCGTCGCCCGTCCCCAAAGCTGCTTCAACCGAGACGTCTTCGCCTCGTTGTACACGCTCAATAACTTCTCTCAATACACCAATCTTAGCCTCGGCTCTGCGAAGGTTGTGTGTTCTCTCCTGCTTCAACCATAGTATCTGAATGGCCTGGCTGCCGACGAGCAGTCCAAGAATGATGTATGGGGTAGCGGGGTTCCACTCTTTGCGCCTAGGTTGCTCGGAGCGGGTCTTGAGTGGCTTGGGTATCATGGAGGCCCAGAAGCTCGGCTGGATGATGCGGGGGATAGACATGAAGCGTGAATGCGGCAGCGGGGGTGCGAGCATGGCGAAAGCGCGCGCATGTGGACGCGTAGGCGCGATTAGAGCAGTGCGATGTACTACCGGCATGCGTAGTAGCTGACGGAAGAGACTGGACGAGTCCATGATTAGACGTTGCTTCAACAGGCGGGCTTGAGGCGCGTGGGATGGAACTTTTGGTCTTATTGCTCTCCGGGGATATTTTCTGATTTCTGATACAGTGGCTCAAACAAGTTAGCGCTGCTGGAGATGCCGAGGTCCTAATGCATCGCGCATACTTGCTTGATCCGTACAATGAATGATCCTCTACATTGACAAGACTCGAAGATGGGCAGTCTTGCACGGAAGCACAGCGCGAAGATTGCAGAGAGCGGAGGCGATGATGACCTGTCACCGTTTCAAAAAGTCCAACACTGGGTTGGTGACCGCCGTGGATACTTTGCAGTAACACCCAGACTAACACGAAGCATTAGTTCGACGCAATCAGCTCCAGCGACTACGATGCAGGTTGTCTTTCAAAACCGATGATGCGGCTCTGATATTTTGCATAGGGCCACGATGCTATCCTTGGGCGAATCCTCAAGCTCGAATCAGTGACGTTTGCGCCAACCAGCAGCAATCCTCACAACTCGCGCAATGTTATAAGCTTCACTGTGCCCAGACAGTTGTGCAACTCGACTGGCATGCTTCATGGCGGCGCCGTGGCCTTGATCTTTGACATTACGACGTCAATGGCCATTACGCCGTGTATGCGCGACGGATTCTGGGATAGTGGGCATGTCTCACGTACCCGGTATGGTGATTCTGCAAGAAGACTTGAGACATGATTGCTAATGCTTTGGCAGTAAGTGCAACCTTGTAGATAGTGTCGGCGTGCCGATGACTTGATTGACGCATTTGAAGTGAACACGACCTACCTGAGGCCAGCGGCTGAAGGTACCAAAGTCTTCGTTGAGAGCTGGGTCGAGCATCTTGGGAAGCGACTGGGTCAGACGAGGGGTTTGATGAGGCTGGAATCTGAAGACGGCAAAGTGTGCTATACCTGCGAACATGGGAAAGTGAGCCTGGGTAGTGCTGGTCTGTAATTGTAGTTGATGTTGTGAAGGAATGGGCGTCTCGCGACTAGTGGACCCTGTATGTCATAGCCAACCCAGCGCCAATGCATAGCTGCCATGAGCATGCGGCTTCCTACTACTACACCCGCGACTTCAACTCGACCCACCCCCGCACACAACCAAGCATTGCGCCAATGGACCTTGGAGATGAAGAGAGCTCCCCGTGGGGAGGTGCGTGTCTACTGTCTTGTCGACGATACTGCGCAAAGCTGACAGGCTTCCAGATGTGCCCTCACGGTCGAGCCCTGCGCCGAGTGCGTCCAAGGTAGAGCAGAACGACACGCTCGACACCGACTCTCCCGCGCCCTCCACCAAGCCGTCTGCAGACCCGGCCCCTACTGCTGCCTCTGCTCCGCGCTCACCCGCTGGACGCGGTCCCCGACGGCGGCAGTATGGCCTGCAGTCCACCAAACTCGAGGCTGTCGATGATCCCCTGGGCCCTCTAGGCGCTCCCTCGCCGACGACAGGCACCGAGATTGCCCCTCCAGCGCCGCCTCAGAAAGAAGCCGCTGCGTCGCGCAACACTCGTCCCGCGCCGGGCGGCGCCTCTACGCCTTCGCTACGCGGCATGATGGATTCCGTCGACCTCGATGACGACAACGACGAGCAGCAGCCCTCCTCTCAAGCCAGAATACCGCCTCCAGTCCAGGCGCCGTCTTCCACCGCACCTCAGCGCCAGACACAGCCGAGCGTCAGCGTTGAGCAGGCCGCTAAGCCGTCCTTTGCCATCTCTGTAGGCGACCCTCACAAAGTCGGTGACCTCACGAGCTCGCACACAGAATACGCCGTCACTACCAAGACGACTTCCAAGGGCTACCGCAAACCCGAATTCACCGTCTCGCGCCGTTACCGTGATTTCCTCTGGTTATACACACAACTGCACAACAACAACCCCGGAGTTATTATTCCTCCGCCGCCAGAGAAGCAGGCTGTTGGTCGCTTTGAAGCTGATTTTGTCGAGTCACGACGCTCTGCTCTGGAGCGCATGCTTAACAAGGCCGCTGCTCATCCAGTGTTGCAACATGACAGTGACTTGAAGCTGTTCCTTGAAAGCGAAGCCTTCAGCATGGACATCAAGAACAAGGAGCGCAAAGACCCCGGTCTCACTGAGAGCAAAGGCATGTTTGGCTCCATGCTCTCTGGTAGCAGTGGTAAATTCGTGGAACACGATGACGTACGTATATTAGTTTCTGTAACAGATCAATTCGCTAACGGTGTTGCAGTGGTTCCATGACCGTCGAATCTATCTCGATGCTCTTGAAGCGCAGCTAAAGGCTCTTCTCAAAGCTACAGATGCTGTAGTCACACAACGGAAAGGTCTAGCCGAGGCTTGTGGAGACTTCTCGGCTTCTCTACATTCTCTATCCGCTGTTGAGTTATCGCCATCTTTGTCCGCGCCGCTTGATAGTCTGTCCGACATTCAGATTCGCATTCGTGAGCTTTACGAGCGTCAGGCCCAGCAAGACATACTCACCATGGGCATCGTAATAGACGAGTACATTCGTTTGATAGGTTCCGTAAAGACCGCGTTCCAGCAGCGACAGAAGGCCTATCATTCCTGGCATTCTGCTGAGCAGGAGTTACAGAAGCGGAAAACGAATCAGGACAAGCTTTTGAGGCAAGGCAGATCGCAGCAAGATCGTCTGAACCAACTCAGCGCCGATGTTGCAGACGCTGAGCGAAAAGTTCATCAAGCAAGGTTGCTCTTCGATGACATGGGTCGGCTGATGCGTAGCGAACTAGAACGTTTTGAGAGGGAGAAGGTCGAAGACTTCAAGTCAGGCGTCGAAACGTTCCTGGAAAGTGCTGTAGAAGCACAAAAAGAGGCAAGTTCATCTATCGCATCAAACCCTATGGCTTACTAACTTGCGTGTTAGCTCATCGAGATCTGGGAAACTTTCCTGATGCAGCTAGATACGGACGAAGGCGATACTTTCGTCCCTCCTGCAGGTGTCGTCGCTTCTGCAAATGCCGACCAGACAACAAGTCACGATTCTGCCAACAATCAAGACTCAGAAAGACGAGAAGTAGGTAACGAAGGTGTGTCAGAAAACCAAGACTAGAGAACTTAATTGAACACCGAGCGGTTCAATTTGTGGCAAGCATGGGAGCGTTGCAAGGATTACCGCTTATGTGAACGGGACTATAAAAGCCCGATTCTGGTATCTACTGCACGAGGTAGAAATGCTTGCTAAATTGTGTCAAGTGAGCCGCATGTGGGTCACTAGGCAGCTTGTAGCGTGGCATTTCCCCATTTGGAATTGGTACGATCATTGCAAATACTCTGACTAGTATTGAACTGCCTGATGGCTGTTGGTGATGTATCATTATGCTTTGACTTCGTTCACTTACAATTGAAAACTGAACCGGTTCGCTCTTGGTCGTTTTACGTTCTTTTGCACCCCTCGTAACAACATGCTTTAAGACATAGCTATAAGCATGCGATCACCAGCTCCAGTTTTATGCTTCCTTCTGCGTGACGTTGCATGTCGGCTCAGGCGCGGGGTTGAGAGAACACTGTGGCCAAGTAGGCGCCGGCAAAAGAGGCGGTTCGCAGCCGGCTAATTCGTTGCGGGCAATCGCCTACATCTCTCGTCGTTCAAAAGCCGCATATATAGCTGATCAATCGTGCAAAGAGTGTCGCAACCTAAAACTGAGAAAGAAAAGTCTGTAGCCATCATGCCGTTGGTTCGTAATCCTATTCTTCCAGGCTTCAACGCGGATCCCTCCGTTCTACGTGTTGGCAATGACGGTAAGACATCGCAATGTTCTGCTTGGGTAGTGTAAGCTAATTGGACGACATAGTGAGTTTTACAGTCTTTACATTTTGTTCCGTTTTATAGCCACGGTGCCATGAGAGTCATGGTATGGGCTATTCTGATACGATTAAAGAACAATCCAACTTTGTATATCGAGACTACCATGTGACATCAACTGACAACGTCAAACTAGTATTATATTGCAACGTCCACGTTCGAGTGGTATCCAGGAGTACAGATCCATCACTCGACAGATCTCGCCAACTGGGAGCTCCTATGCCGCCCTTTGAATAGGAAAAGCCAACTGGACATGCGCGGTGATCCCGATAGTTGCGGTACGTACTCGATCAAGATTGACTGTAATTGCGCATTGTTGTAACGAATCTTCAAGGGGTGTGGGCGCCTTGTCTTACACATGACGGTGACAAGTTTTGGCTGGTGTATACCGACGTAAAACGCAAAGATGGCTCATTCAAAGATACGCCCAATTACATTGTCACTGCTGATCGCATCGAGGGTCCGTGGTCTGACCCTGTTTACATCAACTCCTCAGGATTTGACCCGTCCCTATTTCACGATGACGATGGCACGAAATGGTTCGTGAACATGCTACAAGACCATCGAAGGCGTCCGCGGTTCTTCGCTGTTAGTATATAATTATCATGGTCAATCGATATGACAGACGCTGACCTCGTGTATCTCTATTCAGGGCATCAGGCTACAGCAATACGATGCTGAAGCGAAAAAGCTTGTCGGCCCGTGCAAGACCATCTTCCCCGGTACTGATCTGGCTCTTGTAGAAGGCCCACATCTACACAAGCGGAACGGATGGTACTACTTGTTGACTGCTGAAGGTGGCACAGCATACGAGCACGCCTGCACTTTGGCGCGATCCCGGGATATCTGGGGCCCATACGAACTTCATCCTCAAAAGTACATACTTACTTCCAAAGACGCACCACTGGCATCTCTGCAAAGAGCTGGTCATGGAGATATAGTCGACACCCCAGAAGGCAAGACATACCTCGTTCATTTGACCGGTCGCCCAACTACCCAGGCCCGCCGCTGCGTTCTTGGACGCGAGACAGCGATTCAAGAGGCTTACTGGGACAAGGATGACTGGCTGTATGTCAAGAATGGACCTGTTCCGTCTCTCCATGTCGAACTGCCAGCACAGCGCGACGACAGCTCCTATTGGTCTGAGCAGCGCTACCTTTTCGACAGCAGCGACGGTATCCACAAGGATTTCCAATGGCTCCGTACACCAGAACCAGAACGTATCTTTAGTACTAAAAATGGTCTGCACCTCGTTGGACGCGAGGCGATCGGATCCTGGTTTGAGCAAGCTCTTGTTGCACGTCGCCAAACGCATTTCTCGTACGACGCCGAAACAGTCGTTAGCTTCAGTCCAGACGACGAACGCACTTATGCAGGCCTGACTGCTTACTATTGTCGATTCAACTTCTTTTACCTGACCGTTACTGCCGACTCTGACGGTCAGCGCGAACTCCTCATCTTAAGCTCGGAAGCTTCATGGCCGGATGGAAATCTGAAACTCCCCCTCGCAGATCCGGTGCCGCTGCCGCAAGAGGGCAAAGTTAGATTGGCGCTGAGCATTCGGGGTAAAGAGCTCCAATTTCGCTACGCTCTGGAGGGACAGGCGGACCTGACAGACATTGGACCTGTCTACGATGCTTCGATCTTGAGTGATGAGTGTGGCGGTCATCAAGCGTTAGTTCATTGTCCCCTCTAGCCACACTACATGCGTATGCTGACTTTGCGAAAACAGACACGGGAGCTTTACTGGCGCATTTGTGGGCATGGCAGCATCTGATATCAATGGCACAGAAAAGGTAGCGTCATTTGATTACTTTCTATACACGCCCGTAAAGCATAGTACAGACCGCTACGATATGTGATAAGACAGTATGTCTCGGTTCACATCACGGCGTAGTATAGTCATATTAAATATCGAGAATGGTCTGCTTGACATTGTGCACGCACAAGTCCGTAATCTCATCACAATTGTGTGCCTGCAGCTTGGCTGAGGCATCCATTGCAAGAGGGCGTGGATACGAGTTAGACACAATGTGATAACGGGTAGTGTTGATACAAGATCGCGGCTCCAAGTGTTTCAGACCAGCATCCGTAGCGCCCCACTCCTTCTAGTTTGAACTGTTGGAAAACCGTAACATGACTCGCGCAGTACTTGATGTTACACCAGCGAGAGATAGGGCTTGAAGTGGGGCCTTTTCGACGTACGGACTTGACTTGTTGTACCAAGTGCAGGCACGATATGTCGGACTCTTGCAATTCAAGGCTGAACAGCAATTTTAGCCTGATACGGCTGTCGTTCATATGTCTGTGTCGCAGATATCTGTGTTCTGACCCCTACGTCTCAGCATCGTTTCAAAGCATGGCCATGGTAGACTACATAGAGGTAGACTCGAACCTCAACTTTTCAAAGGCCATCAAATTCATTCTGAATCCGAACAAACCAAGCTGAACCCAGCTTCTTCGTTCCGTCCCCCTGGTCTCGTCATATACGCAGACGCTTCCCAATAGCACTATCCCGACCACAGAGCCAGCACAGGATGTGGGCACCGAACCGCGTACACCCAGGTGCTAAACGCACTTCATCAGTCCATTCGATCGTATCTTTACAATCAGGGAGCCGCCCCGTATCGATGAGTTCGCCTCAGATGCAGAGACAATCGAGGAGCTATGAATCGGACAACTACTCTGACCTAGGTTCAGAAGACGAACAGCCGTACACCCGAGGTCCACAAAACACCTCAATGTCAGCTATGTCGCAAATGCAACGACAGCAACCTAACTCCACAGCGAACCTGGTCCCTCAAAAAGTAGGAAACGACGTTAGCTATGCTGCCCCCACAAACAGACCGCAATATCAAGACCAGAGAACTTTTGTTGAGCGACCAGTGGACGACGATGCGACTTCGCGGTCCTCTACGCTGGATGGCAACGAAGAGGATGTCCCGTATCCACTGAAAAAGTCATTGGCGCATTCTGCCATCAAAATGAGCCTCACAGGACAGGAACCGGCATCTCCAGCACCCGCACCGCACATTCCCGGCCCTCTAGAGTCGCAGCTTGCTGCCTTGATGTCCAAGCTTGTCTATATCGAACAAGCGAACCCTATCATAACGGTCAAGCCTGAGGAATATGAGCAGACGATGGCGCGTTTGAAAGCGCTGGAAGAGGAAAAGAAGCTGTGGTGGAAGCGACACGAGGCCATCTGGAGCCTTCGAGACGAAGACGTGGAGAACAACATCAAGATTCGCGTAAGTGCAAGAGACAATGAGTTGGCGAAGGTCGTGTGCTAATATGGTGCAGGGATTGTTAGCTAGCTGTCGACGCGAACTAGACGCGACCAAAGCATTACGCGATGAAGATCTTCTAAACGTACAGATTGTACGGAGCAAGCTTGCGGAAAAGACCAGAGAAGTGGAGCGACTGCATGCACAGACCGGACGTAGCAGCCCGAGCCGAGGGCGTCCAGGCAGTTTTCTCGAACGGCGCGATACAACAGATCTATTCACTGCGGCCAAGGTGGCAGCTCTTGAGCAACGAGCTCTCGAACTAGAAAAGAGAAACTCGGACCTTGTCGCGCAGTTGGGAACGTCGCGAGGTGGTAGCATCGATGACCTGAACCGGGCAACAGCTCACCAGGCATGGAAAGGGACAGTTGCCGATCTGGAATCAAAGATCAAGGCCAAGGATGCTGAGATCTCGCGTCTAAGGGGCCAGGGTGCTTCTGCGGGAAGCGGGCAGATGGACTGGTACCGGATTGAAGCGCTACTGGAGGAACATTCAAGCTACCGTGAGAGCATCGGAGGCAAGCTGCAGGCTCTCCGGTCAGAAAAGGAGGGACTCATGAGAGATCTACACCGCAAGGAGAACGAGTGCCAAGTGTTGGAGCTCAAAGTGCAGACGCTGCAGAGACGCGCAAACGTAGTGTGATGGAGGCGGTATAATGCCAGGATTGAGTTTGTTGCCGAATACCCATGAATGAATATTTTTTTGTTTGTTTGAATGCATTGCGGAGCCGGAAAGCCTAGGTGCGTCAGCGTGCATGTGTGGAGACGGTGAGGCGGCTCTGAATGGTGGCTGACGTGGCTGGTGTAGTCAAAGCTTAGCTCGCTTCCTTGCTTGGTACCTGGCAAACATCGTCATATCATTCCATAGCCGTCGAGCGCATCCTGCTTTGGGCTGTCCCCACAGCGTACGGCAGGCTCAATCCGGACAATGACATCGTTTGTTGCTTCGCGCAGTCTTTTAAAGCCGATGATGTCTCCCTACTTTCTCAGGTACGGCTTGCGATCTAGCCTTCATCGTCCACCATGCAGTCGGCTCTCGTGTCTCTCCTCGCAGTTGCTAATGCGGCCACCGCACAGGCGGCCTATTCATTCGACCCCTTGCAGCATCTTGCCGGCATTGCCCCTTACTTCGAAGATCCGCGCCTTGACCCGAAGCCACCTCAGGGTTGCAACGTGACGCGCGCTTCGTACCTCATCCGTCATGCCGCCATCTACGCCAATGACTTTGATTTTGAGGAATACATTGAGCCCTTCACAGACAAGCTGAAGAACACGACAGCGAACTGGCGAAGTGCTGGACCCCTATCCTTCCTTTCTAAGTGGGAGACACCCATAAGCGATGAAGAGCTAGAAGACCTCACTTCCGTCGGCAGGCTTGAATCCTACAAGCTGGGTGTCGACGTCCGTCTGCGCTATCCCACCTTCAAGGACCCTGAGCGTGTATGGACATCAACTGCTGAGAGGACCGAGCTCAGTGCATCTTCATTCATTGACGGCCTCGTGGCTGAGAGCAACAACACCAAACGCGTTTCCGTGCGCGAAGATGCTGCTCGGGGCGCGGATTCTCTGACACCCTACAAGGGTTGCCCCAAGTACAGCTCTTCCTACGGTAGTGACCAGTCATCTGTACGTATCCCGAGTGACAGAAGATGACCACGACTAACACTCCTGTAGCAATACCAAGAAACGTACACCAAGCCCATCGTCGATCGTCTGAATGCGTATGCCCCTGCCTTCAACTTCACCGCCGATGATGTTGTGGGCATGCAGCAGCTGTGCGGATACGAGACTGTCATCCGTGGCTCTTCCCCATTCTGTTCTCTCGACCTCTTCTCCCAGGACGAGTGGCTCTCCTTCGAGTACATGAATGATATCATGTATTTTTACAACACCGGTTATGGAAGCACGCAGCTGTCGGGCGCCCTTGGCCTTCCTTGGCTCAACGCTTCCGCCGTCGAAATGCTCTCCGACGAGGCCGACCAGGATCTCTACGTCTCCTTCACGCATCGCGAGTTGCCTCCTACCGTCGTAGTCGCTATGGGCCTGTACAACAATTCTGCCTATTCCGGATCGAACGACCCTAACGCCACGATGCCGCTCGACAGGCCCAACCACTCGAGAGCATGGAGGTCATCAAGAATTCTACCTTTCTTGTCCAACATTGCCATTGAGAAGATGACTTGCGACAGCTACGGATTCTCTGCCGACGAGTATTTCCGAGTTCTGGTTAACAAGGATCCACAACCGCTGTCTTGTGCTGACGGCCCAGGAGAGAGCTGTTCCAAGAGCGCGTTCCAGGATTTCATTCAAGAAAGAGCCGCACTTTTTGGCGGATATACTGAGGAGTGCCAACCGGAGTACTCAAACTCTACTGACATTCTTACTTTGTATAATTAAGACGACGCTTAGTGTCGCGATGATATAATACCATTTTTGTAATATGCCAATCATCGTTCCCGCATGATCCGTTCAGTGAAAAATGACGCTAGTGGGCTCGGCGATCGCGGGCACTTGTTAAAACGTTGACGATCATCATGAACTGGATAACGCTCAATATCACACCACTGGATGGTTGAGTAGTTGATTGTTTCTAATGGTGCCAAGTCTTGGGGCAGATCCATATTCCGCCGCCTTCCGCTCTACTGTAGTGTTGGCGCGAGTCGCAATATCTGATGTGTCGAGCTACACCCGCGTGGCTTGACAGCTACAACATCGTATGCAGGGGCGGAGGAGCACCTGGAACAATGCACATGTTGATGTTCGAACAGCAAGACGCGTTCACGTGCGAAACACATGTGCCGATGCGACTCAACAAGTGTTCAAGGTGCACCTAGCCCTATTGATTTTTGTAGACGTCATGACTAGCAGTCTTGGGTGCACTGATCCAGGAATACCCGAGTGTGGCGCGCTACAACGCGTCTTCTTTACAACGCTCATCGCAATTGTGCCGCTTCTCATACATTTACCAGTCTACCAAATGGGGGACCATATCGAGAACAAGGGCACGCGCCCTAGTGCGATCGTTGTCGGTGCTGGTGCCGGAGGTGTCGCGACTGCAGCGCGACTTGCAGCATCAGGCTACAAGGTTACTGTAGTCGAGAAGAACGACTTCTCTGGCGGGAGATGCAGTTTGATACATCGCAACGGATATGTGAGTTGACAAGTGTGCGGTGCATCGCACCCCATCGCTAATCGCTACGCAGAGGTTCGATCAAGGCCCGAGCTTGTTGCTGCTTCCTCGATTCTTCCATGAGACATTCGAGGATCTTGGGACCTCACTCGATGCCGAGGGCGTCAAGCTGGTCAAGTGTGAACCGAATTACAACGTTCATTTCCACGATGACACTACGTTCAAGCTCTCAACCGACATCTCCATCATGAAGGGTGAAATCGAGCGTTTTGAAGGAAAAGACGGCTTCGAGCGATACCTTGGTTTCCTGCAAGAATCGCATCGCCACTATGAAGTTTCCATCATCCATGTGCTGAAGAAGAATTTCTACTCGTTACTGAGCATGGTTCGCTTCGATTTCTTGTTGCATCTCTTCGAGCTACATCCGTTCGAGAGTATCTACTACCGAGCGAGCAAGTACTTCTGGACAGAGAGGTTGCGAAGAGTCTTCACATTTGCAAGCATGTATATGGGTATGAGTCCATTTGATGCCCCGGGAACCTACAGTCTGTTGCAATACACGGAGTTGGCTGAGGGTATTTGGTATCCCATTGGCGGGTTCCACAAAGTCAGTATATTCCAACGTGGGAACTTCTCTCGCTAACCTGATCAGGTGGTGGAATCTCTTGTCAACGTCGGTGAGCGCTTGGGCGTTGAGTTTAGGTTCGATAGTCCGATCCGCAACATACAGCTTTCAGATGATGGGAAGCGTGCCACAGGCGTTGTCTTTGAGGACAACACCAAGGAACCGCTAACCGCCGATGTTGTTGTTTGCAACGCAGATCTGGCATATGCATACAATCAACTTCTTCCCTCTTCCTCATTCGGGCGATCCCTCTTGAAAAAAGAGGCTTCTTGCTCCAGCATATCCTTCTACTGGGCACTGGACCGACAATTTCCTGAACTAAGCGCCCACAACATCTTTCTCGCCGAAGACTACAAGGAAAGTTTTGATAGCATCTTCAAGAAGCACCTGATACCAGATCAACCCAGCTTTTACGTCAATGTCCCGTCCCGCGTCGACCCTTCTGCGGCGCCAGAGGGGTGTGATTCTATCGTCATCTTGGTACCGGTTGGGCACTTGGAAGTCGATTCGACGAACTCGCACAAGGGCTCCAAGCACACGAAAGGCCTGACTCAAGATTGGGACTCTATGGTAGCATCAGCGCGCGAAACTGTCATCAAAACCATGGAAGCACGACTCAACATTTCACTTGGTCCCCACATCATTGAAGAAACCATCAATACGCCGCCTACATGGAAGTCCTCATTCAACCTCGACCGTGGCGCTATCTTGGGACTGAGCCACTCCTTCTTTAACGTGCTCAGTTTCAGGCCGAAGACCAAGCATCGCAGCATCGAAGATCTGTACTTTGTCGGTGCAAGCACTCACCCAGGTACTGGAGTTCCTATTGTGCTCGCTGGTGCCAAACTGGTTACTGAACAAATACTCTACGACCGGCAGCAAGAGAGTCGCATTCCGTGGCGCCCACTAGGCACCAAAGAAACCAAGGCGTCGCCAGGTCCTCTGGATCGGACACAAAACGGACCATATCTCAGTTGGCTCGTTTGGATACTGTTGAGCATCTTCCTCGTGTTTACGACTGTACCTGGTGCTTTGTACTATCAAAATCAAAAGGCTGGCAACGGGTTGATGGGCGATTGGTAATGTGCTGGTGCACAGTTTGCTGAGGTATGGGCTTTTAATGCATCATACCACCTTAACTGTATCTACATAGTTCAATACCCACTTTTTATCGTCAGCCTAGCATGGATCATGATTGTAGACGGCTATTGTCAAAGGAACGTAGACGGCGAATATTAGATGTGTTTCCATCATTGTTCAAACATGATGATGAAAAAGAGGAAGGATTTATTATGCTACTATCAGAGAGGGTATCCCACGCTTAATCGTAATCACAATCTGCGCCACACCCAATAAACTATCATTACCACATTACAACTTTCACCGTACCTGCGGTACATCTTCCCCGTTCATGAGAGATCATCTTTTAAGCAAAACTCAAACCTCGGTCTAAACAGTGTTGTCGACATGAGGAGCAGTGCCGTTGTAGCCATCGGGGTGGGTAGCGGTCTGTCCGTTGTTCACGGCATCAGGCTTGCGCTTCTCGTGAACCATGGCATCACCATCGTAGTCCTTGATAGAGAGGCCGAGACGGGCCGGGTCGATGTCCTTGTGGCCCCACAGGAGGAGGGCACCGAAGCATGGCTTGGCTAGGAAGTCAAGTACACCGTAGAAAACAGCTTCACTGTCAGGGGCAATGACGTTACTATTCTGATGTTAGCCACTGTATGGTTATATAACATTCGGATCTGAGTGTGACTTACCCGCCCTCGGCGACTCCCCATGCGATTGGGTACAGGATCCAAAGCAGAGCGGTCATACTTCCGCACATCATGAACGCCTTCTCAACATCGCGGCCGAATGCCTTGGCGTGGATGCGCGACTCCCAGACTAGTTGGTAGACGATGTAGAAAAGAGCAAAGCAGCCTACGTATTGTTAGAAAAGATCTAGCAGGATACTCGGAGACAAAGTGAGAAAAAAAGAGAATGCTTACCAAAAGCGAAGTAGGCCCACTTGTAACGGTTGTCGATAAGGGCACCGATCAGACCAGTGATAACCATAATCTCATCAACCATGATGACCCAAAGTATAGTCGGCCATGGCATGCCAGCAGTCAAAAGCAAGTCGAGGAGCAGCAGAGGCGTAGTGATGAACCAGTCGATGTAACGAGCATAGTAGATCGAACGGTAGTTTCCTGCTACCTTGGGGTCGCTGCGGTGGAACTCGACTGCGATTGGTGTAAAGCCCAGGTTGGATCCCATTGTGACTGTAAGGAACCTTATCAGTATATGGCTCGCGTGTTTATAGTGTGAGGCTTGGAGACTTACAGTAGGCGATGCATGCGACGAAGACTACAGATGCGGTGATGTAGTGGAAAAGACGGTCGCGACGCTGCTTGCGGTAGGCGAGACCTAGGAAAACAAATCCGGAGAATCCCATCGCAGCGCAAATAGCGAAGTAGAAGTCGGATC
>Ga0268250_10000805_pt1 | contig 14233 bp, 16 predicted proteins | sample AgamicAsSfe_FD_200448 | JGI IMG/M metagenome (GOLD analysis project Ga0268250, IMG submission 200448) | Agave microbial communities from Guanajuato, Mexico - As.Sf.e (v2) (version 2) | ecosystem: Host-associated > Plants > Phyllosphere > Phylloplane/Leaf | place: Guanajuato, Mexico | collected... | reverse complement strand
TTTGAACGCAGGTACGTAGCGCTTGATGGCTTCAAGTGCTTTCGAAGTCGATTCCACATGCTTCTGGTTTGAATCCCATTCCAGAGCCTCCTTACTGAAACGCGCATTGTTGATCTCTTGACTGGTGGCCATGGTGTTTGAAAAGTGTATAGTGAGGTTTGAGTGCTTTTGAAGTGGATCGATTGATGCTAACAATTATACACGAAAGACTTATACATCGATTGTTCTAAGACAAGACCAATGTGCGTTATTCGCGATCAGTCTCGGTATATACATACGTGGATGCTGTGCGGGGTTGCGGGGCACTTCCGTGTTTAATGCCAGTAACGGCTTCTTTCCTGGCGTGCGATACAGTCGCAAGCCATTTACATGCGTATGCTGTCTTATTCTACCCGCATTCTCTCTATACGCTCCCAATTGCCGATAACCCGTGGAGTCAAGCACGAGCATGCATCTGACAGGCCTGAAAGCTCAGCCACCGCCCAGGATGTGTTGTGTGACGACACCTTCTTCAGGAAAACCAACCAGCGAGTTGTTAGCCCAACCTACCAGTGTGTCCACTCTCATCTCACAGATATCCTGTCTCTCCGATATGTACGTCCTCTGAAGTCGACAGCCCTATCGGACTTGAGTTTCCATCGCGAAGCGATGATCAGCAACGAAACTGCAGGTTAAGTACTATTCCACGGCACTCTCGCACAAGAGATCATGGAGTAGTATGGCGCCCTTGAGCTACAGGCAGCTAGATTACACCAGAAAGAGTATTTGACTTCTCACTGCAATCTCTGGCGATCCAGATGATCCAATTCGATACGAGCTCATAGCGGTGGGGGAGGCAGTAGTGAGCGAGGGGTCTATTCAACGATCGATAGTATACATGAGCATAGGCAGCAGGGTTATGTATATCATAGGACTAAAGGCAATAGATATCAGTTGTACGAATAATCTGGTCCAGGTCTCATCGCTGGCTTTGGAGAAGGCGCAGTTAGTCGGAACTTGACAGCAAACTTCAGTCGAGCAAAAACGAGTGCTTGATGAGAACAAAATGGATAGACCAAATATGTGGACATGTCGTAGATGCAATGTTCGCGGTCTCAGAAGGATATGCTAAAACTCAATCGGCATTGTAGTACATCACATTAACATCAACACCCTAGCCTTCCTCCGACAAGCGTCTATCATCAGTCTACTCATACCTATAGTCCTCTACAAACCCATGCCCACGTCGCCCAAAAAGCGCTTCAATCGCAGCGCTAGCCTGCAACTGCGCATGCGTCTCTTTAACCTTCTCTTTTTCCATTTCCAACCTCCCCAGCTTCTCTTTCTCCCTCTCCAGCTCGCGCTCCTTCTCTCGACGCAACTTCCTAAGTTGATCACGCTCGATGTCACTGTACTTGGCTCGCTCATAATCTCTCAACTTCTCTTCTCGTTCACGGTCGCGAGCTTTCTCACGCTCCAAGTTACGCAGGCGCTCGATATCCAGCGAGGAAAGTTGGTCTGTGAGGTCGTGGACGCTGGACCAGGGGACTGAAGTAGACGAGCGATAACCAAGTGCCAGTGGATGATTCAGGTAGCTCGTAGAACGGTTGGTGAGGAGCCTAGGCGCGTCATGAGGCAGAAGTGATGACCAGTTGTACCAACCAGCAGCTTTGAGCTCAGCACGAGCTTTGTTGACATCGTTCTCTAATGCTCCACTTGCGTCAACGGCGCCGAGAAAGCGTGCGCGGTGCGAGCTCTGTTCACTCTCGAGCTTGATAAGATTCGGTGGCTCTACGGTGGTGACACTAATCGCTGTAGTGCAGCACTCTGGATTTGAAGTACTTGGTGCTCTGACGAGGAACTTGCGTGCCCAATCCTTGAGGTCCGAATCAGGCTCATACCCCTGGTAGATCTCTTTAAGGATGGCGACAGGATCTTCGTTGAGTATGCCATAGGCGTTCATCCTATCCAACGCATAGCTCTTGCAGTCGTCGAAGCCCATCAATGTGCCAAGCTTGGCAAATTGCACATCGACAAGGACACAAGCGTCAGTAGTGGCTGATTGAGGTTTGATGATCGGTGACCCTCGACGCGCGATACCTAACCCGGCAGCAGCAGCGGTGAATGGGCGTGGGTCAGGACGGTAGGAGCCGGTATGAAGAAACTCCAATAAGCGGACGAAAGTGTCCTCCGATACCTCCTTGTGTATCGTGAGAAAGCGGCTACCTACTCTGTCAAAAGCTCGTGCAACACTTAGAAAGCCTTCCAACTTGTCTGCATCGACGAGGACAGGCCTGTCTTTGAACACGAACTCGACCGACTTAGCAGTCGGTCTGAGACGTGCGCGGCGTCTGGTCTCGAGCTCGTGGCACCGATCGTTATATGTCTGAACTCCTAGCTCTCGCGCACACTTAGGTTGGTTGAACAAAGGCTTGCAAACCTTCCCGTACCACTTATGCACTTCGCTTTCGGACGGCCCCTGCATATCGCTATGGCAGTGACTGCAATTCCACTGCTCTCGATCTTCACGCTCAATTGCTTCTTTTCTTCGTGGACTGTGATACTCATCCTCGACGTAGCGGACGTTGAACAAGCTGTGCCCATAGTTCAGTGGCGACAACTCTCTACCGTGTACAGCTGAGAGCTTCTTGACAGTGAGCATAATCTTTCCGAAATGCACGTCGTGATTCAACCGTCCGTAGTCCACCTCATCTTCTTTCTGTCCACCACAAGCAACGAGGAAGTATGCGTGTATCATGTGGTGAATCAGAATCGCAATAGTGTCTTTCGCGTCGGCGTACTCGAGCGCGTCAACGTTTAGGACGATTGAGATGCGCTTGACATCAGGATTCGGTCCCAGTCTGTGGGCGTAGGTAGCTCCCGAGACATCAGAGCCCAGGCTTCCGATATCGAGAAAGACAGCGTTCTTCAAATGGCCGGCAAAGAATACTTCGTCCAGCTTGTTGAAGATACGATATGGGATCTCCTGGATTAGTCCGTCTCTCTCGAGACTTGCAGCCCGTATCCTGATGCTCTTGAATTGATCAGCTGTATCAGCCCAGCTCTGTTCCAGTCGGTCAACGACGAAAGCAACTGCCCAGTCGATGTTCCATCCAAGATCTCTCTCGCACCTCAGGAAGGGATCCTGAAGTCGCACAGCAACGCTCGATAGCGGACGCCGGTAGTCATAAGACTCGAAGGGGACGTAAAGATCTGGCTCTGAATCAGAGGGGTAAGATCTGGATCGAGCAAGCCCTGCTCCACCGAAGAGGCGATCACCGTATGGTAACAACGCAAGTTGATCAGCAGAATCGAGAGTCATATGATTGACCAGAATGGGTTACGTGTATGGCTGATGGTCTTGACAGAGCGTCAAAAGCGTCATGAGTTAGTGGACCTCTGCGCCAGGTTGAATCCGTCCTTCTCTTATAGTTGAGTAAGGCGGGAGCACCGCAGCTGGTATGTGGCGTGGCATAGTCGTTCACAGCATCTTCATTCGGAGTCTTTGTATTCAGCACGAATGATCACCGACCCTAGCGTAACACATGCGCTATCACGTATTGTTTGTCGTGGACAATCCGCGAGCATGGGCCCGCGGTTCATCGGCATAATCCTATTGGGGCAACATTAGATCAACACTAAACACTTCAGAGTCCTTCTTTGGCACAACGACTCTGTACCACGTCCGTAGGGTCAACTTCGCGTGGTACTAGGTAGGCGAATGTAATACATGGCTGCACAGCGCGAATGCTGGGACAGAAGTTGAGGTTCTGATAGGCGGACGGCTTCCAACGCCGCCTCTTCGCTCAGCCTAACGAATGTCAGTACCAACGGAGACGTGTTTTTGTATGGGTTAGACGTGATGGCGACATAATACAGGTGGGAGCGGTCGAATAGTAGGTGGAAGTAATAGTGTATATTTGGTGGTAACCGCAACGAACGCCAGTCGCGGTTCCAGTGATTTAACAGAAAAACAGATGGGATATACAAAGCACGTAAAGGGGACCGAACATGAAAGCGCACTAGATGGTGAAGCGCCTGACTGGTAGCCGAATCTCGTTCCCCGAGTTTGTCGTAACACATGAGCAAAGACGGGTGATGCCTCATTCTGACCGTTGGGGTTCCTACGGTCGATCGGTATATAACAGCGAACAGGACTCCGGACAATCGCGCTGTCATTACCAGGCCTGTCATTTAGTAGCGTGGGCGGTCGTCGGGACGGCCATACTCGTCGACAGGCCTTCCACTGACGGAGCCGGGACGCGAGCCAGGGCGCGAACTAGGGCGCGAACCCGGACCCTGACTCCTGCCGCTGCCGTCACCGTAGTGCTTTCGCCTGAGAGCAGCTAACCTCTTCTTCTTGGTATGCGCGTTGATGTATGTGCCGATGATGAAACCGACAATGTTGAAGAAGGGCACCCAGGTGGTCTCAGGCAGGAACTGCTGAGCGAATGCCAAAGAGATGGGCGAGACGATCCAGCTGACCTTCATGACAGGCCAGAAACCAGCCTTGACCGTCGCCTTGACTTGGTGGAAGGTACGAGCGCCTGCGATGAGGGCCATGGAGACGAGGTACACACTGTTCTGGATGGGCGAGATCTGCATTCGTTAGCGACGCGCTGACGTATAACGGCCAACCGCGCTTGGACTTACAAGCAAGTTGCTGAAGAGAATCTGCAAGATCTTTGCCTTCAAGCTCTTGCGCCCCTGGAAGACCTTCTGGAGGGCGCTAATCAAGACGTGTCCAAGGGGCGCGCTGATCAAGGCACCGTAGATAGCCATCTTGGGGACACGCGAGGTGAAGTAATGACCCGACTTGCTCCTGTCGTGGGCGATCCACGAGGCCAGGAACTCTTGGAGACCAGACAGAGTACCCGAAGTTAGCATCTTGGTGCGCAACGGGTTGCTCTGCAGCTGCTTGAGGTATGCCTGACGCGCCCACAGTCAGTGAATTGGCTCATCACATGTTTGAATCGCACCACACTCACAGCGAGGTATCCATTGGGACCGCCGCCTTTGGTCAGAGCCTGCCCGAGATTGTGCATCACTCCATCCTTTCCTTCCAGAGCGTCGGCAACAGCGGCTGTCGTCTTGGTCGTCGTCTCCTTCTCGAATTTGACCGACATGGCGCCTCAATGCGATGCGACAGCAGCAAACGGCAGATGGGCGCGTGTAGAAGATGATGCTGCAGTCGACGAGATGTTTGTGGGGGAGTGCGGGTGTCGACGAGCTGGACGGCGACGGATGGCTGGGGAGGTAAACACCTCGGGTCCAAGCTTTAGCGCCGACAAGACGCGGAAGCAGGTGTCGTGATCTGACAACAACAACGACCTCGGTTGGATGATTAAACCTCTTGCTGTCCAGCCTGCTGTCTCTACAGACTCTTTGCGTACGGTGGTGCTATGCGAGACACCTGAGCTGCATTGGAAACTGCGTACCTGTTCGCCCTGATGCTTTTTGCCAGCGGATAAGAGCGCGTCGGGACTCGCCGCCTGTGGTTGCTTGCACCGAGCCACCTTGAGACTCGCTCCAGCGCTCACACGGCCCATTACCGGCTCTTTCCCCAACCAAGATTGTGATTCTCGTGGGCGATGGCGAGTACAGTCATGCACAAGGTTGATAGCGTCGTCATGGCAGGGTATCCTTACTCTGGCAAGCGCGATCCTGAAGTCACTTCCATCGACCTCTTATCGCCTGGTGATCTTGACATCGTCTCACGCCGACTACATCCTCAGCCTCTCCGATACGGATGGACTTGCATTGACTATGCACCGCTTCAACGAGACATCAAACAATCTCTCAATGGTACTGATATTATGATAATCATTCGTCTGCTCACTGCGACAGCTTGACGTGTCACAGGATGGAGTTGGACACATTTGTGTGTACTACTTCAACTTCCTCACCACATGCAACTACACGCAATCGTCCCCCTATACATGGTACACTTCCATCTTGCTGTTTACGTCGGCTTGAAATTGCCTCGCATGTCATTTCCTCCTTCTGTCTGTTTTTCCTTTGTCTTGTTCCAAAGCGTCGTCAAAGCGTTCTTGTTCATTTCGTCGTTTGTATCCCAAGACAACAACAAACAGTCGAGACATGTGCAGAGACCGTCAGAAGGCCTCGAGTACTGGTAATTTTTTAATCACGCGGCCAGACCAAACTCGCAACGTGCAAAGCTGCCAGAATCCGCATTGCCCGACAGGTGACAGACCCTTTTTGTAGACTGACCCTCCTCGAGGTCTTAATTGGGTCCGACTTCTCTTTCCCCTCGCCTCTACTCGTGAATCTCTCGTTTGTTGGAGACATACCGAAACTCACTAGAGTACTCGTCTTGCCACTGCCTCGAGTTTCTACGTTGTTCCTTCCACGCCTTCACTTGCTCTCACAGGCTAAGCGTGTGTGCACTTGCCTACCTAGGTGCCGTCATTGTCGTTGTCTCAGAACAGCAACATCAACCCTGCACCACGCCCTTACACTCTTACACCTTTCGCTCTCTTCCTCCTTCTAGATTCTTTGTCGCGTGCTCGCCCTGTCCTAGCAACAGTCGATCCCAGTACCCTTGGGCCTGCTGGAAATACCAAACACCACGCCGCCATGGGGAAACGCATGCGAGTTCCAAACTGTACCCACCTAGATATGGATCGCGTCTTCGGCCACGATCAGCACTGCAGCATTTGTGGGCGCTCACCTTCCATCGGGTTCCTCTACGAATGCAGACAGGATCATAAAATCACAACGCTTCGCACCATACTATCAAAAGAGCATGGAAGAATCGAGCCGGTCAAGTCGGCACTGCGACAGGAGCTGGAGAGGATTGGGTTGAGCGAGAGCATCATTCGTAATGCGGAGAGCGGCCACTACACGGCCACGCAACTGAAGAAGCTCAAGGAACTCAAGCTAGAGCTGAAGCAGGTCATATCGGACACGCGTCAGGCTACCGAAGCCAGTGATGTCGTGGCTAGGCTTACGGCTCTGGCGGGAGCGACGTACAGCATCGATGGAACTTTCAGTAGCCTGCCCGTCACAGATTCAGTGAGTATCCTCCGAATAGTGAAAGCAGCAGGCCCCCACTAGGCGATGCTAATGACACGAAGAATTCTCGAGCATGCGCTCTCAGAGCCTGTCATAGCTGCCGCCCGTACTATCGAGAACGTCTGTACATCGCGTTTCAAGCAGTTGTCAATGGGGACTTCTCGCCCTTGACAGAAGATGATGTAGAAGAACTCCCGGTCAAATCTGCACAGATTATGCGTACCATTGGCACCAGGGTTCAGTCCTCCATGACCCTAAACACCACCCCCTCGACGCTGCCCACTTCAGATTCCTTTGCTACGTCTACAGGCATTCCGCACACAGCGTCATCCAACACTACCGATTCCAGTGAAATCACATTCAAGACCACGCAAACCGACATAGATGAGATCTCTGCACAGCGCCGCCCTCGTCGTAGATTTTACAGAATGGGACGCCGTTCTTCCATCGACATAGCCCGTTCTCTTTCTCGTGCACCCAGCCTCCTTACACCCCAAGGTCTCAAGTCAGCAGTTCAGGGCATCTTCCGGCCAGGCCGGGAATCCAGCTCTGAAGGATCCAACATTACCCTTCCACTCCCGCGAACCGGTACAGTTCGTGACAACACCAGTTCTCCAACCGTCGGCGAATTCGATCTCGGTGCCTTGCGCCGCGTTAGAAAAGAAAAAGAGCGCAATGAACTTAGAAACGGGACGTATGCAGGTGGATTCGAAGATGTCGCTGCAAATACCACAGCGATCGACGATGGATCAGCAGGAAACAGCAACGGCACCGATTCTGATTTCTCAGCATCCTCTTTCACAACCGATGAGAACGAGAACATCAAAATCGAGGGGGTCGCTATTACAGAGCAAGCAGTCGAGACGCACACAGCTGACATTGTCGCTCTCAGTGTTCCGGCTACACAGAAGATGGGGGCTATGGTCAAAACCGCAGAGGTGAAAGAGCATGCGGACATTGGATTGCAAAGCATCATGGCACAGGTGTGAGGATCACGGGTCGGAAGACTCTGGACAGAACATATGCAAGGGCGACGAACCACAAGATGGATGAGACGCGTTTTCATGACTTGATGATAGCAGACGAACTATGCCCGTTCAAAGAGGATCACGATTTGGTAACGAAGATTGGGAGCAAGAGAGTAATGGCATCTGTACGTGGTAGCTCTTCTTTTGATACCCGCATCCTGTCCGATGCATTCAAAGATGGTTAGGATAGTATCCTTAGCTGAAATGGGGAGCTCTTCCCGGACATGGTAATGGAGTATCTTGAGTAAGGGGCTCGTACGCTACGGACACTTATCTTTGGTCCACTAATACATAATCATGATATTTCATCATTTCTTTCCCAGCCCTATAATACATAAGCTACATTTACAATCACGTCACCAGCGAACGGCTCAGAGGGGTTGCAATTTCCTATCTGCGACCAAGCTTCCACCTAGCGATGCGGGTCTGAATATCATCCCAGGTAAACTCCTTCCTTTTGAGGCCTTCCTGTTCACCCTCTTGCAGCACAACAGTCGGGGCTCCAGATCCACCTCCAACATTCTTGACTTGTCCACCAAAGACGTGACGAGCTACTCTCCTCAGGTCTTTGACGGAAACGTCTTCGATCTTTTTGCACATTTCCTTGACGCCGACTTTACGGCCGTGAACCTGGACTTGTCTGCCGAGATCTTCTAGTTCTACCATTCGGCTTTCGAGGTTCATGAGGAGCGAGGAGCGGAGTTGGTTCTTTGCGCGCTGGACTTCAACCTCGTTGAGCGCGGCGTATCCGGTTTCGTCTCCTAGCGATTTGAGTTCGCGGCACATGACCTCGAGCATTTGGGCGACGTGCGAGGGGGCGCATGATGACGCGATGCCAAAGAGGCCGCTATCGGTGTAACTGTGGTTGAATGCAACGCAAGATTCTACCCATCCGTGCTGATTTAGTACGTTGGTGTATAACCGCGAGTACATTCCCTTTCCAGGCCCACCTGCACTGAAGGAACCGCCTCCACCGAGGAGTGTTTGCAGAGTTGCGAGGGCGTAGATGTCGGGCGATGAGATGGGGAGGGCTTCGAAGGCGAGGTGGATGTGCGATAGGCGGGGGAGCATAGGGTTTGCCGGTGGCGGTATCGGAGGTAAGGTGAGGAAGCCACCGGTATATTGCGACGGTAGTGATGTGTCGATCGGTGGGAAGTTCAAGTCGAGTGATGTATTGACGGAAGCGTTGGAAGTAGCGGATGTGGAGATGTTCTTGAAGAAGGGTATCTTGGAAAGGAGTTTCGAGGATTGCGGCGGTGCGCCGGTGGGTGTGGGGTGGTCGGCTGTGAAGACCTGTTGTTGGGGTGCAGAGTTGGAAGCTGTGCTTTCTGATTCTAGACCGATGAGCGATGGACCGGTGCCCTTCTCCATGTCGCCAAAGTATTGTTCTGTCAAGCGGACGGCTTCGTTGTGGTTTACGCCAGCAAAGGCTACCACTATCCTGTCGGGCTTGTAGAACTCCTTTCGGTATGCCTCAACGACGGCGCGGTTGATGAATGGTAGGCGCTCCTTGGGACATAGCAGTGGGTTGCCTAGAGTGTTGTCTTTGAAAGCTGCCATGTGTACTAGTTCGGGCAGGATTAATTCTGGCTTGCTCCAGATCTCGCCAATCTCATAGTCAGCTGTCTCAAGCTGTTGCTGTATCTCCTCTTCGGTGACTAGTGGATCGCGGATTGTTTCTGCAAGGACACCGACGGTGGTGGGCACGGCGGAGTTGAAGGTGGCAGACTGGTACATGAGCGACTCTCGGCTGGAGGCGCACTGTATGTTGCCGCCCAGTGTTTCTATCTTCTCCATCATCTGGTCGCCGGTGGTGGAGCGTGTGGACTTGAAGGCGAGACGGTCGATGATGTGACTGACTCCGCGCAGTGCATCGTTCTCATATCGTGAGCCGGCGTCGACATAGACTCCGATACCCGAGAAGTGGCCCGGCAGGGCTTCGGTAGCGACGCGGATGCCATTGGGGAGGGTGGTGATCTGGTCGAGTTCGGTAGGGTCCTGGATGGCAGTTTAGAAAGGCTTCGGCGTGCTACGTGAACTCAGTGCTAACCCTCTCTTCTGCAACTGCCGTGGCGAGATTCCTTCTACCTGCGCATGCTGCTGATCGTGTGAGCGACGCAGACGTCTTGGACAGTCCCCGGGACAATGGTCGGTACGTGTGTGGTCTTAACATTTCTGGTGGTGTATGCTGCCGTGACGGCGTTCGGAAAAATTCCATTGGCAATCATGGCCCTGACATAATATTGCGTCACGTGGGCGTTCCCACGAGGTCGGGAACAAGAGCGGCCCCACCCCGCGATCAGCGCATGAGCGCATCAGCATGAGCTCTGAACTGTCATGTTGGTTTCAATGCTTTGATATATCTGTGGGGAACTATATTTAGTACGACGACTGCGGTGGTGATGCAGACATGGGGGTTAGGAGAGTGCGGTGGGCCATCATGTCATGGATCTCTGGCAGCTGTCGACGGCCTTGTCCGAGGGTAGGTATCAAACCGGACCGTTCCACATGACCTTTGAATCTTGGTCGAGAGGCCCAACAAGACATGACTTCATTATCGCGACTCTAGAACCCTATTACCCGTATACGTTAACGGCCCGCGGTCTTGGAAGACCCCATCGCAAGTCTAGAGGTGGCTTACTCCTCACAGAGCTCGTTCTGGTTGCTTGGCCCCCCGGCCCTGGCCCCGTTCGTGCGCCATTTGCATTGCATTTGCATTTGCTGCATTTGCCTCAGTGCCTCAGTGCCTCACACACCCACCCGTGTGAGCTCTTGTAAACGGGTTTCCCGTGTCGTCTGTCAAACGCTGTCGAAACTCGCGCATTCACACTTTCCCGCATACCATACCCCAGCTGAACGCTTATACCCTCGCCCTGCGCCGCTAGGCGATGTTCACCACAACAACCACGCCAGTTCTCCCAACTGCGACTGCTGTATCCCCCAATTCCACCTCCCCACGGCCCACGGGCGTTCACAGAGGCATCAGCTTCCTGCGCAATCTACACCTGCACTCAAACAGCCAAGGCGACCCTCCACGTGAGGATTCCCGAACGGGAACACGACCACGCGCCTCAACACACACTCCACCTGCCTCGCCTGCCTTTGCCTCCTCGTCCTCCCACCCCACTGTCCCCCGTCGAGAGTTGCTATCGAGGAGCCAGACAGCCGACAGTCAACTGCCGCCGACCGACTCCCCACCCGCCTCTCCGAAACCGACCATGACGAGAACCCGTTCAGAGACGGCCCAACCTCAGCTCCAGGTGCGCAACAACACGGGGCCAACGCCGACCTCAACGCCAGGACCCAACAGCGCACAACCAATGGAAGGCGCCTCCGATAGCACAGGCGCGGCCAAGCACCTGCCGTCGATTCGCTTTATCCCGCACCAGGATCCCCGAGCCGGAAGACCTTCGTTGATCTTCCCCACCATCAACCGTACGCTGCCCGACGAGAGTGCAATCCTTCGCGTAGGAAGGTATTCGGAGCGCGACAACATACCCGAAGTCCAGACCAACGCCCCATCGGCTGCCGCCATCGGATTCAAGTCCAAGGTCGTCAGTCGGAAGCACTGCGAACTGTGGTGCAAGGACGGAAGCTGGTATATCAAGGACGTCAAGAGCTCATCGGGCACCTTTTTGAATCACATTCGTCTAAGTCAGCCCAACGTCGAGTCAAAACCATTCCGGATAAAGGATGGCGATATCATCCAACTGGGCATCGATTTCCGTGGGGGAGAGGAGATGATCTTCAGATGTGTCAAGATTCGTGTTGAGTGCAATCGTGGCTGGCAACAGGGGCTGAACACATTCAAGTAAGCTTGTCTACTCGTGCTATAAGCTTGCCACTGACTCTCACAGTAAACAAACCCATCAGCGACTACGAGCACTTGCCAAGAGCAAGAAGGAAGTCACAGGAGATGCTTCATCTACGCATACGTCCGAGTGTGCCATCTGTTTGATGTCAATAGCGGTAGGTCTTGCCTGATTTCACAGCCGACTTGTACTGATCAGTATACAGCCTTGTCAGTCGCTATTCGTAGCACCCTGCTCCCACGTCTGGCACTACAAGTGCATTCGTCCCATCTTAAACGGTCCCACTTGGCCCAACTTCCTCTGCCCGAACTGTAGGGCGGTAGCGGACCTTGAAGAAGACGTAGAAGATATGGGCGAGTTCGAAGACTGGGAAGGCGATGAGGAAGTAGTCAATGGTGCCACAATTCCTGATGCCAGCGCAGAGCAGGGAGACCGCCACGTCACACCTCGTGCCTCTGTTGCCCCTCTCAACGGTGCCGATTCTGATGGCGGTGTTGATCTTACGGATCTACATCACCAAATCACAAACATTGAGAACCAATCGGCATTGGAGACTCCCGATCGCCAGCTTACACCTCCAACATCGTCCGTCACACAACCGGTCTCTATCAACGTCAATGGAGCGAACGACTATATGGGACTGTCGCCTCTGCATCCTCCTCACGGCAGTGGCCTAACGCCTGATCGCGTACAGGATGGTCCCATGACTCCAAGGAATGATGCTGGGCCGTTTGTTCTCGATGGTAGCGCTGGACGTGCAGCAGGCAGTCGAATGCGCGACACATCTCCGTCCGACTCCGATAGCAGTGGAGCGCGAAGCAATAACGGTGCACCGACTCTACCTCCTGTACGCTTCGACTAGTCAATCGCTAAGTGGGCGAGGTGCCTTGACCAACTCTTTCTCTTATTCCCTCGTTTCGGGGTCTTTTTGCATCTTTTCGGGAGTTCTGGCGTGATCAAAGCGAATGTTATGATGGAATGGTGGATCATGTTGCAATGCGATATACTTCAAGAGTAAGCAAGATATACAGGTGGTGGAAGACCGGTAACTAATGTATTGTACCAAAGTCAACTAAACATCTGTGTCTCTGTCCGTGTCCGCGTGAAACATGCAATCTTCTGGTAGTTGTGCTATTGGGTATCTACGCTATAAGACTGCAGATCATAACTCACAAAAGGCCAATAACGATCATTACGTATGTACACATGGGTTCAACGTCTTAACATCACACATTACCTGTTCCAATATTCCCAGTCAGCATATCATCACTCACACTCGAACATACCCCCCATAGCCCTCCCCTCATGGCTCGCCCTCCACTCCTCCAACAGCACCATAACCTCCTGTCTCGTATCTTCGATGATGCCGTCCATCTTGATGTCATTCTTATCATATCCAAATGGATCCTCCAGTTGCACGCCAATTCCCTCAATACCGTAGAGTGTGAAGGCGATGATAGCCACAATAGGTACACTCCACCACCTGTAGTCATCTACAATGGCAAACGGCAGAACACAAGCATAGAGTGCCAGGACCTGCTTTTGGTGGATTAGATGCGCGACGGGAATGGGCGTGCTGTGAATAGTTTCCATGGTGCCATACGCGGAGACAAGAGTGTTCAGCTGAACGGTCATTTGAGAGGAGAGGGGCGCGTGGAACCAGCCTCTGTCGTGGCCTCGGCGGATGTAACCTTCCAAGAGGATTGTAAGTTGTAAGGGTAAACCGAGACCTTGGTCTTCGTAGCCCATCAGGCCTTCTGGAAGGAGTGATACATATTCATCTTTCTTCATGGGGGTCGTACCATCGCCGTTTTCTAGCGTGGCGGTGGATGACCCGAGCAGAGGTGTGGTACTTGTGCTGTTTACGAGAGTAGGCGGGAACGAAACCGTGCCGAAATTGGAACCTGTGCGGTCGATGTAGCTGGGGCGCCTGGATACGGGGCGGGAGCGTTGCGGGTAGACGCTTGGTTGTGGAGGCAAAGAAGCGAGACTCGCAGGTGGGATATTGAATTCTGCGCGCAGGTTGTGCTTGATGGAGTAGAGAACTGCTACGAGGACCCGTACTATCTTCTCTGTGTCTCTCCTCTCCTCTTCTGTGGAATGTCCGTCTTTGTCTCGCGAGTTCACCAGACAGATTCGAGCAAGGTTTCGTACGGAGGTTCCGATTGTCGTGAGGCAGTTTCTTCCGGTCCAGAATCGGTCGTAGCCTGTGCTGTTTCTGAAGACCAGCATTAGACCAACCACGATGGAGAGCGACGGTATAATGGTAGCAGGGATGGATATACTGTCTACATAGCGCGTGTCGATGTAGACGATCAAGGCGGTGAAGAGCGAATGAAGCAGTACTGGCATTAAGATTATGTCTGTCTCTTATACACA
>Ga0268250_10000803_pt1 | contig 14246 bp, 16 predicted proteins | sample AgamicAsSfe_FD_200448 | JGI IMG/M metagenome (GOLD analysis project Ga0268250, IMG submission 200448) | Agave microbial communities from Guanajuato, Mexico - As.Sf.e (v2) (version 2) | ecosystem: Host-associated > Plants > Phyllosphere > Phylloplane/Leaf | place: Guanajuato, Mexico | collected... | reverse complement strand
GATCAAGACAAGCGCGGTATCGTCAGCAGTGATGTCGAACTCGTGGATATCGCCCATTTCATCTCCGAAACGGTTGACCTGAAAGTGCGCTATCTCGTCATAGCTTTGGTTGAGGATATGATATGAACCTCGTCCGTAGCCGTTCAGTAACTCTCCAGACCAGAGTGTAAGTACAGGCTCGCCCTTGTATGTCTGCGTCTTGAAATCGAAAGGTTCGCTGTAGTTGCCGGTCCATACAAGTGACCCCATGCGATCATCTGAGAATTCTGGTCACACGAATTAGTATATGAATTCAGCGTTACACGATCGACCTGGCGCGACTGAAATGCATGGCTTACACGTAAAATCTAATTAACTCCCTGGAGAAAAGAGAAACATACCAAATATTGCTGGCCAATTCTGCCCACTCGTAGGCAGACCATTGATCCCCAGGAACACAAGTCCGCTCTGCAACGCTGTTCCATTTCGATTGATCTGCATCTGCGGTGGCTTCACATTCGTGTTCGACATGTAAGTTTGGTACGGCGTGCCACTCGGATCAGAAGCTCCATAGCTGTCGAAGTCATAGCTAACAGAATCCTGTGCAGTAACAAAGGGCAGTAACAGAGACGACAGCTTCAGCAGTGACAGGCTAGCTTGGGTAGCGACTGAGTGGGCGCTGTGCATCATGACGGCGCATACGTAACGATCGATTAGAACCAGATGAGAGCGAGGAAAAACCAGCAATTAGGGTATCGAGAGCACAAAGAAAAGTACAAGCAGGCTGAGAGCAGGAAGGAAACACAAGTACCGAAAGGCGGCAGCCCATGATGTACCCCGGTAAGGGTGCGGCTTGTTGGATTCCCAGCTCATCTCCTCAATCCGGTCTGTCGATTGCTTACACTTGGCCCGGATAAGCAGACAAGCCACGCTTACTAGGCCTAAGACGCGTTCTTGGGCGCCCGGACAGGTCATGGGGGATGCGATCTTCTAGATGCAGCTTGTAGACAGCTGCAGGGTGTGGGGCCGCGCATTGACATAGTACCAGACTTTCCCATCCTACAAACCCTCCATTACACGAGCAGTAATGCTGGCAATTCGTTAATCACGTCCATACAGCAGATTTCCAGAGAACAGACGTAAGCTGGATAGCTTTATTGTGACGCGAGATAGACAACAAACGGGACTTCGGGAGTTAGGCGTGCCAACGGCTCACGCTGCTAGTACGGCTGATTGTGCCGTACGCCACATATCAATGGCGGTTGGTGCGTCAATCATACTGGGAATATGATTCGTACGTTACCGCCACAGTCTTTCACTCTCGCTTATCGGTTTCCCTGTTTAATGAAAGATTAGTGATGGCTAGAACGGCATCATATCTCCACGCACGTGAGACAATTTCTTAACACGGCAAGCATATTGTGACGCCGCGTCACAATGAATTTATCTGGGTCAGAATAGCGTTTTGACCTCTTGGTCTGCTATGCAGACTGACTCTATTTGCTCATGAACTTGCTCGCAATGTTGAGCGCGCTGCCGAGAGCGCCTCCAGAGTTACCACCGCCGCTTCCACCGCTGCCTCCGCCCATCTGCGATTTCAGATAGAACTTGAGAGCCATCTGTGCAGCCTGAGCAATGGCATCTTGCTTAGTAGCAGCCGGGTCCTAAGTATGTCAGTAAAACACTCAAATGTGTAAGGTACGCTTAAGACCTACAGTCTTGCCCTCGCTTTGCTGCTTGTCGAACAGCTGGGCTGCCTGACCCATGGCCATCCCGATGAACTTGTTCTGTCCACCCTTGGCATCCTCGTTACTGCCGTTGTTGAACATCTTCATGGCTTGCATAGCCGCAGCAGCGCCGACGTTGTTTGAGCTGGCTTGCTCGTTACCGCCGTGGCCACCACCGCCGTAGAATTTCTCGTGCTGCTTGACTGCATCGTCTTCATCTACATCCTCATCCTTGAGCTTGTCCTTCTTGCCGGACAGCATACCGAGGACGTTGCTAAACAGATCGTTGTCGCCGCTGTTTCCAGACTCGCTCGAAGCATGCTGGGCCGCACCTGAGAAATCGTCCGAGGCACCACCATAGCCACCGCCGCCGCCGTAGGATGTGCCCGAAGAGTGTTGACCTCCGTGGCTACCTGATCCGCCGTACCCTCCAGTGTTGCCTCCATAGCTGCTACCTCCGGATGGGCGGTCATTATAGTCGTCACCACCTGAGTAGCCCCCACTGGGACGGGACTCATGGCGCCTGTCGTCACCGTAGCCACCGCTCGGGCGGTCGTTGTAGTTGTCGCCACCGCCTGAGTAACCTCCGCTTGGACGAGACTCTTGACGTCTGTCGTCGCCGTAGCCTCCGCCTCCAGAGTAGCCTCCGCTGGGACGGTCGTTGTCGTATCCTCCACCCTCGTGTCGTCGTCCACCATGGTCTTCGCGTCTCTCATCACCCAACGCTGGACCACCGTAGCCGCCCTCCTGCGGTCTTCCATATTCTTCTCTGCGCTCACCACCACCACCGTAACCGCCAGAGGAGCCATAACCTCCTCCTCCGCCTCTCCTCTCTTCGTCGCCTAGAGCAGGCCCACCAAAGCCACCTTCCTGGGGTCGGCCGTATTCTTCGCGACGGTCGTCTCCACGACCACCATAGCCAGACTGCTGGCCGTACTCGCGGCGATCGTCGTTGTATGACATGTTGAAGGTCTAGAAGTCTGCTTTCCCGTTAGCGATGCCAGAATGGAGAACGATTGACTGCTAATGCTCCCACGTCTCTTAAGCTTGCTCGGAGCTATGCGACGCGAACATGCAAGTAGAGAAGGTTGTAGGTCATTGATGAACATGGGAGAGCAATGACTTACAAAACGTTGAAGAAGTGAGGGTTGTATGTGGATTGAGAGTTGGCAAAGTTTGAATGTGCAGATGTGTGTTGAGGAGGATGTCAGGTACCCAAGTGGCAGCTATAGCTCTTGTCGGCCTTGGAAGTTGCTTGCCCCTCCAACCAAGGCGCTGCCCCTCACTACTGACGTACAGCACCCACTACGCGGCAAGCTTCCCTGTCATGATTCGCGCTAGTGTTACAGCAACATGCACATCACGTCACGTCGGACAATTCAACGATTAGCGGTCAGCGTCGTCAGGGTGCGATTCATGTCTGCTGCTACAAATATAGTATCAATGCAATGTTCGCTGCATTGTGATGTCGGAAGAGAGCTTGGATCCATGACGTGACATTCACAACCAACCAACCTCATCCTATCCCATCGACCTTTAGTAGTCATCGCTCCTCCTGTTCGAACCCCCATACCCAGAACTCTCGCGGTCATTGGAGCCATAGCTGTCCTCGTTCCGGCGTTCAGAACTTCCGTACGAATCATTGTCGTCACGACCCGAAGAGCCACCATACCCAGAAGAAGTGTTTCCTGAGCCATAAGTCTTGTTGCTTGAGCCGAAGTCATCGTCGTTGGTTTTGCGGTTAGAGGAGCTGTACGAGTCGTCGTTGTCACGGTTCGATGAGCCGTAGCTTGACTGGTTCTTGCTTCCATACGAGTCATCATCATCCTTACGGTCTGATGAACCGTAGCTTGATTGATTCTTGCTACCGTACGAGTCTTCGTTGTCATTGCGGTTCGAGGAGCCGTAGCTGGACTGCTTGTTGCTTCCGTAAGAGTCCTCGTTGTCGTTTCGGTTCGAAGAGCCGTAGCTGGATTGCTTGTTGCTGCCGTATGAGTCCTCGTCGTTGTCATTACGGTTTGATGATCCATAGCCCGAAGACTTGCTCTCTGAACCATAGGTGTTATCGTTGTCATTACGACCCGATGAGCCATAGCTTGACTGTTTGTTGCTACTGTACGAATCGTCGTCGTCATTGCGCTTCGATGAGCCGAACTCGGAGGTCTTGTTGCCAGAACCATACGAGTCGTCGTTGCGATCGGAAGAACCATATCCTGATGACTTCTTCTCAGATCCGTAGGTATCCTCGTCATCATTCCTGCGCGTAGAAGATCCGTAGGAAGTGCTGTCGTTGTCATTCGATCCATAGCTGGACGTTTTGTTGCCGTAAGAGGAGTCATCCTGATTGTTTCCATATCCAGAGGACTTAGACCCGTACTCATTGTCGTCACGGTTGCTGCTACCGTAGCCTGAGGTACGGTCCTCGCGATCGTTATCGTTGTAAGACATGGTGATGAGAACTGGTGTTTGTTTGGAAGAATTGAAGATTGAGAATCTATTGTGCAGAAAGAAGTCGGAGCTTGTTGATTGCTGACGATTATGGCAGACATCCTACCTCTTTATGTACGCTCTCTCGGACGCAGACCTACCCCTCTATCACCCCGCAACACCAAAAGCAGGTTTGGTGTTGGTTCTGCCGTCTTTGCTCCATTGCTATCGCTGCGACCCCTGTGAAGCTGAGCCGTGAGCTAAGGACCGCTCTAGATCTCGGCAAAGTCCGAATGCGCAATGGTTCCGCAGCAACTCATCACCAAAAACGTCATGGTAAACATCTGAGTCTCCATCGTGGCACCGCAAAGCCACCGCACAGATATGACCGAGCAACGTACTAGACTTTCGGTGTGGCCTTTCGTAGCGCAGAACAACCTTTGCAGCTACATTAGCACGACCGCGAGCGCGCCGAAGCTGGATTTGCGGGATTAATGTAGTGGCTGAGCATGATGTACTGTGTTCGGACGTATCTGGTGTGTTGGAGGGGTAGATTCCAGATGGGCGAATAGAGCGAGAACGATCGGACACGGGATGGCCGACGGGTGGGACATCAAGCACGCAAGCGACATGGGTTGCGAACTTCATGTATGAAGGATGAGTATTCCAGCGGTTCCGGAGATGCTCAAATGAAGAGAAGCTAGTGACGATGCAGAAGAGATGAATGGTGGTTGACAAATTACCTAGGTATGTATGGTCGCGCTAATTTGGTAGTTACACGCCGGTCCTTGCACGTAAGAGATCATCCAGAGTTGAACGAACGCAACCACGGATGATCAGAGTTAGCTTCTAAACAACCAATGTTGTGAGTTATCTCGCAGGTGCGCGATGCCCATAATGGTTTCGTTCTGAACCCTCAGCCTTTCGAGCGTTAACATCAGCTCCGGCGCCTACCATCCTCGCCATCTTGACCAAGACATTCATCCTACCACAAGTCCAATATGTGTCCGGCTCTGCCATCTTCATATCTCTTGGCGTGCATATCTGGTACGGATGTACTTCATTAAGCCACTACAGTTAGTCCGGTTGCACGATAACTTTGATCCGTCCTTTGGCGTCTTCTCTATTCTAGGTCAACGAACGTAACGGATTAAGCGGTACAGAGCTTTGGTGTCGTTGATCATCTGGATGGTTCTGTGCGGGGTGGTGAGAGCAAACAAGACTTCAAAGATGATGATGGCGATGAACGCCACTGAGGTTCAAACGTGATGTACACTTACAGTTGTAGAACGCATACCTTCACCACTTGCTGTAAACGAAGTATTCGCTTTACTGTGTTGCCAAGATAGAATTAGAGTACCTCTGAGCTACTTGCCCTGTGTAGAGACTCATTTCTCCTGTTACACTATTCTCTACAGTTCTCAACTAAGGCGTTAGGCATAGTCTCTTGTAATCCACTGATAGCACACTTGAACTTTCCTACGATTGTCAGTTGACCGAGAGCTTCAGCAATCGAAAGCGCTGTCCTGCCATCTTCTGTGAGGGTAGATACATCGGCATCCCAATCGATAAGGATATCAACAATGCTCTCGTGGTCGTTCTCGAATGCCTCAATCATATGTGTCCAATCGTCCGAAGTCCGTACATTACCTAGGTAATATCACAACCACACCCCTTGAGTCTCTTCACTATGTCCAGGTTTCCACCACGACAAGCCCGGTAGAATGGAGTAGCCCCAGAAGTTGAAGGAATATGTAGGTCAGCTCCATGCTCTAGCAGCGTCTCCAGTCCCTCGAATGCACAGTAATCAGCAGCGAAATGTATCGGAGGCTCTCGGAAAGTGCCGTTCAGAAACTTAGCGCACAGGTGAGGAGTTGCACAGCTACCTCTCTTACGGTCACCCAATACTGCACCCAAGGACTGGTATCGCATTTGCGATCCTAGCTTCCAGCAGCTTCGAGGTACTAGAGTCTTCAAACGACCACAAGGACATTTTCAGCTGAAAAAAGAATTAATTCAAACTACCTAGGTACGTACGTCCTTCTCATTTGCAAAGACCATCACACATCCTTCAGTACCTTTCCGCAGGCAGCACCTCTTCGTTTACTTCGTTTCTCTCTTCAAACGCCTCCACCAACCCCTTTGCTTCCCCCAAATCCTCGATAAGTATGCTGACATTTTGTTTCGCCATTAGCAGAAGAGCGTCAAGTTCCTTCTTCTTAAGAGGGCCCTGTGCTGCTCTTCCAAACAGCTGAGTCTGGGCCACATAATCTCCTGGCTTATGAGAGTGCAGCAACTCATCCTCTCGAATAGTAGCATCTGAGCCACGTGAGAACATGTGAGCAAGCCGACCACGACATGCTTTGCGTCTCCTCTGGATATCGTTAAGTGTGCGCCACACCTCTCATTCGCGCTCCCAACATCCAGCCAGAACCTTGTTGCTGAAGTCTACTATGCGCTTGAGTTCTATAACCTCTTCCTGCAGGCTGAGATTCTGTACATCGAGTTCCCTGACCTGGAGGTGCTTGTTCTCCAGATTTGTGCTAAGTTCTGGAATGAGGTCTTCTTCTACGCCAACGATGCGATCTTGGAGACCGTAAACCGCAGTGTGTAGCTTTTGGACAAGACGCACGTCTAATGGGATCGCCGACATGGCATTGCTGCGTGGTACAAGATTGGGAAATGGTGGAGGATATGGAGGAGCCGAATCGTAGATGACATCGTAGTGGAGGGCGAGTTCGGACGGTGTCAGTAGAGAACAGAGAAAGGCGAAGACATGCTCTGGCACACGATCAGGGGGTGACGGTGGGCGATGATAGGGATCATGATTGGAGTCGTCACTAGAGCCCGATGACGAAGAATAGTAACCTGGTGGTACACCATTAGTTAGCTGAGGTGGACTCTCTTCATTACCTCCGCGTAGTGGCCAGTCGGAGTGCGGGGGAGAACAATAGAGAGCGCTACTTGAATTCGAACGATTGTGATATCCAGCATTCACGCCATTAGGCAGTGACTGTTCCTCCTGTTGTTCCTCGAGTTGTCTAAACTTTTCCAGTGACAACGACCGGTCCGCCTGTCCAGACTGAAGACGGTCATGAAACTCACTCCCAGCACTTGGGTGGCTGAAATTTGGAACAAGACCAGCGTCCTTCATAGTAACAGGGTAAGAGTTCTTGTCAAAAAGCTTTTGATCAGCAGAGGTGAGACTACGTTCAATTCTTTCTCTGACTCTTGCTCTCATGACTGGATCGACGGCTTCATTGCGTATGATACTGTTGAGCGCTGAGTTCCATGTTAGCCGTTCAGGCTGCTCGCTTCCGGTTGACAATCGGATTTCTAGTCTTCTCGAGGCATTTCCTTCAGCCTTTTTCTGTGAACAATCTGATTGAGTTGGTGTGGAAGAGAAATCAGCCTGCGGTACCGAATCAATATCAGTCTCAGGGGCATCCGTCAGGTGCGGTGGGGCATCAGGTGTGAATATCGTCGGTAGGATGCATGCTGAGTCAGGTACATCCACAGTGGCCTCTTTGCTGCCATCAGCGTATACGGAATTATCCAAAGGGAAGTCCATGAAGCCATCCCATTCCCTAGTGCCAGGGGTGATCGGTCCCCTTGGTGGAGATGGGGGTCTTGGGGAAGACGGAGTCCGCATTAGAACTTGTGCCCGTGGAGCTGCAAGACTCCTGCTGCGTTCTTTCCACCGCCGCAAGTTCTCAGCGTTTTGTTTGGCCGTCAAATACTCACTCGGCACGGGTCTCGGATACTCTCTTTGCTCTATCTCATGAACCTTATTCCGCTCTTCCCACTGTCTTAGATTTTCTGCGTTCTGTGACGCGGTTAAGTATTCACTTGGCACAGGCCTTGAACGTGGCTTCTGCTCACGCTGCGTCTTTGGACGCCTTATTGGGGCTCTGTGCACCTCCTGTCTAAGCTCTCCTCCCAGTGGGCCAGCGCAAATCGGCTCTACATCAGAGGCCAGCATGATGCTGTTGAAGAAAAGCTGCTCCCGTGGGTAAATGTGACCCCTGTATGGACCTCTGTCGATAATCACTGGAAGCTCATCAGGCGAATCACTACTCCTAGGCCCCACACGCCCGTCATCAAGGTCGTTCTCAATCTTGTCGCGTGCCCTTCGCCTCTCCTTCTCACGTCGTTCTTCTAATTGTCTTGGTGTAGGAGATGGTTCATGGATCGTGTAGTAATGAGTAGGGCGTCGAAAGGGGTGTTTGAGCCGCTGGAACGATGGCATCGTTGTAGTTTAGGAGCTGGAAACCAGGTGTCGTAGATGCTAGATGATACAAGAAGGCCAGGATGTGGGAATACAGTCCTCGATCATGGGGATGCATGCGTTGTTTGGCAATCCAATTTGTCCGATTGTGATAAAGGGGCGTTTGTGGATGTGTTGGCTGATGGTACGCTTCAATGACAATCGCAGAATCACGCATGACCATGGTGATGTCCGAACACATTTGTCTGCAGTGGAATTGTGTAAGCAGTCAGGAAGTGATTGCGCGGAGACTGGGACGAGCACGATGGAAGTTATGAGAAAGGACACCGTGTGGTGTTGAAGCCAAGGGGTATTATTGCCGATGGCGTTATAAATATACACTACTTGTATTGGAGTCTCTTCCAGTGAGACACTTGCTGTGAAGCCATGATCGTTGTTCGGGGTATGCAACAATCGTAAATGCGCCAGGGTAAAAGAAGAAACCGCTCCATGGCTATGCAACCGCGAGAATGCAGATGAAACGCCCCCATGCCGTGTAATCGTAAACCATAACGCCGAAGAACCTCAATACCTCTTCTTAGCCTTGGCAGCCATAGCCGCCAACTTCTTCTTTCGTTCCTCCTTCTCACGCTTCAGCCGGTTTTCCTCGGCTAATGCCTCAGCGTCTTCCTTCTTAGCGACCTTGAGGGCTATCTGTTCCTCTTCTTCGACGTCCCAGATACCACCTTCCATGTCGGAGGAAGCATCAGAGGCATAGTCTTCTTCTTCGTCTTCCATGTCACTAAGTTCGTCCCAGTCTGCATAACCATCGTAGCGTCCCTTGGCCGGGTTCGGTTTTGCCTTGACGGCTGGCGTGCCGTTCCGACTTGATGTTGCAGGAGCACTCGCCGGACGGGCTGTTCCTTTGTATCCAACTTCGACAGGCTTCTTGGCCGGCCGGGCTGTGCCTTGGTAGCCAACCTCGGATGGCTTCTTCTTTTCTTTCGAGGGATCGGCTTTCGGGTCTAGGACCCTTGAAGGTAATCCAGCAACAGGCTTCTTGCCCTTTGCCCCAGCACTTGCTTCTGCCTTGAGTGCCAAGCGCTCTTTTCTTGACAAGATCTTGGTTGGCTCGTGCTTGATTGGCGGAGCGATGGGCTTCGTCGCGTCCTTCTCTTTGGCTTTCTGAAGCATAGCGAGATACCCCTTCTTGGGTGCGGCGGACGAGGCTGGTGTTGACGTGGCAGGTGGTGCAGGCTTGGGCGCGGGCGCGGGCACAGGCGCAGTGGCCTTGAGTCTGGCAGCGGGTGCATTTGACGACTGTAGAGGCTTGCGGACGGGTGGATTTGCTGGTTTCGATGATGCTGGAGCAGCGGTTCCACGATATGGGACAGCTGTGGTAGATGCGGATGGAGTAGGTTTTGACGTGGCAGGCGACGAGGTGGCACGCGCCACGCCGTTGGGCTGCGCTGGTCCCCCAACAGCCTCCTTCCTCTGTATCTTGACTTGTCCACTCTCAACCGGCCCCGATGCCTTGCGCTTCAACTGAGGCGGCTGCGATGCGCCATTTGCCCCTCCGCTTGGTCGCGACACTGGCCTAGGGGCTCCGGCAGGCGGGGCTTGCTTGGATACGGTCGCCTGTGTCTTCGCGCTCGGGTCGATTATAGACATGATGTCTTTGAGAGACTAAATGGTGCAGTCAGCATGTGAGAGCCGACGTGGATGGAGTCGCCAAACTCACACTCATAGTGGGCAACTGATAAGCGTTTGACTCAGGGCTACCGGTCGTCGAATCGATTGGAGGACAAGTTGTACATGCTTTCCGGGTAAGAATCTCCGGAGTAACTAGTCGTCAGGGACTGATCGCGCGCGCGGAGACGGGGCGAGGCGCACGGGACCGGTCGAAGATTGAAGAGGGGAGCGGCCAGAGAATGAGCGGTCGGCGGCGGCGCAGACAGGTCGTTTTTATACCTGGGCCTTGCCTAGCCCAGCCACACGTGACAAAGCGGGCGATTTGCGCTAGTCGTCTTGCGGTATAGCGCAAGTAGCGAAATCCCACCAGAAGTCAATATTCGCGGACCTCGAACTTTTTCTTCTGAACGACAACCTACAGCAAGAACTTGTAGCTTCAGTCTCCGGTCCCGACGGTACGCACCACTTTGAATCTGCTTCCAGCAGCGCAATACTGACAAGCGCAGGTTAAATCGATTGAACTCCTGTTCCTACAAATCACCAAACCACAATCACAATGAAGCACCTCGCGGCATACCTCCTCCTCGGCCTTGGTGGCAACACCTCGCCCTCCGCTGCCGACGTCAAGGTAAGTCTCATACCGCGCTGTTCTGCGTCTTTGTCCCAATCTAACGTCGCAACAGGCCGTCCTTGAGTCCGTTGGTATCGAGGCTGACTCCGACCGTCTTGACAAGCTGATCTCCGAGCTTGAGGGCAAGGACATCAACGAGCTCATCGCTTCCGGTTCCGAGAAGCTTGCTTCCGTTCCCTCCGGCGGTGCCGGTGGTGCTGCCGCTTCCGGTGGTGCTGCTGCCGCTGGTGGCTCCGCTGAGGCTGAGGCCGCTCCTGAGGCCGCCAAGGAGGAGGAGAAGGAGGAGTCTGACGAGGACATGGGTTTCGGTCTCTTCGACTAAGCGCATCACCATCGCCAAACAAACACCTTCACCTACCTTTACGAAGTATGATCCGGCCAATCTCTCGACTATCACGAGAATCATGCGCAATGAGAACGATTTGGGGAGTGTCGAGCGTGCACTGCAAGGGGCTTGGAGAAGGATACCGCGGCAATAGTAGAATAGTTGCCTGCTGAGATACCCGGAATGAAGCCATGCACCTCCAAGCACTACAGGCAGTTTACCTGCTTTTTGTGACTGCGCCAAGCCTTTATTATAATAGTGATTTGCTTTGAGTGTGATTCGTAAATTAAAATGAGGTGCTACCGAGAGTGCTGTACTGCCTTTTCCGTAACTGTTACGTCAATTTTTGTGGCAGGCATGTCACTCATGGAGTCTAGAGTAGATGCGACGACTGTAACTCTAGGTATGAGAGGCTAGCATGACCTTCGCCCACTATTGGTGCGACTTGTAGGATATGAAAAAGACTGGAAATGGATCGACTCCAGGTGATGTTATGAATGAGCTCGTTTTCCCCAAGTTGTTCCTAGATACTGCAACCTAATCTAAAGGTGTACGCAAACCTCCACGTTGCATTGTCAGCAAGAGAGTAACGGCACATACCTTCAAAGTACCATTTCCTGTACAGTCTTACAAAGGGTTGACTTGGCAAGAACGAGCTCGTTTGTATGCGAGGACCACTGGAGTTACTAGATGCCTTTTTTATAGAACGAGGCTTGAACATAGATTGTTTCGATGGTGGGCATCTGTTCCAATATGCTTTCAGACCCCAATTGGTGGTGCTGTATCGTCAATGTTCACTGTGAGTTCTGTCATGGTGGGTGGTGGTGGTGTGTGTGAATGATCGCACCTGTCCAAACCGGCGCTAAGGGGTCTCGCTTAGCGCACAGGGCAGCTACACCCGTGGACCTTTTGAATTTCGCATCGATTCCGTTGACGACCGACAACTACCCTCGCGACCCCAACGAAGTTCTCCCATCAGCTACTTCGACAATCGCAAATATGGCTGACGCTGACTACGACCCCGAGGCCGCAGCTGGTACGCTCTTGCCCCTCCAACGAGCCCTTCCCACACACCCGCACCGCTTCCCTTGGATACGTACACGCACAATGTGACAGGACATGGCTAACGAATCCAACAGCCCTTAAGGCGAAGAGGGCGTTCCGCAAGTTCTCTTACCGCGGCGTTGACCTCGACCAGTACGTCTCCCGACCCCCCGCGACTCTCCGAAAGCGATGGGGGATGTATACAGATGGTGGCGGTATTCTGATCGATATGCAGGCTCCTCGACCTTGGCTCTGAGGAACTCCGCGACCTCGTCCACGCCCGTGCCCGCCGCAGGTTCAACCGTGGTCTCAAGCGCAAGCCCATGGGCCTCATCAAGAAGCTCAGGAAGTCCAAGCGTAGGCAACACTGTCCGCACAGTTGAAGGGAGACAACTAACCCTGAACAGAGGAGGCCAAGCCCAACGAGAAGCCCGACCTCGTCAAGACCCACCTCCGTGACATGATTGTCGTCCCCGAGATGATCGGCAGCGTCATCGGTGTCTACTCCGGAAAGGAGTTCAACCAGGTCGAAATCAAGCCCGAGATGGTCGGCCACTACCTCGCAGAGTTCTCCATCTCATACAGGCCCGTCAAGCACGGAAGGCCGGGTATTGGTGCCACTCACTCTTCCCGTTTCATTCCTCTCAAGTAAACGAACTGGGTTTTGGTTGCATGGGTTCTTTCGTGGGGCGGATATGTACTTGACGACCTAAAATGAATACAGGTGTTAGGTGCATTTACTCTCGATGGCTATGACGAACACAACGATCATGGCGGGCATGAAGATATGGTGTAGATAGCACCACCATTACATTCGAGATACCTCCACACTGCTTCCTCCACTGGGTGATGTGTACTTGTTGTGATCGATGTTGAGCATGCTGGTCGATTGGATTCAATCGCTGCACTACACTGCACTGGACTTCACATGGGACAGTGGACGTCAGATCAAGAGATACGGCAAGTCTACAAGTTGGAGGGCAGCGGTAATCGTATTGGGTATTGTTACACTAGGAAATGCAAGTGACGTGTGCTCTCGCTACCTTCCAAGGCGCATCTCAACCTTTGCAAAGTTATACAGGGCTCGCAGGAAGACCTGATAATTAACGCCCTTGTTGTCTGGCAGGTGGCTGTATTGTGTGTTAGCAAAGACCTCATCATATGAACAAGACAACTTACAACATCTCAGTCAACCTCAGCTGCCATGGCGGATAACCTTTGAGTTGCACAGTAGGGCTGAACAGGATCAGAAGATCCGGTTCGCTCGAAACATGGTCATTCAGCTGGGCATCAATCAAATCAGTGTTGATCTGCTCTTGTCGTACGTCGCCCTTTTGTGCCATCTCGGCCAGTGTGCGCGTAAGGTCGACGATGGTGTCGCGGCCGTCATGTTCAGAGAGAAGGAGAACGGTGAGATGTTGACGTTCCTCCTCTTTCAGTTCGTCGTCTGCGCTCTGAGGAGGCGTGTTGGGAGGGGAGTACGAGGAAAGGTGGGGTGCACGGAGGGAGAGGGTGGGCTTTCTACGAGGGCCGAAGTAGGCTTCTAGGGTCGACCAGATGGAAGCGTGAGTTTGGGGGAGATAGTTCTTAAGTACGCCTGTTTGATATCATTAGCCAGAGCCCTACGTTACCGTGTTCTGTTTTACAAAAAGATGGTGGACTTACCCGTCCGCTCATAGACACTCAGAAACGGTATGCCGGCACTCGCTGCCCAGGCTGCTATCTCACAGACATCGTTTACTAGTCCTTCCAGCCCGGCTGTACCCTGACTTCCGTCGTCTTCCTGGTAGTCCACTATTACACTGAGGTGTTTGGGCAGCTTTTCCAGGTCCTTGACATCGTGGGCTATGAACTCTGGCGTGCGGTGATGGTACTTGAGCAGAGAGACAACCTTCCCCCTCACCAGTCGGTAGGCGCGGCGGAAACGGAAGAAGACGCTGAACAGGAGCGCAACGACGTGGTAGATAGCGAGGTGGAGGAAGGTCTTGATGGGGCCTACGAGAGGCTTGCGGCTCTGTTGGACTGCGCGCTGGCGGCGGTCGCGGAGTGCCTTCTTCCTCTGCGCCTCCTTCTCGCTATCAGAAGGCTCAGAGGGAAGAAACGGCTTCAGGAGTTCTTCGCGTTGCTCGACCGAGAGTTGCTTGCTTCGCCTAAAAGCGGCTTCTTGCTTGGGAGTCAGGCCTGTGGTAGCCATTGTGGGCGGTGTGAGGGTAT
>Ga0268250_10000801_pt1 | contig 14251 bp, 11 predicted proteins | sample AgamicAsSfe_FD_200448 | JGI IMG/M metagenome (GOLD analysis project Ga0268250, IMG submission 200448) | Agave microbial communities from Guanajuato, Mexico - As.Sf.e (v2) (version 2) | ecosystem: Host-associated > Plants > Phyllosphere > Phylloplane/Leaf | place: Guanajuato, Mexico | collected... | reverse complement strand
CATTCGAGCTTCCTCACGGTCACTCCTTCACGCCCCCCCTCACCCGCCCACTCCTTCGTGCGATCCGGAGTTACTGTCGCCGCTTTTCCGACTGTCTCCTTGGCTTATACGCCCAACTGCCTACGCGCCTCCGCAGGCTACGCTTCTCTACAGTGATAGAAGGAGCCGGATCTAATCGGTAAGTGCAGTCTGCCACCTTGCAATACCCTTACCCTGCTCCCGCTGCGTGACCTTCTGCGCGCTCATTCACCGACACTAATGGTTGCTTTTTCTGCGCAGACCATTTAAAAGACTCTACAGTTCTCTATCATAATTAGAGCCCGTAACCTTACTCCCCACCTCCGTTAGCTCAACCGATTACCCCGCTTGATCTATCGACCATGTCATTCAACAACAGCTACGGCGACCAATTCCAGGGCCAGCCCCAGGGCGATATGAACAACCAAACCCCGCAGCCCGGCGACATGGGTCAGCCCATGGACGCCTCCGGCAACGGCTTCCCTCCCCAGGGCAACATGGGCCCGCCAGGCAGCGCTGGTGGCGACGGCCAAGGCCAAGGTGCTGGCAAGACGACTCTCTGGTGAGTCCGCATACGCGCCTGTGTGGCGCATGGTGTATACCAGACCGCAATGCGCGCGCTCCGATAGCTTTCTTCTAGGTGGGGGAACACCAATGCTAATATGGCGCAGGATGGGTGAACTCGAGCCCTGGATCGACGAGAACTTTGTGCGCAGCATCTGGTACAACATGGGCGAGACCGTCAACGTCAAGATGATCCGTGACAAGTTCTCCGGGTAAGCACGGAGATCACCGAGGAAAAAGTCTCCAGGCTAACTACCGCATAGCAGCAATGCTGGATATTGCTTCGTCGACTTCGCGAGCCCTGATGCCGCGTCCAAGGCCCTTTCCCTCAACGGCCAACTCATCCCCAACTCCAACCGCCCTTTCAAGCTGAACTGGGCCTCTGGTGGTGGTCTTGCTGACAGGAGGCAAGTCTCACCCGGCTTCCCATATACGACAGTGATCACTAACGATTCGAGCAGCCGCGATGAGCGTGGTCCCGAGTTCAGCATATTCGTCGGAGACTTGGGCCCCGAGGTCACCGAGTTCGTCCTCGTCCAGCTCTTCCAGAACAAGTACCAGTCCACCAAGTCTGCTAAGATCATGTCCGACCCCATCAGTGGTATGTCGCGCGGCTACGGTTTCGTCCGGTTCGCTAGCGAGGAGGACCAGCAAAAGGCCCTCACCGAGATGCAGGGCGTTTACTGCGGCAACCGTCCCATGCGCATCTCTACCGCCACACCCAAGAACAAGAGCGGCGGTCCCGGAGGTCCTGGCGGCATGGGCATGCCACAAGGCGGCGGCGGCCCCGGAATGGGCATGTACTCCATGGGCGCTCCCCCAATGGGCGGCTACTACGGTGCCCCCCAGCCGATGAACCAGTTCACCGACCCCAACAACACCACTGTCTTCGTCGGCGGCCTTTCCGGCTACGTTACCGAAGACGAGCTCCGCTCCTTCTTCCAGGGCTTCGGCGAGATTACTTACGTCAAGATTCCTCCAGGCAAGGGATGTGGCTTTGTCCAGTTCGTTCAGCGCCATGCTGCTGAGATGGCCATCAACCAGATGCAGGGCTACCCGATTGGCAACTCTCGCGTTCGTCTCAGCTGGGGTCGCTCACAGAACAACTCCGGCCCAGCTGGCACCCCTTACCGCCCTGCGCCACCTCCACCAGTTCCCTTTGGCCCAGGCATGGGTATGCCTCCGCAACACCCCTACGGTGGTGGCGGCGGTTACGGTCCGATGATGAAGGTAAGTCAATCGTCCATCCTGCTACATGTTTGTTTGATGCTAACTTGGCTACAGTAAGCGCATTCTTTCCCTCTGTATTGCTTGCACGGCGCTTCATTCGTGGTTCATCCCGTTGGCTTACTGCAATGACCCCTTTCATGACTCGGCATGATGAATTTCGAGCGATTTGGTCTTTAGTTCTATAACGGGCGGTTCTCCAAAAGTTCTCGACTTCTTCTCACGACACCGATCTTGCGGAGGGCCATAGAAGGGAGTCTTTGTATAACAGGCCATCTATTCTCCCCTTCGGGCTTTCCTTTCAAAGCGTGCCACTCATATTCCTGGGAGCATATGGGATGTAGCTAGTCATGCATGGGTCGGATGCTGCTTTCTGTCGATTGCCTTTCCTTCACGATTGTGCGCTGCTCCAAGCGGGATTGGCTATCATTCCAATCACACGATTCTTCTATTTTCTGCGTGTTTTGTTGCGTGCTTGCTGGCTTGGATGATTTGTCTAACGTTTTGTTCAAAGTGCATTATAGTACTCCATTTCAGCTATTCTTTGTACTTCGCTAACATCGCTCTGTAGTAGCTTCCCGGCGCAGGCTGGCCAGCCCTCGCCTTACCCACCTTCGATGAACACCAACCTAGGTGGCTCGCGACCCAGCAGTCAGAGCGCAGGCCCTCCGACCAACCCCGCCAACGGCCAGACTGGTAACCCAAGCGGTCAAAACGGCACTCCCACCTTCGGAAACTTTGGCCGCTTTGTCTCACCCCCTCCTAACGGCGCCAACGGTTCTGGCTTCGGATCGTCCGACTTCGGCGGTGCCTTCTCGCAGCAATTTCCTCCGCAGTAGTTCAACTACGCCCTCGCATCGGTTATACGCATATCAAATACTGTTTGCCGCTTTAGCATGGAGTTTGGGAATTACTTCATTCAACGATGTGGCTATATTCTTACTGGGCATGAAGGCATAATGCTTTAGCGAGGCGTCTGGCGAACAAGATTATGGTATACCCATGCACAAGAGAAGGCGTCAAGAAAATGTTTCCTTTGTGTCATAGCAAGAAGGTTTGCGCCTTTGCTGTAAAGATGCGCTTCTTTCGGATTTGCACTGCATTGCTTGTCTGGTTATAGGATCATGACAGATGCCTGGAACAGGAAACATTCTAGATTGAAGGTTGAAGACTTTCTAGTAGAAGGCTCTGCAAAGGGCTTCGAAAGATATGTCACGAACCGGCGGTCGGCGAGTTTCAAGTAGAAGGGTTTTCTAACGGTTCCTATATACTTATTCAATGATATAGGTTGGCTACAATCCAACTACACATTTCTTACTTTATACGCTCCCTTTCGTATGTGCTTGAATTCGATTGCCTTTGTGAGGATTACCCAGGACATGAAGTTGTTCTTGCGATGACGTTCTATGCTGACAATTGTGCCTTCCTCATATTGAACTGCGGACGTGCTCTCCGTCGCTCAGCCCTTGACTCTCATAAACAGTCGTCTTCCACCTCCCCTCAAAAAACACCCATCCGGCACGAATGCCAATTGCTTGTTGCTCTTTTGGACCCGAACAACAGCAGCCCCACACCTGCCATGCGCTACGACGACTGGGATGTGATCCTCTTCCCTAAGGACTCTCACGTACCGATACAGGAGTTCAAGACTGCCTGTTATGTCTCACCTGAAGAGTGTGAGTACCATGGTCTTCGCCATCCACTTGCAAGAGTCTTCCAGAAGTCACCAGCATCAGTACTCACAAGCATGCAGATGGTCGCCAGCTGCCTACTTTGACATGTTACATCAACTCGTTGCCAACGTCTACGCCGTTCCGCATCTCTGTACACTCATGGGCTACGCTATCAAAAGCCTCGCCGCTCATCGAATCCCGACGGAAGACGAACCAGAAGGTCGTATACACTGTTCAGGTCATTGTCGACGGGGCTAGAGTCTTGTGAGCTCCGTGCTTCAGCTTTTGAACATGGAGCCTTGATGCTGATTGGCACAGTCGTGGCTTCTTCGACATTACCTCAAAATGGCCCCAGGAGATCGGTATGCTGACGTAGACTTGATGCTACACATAATCCGAACTGACCATGTCGCAGCCCATGAGAAGAGGTCACTTACCACCAATGACTACCCCACGAGCCAACAGAAGCCATACCTCGAATTCCCACCCTTTCACCATCGTACCCTCATGCAAAGCTCGTGGGATGCGCGCGATCCAAATGGACGTATAAGGATAACACTGTCGGAACAGCTGATCACCAAGTCAACCAGCCCTGGGGAAGCGGACGTCGGTGCCACTAACGATATTGTCTGCTTCTCGTTCCAGCATGCTCCAAAAGGTACTACTATCAAACACATGCCATTCATATCCATATACTGATGAATTACAGACATCTTGGAACAAACGGGAATCTCGTGGCCGATACGGAACCCCCTGTATCTACCCAATGGCCTTGAACGAGCTACATACCTATCGCAGACGTCTCCAACGCTGTCTTGGGCCCCCAAAGTTCGACCTTTCATAGGAGATATGCAAATGCAATCGCCGATATCGCAACGTTCTATGTACAATGTCGACAGGCCACCCAACATCTTGCCAAATCGACGATCCAACGCACACTTGCCATCCATATCGCAGTTTTCGAAGCCAGTTCCGAGCTTAAAAAACAACAGTCGCCTGGGTACATGGGGCGACACTCTTAACTCGCTCGGTGGTTGCGCCGATGACGTGAGCATGGATACTTGGTCGACAAAGAGAACTACGTCAGGTTCAACTAGCGATATGGCTATGCCTGATTGCTCGTACACATCATCACATTTATCAAGACAGGGCCTTCCACCATGGATGCCCGACAAGTCGCAATACAACCAGAGTAACAGCACAGACTGGGAAAACCATCATCCGGGGAAAGACAAGGAAAGACAACTCGTCGTCACGCTTCGAGACGACCAACTAGGTCAGATCATTGAAGCCATGAGCCCGCCAAAGCAGAATCGTGAATTACAGCATGGGTTTTGTAGCCAGCACCACGAGAATGCTGGTAGGCCGCCAACTGCTCACACATACCATCCGTCGAAGCCGGAAATCGTTCCGCCCGTAAATCGTCCGTCTTCAGCATCTATCGTTCGCAAGTCGTCCTATGCGGAACTCAACAACGTCCTACGAAATGCTTCGAACAAGCAGTCACCAACTAAACAACGGTCGCAAGATAAAGCAAACGACAAACCTTCTACCTTGAACCATCTTTCTGTTTCAACCAATAAGGAAAACTACCCTCCTTCGCAGTCACGGTTGCCCACTCCTTTCTTGCACGCGAATCGCGTGCCCACACCAAACCCTTTCGCACAGAGGTTGCCAACTTACACCTCAGATGTCTCGATGAGGGACCCATCCATCGCCCTCTCAAGTATATATAGATTCAATCGAAGTGAGGCGCCACCTCTAACCACCGAACCTGCTAAATTTGGGTCTGCTCACGGCCCATCAACTGTAAATATTAGGGGCAGGAAAGAAGGCTTCACTTCCAGTTTACCAAGACTATCGGATCAAGTAATGCGCCATGACCAGAGCTCACCACCATCACCAAACTCAGGGTCTCAGGCAGTACATACTTTCGCCTCTAAGGGTCAAGACATACCTTTACATGATACTCAAAACGGTATCCCTGACCTAGTTGAAGTAATCGACGTGGACGCTATTGATGCGCATTTAGCCACCAACACCGCTTTGGACAGTACGAAGCTTTCTCCGTTCAAACCCTGTCATAAGACTGGAGTGTCACTGTCAAGCATCGACAGTACCGGCCGTCTAGAGAGACAGCTATTCAGCGCCCTAGGCGAGGAACTGGGCAGCTTTGAGCACCATATCGACAACACAGGCATGGGACCCGAACTTACGCAGGCAATCGGCGGCGGAATGGCACATTCTGATGTCAGCGGCACTGTCATGCTGAATCCGACAGCGAGCGACTTTGAGCCAACTATCAAGCGTAAGAGACAGGTTACATTAAGTCATGGTGATAGGGAGAGGAGCCCCATGACGAAGAAGGAGAAGGCCGAGTTGGTTGGTGCTGAGGGTCAGGATGAGGAGGAGGTGGTGGTGTGTTTGAGAGGAGACTGATATCGTTGGGTTGATGAGATTTCTTCAACGACGATGCGCAAGTCTTTCAGACTTTTTTTCTAAGCACATCAAGCTTTTTGGTGTGGTCACTAGTCTTCCTAGGACAGAGATAGTCATCAATTATTGTAAGAGTAGTCAGCAGTTTGTAGCAGTATCCGAGCACGATTTTCCCACAGCCAAATGAGCATTCAGGGCTAATCACAGATTTGTACGATGCAGAATCATGTCTCTGCGACGACAGTAGTGAACATCTGATTTTGAACTAATAAACAAAATATCCCTGCGTCAACGGCAACGTCTCCGACGGCTCCGCCGTACAGACCATACCATCCGCTTCAACCGTATACCGTTCCGGGTCAACCTTCATCTTCGGTCTCGTATCGTTGAACTTCATATCCCTCTTCCCGATGTTCCTGCAATTCTTCACTGCCTCGACACGCTTACGCAATCCGTAGGACTTCACGACACCCGAGGCGATGGAGGCTTGCGAGACAAATGTTATGCTTGTTTGGGGAAGCAGCGGGGCGAACATGGGCCGCATGATTATGGGCTCGACGGTAGGGATGGAGGCGTTAGGATCACCCTGTTTGAAGTTAGTATGATAGTCGCCAAAAAAGAAATATGAGGGCGGTACATACCATTTGAGCGTAGGAGCACATTCCACTCTTCACCACTAGAGATGGCTTGACGCCAAAGTTTCTTGGTGTCCAGAGTACCAGGTCTGCTACTTTACCTACCTCTATACTACCGATGAGGTGGCCCATACCCTGCGCTATGGCAGGATTGATCGTGTATTTACTAATGTACCGTTTCACTCTAAAGTTATCGGCATCGGTATCCTTATCTTCTTCCAGAGTGCCGCGTTGCACTTTGTTCTTATGCGCGGTATTCCAGGTACGAAGAATGACCTCGCCGCAACGGCCCATGGCTTGAGAGTCGGACGACATCATGGAGATGGCACCGAGGTCGTGGAGGACGTCTTCTGCGGCGATAGTCTCGGCGCGGATTCGGGATTCTGCGAAGGCGACGTCTTCTGGGATGTTTCGGGAGAGGTGGTGACAGACCATCAGCATGTCGAGATGTTCGTCCAGAGTGTTTCGGGTGTAGGGTCTGGTTGGGTTGGTGGATGAGGGGAGAACGTTGTCGAGCTCGACAACGCTGATGATGTCTGGAGCATGGCCTCCGCCTGCGCCTTCGGTGTGGTAGGTGTGGATCGTTCTGTCTTTGAAAGCTGCAATCGTTGACTCGACAAAACCGGACTCATTGAGTGTGTCCGTGTGGATAAGTGTCTGGATGTCGTACTCGTCACATACGGTCAAACAAGCGTCGATGGCAGCTGGCGTGGTTCCCCAATCCTCGTGCAACTTGAGACCGCAGACACCCGCCTCAGCTTGCTGTTGCAGAGGCCGTATGTCGGAATCGTTTCCCTTGCCCGTGATACCGTAGTTCAAAGGCAATTCGTCAATAGCTTGCAACATCTGCCTGATATGCGTCTTGCCAGGAGTACAAGTTGTCGCGTTTGTGCCCGTACTAGGTCCAGTGCCGCCACCAAGCATAGTCGTGATACCCGATGCTATAGCCTCATATGCTTGTTGAGGACAGATAAAGTGGATGTGAGTATCAAACCCGCCCGCCGTTATGATCTTATGTTCGCCTGCAATGACATCGGTGCAGGAACCGACCACTAGGTTGGGGTCCACTCCGTCCATCACGTCCGGGTTACCTGCCTTGCCAATACCAACAATGATTCCGTCTTTGATTCCGATATCCGCCTTGTAGATGCCAGACCAGTCGATAATCAAAGCGTTGGTGATGACGGTATCCAGCGAGTCCTTGTCGGATCGACCTCCAGCTTGACCCATGCCTTCTCTGAGAGTCTTTCCTCCTCCAAAAGCACACTCATCACCGTATCGGGTCATGTCTTTCTCCACCTTGATCCAGAGATCTGTAGCTCCGAGCCTGACCAGATCACCGGTGGTTGGACCAAACATGCTGATGTAGGCCTGTCGCTCCATGGTACAGATATCGATGTGCGCGGCATCGCCATGCGGCTCTGGCTCGTGAAGGAAACCACCAGACTTCAACCTCTCCACGATTCCATTTGCGACGGACATGTCTTCGATGAAGCCTGAGGCGATCATGTTCCCGCCCTTTATAATCTGATTGCCACCAATCTGTACCAAGGTGACCGTCTTCGTATCGCCAGGCTCGAAACGCACCGAGGTGCCGGCGGGGATGTCGAGGCGGTAACCATGCGCTCGAACGCGATCGAACTGGAGTTGCGGGTTCGTCTCGATGAAGTGGTAATGTGATCCAACCTATGTGCCGTCAGTCGCGTACTCTGTCGTTCTGATAGAGCTGCCATACCTGGATTGGTCGGTCTCCCATGCTCTTGACCTTCAGCTTGATCCTCTTGCGCCCCTCATTCAACTTGATTACACCAGCCTCACCCTTGACTGCCACTATTGCGCCTGGCTGCTTCGTATCATCGTATACGTCCGACTCGGGTAGTGGGAACATGTCGTTGGACGGAACAGGCAGGAACGAGCCATACAGCGCTTTCTCGAGGTCTCCATCATCGGTGGACACGGGGTGGTGGACGGTAACGAGGTATGTGCCTGTAGGAAATGTGCCTTCGACCATCAACGCTGAGAGAGAGTTGACAACAGAGGGCTGTACATGGCGACGGCCAAGCATGGTCGTGCCAATGGACATGAGGTCCGCGACCGTATGGTTTCCATCGCGAATAAGCTGTATGCGTTCAGCATGCGACCCAGGATGCGCGTGGGGTTTTGAGTCGTACTTCTTGTAGATTGTTCGCGATCAATGCCTGGGCGTCTTAGCAGCGTCTACGCGACTCTTTGAAAACTCACGGTTGCTTCAGAATGGTTCAGCTTGACACCCCTGGCCAGTCGGCGTTGCGCGAGGAGGCCAAGCTGCGAGATGACGAGCTTGTCAAGCTGTTACGAGATGATTAGCAGCGCCGCCCCCGCGAATGGCACCGTGTAACACACCTCCTTCGGACACAGCTGCATCTTGCAAAATCACAAGCAGCCAAGAACAATGATGGTATAACGCGTCTTAAGATTGTATTTGTATATCCACCATACTCTAGTCCGGTTCTACCGCTCCGTAGACTTCACCTCTTCCAGCCATGTTGCGGGGTTCGCTTGCGATAAAGGAACGCGCCGATAAGAAGCTTATGGCCGTCGGCCACGCCCTTCACCCTCATCCAGCGATGTACAAGTTGAGGCGCACATCCTCTCCATAAACCATACAGAGGTCACGAACCTCCGCGTGCCTACCCTCATTCAGGCTAACCGCGAAATGACGTAGGAGCTATTGGTTTCAACACCTGCACTACTGAGACAGGTAGATCTACGCCTAATTTGGCCTGTGCCAACCATATTAGGGCTGTCTCCTATCCATCCTTTGGTTTCATGCCTCCATTCCTCCAAAGTGCATCGCTTCTGTATCGTGTCGCAGCCATGATATGCTCAGATCCAAGAACGCCAGAGATACTGCCATAGCCGGATGTGTCGATGACATCTTTGGCACGCGACACGTCTCGGTACCACATGACTGGCAGCCTGAGCATCTAGCAAAAGTCGTCTCCGATAGACTCCCACGATACGATGCATTCGTTGCTGCAACGCTTCAAGGGAGGGAGTGACGAACCCGAACCTCGACACCAAACACCTGACCCGCCTGTCAAGAGAAGCCGAGCAAAGGTCAGGCCTGCCCCTAAAGATCCGAACATCCCAAGAAAGCGTCTTCAGGTGAACCAGAAATGCCTCTACGAGCGCCGATTACCTGGGAAAGCGTACATCTCTGCCCATGTAAATCGACTTCAACACGGCTACTACAAGTCCAACGCACTTCACGAACCCACTATCGACAATCTCTTCTTCGTTTCAGTGCACTTCGTCTTCCATCCCCATGATCCGGATTCGCACCGTTTCAAGAGTGCCGAAATCGAGGTCACGGTTCATGGCGATAACGGCGACCCGAACGAGTCCCGAAAGCCAGGCGATTCGCACCCGCGTATCTTGAAGCACGCGCCAGAGCTAATGTTTGGTGCCGTGTCGCCTGAGAACCTGCAGTGGAACTTTAGCTTGTCAAGCTCGCTAGGTGTGTCGCAGGCACCCGTGTCTGCTTCGCTGAACCCGAAAGCAGCTGTAAACAGCAGCTACAAAGTTTTCCACATGATGAGCATCCAAGGATCTGTTCGATCGAAGAGAAGTTCATGGGGACCAGAATATGATGCTGAAGATGCAAAAGCCGTTTGGACACTCACAGAGAACATGCTCCAGAAATCGGGCTTGCCACGCGAATTTGACTTCGTGCTGCTAGTGCAGAAGCCAGAGGACCTCGAGAACATATACATGTCTGTTGACCTTAACGCGGATGTCGGAGCTTGGTACGGCACGTATCCCCAGTGGTATACCAATCTGTCCAAGTATCTGCCAAACCAAGACTGTATGCTCAGCTTTGGGAACGACATCGGGCAACGGTTTCTTCCGAGTCATCCAAAGAAGGGTTACAATTTCGCCAACCTGATGCACGCGCTCGATGAATACGTGATGATGCCAGGAACCGTGTACCCAACTAGTGTAAGTCTGCGCCTTGGACGAAGTCGTAATTCAAGCTGACTATCGCAGGGTACGCGGCAAGGAGAGGTCAACAATCCTAACTTGATAGAATATCAACCGCCGGAAGACGTTAAAGCAATTGAAGCTGCGTCGACATCACCACAGCCTAAGCAGCCGAGTACGCCTTCGAACAAGAGCAAGTCACCTAGAGATGCAAATCAGCAGCATCGCCATAGCTGGGCGCCCGAGAACGTGAACGTGCGGGTCATTCTAGAACATCAGTTTCCACAAGGCTCTAATCGGCGCCGCTTCTCGTACTCGCCTCTGGACAACTTGGAGCCTGTACGATATCCGTCAATACGGCGGAGGAAGTCGCGGACAGGACTGAAAGAGTATGGTGCAAAGCAGGCCTTGGATGAATTCGCCCAGGATGGAATAGAAGACAAGGGTGACAGGTCAAGCGGAGGAGACAGACTCAGTGGCTACACACTGAGGTGATTGGCAGTGCGCAGAGTGTATGTAGTGACCTCGTAACCACCAACATACATGCCATATTCCCACGTGATAGTATGTAAACGCCCGCCTCATCATTGTTCGCGAGAACATGCAGTTCCCAAGACTCGGTTGTGTGGTAGATCGCCACACTAGCGTCAGTTTTGACAGCTTTGGGAATTGACAGCCACGCAACCTTCCATCGCTCACGACCCAATTTTCTTCAGCGGTGGAAACTCCGGAACCCCCGAGAACACAAGTCATCTCCACAGTTATGGGCCAGCTGAAGTGAGACTCATCTCTTCCATCGCGCAATGCTGGTCGTGACAGGAGGGGGCAAACGGTCGGCGATGGCTGATTGGGTCCGCTAGGCTTCCGACGCCTCCATGGCTAGGCCATGAAACGAGATGACGGGTATTAGCAGCTTTCCTCGGGGCCGATTTAGTGGTAGAGACTGCTCTCTCGCATCAGCGCGGTCATGTCTTGTGTTTCGGCGCTGCAGGTGTCTGCGAGGTTTGACTGGCCAGCGGGAAGTCACGCTAAGCCGGGGTCATGATACCGATAACCACCCACGATGCCGCATCGCCTTCTCCTCGCACACAACGACCCGGTAAGTGTAATGAGCCATGGCAGCAGACGCGGATGCAATGGAAATGCGTGGTCTGCTGAGGTTACGACTGCCCGGTGGTGGCCCCGGAGCTAACGGCGGGCCTGAGCCTGAGGACGTCTTCTAGCAATGTTCTGTTATTTTGCCGTCTCGTCATCGTTCCTTCCCAAGTACTTGGTGAGAGAACATCGTGCCTTCCTCGTCTATCGTTCTCAGACCATCTTGCAGCGTCCTTTCCTCTTCTTGTCAGCGGGATTGATTCTCGTTACACCGTCTTTTCTATATCGATTCTAATCTTAATACCTCCATCGCCGCTCCTTCTTCGCTGCCGAGTCTTCGTCTTGCATAACCGGTACTTCTGACCTAGCGCCATACCACGTTCTCCTCAGACATAGACACACCACAACGTGTGCGTTCAAGAACACTCGGCTGCGACTTCATCCTTCGATTTATCTCAAGGAAACAATCTCCTTCAAGCATCATCAGTCCACTCCGACACAGTCAAGACGTCCACATACTGGGTCGTTGGATCTAGCCAGACGGCTGGAGATGCAGCAGGCATACCCTGTTGACTAGAGCACCATAAACACACCGTCTCTTCAGTACTGTTGGATTTCATGGCGTAGGCGCCGCGATGCACTCATTAGACTTCCTCTCAAGTCCGATCTCAAAGCAAACCAACGAACCAAGAGCCTGGGAACCTTTTCTATCCGTGATGTCGATGACAAACTTGTAGTCAAAGAGAACATTGCAAACTTTCCGTCTCTTTTATCAGAGGAAAACTGGCAGGCGGATTCACGATGGCAGCATATCCCCTCCACTCGCAGTCACCGCGACTTTCTGAACGAACATCACCGCGGATGCACGCTGGCAATCCAATAACGCCCGTACACTCCCCACACCACTCGGTTACGTCTTCGGCTTCTTCTCGGACTCCTGTTCACATCCTCACCATCCACGAGTACCGCAAGCAGCAACACACGCCTACACTCTCGCAAACAGGCACTCCGTTAGGCAAGACTCTTCGAAGGAAACCTGCGGCACTCGCATTGAACGACATTGAATGTGCACCATCTGTATCGCATTCTACACGGTCAGGTTCTGGTCCTCCGTTACGTCCTCTTCACTTTTCGCAGTCGGCGTATCAACTCAACTCGGACCATCCGCCCTTCCGGCAACAAACACCGCTCGAACTATCGCATCGGTCGCAGTCAGCTGAGCCTCGCGTACAGACAGGCAGTATATCCAGCATATCCACTGGCAATTCGTCTAGTAAGGTGCGTCAGTTCAAGTCAAGAAAGAGGTTACCGAAACCGCCTATCGCCAGAGATCCCGTACCCTTCCCTCCCCCGCTTGCAAACGTGAAGTCAACCCAACCACGACTGTCACCGCCTCCGGCTGTATCGAGATTTTCCACAGAGCGCTCACGCTCTAGTGGTGCGCAAACCACACCCACCGCTTCGACCTTCTCGCTGTCCCGCTTCCCGCACCCGCCCCACCAGATCGATCCTTCACTGTCCCCACCCCACGATGAAAGAGAGCCCGCGCATGTAGACGCGCTTAGCTTTGCGACTGCCGCACCTGCGACACCGCCCGCAACTCCCGCAATCATCCATTACCGTGGCGCATCCTTCGATCTGGTCAACCCTCACGATTCGTTACTGCTCCACGACATTGTTACACCTTCGCGAGACTTCGACTCTAGTGAGTATCTCACTCTGCGTCCATCTGGAGACGCGTTTGTAGAGGTATTTCAACCCTAATTCGACTTTCAGCTTGACTAATAGCGATGTAGATGGCACCCAAGCGAGCTGTGTACGGCGACTTCCGCGCAGCGCATGCAGGTATTCTGAGACGTCCCGAAGACTCTCCCAATCAGTCGCATATGGAGCTTTCACTGGCTCAATCACCCGCCGCCGTTAGTCCCAACTCTTCGTCGTACACATCTCCATTGTACAGCCCAGAATCAGTCAATGCGCCTTCTCCATTGGTTGTCAAGGCGCCTGCACGCGAATCACGCTTTTCCCTCAAAGGACTTACCCGCAGTTTGACGAAGAAGCTCAGTAAAAGCCCGGCTGTGCCACAGAGCGAGGAGTTGCAGGATATGCGTGATCAAAACGTGAGCGTGGCATCGATTAGCATGGATGGAGACTTCCCACGTCCGCTACATCAGACCTATGTTACCACGCCGGAAACATCGTACTTTCCAGTCGGACCAATGTCGCCAGCTACGCCCACTAGCCCTATGTCGCCCGAGAGTTTCCATGCCTTTTCGCCTGGACAGAATGACGTTGAGATTTCACAAAGGCATCTTGCAAAACTCCACGATACAGAGCCACTGGCATCTATGCTGCCAGATGACCATTCTACTCAGATCGGACGAATCGACGATTCTCAGTTACCATACTCTACAGAAGGTGGCTTTTCGAAACCCTACTACGATGATCTCGACTCGATATACCCTAGTTCATCTATCTACACAGCGGATGGCCATCGGAAGTCGATCTGTCAGCAGGGCCTTCTGAGCAACCGCAACAGTAGTGCCAACCCGTTTGCCCGCTATAGTGGCATGCACGCCAGCGACTTCGCGAATGAGTATGATCGCGACAGTCTGTATGACCATAGTGCCTCAAGTAGAG
>Ga0268250_10000800_pt1 | contig 14253 bp, 18 predicted proteins | sample AgamicAsSfe_FD_200448 | JGI IMG/M metagenome (GOLD analysis project Ga0268250, IMG submission 200448) | Agave microbial communities from Guanajuato, Mexico - As.Sf.e (v2) (version 2) | ecosystem: Host-associated > Plants > Phyllosphere > Phylloplane/Leaf | place: Guanajuato, Mexico | collected... | reverse complement strand
GGGTGGGTGTGGTGGAGTTGAGGAGGGGGGATGTGTGGTGTGTGAGGTGGAGTGCGGTTAAAGAGGCGTGTTTGAGGGGGGATGTGGAGATGGTGTGAGGAACCGAAGGAAAAAGAGGGCTGCTGTGGAAGAAGTCGAAGTTCGTGGGTTGCTGTGAGAGCAAAGGTGCGAGAAGATCAAGGGCTTATAGACGAGATTTGCATATTGGGGTACACAGTCATAGCGTCGCGCGAATGGAAAGTCCGCCTTGCAAAAAAACATTGTCGTCATTGGTATCATGGTTTGCTAAGTCTGCTAAGAAACAACAGGAGAACTGATAGAGGAAAACAATGTGCAAGCCGTCGAACAGTGATGATCGATGTTTAGTGTGCCTTGAGCCATTCAAGCACAACCTCAAAGGCCTGCTTCTGGGCTTGCTTGATGGCTTCGTCTTGGTACTCTCCAACAACAGCAAAGCCTGTGATTTTGAATGTCAGTTGATAGCCTTTGCAGTTCTGTACGAGTCAAACTCACCATGCGGCACTCCGGGATAAGTCCATTCCTGAACCTCGATACCCTTTTCCTTCAAGCTCTTGACGCCAGCCTCGCGCACCTCATCGCTGAACAGGGCATCCTCATCCACAGTCAACAAAGCAATAGGGCTCTTGACACCAGTAAAATCTTCGCGCTCAATGGTGGCACCGTGAAGAATCACAGCAGCTTTGACAGCAGGACCCCTTCTAACCATACCTTCCTCGACTTTGCCAGCGGCCTCTTCACTAACCTCCTTTTGACCTTCGAACACATCTGCTCCCAACTCGCTGGCGAGCAACAGTGCTTGTCTGCCTCCCACACTGACGCCCACACAATAGACACCACCACCAGCTTGCACCGCATCGGCAAACTCATCTTTGACGGCATCCAACACCTTGATCAATCGCGGCAATACGCTGCTCGGCGTGTGTCTCGCCAACCACATGTCCAATCTAAAGCTCTTTGCCACCTCTGCAGCCCTGAGTTTCAACGACTCGAGGAAAGAAGTCTTGTCATCGCCAGCAGAGAATACAGAATTCGGTGCTGGGTCGTTGCTGAATTGGTCGGGCATGATGACTAAATAGCCTTGCTCGGCGTAGGCATCGGCTTGGAGTTTGTTGGCAGGTGCATGGATACCGGTGCCTCCTGTGAGGAAGAGGAGGAGTTTGCAGGGTGCGTGGGGGTAGTCGGCGGGTTTGGTGATGTAGCAGTCTATGTCGTTGAATTTTGTGATTTCGCCGGTGGGGGTTTGGGAGGTGGAGAGGGGTTCTGTGGAGACTTGTTGGCAGGAAGTTGTGGGTGAGGTAGTGAAGGTTGCTTACGTCCTGCTTCGTGGACTTGAGCTTCTTGATTCTAATGTGGTCGTGGTCAGCTTTGGTTGCTTGCGATGGCCATCACGCGTTGAAGCTGGCGAGACTCACTCCTAGACTGGGTCCTTGGTCGACGGCCGAGTCGCCGGGGATGGCACTCTGCTCGGCCAAGTCGCTTTCAGGTGCTCTGGTTGCTAGTTCGTCGTCTGCCATGTTTGCTTGATGTGATGTCTAGAGGTTTGTGTTCGTGGTCGACTTGAAGCAATCGAGAGGGAGACTTTACCCCACGAATCGCTGGGTCGCTGACGTCGCAGGGTCCTTTCACAACTGTGCAACTTTTATGCAAGCTTGCTTCTATCACGACCCTGGCCTGAATATTGTATCCATGTTCAGCCATCAGTCTTTCGTCTATTGACCTCGTGGACATTGATCATTGTATCAGGCTACATGGCTATCGTGTGCATGATTTGGTTTGTATCATCTTCACTCGAACTTTCGACATTTGCATAGTGTTCAATGTTTTGTACAGCTGCAAGCTTGCAGCCCGGAGTAGTTCCCTCCCATGTCTGAATTCTGACAAGAACTATGTTGTATTAAAGGGATGCACGTTGCTAGTCCATATTGATAGGCAATGATCTAATCAGAATCGCTCAGCATATCCTCACTTCCACCATCACGCGCAACATGCGTCGTCAACGCCTCGATGGCAGCTGCGCAGCCGTCCTTCACCGCCTTCCGTTCCTTTTTGCCAGTCGCGATCTCGGCCTTTCTGACAACCTTTTGAAGGAAGTATCTCAATCCCTGCACCATGTCCGGCACTTCTTGAGCTTTGGAGAACACTTCGTTGACCGAGAGCTCCCACTTGCTACCCTTGGAGTTCTTCATCATCTTGATCAGGATTCTTGTCAACAAGACTTCGGTAAATGTGTTCGTTTTGGGTTGCAGATAGGCAAAGTTGAGTGTCTTTAGCGCTGTGATTGGGAAACCGCCTTCGGTGATGAGGTCTGCATAGAAGCGGGCGAGGTTGACAATCTTGCGAGTGCTCATGTTCTCGTCCTCGTCATCGTCGAAGGCGTCGTCTTCATCATCCGCTGTCATTGCCTTCTCACCCATGCGCTTGAAGATGTCCCAAAGTCCGAACTGGAAGGCCTTGAGCATGCGCTTCTCACCGCAAAGCTTCTTGGCGATAAGAGTATAGTAGGGGTTGTAGGTAGCTTCAGCACCCGCGCAGTGAACCAGCACGCGAGGGATCTCAAGCTCTTGAGCCTTCTTGAAACCAAGCTTGAGAAGACGAAGGTGTGCATCTTGGTAGTCTGAAGCGGACATGATGGTGACGAAGATCGCACGACGGATGTCCGTGTTCATGCCTTGTTGACGTGCGAGTTGGATCAGATCGACACTGCCGTCGTCTGCAGAGACTGTCGTCGAATCGTTCTTCGAAGCCTTGACAACGGGCGCATCGGCATCATTCTCATCCTTGGTCTGCTTTCCTGGATCCAGCCAACTTGCACCAACAAGCCACCATTTACCCTTCTTTTCTGTGTCGCGGATATCTGCCAGCCCGATGCGGAGAGGCTCGCTTGCCTTGAGAGACGATCTGTTATTGAGAGAGCCCAAAGTCTTCCTCATTCTTGTTGTATGTTCCGACACGATGGCAGAAGCCACAGCACCAGTCTTGACACGGTTGTTCTTGAGGTTGTTGATAGTCTCAATCATGAACTTTGTTCTGACCGACAAGTTCGCTTCTCCAATCCGAGTGACTTCCTTCTGCACCAAGATGACAATATCCTTCAGTGCAGAGGGGTCATCTGCGCGAAGTTGGGGTCCTGAATTGCGAATGATCTTCAGCAAAAGCTCCGTGTTCGCCTCGTTGAGCTCTGTAAGGAACAAACGAATGTAGTCAAATACAAGGTTGCAGCCGACGAGTTGGAAGTTGTAGAGTTCGGAAACCAGGGACATCAGGTTTGAAGTCTCCTTGCCTGCTGTGGTACCTCCAGTGTAGTGTCGGTCAAAGTCATTGACAATGCGCTCGATGACTTGAGCACCAAAGTCCGTTCCGATAACCTTGTAGAGGGCGGCCATGAAACCTGCATGGAGGATAAGGAAAGTGTCCTGTAAAGTAGTACGGTCGCAAATGAGTCCAAGCAGAAGATCGATAAGGGTTGTGGTGACATATTGACGAGGATTGTTCTGGTAAATCTCTTCGATGGTTTGCAGGATTGACAGAAGGTTCGCCTCGGAAAGACGATTGAGCTGACCCTGGATCTGACGACGGAGACGAGCCAGAGCTTCGGTGTCTGACGAGGGAGCACCTCGCAATGAAGGTGGGATGTACTTCTGAACCGGAGCAGCGCCAGCGGGGACAGGAGCAACGTAAGGATTCTCGCGCACTCTTGGTGCAGGAGCTTCCTCTTCGCTCTCCCCGTCGTCCTCGTCAAAGTTCTCGAACTTCTCGTCGTCCATATCATTGTCGCCATCTTCGTCCAGTTCGTCGTCTTCATCCTCGTCCAGATCGTCTTCATCGTCATCTTCCAGTCGGTCCAGGTCGCCATCTTCGTCGCTCTCGCCCAACCCGTCCATGATATCATCAAGACCATCGATCTCGTCTTCATCGCCGCTCATCTCCTCATCCTCATCTTCCTCCTCTTCATCCGAAGGCTCCTCCTCGACAGCAGCAGCTTGGCTGACCTTCCTCCTCTTTTGTCGCAACCAATCGTCGTCGTCAGAGCGCTTTCTCTTGGGACCATCTTCATCTTCTTCATCGTCCAGACCTTCCAGCAGATCGTCCAGTCCATCATCTGCAAAAGCCTTTGATCTCTTGGTCGACTTGATTCCCAGCTTCTTCTCCAGGGCAGCAATTTCGGCATCATCTTGGGCCAGTCTGTCCTTGACGGCTCTCGAGACGTGTGCAGGCGGTGGTGGCGAATCATCCCGGGTCTTTGATTTCGGAGGGTCTTGCTTCTTGGTTGTTTTCAAGATTGACTTGGGCTTGTCCTCCTTCGCAGGGTTCGATTTTGGCTTGGGAGCAGGTGGTGGCGTAGGCTCATCATCGCTCTCGTCGAACTCGTCTCGTTGTGGCTGGGGTTGAGGACGTCTCTGAGGTTGAGGTCTCTGTGGCGGAGGGCGTGACCTTGATTGCTGGTGAGACTGTTTTTTCTGGGTTCTCTCGTTCTTGCGGCGCTCCTTCCGGGATGTGGCGTTTTTCTTATTGTTAGTGGTGTCGCCGCCGATCTGATCTAGCAGCGCTTTGGGAAGCTTCGGCTTGATAAAGGAATCGTTCGGACGCATGGCGAATGTGTTTGTTGAAGACTAAAACGGCAAGAGCATAAAATAATTATCTTGCCCGAGAGCTTGGCGGCATGTGAAGTTCCCCACAATCGCGGAGGTGCTGGCAAGCCGCCGCGACTCGTTACAGAACGTATCTGCCGTCGACTGGTGGTTAAGTCAACAGTGTTGGTCTGTAGCGAGTTCCTCATCCCACGTCGCTGCCCGCAACGACGCTCGAACAGGTGCTACTGGTCTGTCTTGCATACCACAACCACAATCATGTCATCACATCTCAGCAACGATGAGGTATACATGCTCGCAATCTGACTATGAGATACCAACCCTAACTCGGAGACAGTTCTTCACCAAATTGACGTCTCTTCTCGAGACGCGCCAACAAAAAGGTCACGGCAGCATCTTCCTGACACAGAAGCGACGTGCGCAAACATTCTTCCCGTACTCTCGCTCCAAGCTGACTCGTCCAAGTGACCTTCGATGACTCTTCTGCTTCCAAACCCACCGACTCTCCTCTCGCCGATCTCGAACCTCCATCAGCGCCCCTACCTATCCTCATTCGCGCGACAGATGGCAACTCGCAAACGAAGGATCGCAAGAAGTCGGAAAAGATCAAGCTGAGCACAGTTGTACGACCCGATGATCTGGAGACTTTCTATACCCGCTACGCAGAAGTTTGCAAGCAGGGCATGCAGGCTTTGAAGAAGAGAGATCGCAGCAAGAGAAAGAAGCAGAAGCAAGGCAAGAAGAAGGCCCAGGACGACAAGAAATGAGTCAGCTACATCTTCTAGATGTTAACGAGTAATGACGCCTGTTGCACCCGAGAGATGGTCACGTCAGCACCAACTGCGCACCTGGGGACAACGCATCACTCAGAGTCTCTGTACAGCTACAGTGACCAGTGTTCTGTCTATGGTCGATGGTCGAGTTGCACGATACGGACCGTGAAGGATGCCTGGATTCAGACGCTGCAGCAAACGCGGATTGGCAAACCCGCCAAAATGTCTGTACTCTGCGCGTCCATTGGAAATGATTCTCAAGGTCGAAATAATCTTCAAGACTACGCTTCGATATCAGCTTGTTAACACAGCTTTTCACTTTCCACCGATATCCTCGTTCCATGTCTTCACAGCACTATATGTGAATGTAACCGCACCAACGAAGGCATTTTGCATTTCCCTCACCAACTCGAAATTCCATCACCACTCCTTCTTTCTGTCCCTAACTCCAAGCACGCGTAATTAACGTAACGCAAACGTTTCTCACAGGACAACTCCAGTTATTCAAACAGCCATCTACGAACAGTAAGGTGCAAATCGAATTTGACTGTATCGCAGCTGATCACAACTTTACAGACATGGATCGAAAACACCCACGCCCAAAAGAGCTACGCATCATGCACCAGCTGATCTTATTCCCTATTATGCGCTCACACCCAGAATTCTGCTAGTCCTGAAACACTTGCTGATCTTGGACTGGATACCAGCGAGTGGGCAGAGCACATAATCGATGAGGGAGATATTGAAGCAGTCAGGAGGTGCTACATCCATTGTGCTCTCCGTGTATGCTGCGTTCAGATCCACAAGGATAACCTGGAGTTTGTTTCATATGACCAAAGTCAGTAAACAAGCTCAGGGCAAGACGGATATCCACACAATGTGTTGATGAAGTCGAAGTATCCTGCGCCATCTCACGACAAGCTGTGGCGGACATGCTTGACTGGATACGGATAAGCAGAACGGAGACTACAGGTCATTTACGTGAACCATCAGGCATCAAGAGCAACTGAGAGTCAAAATGCTGTTGAACAACCTAGCTCTCCGACGACCACACTTTCGACATGTTCATCAAGCATGCAGATCTGAGCTTGGTCTCTACTACACTTCTGGTGGCACCATCCAAGAACATTCAAGTCAAGCCTCCCCATGTGCTAAACTTTGTCACTACCACCTGCTCTCATATCAACAATAAGGCGGAGTTGAAACTATCACAATGCACAATTGTTTCTAGACGATAGCGATAGCCACTGATAGCCCCTGATATCATGACTTCCTCATGGGCTCTCTTTGGAAGGGTCCTCTTCACTAGCAGGACTGTGCATCTCTATGGTTGTCGGCGAGACATAGTTCTCCACACGGGGACGAGGTATCATGCTTTTTCTCAGTCTTCTCGCATAGCCACGTGCTTTCCCAGTTCGGGGTCAAACTCAATTCTTGCCTTCATCCAATACATCGATCCCAGTTCATACACGTTCCAGCTTTCATCTCATCCCTACATTCATTCTCATATCTGTGACTCTCCTGACCTTCTGTATCACAGTATACTCAAGCGCTAATGGGCTTCCCACGGTAGAACTTGCTGGAAACCGACATCAGCGGGGCTTAGGCTCAATTAGATGAACTCCTTCGATTCGATAGCCGCTCTCCAGAACGACACTTGCGAACGAGCTCGCCGTCAACAGTGGAGCATTCCAAGAAACATGTCTGTGGATTGCAATATGCGGTGTGAGCAATGGACGACGATTAAGAAGAGCGAGACACAATGGCTCTAGCGTTCGTACTTGTGACCTCATCACATCTCACCCTTCGCAAGACTGTACGAGGTGTATCTTACTAACTCTGTCTTTGAACAACAACGAAAGAGACTTCGAGACATCCACTCAACGAAAGACGATTCAATACTTCCACTCAAGTCCCAACGATGCTCCTTCGCTCGATTTCACAGTCATCAGCGAGGAACTACACGCATGAATCTGTCCTCCGATCTCATGTGATCCAGGCGACAGATAAATAGGTCAATCACCGTCACGGAGTCTGCTCACCTCTCAGCACTACAATCCCATCCACTTCTCTCTCTCCAGCATACCTCTGTCCACCCTTCTTGACAACATACCTGCTATTATATACAATGGCTGGAATCCTCAAACTCATTACAATCATCTCTGGCTCCTGCTTGTTGTCAAACCTGTTCAAGTGGCAGCACAACCCATTTTGCAACTCCATTCGCGGTAAAGACAAGCATGAGATAGCCAAGGCACTGTTGACGGCGCCTATGTCGGCACCAGCTATGGCAAACCTCGATCTCAAACTCCAGCCCGAGGAAGAAGACGCTCTTTTCGAAGCGCTCTCCATCATTGGATCCATTCCCGGATTGGCTACGATGACTGAGGCCGAACTCGACAGCTACTTAGCTGGCTTGGACGCTCCTGAGCCCACAACCATGCTGACTGTCGCCACCAGCATGCCTACCATATGATAATCTCACTGACACATCCGGTTCAATAGCGAATGCCTCCCGGATCGATGATCTTTCGACTATTGCACACTCTGCAAGCATGTTGGAACAGTAGCTCAACCTACACGAAATTGTCAGAAGAGCAGCCTAACCTGCTCATGCACTGACAACAAGAGATTTGGTGGTCATCTGAAGGATTTACTCTGATTTGTTGTTCTTGTTTGCCTGATTTGCCGGCACACTGTCCTTACCCAATGATATGTTTACATAGTGGGCCTACCTTATTCTCTAATCTCAAATATAATGTTTCTCCTGCGATATGTCCTCGCATCTGTTTCTCTGTTGCTTCCTCCCAACTTTGCCAACTCTACCTTCGGCATCTAGTGTTTCTCGGTTACAAAACAGATTGACGTAGAACAGGCGACGCCCTATTCCAAGAAACTGCTGTCTTGGACTGTCCGCAAATATGAGTCAATTGGCAGCGGAAACATATCCGGGCGGAGGACATATATACAATTTTCTGATGACTGGACGGAAGATGCGGAAGCGTCCATTGATGTAACAGTAAGCTAGAAGGCATTGGTTGAACGGCAGAAAGATGAGGTTTGCCGGCAGCATATAATACTCTATCCCTAGAACTGTTTGCTGAATCAAGTTCAATGCGTTGTCATCAGGCATATGTATCAAGCTATAGTGATCAAGCTTCACCACATCAAGTATCTCTACCAAAAACAGGCTAGATCCCATGAGCCTCCATCCAGCAGCATCACACATCTACTCTACGAACAAGAATTATCAACACTTACAACAAGAAACAAGAGCATCTTGAATCATAACCTTCACAATGCGTACCTACAAAACCCAAGCCTACCTCCTCACCACCCAACACAAACCCACAGAAACAAAAACCACCATCCGAAAAAACACCCACTTCACCGCCATGTCCTCCACCCCTCGCAACCACACCTCCCCACGTTGGGAAAACCAACAAACCTTTCGCAACATCGTCACTCACGACGAACAAGAACGTGCCCGTAGACAAGGCCGCGAAGTCCCGTTCCTCGAGAGCAGGCTTGAGATGCTGAATAGGCATTTGTTGGATACAAATCATCAGTTGAGGGCAAAGATTGATGAGTTGAGGGCGTTGCAGAGGAGGTATGAGGAGTTGAGGAGGGTGAATGGGGAGTTGGTGACTACGCGGAGGAGGCTGGAGAGGAGGAATGGGGAGTTGGTGCTGGAGAATGATATGTTGAGGGGGCTAAGTAGGGGAGGTCGTCGTTAAGTCGTGCTGGACAGGCATCGGGAATAGATGGAAAGGAGGAAAATGGACGACTGGGAGATGGGAGTCAGCAGTGTGGTATCAGTGCTGCGGAAGCTGTCGATGATTGCGAATGTGAGTCGGCAACTTGATACTGGGACTTTGGAAGATGAAAGGGAAGTTACGATTTCTGGAGGCATGAGGTTTGCGGCCTTGTGTAAAGGTCAAGAAGGATTCAGTATATTGTCGGTTAATACTAGTAAGGTCCCAGGAGTCAGATGCAGGAAGCCGTCCTTCATCACATGACCAATATATATGGACCAAGAAAGTGAGACATAGTCCGATTGCACTGTTTGGCAGTCGGCCATGTAATCAGGTCCCAATGATGATCGAGCTTCGCCAGCGCTCTTTGGGCTGGATGCTTCCTGATCATTTCTCGAATCTGCTTCGTAGCGCGGCGGCTGTCCGGATCATGGACAACCTGGATGCAGAAGCAGCAAAGGAAGTCCTGGATCTGGTCCAAAATCAAATCAGCTCCATCCTCATACGCAAACGCCAAAGGGAGGATGCCGCTCTGGAGCAGGAGAACGAACAGCTCAAGATTGAACGAAAACAGCTACAGGACGAGAACGATCAACTCAAGCGAGAGAATAATCTTCTGAAGGGCGACAACCATTCTCTCAAGGACGAAGATGAACACCTCAAACAGCGTCTAACATGCTCTATTCAAAGATGCTACCAGGCCAACCAAAGACTGGAGAAACTTAAGCAAAGCAACAAGGAGCTTGACGTAGAGGTTCTGCGCTTGGATAACGACAAGAAGCAGCAATACGAGGCGTGGCTCGATCTTGATCAGGCCCTGAGATTGTCGCAAGAAGTAGTCGAGACTCAGGTTCAAACCATCAAGACTCTTGAAGAACAAGTTCGCAAGATCAACGGGGAGTATCAGAGCCTCCAAAGCAGACTGGAGAGACTAGAGCAGCACGAAGTTGCTTGCAAGAAAACAGTGTCCAAATTGAAGATGAAGCTGAGTCTGGCACTCCAAGACCTCTCTGAGTTTGACAGCAATCTCGGCGACGATACGCTCCTAGTAAGTTGTCTGATGGATTGCATGTTTCGATACGAAGAGGTCAGATGATCTTCGTCTAACAGTGTGACAGGGAGTCATCAGATACATCAACAGAGATGGAGATCATTCCGTGATTGAGATCGACTCAGACTGAAGTTCTTTTGATATGAGGGCAAGGAATGGAAAGAAGTGAATGAGAAAGCGGGCATGATTCCGTTGTCATAAAGAGAATATCAGGCCGATGAATGGAGGCATCGGATCTTTGCTACCTAATTTCAAGATTCCGGGTTGGGAATCGGCGATATGGTATCGTGGTTGTGAAGTTGTAATATCCTGACAGTATGAGAGCTGGCAGAGCTGGACGTAAGTCAGGCAGACTCCGTTCTGTCTGTTTCTCGTTCCAATCGTTCTTCGCCCTTCTCTCCTCACTCTGTGCTTCTGACGCCTGCGTTTCTCCATTGAAGTGCGATTTTGAGCAAGTTGGTAAGTCAGATCTCGGCCTGTTGCATTGTAAGAAGATGTCAAACCTTTGACTTCGAGACTTCTTGCTGGAATGACTTACAAGGCATTTAAATTCGGCATTGATCGCTAGGCACAGCTTCTCTTGTGAATCCGAGACAGCCTCTTCAGAGGCAACTTTATACTGTTGCAACTTGTCTACTTCGTTTTGAAGACCTCGATTCTTGACTGCAAGTCGGCGATTCTCTTCCGCGTGAGCATCAATGTCTCTGCTTGCTTTGTAGCTTCTGCCACTAAAACCCCCTTACAGTTTTCAAGAAGGAAGTCCACCAACGAAGTTTGCTCCACCCGCTCATTCTTCAAGCGTTTGTTATCCGCATCAAGCTCGTCGTTTTGCCGCTTAATCTCTGTCAATTCCAGATAGGCCTGAGTGCATTTGTGAGCGGAGGACGTCAACCGCTGTCTGAGCGGTCTGAGCATGTCTTTGGTTGTGTGATAGTCACTCTCGAGCTGCTCAATTTTGGTTTTGAGCTTCTGGTTCTCGTTTTTGAGTTGTTCGTTTTCGTGCTCCAAGGTGGTCTCTCTCTTGCGTTTGCGGCTTACAAGAGTTTTCAAAGTGTTCTGGAGATCCTCGACTCCTTTTGCAGTGTCTTCATCCATGGTGGCAATATGAGAAGATCCTGGTGGTTTCGAAGCCAAATCCAGAGCGACCAGCTGATGTGTAGTAGCTCTGTGGTGAATGTAGCGGCTTGCGGCTGAGAGAGATCTCGGCAAAGGAAGCCAAGGTAGCACAGAGCGAGAAGATCCGAATGAGGAAGGAACGCCAGCAAAGAGTGAGTGCAGGGATGAGGATATATTGACCACTGTGATTCTTCAACATCACTTATCACCACCACAATTTTACTTGGCCTACTACTGGTGTCAGTTTCCATCTCAATCGATCAACTGCTGGCTCAGTAACTCTACAAAGAACCAGAGTCTCGCTGACGCGTAGAAATTCAGAACTACTGCCAAATCTTTACTCCTCAAACTTTACTCACAACATCGACATCAACATCACACGTACACAACACCCACAGAATCACAACACGGCATCTCGGTCACAATGGACAAAGACACTGCGAAAGAAATCCAGAATGTTCAGGATCAGTCGACACGTCGCTCCACTCGCAAGCGTAAGAGAGAGGATGTCGATCTGGAGGACGAGATCAAGTTTCCCACGGAACTTCTGACGCCTTCAAACAAGAAACGTTTCAAGGCAACCCCGAAAAGTGCCCAGAAATGCAAGAAGTGCTCAGAACTGTCCAAGAAGAACGACCAGCTCCAAGAAGAGATCAAGCAGCTCGAACTTGAGAAAAAGGAGCTGAAGGACGCAACCATGGAGCACAAAACATCACTTGGAAAGTTGTATGACACATACGACAACTTGGAAGAAGAGAACAAGATCCTCAAGGCCAAGCTGAAGAAGCTCGAGAAGTAGGAGACTGTCTCCAAAAGCGATCTTGGTCACCAAAAGAGGTACCAAAGTCAAATGCAGGGTCGAAACTGGCGTCGACTACAAGGCTTTCTTTTGTACGTTGGCAGTATCGAACAATCCCATTTGATCAGAACCAACACACGATCTAACGGTGTCCCAGGAACAACATCAACCCAATTGTTACCACACTTAGGAAAGTCTCATAGCGGAGGAATCAGATACGTCGAAGGGACAGAGTGGGTCAGTGAAGGAGAGTTGCTGGAACCTGCTCAAGCCGAGGGCTATAGTGGATTCACATTCACTCTCAGAGCGCTCTTTCGAATTTGCCCAATGTAACTATCTCACTGAGATTACTTGGCCTCACCCTCACTTATTTATCTCACACTTCATATTTTATCAAGAATTGTCACAACTTCCACCTTCCCTTACGCCGACAGAGAACACAGAAAGTACACCTCAGTCCATTCACCATGGTTACTCCCGCCGATCTCATCAGAGAGCTCACGCTCACCAACAAACATCTTACCAAGAAGAACGAGAATCTCAGAATGGAAAATCACAACCTCAAAGTCACAAACGACATGCTCAAGAACAAAGCCGCCACCGATCAAGCCGTCATGAACGCCGCCATCGCAATCAAGAACCTCGAGACCTACAACCAAGCTCTTGAAGATGAGAACCAGCATCTGAGGGAGCAGCTTGAGCATTGCGCCGAGAGAAAGAGAATCGACGATGAGTTGAAGGTGTTCAGAATGGAAGTTGAGAGCATCGACGAGGAACTGGAGAAGCGTTTCAAGGAGATGGAGATAATTGAGGAGCTGAATGAGCAGATGAAGATGTTGAGAAAGGTGGATGGTCAAGAACCTTCTCAGGAAGTTGACTAGGAAGCCGCCCAAGGAGATATCAAAGAACTCGCTCAGGAGAATACTCAAGAAGACTTCCAGCCAGTCACCGAGCATATTCAAAAAGACAAGAACGTTGTGGAGGACGAAGAGTGATTCAGGGGTAAGTTTGTTTGCTACTCGGATTTGACAAAGGCTGACTAATTGTTATCAGTAGTGACACAAACAAGTAATCCAAGCTTCTAAGAGCATTTTCTAGATGTTACAGCCACGGGATGATGTCGTAGTGCTGTACTGTCAGTTCAAGAGTCAGCTCAATCATATACGTCCTCTATGCAATTCCTCTCTACATTTTAGTAAATAACTAGGCCGTCCACAGTTCTCCGAGAATGATCATAATCTTCCTACACATGTCCGTAGATTCTTCTGGGTCTTCCCTATTATGTTACCGAGACTTTCTGCGTCTCCTCACGATCGTCGAGACGACCAAAGCCGAGACGAAGACCACATGCTGCTTGTGCGAACGCATATATAAGACCAAATCTGTTCAATGTCATCATTCTTCCAACAACTCTCCCGGACTTTGCTACCCTGACAACCTGTCTTGATCAACCACCCTCTTTCTATCAACAGCATCTCACGAGCATAGACCTAGGGATCAACAACCTGTAACCACAACAAGGTACGCTCAAGCAGAGACCGAGATCTATTGACAACCCTTCTGATACCAAGCAGTCACCCGGTCAAGATGGCCGATGAGGAAGGAGATACGACGGCCAGGATGAACCACCTCTCCCTCGTCATGGCCGAGAACAAACTGCTCAGAACCATGAACACCGAATTGAGAAGCAAACACACCAGAGATGTCGAGAAGATCTCGGATCTCGAGAACCAGATCGCTTCGTTTGAACCATCAGCCAAGAACGCCAGGGACGCCGACAAGATCTTCAATCTCAAGCAGGAGCTTGATGCTCTCTTCCAAGCCAAGGAAGCATCGGACAACCTGCTCGAGATCGCCAAGGCGAAGCTCAAGGAGAGCGAGAAGAAGAACAAGGCACAGGGTCTGGAGCTCAAGATGCTCACTGAGATCGAGGCATCCAAGAAGAGGGTGCTGGAGATGCATCTCAAGAGAGTCGAACGAGCAAACAAGGATCAGAAGTAGGAACAGGAAGATCTAGGGAAGGTTTAGCCACTAGAAACTGGCAGTGCTGGATGCAGCTGTAAATTTACATGACTGCTATCAGAATGCACAAAGCAAACAAATTACACTTGCGTTTCCAATGAAAGCCCCTTGATTAAGTGATATATCT
>Ga0268250_10000799_pt1 | contig 14269 bp, 18 predicted proteins | sample AgamicAsSfe_FD_200448 | JGI IMG/M metagenome (GOLD analysis project Ga0268250, IMG submission 200448) | Agave microbial communities from Guanajuato, Mexico - As.Sf.e (v2) (version 2) | ecosystem: Host-associated > Plants > Phyllosphere > Phylloplane/Leaf | place: Guanajuato, Mexico | collected... | reverse complement strand
TAGTAAGACAGGAACGCCTGATTCCAGCGTCTAAGGCAGAAGAAGTAGGCAAACTTACGTTCTGTACAGCGGATATGATTGTGCTCATGTTTGCGCCCCTAATCGCAGCCATTCCAGCAATAAACGCAACCGTATTGAACAACGAGCCTACACTCTGGTCCAAGAGAAACTTGATCGCAGTGTTCTTGACATCGAGCTTCTTCTCTGGCACGATCTCGGTAGTCTTCTCATGAGTTGTTGGCTTCTCGGATGCGACAATTGCAGGCTTGACAGTATAGCCTGGAAATGTCTCCTCCAGGAACTGCTGCCATAGGAAGTTTGGCGGTGTGTTAAGCGCAGTGAAGAGCGCGAACTGTAGGATTGGTTGGATCGCGAATGTGAATGGTAGCTGAGTGATGAGGTTAGTTCATGACACAGACCACAATATCGTACAAGGATGATATCAGTAAAAGACGCCACTGACGTCTTGACGCCAGCTCTTAATGATCTGAGCCAGGATGTTGCTTGTTGCGCTCATCACGACGGCCTGAATCGTCACGTTGACGATTTGGGAGGGCATCTTTGGTAATGTGGCTGTTCACGATACGTCCTGATCTGTATTGCTTCTTGGATTGGATTGTATGCTTCTGCTTCTTGCCGACTCGAGAGCTGAAATCAGAGCGAGTGTGATGGTGCGAGTTGTTGATGCTTCTGCATGTGGCTCCGGTCACAGATGGAGAATGCTTCAGTGTATGGGGAGTGGAAGGTCGGGCGTGTCGAGTCTGTCGTTGTCGAGAGCGACTGTGGGGTTCAGATTGATTTGAGAGGTAGGTAGATCCTAGTAAAGTGAGGACAAGGGCAGTGGTTCTCCTGGTGTGATCCAGATTGGCTATCGCTGGTGACTAGGTATCGTGTGTCGTATGGTCGTTGAAGAGATGAGATGCAGAGAAGTTAGCAATGTCCTGGCAGTAGCTTGTTACTTCCAGGTTAGGTCACCCGTGTTTACATGCACGTGGGCTATGACATGCTCAGGGGTCGGCTGTTTCAGCTTTAGTGGAGCCAATGCGCGAGTTTCACATCTCTTGCTCCGTTGCTCTATGTACCGTCTACTTACAAGAGTCGATATGTTATTTTTTTTGAGTAAAGACAGGGCTCAGCTCTTTCGAACCACTATATCATTATGCCGCATGACTACGACATGTTATCTTTGGTTATCTGCGACCTTCAGAGAGATACCCGGTGCTATACCGATGCGCCGGTTCGTTGCCATTCCTTCACTCCCACTTTCTCACTGATCGCGACCGGCACACTAGCTCCAGTACTCTTCGAGGATCGATATACCCTGTGACTGCAATGCCTCACCTGCTTGCTCCTTCCGGCCTTAACAAGACCTGCCCAAAGTCCTCATCCTGCCTGATGTTCAACAGACCTTTGGTCGCCAATGCGAGACAGTGCAACAATGCCTGCGCAGCTACAACAGCTGTGTTCGCCTCAGGATTCAATAGCGTCTCGAAGGCAATACTGCCAGCCTCCCAGCCGTCCAATTCTGCATCCTGTTGCTGGATCTCTGGATCCTCACGTCTGCCGATCTCGGTATGCACGAATTCGAGAAAGTTGCCACTTTCCTCGTCGAGAGCACTTTTGATCCACTGCGACTGGCCTGCGGTCTGTGTGTCGACGGCAGCAGCAGGACCGAAAGTCTCGAAGGCTTCTTGCGTGTTCATCGGCGCATCCGGATCAAGATTACCAGCTCCGTCAGCATCAAAGTTGGGCATTTCGATGTCAGTATCAGCACTGACACCACCAAGGCCGAAGTCTCCACCTCCAGCGGACGAGGTATAGCCACCGACTTGATCTGGGACCAGACTACCTTGGCGCGAGAGTCTGTCGGGAAGCGTGATACCTCTGCCGTGCAGAGGAGATGCACTAGTGAGACGTCCATAGGCAGGTAAAGCAGAACTGACACTTCCAGCACGAGACATGCGTTGCTGCAGAGCAGAACGACGTTGAGTCGCGGAGAGGTTCCACGGCATTGCTGAGGAGAAATCGGGAACTGTGTCGCCTGGAAGAGGTGTGGGTGCATTGCGACCCATTTCGATATCGTCCTATACATGGTCAATGTGTGAGGAAGGGGAGTGATTTAGGAGACTCACAACATCATTGTTGATCGCTGGCAGACCATCGTCATCGAGCATCGTATCAGCATTGCCTCTTCCTACCTCGTCATCGCGTGGACTCTCCGTACGAGGTCGTACACGACGACCTTCTTCGTCAAACTGGTCATCAACAGATGCACGATTACGCTTCTCTCCTTGAGTAGTTGCGGTTATGCCAAGCACAGCATGGATGAAATTCTCTCCATAGAACATGTGAAGTCCAGGCGCGATCGCAGCACCTCCAGCGCGTCCGATTCCGGAAACACCCATCTGCCAGATCCAGAAATCCGCATTCCTCTTTGCTTGTGCAGCTGCTCTGCCATTGACCTTCTGCTCAGCTGCCGCTGCCATATTGACAAGGTAGTCGCGGTCCGATTGACGAAGGTTGTGGTTGCTCAGCTCGATCCTAGAATCAGCCACAAGTGGTTTCGACATACGTGCACGTCTGACCGGTGCTGTCACGATCTCTTCGTCTTCGTCGGATCGTGCCCGTTCACCTGATTGTGTGCGAGGACCGTCCGGACCGAGACCAGGAGCGCGTGGTGAGAATGGGCGAGCATCATACTGAATGCCATCGTCGTCGCCGATGGGTGGAAGTGCATCATCTTCTTCCATGTTCTAGAAGTGTTACATTAGTATTACGCTCATTCGAGATGGTAGAGCACTTACATCTCTTGGACGTGCCGCGTCTTCTTGATCAGGTCGCACACGCTCAGTAGCCGACATCACACTCCCAGCACGCCCTGCAGGATTATCATGTCCTAAACTAGGCCTGACAACTGACAGGTCGACCATGCCACCATCCGAACCAAAGCCAAAGGCAGGTTCAGGGTCGAAACCTATATCATCAAGGATTCTCGGTGCGCTGCTACAAGATGCGTCAGCTATGTACAACACACGAGTGCGACGTGCTTTACCCAGGTATGATGCTCGACGGTCTTCCTCCTCTTGACTCGTCATCGCCCAGACTGAAGTCTGCAAGACCGAAGCCAGCGAAGCCGTCATTACCACTTGTCGGTACGATGATTGAGGGAAGGTGAGGACTGCGAAGTGAGTGTTTACTCAGGAAAGAGCTCTCCTGGGAGGAACCATGATCAGACACAAGGTCTGGCTCATCGAGAAGCTCCAAAAGATTGGTTGCCAGTGCCATGTCGGGCAGGAAGTTTGGGTCGTCTGGGAGGAGAAGCTGTTCTGGTCTGATGGAAGCTCATTAGTATTATTTCACTCATTGGACCTCGAAGATACACAGAAACTAACCTTGCTGCACGACCTGCTTCTGGGTCAAGGTCGGCGTTTCTCACAACCTTGAACAGCATGCGCATCTTGTCGCGAGCTTGTTCGGCGTCTTTCAGTACATACTGACACTTCTGATCGTACACTCTACATACGCCATACCTAGAGGATGTGAGTGAATGCTACACGTTAGAAACGCGTCGGAAATCGTACAGGAGGTTGCTTTGTAGTCGTAGTGCCATTGGCGCGTCCGGAGTAACGATAGTTTCGCACTATTCTGAATCAGAAAGGTTTGACGTCTCATAGCAAGGTAGGCGTACTGCTTTTGGTACATCAACGTGAAGAATATCGGTTCGAGTGACCTTCTTAGAAAGAGTTGACTTTGATCCGAGTGTTGCCACAATCCTGTTCCAGAAAGTGAGCTAGGGCTTCCGATTGCAGTTGTGCGATTCGTCTACTGGGACTAACCAGATTGTAGCAACGCCATATTTTCGAGAAGTAAGGACTGGCAGAGTCAATATGAAGCTGATGGGAAGCTTGCTTGTATAGTACCTGGTATACTTACTTTCGTGTGAGTAGAACATCTCGAGTCGCGTCTAGTAATGGGAGCAAAGTTTTCGCGTTACAATACCAGCAAGAAGATGACAAGGTCGAAGTTAGAAGCACGGAGAGGAGAGAAGGCGCAATACTGTACAGGGAAAATCAGAGATGCGAGAGAATGGGTGACGGGAGGGAGGGAAGAAGGACGTTGATGGAAAATCAGGCGGCATGACGAGCATCTCCAATCTGAAACCGGCCCGAGCAGCGCGGTCCGCACGCGCCAAGCCATACTCAATATACAGCACAGAAGTCGAGCAGAACTTTCAGGACCAAGTAAATCGAATAACCTTGCAGACTTCGGAATTTGTCAGCCCGTGGGGCACGTCTTCAATCGACAATTAACGAGGCACCGTCGTGGTCTTGCCATGATTGAAACAGGCCTGAAACATGGTGGCGTGTGTTTCATGATCAATACCAAGTCGAAGCACAGCGATGGGCTAAGTGTATAAGTTGTATCGCAAGCATTGGCTTTATGTCGTAGTCCAAGGCGCGCAGGCGTGAATTCCAAGCGATTTTACTCTATCTATTTCTTCTCTTTTGGCGCCAACATGAGTTCTGGTCGCACATTCTTGTCAAACTCCTCCTCACTCAGCGCATTGAGCTCCATAGCACTCTGCTTGAGCGACAAACCCTTCTTGTGTGCGTTCTTCGCGACCTTAGACGCCATGTCGTAGCCAATGACCGGGTTTAAGCAGGTGACCAGCATCAGACTATGTAATGTTAGTGTGACACGAGGGTCATCGGACTTATCGCGACTCACCTCTCAGTTAGCAATGCACCGATCCTCTTCTCATCTGCCTCGAGACCGTGCACCAAGTTCTTCTCGAAAGAGATCATACCGTCAGTAAGTAGACGCGAGCTGTGTAGCAAGTTCCTGATCATCACCGGCTTGAAGACGTTCAGCTCGAAGTTCCCTTGAGAGCCAGCAAATGTGCATGCGGCATTGTTTCCAAATACTTGGCAGCAGAGCATGGTCATAGACTCGCATTGCGTTGGGTTGACCTTGCCAGGCATGATCGATGAGCCAGGCTCGTTCTCGGGGAGCTTCAGCTCACCAAGACCGCAACGAGGACCAGAGCCGAGGAACCGGATGTCTTGCGCAATCTTGAAGAGCGAGGTCGCGAGCGTGTTGAGCTGGCCATGTGCTTCTACCACGGCATCATGTGCAGCCAGTGCCTCGAACTTGTTGGGCGCCGTCTTGAACTCGTGACCAGTCATTGCGCTGACCTCTGCTGCGATATCCTCTGCAAAGCCCTTGAACGTGTTCAGACCAGTGCCTACAGCAGTGCCACCCTGAGCAAGAACCTGAAGACGAGGCAATGCGGACTTGACACGCTCCAAGCCCATGTCAAGCTGGTATACATATCCGCCGAATTCCTGACCAAGTGTGAGAGGTGTAGCGTCTTGCAAATGTGTCCTTCCAATCTTGATGATCTTCTCGAAAGACTGTGCCTTCTCGTTCAAAGCGTTGCGTAGGCTTTCTAATGCTGGGATGAGGTTCTCCTTGATATCAAGAACGGCGGCGATGTGCATGACAGACGGGAATGTGTCGTTGGAAGATGCGCTCATGTTGACGTGGTCGTTAGGATGAACAGGCTTCTTCGAGCCCATTGTGCCGCCAAGGATCTCAATGGCACGGTTCGAGATGACTTCGTTGGCATTCATGTTGGACTGCGTGCCGGAGCCAGTCTGCCAGACGACGAGAGGGAAGTGGTCGACGAGCTTTAGAGAAGCCACTTCTGCAGCAGCCTGCTGGATGGCCTCACCGAGTTTGGGATCTTGTAGCTTTTCTCAGCAATTGTGCTGCCACTTTGTCAGGAGCACAGGCTCACCTAATCCGTATTTCATATTGACCTTGGCCGCAGCACCCTTGAGCACACCAAAAGCCCGAACAATGGGAGGAGGCATCCTGTCTTGAGGCTGGTTGATCTTGAAGTTTTCCAATGATCGCTCTGTCTGTGCACCCCAGTATTTGTCGGAGGGTACTTGGAGCTCGCCGAAGGCATCGCTTTCTGTTCTCGTGGATTCAGACATTCTGGTGGACTGGCTGAAGTATCTGGCAGATGGTGTGGTAGTGGTTGACCTGAGCGTCGCTGAAGTTCGAGCTGCTGCTAGCTTCGCCGAGGTCGAAATAAGTGACGATCTTGGTAGGGCAGCTCGAGATGTGGAGGCAAGAGTGACTGTGGCCGATCTGGCGGCGAACGAACGTAACATCTCCACTGGTATCTGTGTCAATTGAGCAATTGTTGCGCGACTAGGTTGCTCTCAAATGATCTTCTCCTCGGCTTGTCTAAAAGGCACATTGGAAGGCGGCTAGTTGGGTCAGGCTAGAGTGTAGCTCATCCTAGTGGAGCTGCCCTCAGAAGAGCCAATGGGATGCTCCGGAAGCTCGGGATGCTCTACTAACACATCATTGTTTCACTATTCGATATGGCGACTACCTCTTCTTTGGCGACATCTCTAGTCATCACAGTCTGTCGTTTACCATCCCACTGCGATCCCATCCAAGATGAGCGGCACACAACAGGTCCAGGATCCTGGCGACCATGCACGAAAGTATGGTGCGTTCCAGTCAGAGATATATGCAAATGGCATGTTCAAAGGGTATGGCAGAGAATGGGTACAGACGACTTGCGCATCTAATGAGTCCTCAGGTTGAAGCCTGTTGTAACGACTGACCCAGCCAAGCTGGAAGCACAGGCCAAGGAAGCAATGACAGCCGCCGCTTTCGCCTATGTTGCAGGAGGTGCTGGTGAACGAGCCACGATGGATGCGAACCGTCTCGCCTTCAGACAATGGAAGGTAATTGAGCAGCAAATAGTACTTAGTGCTTGCGAAAGAAGTCAGGTGGTAACATATCACCTCAGATCGTTCCTCGCATGCTACAGCCTACCACACATCGTGACATGTCTGTACACCTCTGGGGTGAACACTACGACTCTCCGATAGTTGCATCGCCTATCGGAGTCCAGAGTATCTTCCACCCAGATGGCGAGTGTGGTGTGGCTGAAGTCTGCGCGGAGATTGGGATACCATATGTGGCCAGCACTGCAAGTAGTCACACCATGGAGGACATCGCCAAAGCAAATGGCAATGGTTCTCGATGGTATCAGCTATACTGGCCTCAACACAAGCCCGTGACAGAATCGCTACTGAAGAGAGCCAAGTCACTGAACTACAAAGTGCTTGTGGTGACTCTAGATACATGGGCACTCGCCTGGAGGCCTGCCGATCTGGACAATGCTTTTGTGCCATTCATCAAAGGCATTGGCAATCAGATGGGCTTCTCCGACCCCGCCTTTCGTAAACGTTTCGCCGATGAGAATGATGGTAAGAAGCCAGAAGATGATATTACTACTGCGAGCCAGGCGTGGTGCCAGGACATCTTCAGTGGAGCAGCTCATACATGGGAGGAATTGGCACACTTGCGAGAGCATTGGGAAGGACCTATTGTTCTTAAGGGCATCCAAGATCCAGATGATGCGTTGAAGGCGGTTGAGTATGGGATGGACGGTATCTTCGTCAGTGTAAGTCAAGCCCCCCCTTGTCCCTCGTTGTTAGACATAGCTAATTTGACACGACTTCCAGAACCATGGTAAGCACACTCTACATACCTTAGTGACTGTGCTGATTATGTACAGGTGGACGCCAAGTAGATGGAGCCGTGGGCTCGCTCGAGATGCTGCCGGAAGTTGTGGAGGCCTGCCGTGGGAAGAAAGGCGGAATTGGTGAAGATTTCGTCGTCATGTTCGACTCCGGCATCAGAACTGGCGCAGACATTGTCAAAGCAGTCTCTCTCGGAGCCAAGATGGTCGGTGTTGGAAGACCGTGGGTGTATGGTCTGGGGATCAATGGCAAGTTTGGCGCCAGAGAGGCTCTGCGGGGCCTCTTGGCTGATTGCGATCAACTGATGGGTCTTGCTGGTATGAAGAACCTGGCCGAGTGTACGCCAAAGAGGCTGCGGAAGAGCGCCATGCCTGGTGACACATTCAGTGTCAACTAGCTTGCTACGCGTACGCGTTCCCAATTATGATTCTCAGGCCAGATATGGTTAGTCGGCTGCATTCATGACAACAGATACTTTGTACGTAGAGAATAAAAACAAGGCCTATCGGCAAGTGTCCTCAGCAGAGTATAGTACAGTACCAGATCGTATATACTTACTAGTACTCTTCACTTACGGTACCCTTCACAGGCTGGCAAGCGAGCGCAATAAAGGATGTGCCATATAATACCTTCCAGGTTATCTTGGATGCTATTCGAAAAGTCGATGTCCTCTCATCAAGGGGTCGATCTGAACCTGGTAAGGCGTTTCTCCAAGTTTTGTCCTTAGCGCGCGCGTCATTCTTCCTCCACTCCGCTCGACCGGCAGCTATTGACAACATTAGCGTCCGACCTCTGTTACTGAGGTGCTCCTATCACGGCGGACGATCTGTCGACCTGTCGTCGCTCGTCTCAACTACTTTGTAGTTCTGTCGAAGAAGAAGTATGTTTGATTGAGATCGTACAACTCAGACTCGTGGTCGCGAACACCCCGTTAGGCTGATGATCGGAGTGTTGTGGGCTGCTCTGATGTCCGAGTCATGACAAACAACATCTCACTTGGTGACTTTCTGCGAGAGGATACTCGCCCGACGGTCTTATTCCAGGAGGCTGATGATTTGGCGTCTGCGCCGTCGGGGGCAGCCGCACAATGGACGCTCACATACACCAACCCTGTATATGACAACTTCTTGGCATCTTTGACAACACAAGGTGGAAAAAGGGGGGCCGATCGCGCGACTTTCCTTCAGCAAGTCGAAAGTGCCAATGATGGACGCTTTGACTTCGGAGGGTTTGGATGGCGAACGAGATACCTTCAAGGTCACAAATGGCGGATTGTCTACTGCGAGGTCGAGCTGGATGAGAATCTGGTATCAGACTTGACTGCCTTTGGTGTGAGCGGCTCAAGCTCCTTCGGCGCAATCAAAGAAAACCTGATGTCAAGACAGCCTCGAGGGGGGTCAATCGCCAGCAGCCCAGAGTCCAGCGCTTCGGATAGCACACCAAGGACACAGCATAGATCGCTGTCAGCGAAGTCATCTTTGACAGATTTCGGAGCAGGGAGAGAGATTATCGATTTTACACAGCATGATGTACCCAATCTCTCAGCATATATTCAGAGGTTCAAAAACATCAACTGGTCCGAAACCGCATTAGGCCCTATGTCAACCTGGTCTCTTAGCCTGCGGCAGGCCGTGGTGAAGATGTTGCTTAACCCTGAACCTCGGTGTGTATTGTGTTCGGTCTTGTCGAGTAACTTATTGACGGTGCTTTCAGGGTCATCATCTGGGGTCCTCATTTTATCATACTTTATAATGAGCCCTGCATTGCAATTATAGGTGACAAGCACCCTGCTGCCCTAGGAAGACCACCAGCAGTTGCGTTTGCAGAGCTTTGGCCCATGGTGTTGCCTCTCGTGACCAATGCTTATCATCATGGCCAGCCGACCAAGGTGGAGAAGATGGAACTGCTATTCAATCGTCGGGAGGATGTCGCTGTAAGTACATCTAACCTCGTACTTATCAAACATCGATATTGATGTCTCGAGCAGTTTGAAGAGGAAGTATATTTCTCCTTTGTCATGCTTCCCATCCTGGGTGCAGACGGCACAGCCGCGGGCGTGATGGACGAAATCGTCGAGGTCACAAATGCAACCATTGCAGAAAGGAGGGTGAAGACCATTTTGCGTGTAGGCGAGCACTCGGCTAGTGCAGAATGTTTGCAGGACGTCTGGCAAGCAATGTTGACGGCTCTCGATGAGAACACACATGATGTGCCATTCGCAATGTAAGGCACTAATCTTAGGTCTACGATGCATACTGATGATTCTACAGAATCTATTCTATCAAGAACAGCGATGGGGATGAGTTCTCCTCAAAGTCATCAGAGACGGCTTCACAGTCCCAGCACTTCGCCGCCGAAAAGCACTGCTGGCTCGAGGGAGTCGTTGGACTTGACAAATCTACTGTCGTCACGAACTTTCTGCTTACCGAAGGTGATGAGGGTCTCGCACGAGAGTGTCGTGAAGCTTGGAGGCGACGGACGCCCTTCTTGATAGAAAAGGAAGCCATGCCACCGGGTCTTGTGCAAACTATCCCAGGTCGAAACCCATACGTACGAGCTGTAGTCTGCGCGATCCAGCCTGCATACGGTACAAATATTCTTGGTTTCTTGGTACTCGGACTGAATGGACGGCGACCCTGGAATGACATGTATCGAGACTATATCAAGCTGCTGAATGACCGCATGAACACCTGCATAGCCCACGTCGTGCTTCCAAGAGAACAGCGCGAAGCGCAAGCAGCCACCGAGGAAGCAGCACTAAGGCACTCCTCACTTACAAAACAACTTCTTTTGCGAACACAGGAGGCGGAAAGAAGTGAGGCAAACTTCATGCGTATCGCAGCGTTCGCAGCTTTCGGAATGTTTGTCCTAAAGGCTGATGGATCACCTACATACCTCAACGACGCATTTTACACCTTGACTGGAGTCAAAAAGAGTGACGTTGAGTTCCAATTCAAGGAAAACTTTTGGAGCAAGACTATCCACCTCGATGACTTGGAGCATGTTAGAGAGATGTGGACGAAGATGACGCGAGACAGGCAGCCAATCGTGTTCGAATACCGAGGTATCAAGACGTGGTCGGCAATAGACAAAGCAACAAACACGGAGATGACAGGGGACTTCTGGATAAGGGCAATGGCATTCCCAGAAGTTGACACTACTGATGACAATGTTGTTGGTATGCAAGGGTGGCTAGAAAATATTTCCTTGCAGAAATACACAGAACGAATGCAGCAGAACAAGTTGGAGCAAGCGCTGGAACACAAGCGGCAGAGTGAGGCATTCATCGACATGACTTCTCACGAGATTCGTAACGTAAGACAGCCACCATGGATCTTGAATGACATATACTAACTTGTAACAAGCCTTTAAGTGCCATAGTCCTTTCGGCAGATTCGGTCGTCGAGATATTCAAAGAGAATACGACGAGAAATCCGATGCTGCTGAGTAACGACGAAGCAGAAGAGATTCTGAACGCGGCGCAAACTGTGATACTTTGCGCCAATCATCAACGCAAGCTGTGCAGCGATATATTGACCTTGAGGTTGGTACCCTGCGGCTTTATCGGAAGAGCACCATTGATACTGACTGAATGCGAGCAAACTGGATGCAAACCTGTTGAGTATTTCCCCGGACAGAACTAATCCAGTCTTTTTGGTCAACAAAGCCCTCCGAATGTACGCTGCAGAGCTGCAGAATGCATCGATCGACGCCACGTTGTCCATCGATGACAGCTTGAAGCAGCTAAACGTGGAGGACGTCATTTTGGATCCCAGTAGATTGCTCCAAGTGCTGATCAATCTACTCACCAATGCCATCAGTAAGTCCTTCGATCTGATTGTGACTCGATACAAAGATTGGAAAGCACTCTGTGGAGTGTCGTCGGAACTTGATTTCGGAGCTTCGATGGTCCAAGTACATACTGACTGTATCAGAATTCACCAAAGATCGCCCAAGGCGTGAGATCGAGATATCAATCAGTGCCTCGATCGACAAACCCATTTCCGAAGCCCACGGAGTGTCATTCATCAAGCCTCGGGAAACAACACGCGACAAGCAAGCGGTTGACCCCGAATGGGCAAATCTTCCCACAGTATACATTCAGTTCGCAGTCGAAGATACAGGACGTGGTCTGAGTGAGAAGGAAATGGCAATCTTGTTTCAGAGGTTCTCGCAAGCCTCGCCAAAGACATATTCTCAATATGGTGGCTCTGGGTTGGGATTATTCGTGTCCAAAGAATTAACGGAACTTTCTGGAGGACAAATTGGCGTGTCGTCCATGGGTAAGATTGACTACATTCCAGCAATGCACCACCCGCTAATGCATTTTCAGCAAATCGTGGATCTGTGTTCGCTTTCTACGTCGCCGCCCTCAAGCTACCGCCAAGCGCAAAGTCTCCTAGCTCTGCTCCTGCACACATACTCGATACGCCAGCGACACCGACGAAGCAGATCGCTGAACCTGCTCTACCATCTATTGTGGCATCACTACTTCCAGCTCCACAACCACCAGCTCTCCCAGTCAGGACCTCTTCCGCACCGCCTCTTCCACAGATAGGACATCCTGCACTTGAGGTTCCACGACCACGAACGCCAGAAGTTCTGCATGTTCTTGTTGTGGAAGACAACTTAATCAACCAGGTACAGTCGATAGGGAGTGCCACAGCCTCAGTCTACTAACCACTTTCAGAAAATCATGGCACAACAACTTCGCCGCCAAGGCTGCGTCGTCGATGTCGCCTCGCACGGCCTTGAAGCCCTGGCCTTTCTAAAGTCCACCGTCTACGCCACGAATCCAGTGCCTGATCCGGCGCGGCCGCCCGTGGCTACAGCGCCATTGTTATCAGTCATCTTGCTGGATCTGGAAATGCCGATAATGGTATGTCGCTATGTTTCATGACTTCGTCCTTCATGATTACTGACACATACCACAGGACGGCCTCACATGCATCCGGCACATTCGCGACATGGAACGTCAAGGTGAGCTGACAGGACATGTGCCCGTGATCGCCGTGACTGCCAATGCACGCAGTGAACAGATTGCGAATGCACTCGGCCAGGGCATGGATCAGGTCATCACGAAGCCATTCCGCATTCCTGATCTGCTAGGTCAGATGCGGAATTTGGTGGCAGGGACGCTGATTAGTCCGGTGGCGGCGAGCGTAGGAGGCCTGGAGGCCAGGGCGACTTTTACATGAGGCGACGGCATGGGATGTAATAGATGAAAGGAGTTCCTGGGGCAAGGGAAATAGATGCACGATAATACGGCGATAGATGTTTCAATGAATCATGAATGACGCTGGCACGAGCCATAAGCAGGAATTGGTCCATACTTCGTCGCCGATGATCTTGATCAGTAACTTCTCAGCTGATGACCATTCCTGTAAGGGCTGAGCACGGAAACAGTCCGGGATATCTCTTGGCGTTGTAACAACGCCAAGTCCAAATCGTGTCTAGCTTTGCCTGTACCACTCCGCTTCAAGATCGTGACATTGGAACTTTTCTGGTGATCTTGTTCCTTGCTTGCAAAGCTTGAGTTGTGATGCGAGCTATCCTATTACATATGTGCAGTTACACGTCCCACACACGCGTGCTGAAGAGATCGCCGAGTCAGGGGAAGTAGTTCTCATCCTGCAGGTTGTAAGGCTTGTATCTCGCCGTTGATTGCTTGTTTCTCTCTTTTCCCTCCGCACTCTGCACGATTTGGAACGATGAAGCCGAGCCACTCCAAGAAAAGTGCCCGAGCATTGTACCTGCATACGTATCTCTCCTGCTGGCTGTCATGGCGAGAGGAACGTGCCGTGATGAGTGCCATGAGCGGTACTGTTGTCATTGCTTGCTGCAAGGCGTGTTTTGTCTCTCAAGTGATTGATCAGTCGTGTATTGATCCATTCTGTATTGGATTCTACTAGTATTTTATTCCACGACGGCACACTACTCTGTACATTGCACTGCTACGCCCTGCGCGTCTTGTGCTTCAAATCCGAACTAGGAGAGTGTCCCAACTGGGTTCGACAGGCATCGCGCTTCATGACCATGGTGCCCAAAATCTTCATCGACGACTACGATCTGGCGCCGAGTAGCGACAAAGAGCAGGAGGAGGAGGAGATGCAGGAAGAGTACGGCAGCAGAAGCACAAGCGAAGGGTGGTCACCTACAACGTGGACGAACATAACAGCGAAGTGGCAGGAAGCTGGATTCAGTGATACAAAGAGGGGTCAATCGAGTAATCTCAGGACCGCGGCATACGTCGCGGTACTCGTGCTTGTTTCACTGTTGGTCTGGTTCGCAAGAGGGAAGTACGACATTGGCTCACAAACCGATCGGTGGTCAACATCATCAGCACGAATAGCACCACCTCCACGAAACGCCTTCATAACATTTCTGAACGAATACTATCCCAATAAGAACTCTCCAACCGAAGACATCTTCTTCACCAACGCACGTATGCTCGCCTACCAAACCCTCCACGACCCCGCCACACGCGCCTCTCCCAGTGCCAACATCTCCTTCGTCGTCGCCGTGACCGATGATGTCCCCGAGTGGAAGCGCGCGCGACTCCGTGCCGTATATGGGGGCCGAGTGAGCGGGATTGGAAGATGGATATTAAAAGCTTTCATGGGCATGCGTGGGAGCATAATAGGCTTGAGGGCATGCATAATCTCTGGGTTGATGTGAGGACGAGGATGGAAGAG
>Ga0268250_10000798_pt1 | contig 14273 bp, 9 predicted proteins | sample AgamicAsSfe_FD_200448 | JGI IMG/M metagenome (GOLD analysis project Ga0268250, IMG submission 200448) | Agave microbial communities from Guanajuato, Mexico - As.Sf.e (v2) (version 2) | ecosystem: Host-associated > Plants > Phyllosphere > Phylloplane/Leaf | place: Guanajuato, Mexico | collected... | reverse complement strand
CTTCCACATAACCCGATTCCGTTGGTACCAAAGGTGGTGGGTCGCTCTCTATGCAATATGTCATAACTCGTATCCTACGAAAAAGCGTCTTTAACACTTACTGTGATGTAACTTGTCGTTAAAACCCTACTCCTAGTGCGGAGGGTCGGAGTAAACCTACATTCGTCCGAAGCCTAGCGCTATGGATGTGACGAAAGATTGTTGGCTTCAGTACGCTGAAGATTAGTAACCGAACGGCAGGACCTTACAACAATACTCGAACAACGTCATTCACTACTCAAGTACGGCGGTGTAGATCAAAATCATTATTCGAGCACAATCCGTGACAGACCCTAACGACCCGGGACGGCGCGCAGAGAGACATCGAATATCCTTGGAGCGTTGGAACATTGATCAACATGATTCTACGCCATCTCAAGCAGCTTTACCTGATATTGCTTGGGACGACAGATTACTCGTTTAGGCAATAGCAGGAGTCTGTGGATTGTAGCACCTTGTACGTGAAAAGCAAAGCCCCTTGCAGTACTTGACTAGTGCTGAGGTGAAGCTGCTAAAAGGAAGCGTTCCACCAGATTCTGCCGTGATCGGTAGGTGAGGATTGTTGCCTGTCTGGGTATGCATCCTTCTAATTCACTCCGTCACGGATGATTGCTCGAATAGGGGATATCGCAATCGGTGTGAGCCCTAGAAAATTGGTGTGAAAAGGGACTGGAGGACTTGCTACGTGAAACAATGGTGGTCGACCGAAGGTGAGCCAGTATATGCACGGAATATTAGTACTAGAAGAAACTCAAGAATTTAGGTTTCCGTTTCGAACTTTCTTGCTTGAGAAATGTTGTAAGCACACTAATAGCACAATTGCTATAGTTCTCGCGAAAAATGGAAACGAAGAGGTCTCTTCACCAGAATGTCGGGGCAATCGACAGATCATCAAACCTTCCCAATTGGGAAAGAGGGGTAATGCTCTGGTTGGTGCGCGGTGCCGAGAACCAACAAGCAGTATGCTCCTGTCCTTGCGAACTCATTCGTGATTCATTTTGAAAACTTTCACTTGGCGGTCCCTCAAAATACGAACCTTAATGTGGTCAATGGCACACGACTGTAGAGGATAGCTCGTGCGATGAATCTGAGTCCATCCCTTGTTAGTCAGCTCGGCACCTAGGCAGACTAGTCCGATCATATCTCTGCTACACCGGAACACCTAAGGCTCCAGCAACTCTTCAGCGATTCGATAGCAGTGTTATATGGCGAGCTGAAACTTCGTGTTCCTGCACCAGATGCGAGATACGAGACCTAAGCGCCGACCCAAGACCGCTGAACTGCACCAACACGATTCGCGGTAATCGCCCAGAGCATCCTTCTGGAGTCTACCGAGCAACGTCTACCGGTTGACGATGTTTGTATTGCGGTGGAATGACACAAATCACGAAAACTAAGAGGTAGCCTTAGGACGTTCTGAGTGAATGAAGTATGATCAGTCGCCTGGTATGCCAAGAAGCTGGGCATGGCTGCTGAGCAAGTGCGGCTGACACTGACGACATTCCTGTCGCAGCTGAACAGACAAGTTTCCAATGAGTGAGAAACTTCGATGAACCCAACACTGACCCGCGAAGACTGATCTACACAAAGAAGCCAAATTTATGATTCAGAAAAAGGGCAATTATGGCCATGCCAGCTCATGATGAGTTGAAGCAGACCGAGGCGATTCGCAATGAGCAGGTCGAAGTCAGATTCGACAAGTGAGCCCATAGCTCTCCTTCTTTGCGATACGTGTTGTTGACCCGTGCAGGTTTTCAAGTACAGCACAAGTTGTCGAACAAATCCATTCTACTACTCCCGACGGGCCTCTGTCGAAGGATATCTACGTCTATAGACTACGAGGGAAAGAATCGGTGCCAAGTTTGTTTGAGTGGACACGAACGCGAGACAACAGAAAGATCAGGCGTCAAAGGAGCCAATTACTTCCGAATGGATTGTGTCAAAGATGCCATGAAATAGCTACCAACGATCTCGAATGGCTCAGGACCTCGAAACTGGAAAATTCACAAGTTGTTATTATCAGGCTCGCAGATGAAAACAGAAGCTGCAGCAGCTGCAGGTTTTTCGCACGTTGGAGACCCGCTGAGACAGTCTCATACACAGAATATCGCCCTTTAACTACTCTGCCGCCAAAATGTTGCTTTCTTGCTGTCCTGCCAGCAGAGCAGTTCGGTCTAAATCCGATAGCCTGCCGGTTCTGTAGCGTCACCAGAGACCCAAGTCATCAAATACACGTGTACGAACTTCGGCGTTGGAAGAAAAATCAACATTGTATGTTGCAAAGGGAAATCATCTGCCTGCCCCAAGATAGGATCAAGCACCTACCTTTCGGACACAATGAGTATGGCAGCATTTCGGGTTGGCTCAGCGATTGCATGACCAATCACCTGAACCAATGTCCACAAGCTCCAATTCGTACTGCATCTGTAGTGTATTGCATAGACTGCGCGGACGAACGGGTCGTTCCAATCCCCGAACATGCGACGTATCTCGCGCTTAGCTACGTTTGGGGTCACACACACACTCCGGAGAAGGACGAAAGCTTTTCCAAAGCTCCTGCCGTAATCAAGGATGCGATGAGAGTTACACTGCGACTACATTTCCGTTATTTATGGGTTGACAGGTATTGCATTGATCAGCACGACGCAAATCAAAAGCACCAGCAAATCGCCAATATGGGCAACATCTACGCTGGGGCAACCTTGACATTGATCGCTGCAGGGAGTACGGATCCTGAAATTGGTCTACCTGGAGTTTCTTCATGTCGATGCAATCTAGATGCAGCATTTGACTTGGGGCCCTACTCTTATGTGCCCTTATTCGGCAATCCAAAGGCGGCAATCCAGAGCTCCAAGTGGTCTACTAGGGGTTGGACCTATCAAGAAGCTGTCATGTCCCTTAGAAAGCTGGTTTTCACGTCAGACGGCTTCTATACTCAATGCAATATGCAACACTCTTTCGGCAGCAGTCATCCCATTGATGGACAGCCTATCGTTGCACATAAAACGAACATAATCGGAATTTCTGTATCCACGAATGGCTACGAAAGATTCGATATTGCGCCGACAGTTGTGTTCCCTGGTAGCTACTCCGAAAAGCCAATTGAAACAACAGGAGATGTCCTTGATGAATTCTTCGACCATATCTCCAACTACGTTCGCAGAGACCTCTCCTATGAGTCAGATCGACTAAATGCCATCCAGGGTGTATTGAATGAATACCGAGCGAACGAAGATCCTGTCTTCCAAGTATTCGGTCTACCCCTTATGCCCGATAAATTCCTGACGATAAATTCAGCACTATTCTGGCGTATGGAAAACAACAGAGTACGTCGACAGACAGACTTTCCTTCATGGTCATGGCTTGGTTGGCAGTATAATGATAAGATACCAGACCAGCCAGTCGTGCTGTGCGATCTGGAGGACAAGGCCATCCACGGACGTTATTCATATCACTCTTTTGGCCCCCATATATCGCTTGATGAGCACTCAGCAAGAATAAGTGTAGGGTTCTCAGGGGGCGGTTTGTTGAATCTCACAGAGCCGCATTTGTTCAGCAACACACTGGACATGCAACTGCCCCGGGAAGCCAGGATCATGCCACATCTCGTGATTCGTGGCGTTATATTCCCTCTGATTTTCGAGGAAGATGGTACTGACGAATGGGTACGTGTCGGCGATCCAAGTAGGCCTTTTCATAGAAATTCCTTCTGGTTTACCCTCAAATATCGGATGTGGTTGGATGTACCATATTCTCAAGAGCAAGACGCATTCCATCGAAACCAGATCAAAGCCCTGGTCTTGGGCCTTGCTGGTGCAGCCATACGTGTTCTGATAATTCGAAGAGATGGTAATGCTTGGACAAGGATCGGTATCGCACAATACAGCTGTCATCGTCCTCTCAGTAATCAGTTTCGGGCCTACCACGAGAACCAGTTCATCCACGCGCACCGTGTAGTCGAAAAGATGTATTTCAAAAGACTAAAAGGATATAGAAAGCGTACTATTTGGCTTGCTTAGAAAGCAAGAGTTGAGGCCCAAAGGCTGGGAACGCAGATACAGTAGAAGGCACGTTAGACACGACATTTTTGCACCATATCATCCGCATTACTACGTGTCTGATGAAGCGGGTCGGCGAATCTTCATCTTTACTACTAAGATCGGAATTCCGTTCCGATGACTATGCGAGACGGGGTAGATAGTGTGGCTATTGAAGACCGCCCGTAGGTTGCAAAAATAAAGTATAGGACGTTCATGCTAGAACGATAGTCTCTATGCCTGTTGAGGTCAGTAAACTGTCGGCACGGCCTCGGAGCTCAATCATATGTCGAACTATCCGCAACAAGCCAAGCGTATGGGTAGGTCATGTGTATTGATTACACAGATCAATATAAGAGTAGCTTCTACTTGCGCTTGCTTAGTACTAAGAAGCAGTTGAGAATCAAGCATGCTGCTAAGGCGGTGTGGTTTGAAGCCAGGTGGCAGTCCAGGGCGTAGGGAGAGGTTGGGGACACCCATAACGTTGAGGAGGACACGAGGCGTCAGCTTAGTAGTTTGACTCTGCTTGCTGGCGGGGACTTAGTATAGGCACATCATTTGCACGTTATAGAGTATAGGATATATCGCGCGCACGCCGCCCCAGAAGATAATCAATATTGCTAGACCAGCGAGTGCATTCTGCTTACATCCCCGCAAGTCTAAGTTCGTTCAGTCTCTGCAATTCCTTGATCGCTCAATACAAGTGAGTTCATTCCTATCGCCAAGCCTGCTCCACGAGTTCCTTCACGCCTCGTGCCTTCACACCGGCTTGTCCAGGAATCGTATCGAAATCGAAGAACCCCTTCGCGAACAGTATGCCAAACATGGCTATAAAGGGTTGTAGCATCTGCTTTGGAAAGAAAGGGTATAGGTCCTTATGTCCAGGTAGTTCAGTTACTTCAGACTTTTGCAGTTTCTCTAACGGGTCAAACTGTACATCGAACTTGACGCCTTTGACTTCTTCCGCTATAGCCACGAATTCTTTCCATGTCAGCTTCTCGCCAACAATATAGGATTCTGGTTGCCAGGTGGGGAGGTCGAGCAGACTGGCAGCAAAACGCGCAACATCTGTAGTGTGCGTGAAAGCGACAGGCACGTCGCCAGATCCAGGAATTGCTGCAGCGTTGTTGGCCATATCAACGACGACAGGGAATGGGCCCATGTGTGACGAAACCTTGGGTATAACGTAGTAGTCAAGAAAAAAGCCGTTGATCACACAGGTGTACTCGAGTGACGAAGCCTCGAGAGCTGTCATCGCAGCGAGCTTAGTTTCGGCTACGGAAAAGATCGCTTTCACCCTGTACTACAATGAGCAGTCTGTTCGTCGATGATTTAGAAGAAAGACTTACTCAGGCGTATATCGGATTCCCCAAGAACTTGGGATGTATCGCTTCGTGCTGGTGGACAGATCCGCGGCTCTAATCAATGCTATCTCAGGCTCAGCTCCAGCCATAGTGTCCAGAGTCGAGATGACCGTGCCGACATCATTGGACTGTAGGACATCTCTGATAGTCTCCACGTTGCTGTAGTCAAGTCCAAGTACAGGTACACCGAGCTCTTTGGCTTTGAATTCGCTACCCTAAAGCTCCTTGTCAGCAAAATACATAGCACACGATACAACTACGAACCAGTCGAGCGAGGACGACGACCCGATGCTTTCCCTGTTCAAGGATGGCTTCGACTATAGTACGACCGAGCTTTCCGGTTCCTCCTGCAACAGCAATGACAGACATCTTTACGGCAGGCTAGTGGTTGTTGGTGGATGATGCTTGTTATAATGGATCGGTACTGATGTGCTCTTTGATATGGTTCAGTATAGCACCCGGCGACTCTTTTTATACTGCGCAAGACCATAAACACACTTGGCAGACGGCTTCGGAACCTCATTGCATCCTGAGTGACCAAGCATACCCAGGTAGGTACTCACGGCCTTTGTAAGCGAATTGTAAATAGTAATTGTTCTTAGCAAAAAAATGCATCCGCCTTCTGTATGCGAAGGAAAATACATCCGGCCTTACTAATATGTCTGTGCGCGGTAGTCTCCGGATGCAATTTGTATCCGTAGACAATGTCACATGTCGACAGCCTCCCAAGATGTTATCTCACATACGTCTTGAGGCCGGAGCACCTTAGAAGTGCTGTGGAGACATAGAAGGCCTCGAGTGTATGTACCCTGAGATGGACTCATGTTCTAGTGAGATGCACTCCGAGACGTGATTGAGGGACGATACCGATCACGTGCTCATGCTTTGTAAGCCCTAACTTGCCAAACCACAAGATCATGTGCTCTCAACCCAATCTTCTCAATCATTTCACAGGTGCAAAGCAGTGAGAGCTCTCACAACCATGCTCGGTCGTAAACGAATCATCAACGTAAGTACTCTCCAACTCAACAAGCGAACCTTGGAAGTTAACGAAAACGTTTACCTGCATCAGGCATGCCAACAGTGCAAGGAGAGGAAAGGACGCTGCGACGGCGGTAAACCTTGCTGTAGTCACTGCTTAAAGTATGAGAAACACTGTATCTATACGGTACGGCGGCGACGGGGCCCTGGAAAGAGGTAAGCGTGAATGGGGGTTGCACAAGCGGATGAGTCGCTTATCTTGTGCAGTAAGGAATCAACCAAGCCCCTCATACAGCAGCATGACCAGGGTAGATGCTCTTCGAAATCAGAACCTGGACGTACTGTTGGTAGCGAACAACCAAGAGGCCACGGAGAGGTGCGTGACGACACCGCAACTCGGGACTCTAGGCCAGGTAAATCCATAGAAGAAAATCTAGATCAAACCGTATAGAACTAACCACGCTGCTCAAAGGCCGAGCCAATAAAAGACGCAATAGCACGGATGAATCGAACCGGAGTCCTTGCAGTACCAGTGAAACCGAAAGGATATTGCCCACAGCCGTCAAGCAATTTATAGCGTTTTCTGAAGATATCCGCACGACAGCAAGACGAATGCAAGCTCGCATACAGGCGGATCAGAGCTGCTTTGAGAGGAAGACATTTACATCCCTTCCTCCTCAAGATCATGCAGCAGAGTTGATAAGACCAGTCATTGAGGAAGTACAGCTTCACGGGGTATTCCTTACGTCGGAAAATGCCCTGAAACAACTCATCGAACAGTACCGTGCCGGCGTGGACGAGTGTTCCAGTGATCCAAGCCGATGGGCTACGCTTTGTTCGTTCCTGGCTATGTCTGCACATCATAGGACAGCCAGTGGGTCGGTCGTTGGAATGTCCTCAATAGCATGGGCATTCTTCAAGAACGCGTTTGCGATGTACGTCGAGCTCGCGATTGTTCAAAGGCCTCAGATCTCCACCTGCGAGGCGTTGCTCGCAATGACTTTTTTCATGCTGCGCACCGCTGATGCCTGCGTTGCTGCACGACTGGCAGCTACTGTCGCCCAGTCGGTGTACATGCTTGGTCTGCACAAGCATGAGCGCTATATCCATCTGGAGGCCAACGTAGCAGAAAGACAGAGAACGATCTTCTGGGTAACATATGTTGTCAATGCTGATCTAGCACACAGGTATGGTACACCCTCATCACTAGACGTAGATAATTTCGACATTACATTTCCCGGACACGTATATCATCATGTTTCAGACCATGTAGATCACATAGAAGATCTCATACAGACTGAGCAGGTCATTTATCTCCGGCGACGAGCTATCCTTGCTGTGACGCAGTTCCGGATTCATAAAGTACTTCAACAAGCGCTCTCCTGGAATGCCAAGCGGAAGCTTTCTCATATTGAAGATGCCATCACAACAATCGACAAAGAACTTCAAGCATGGAAAAACTCTTTACCCATCAGCATCCAGCCAGGCTTTCGATCGCACGAATCGCCGCTCCTCGAAATGTCTATCGCTATGCTACACTACATCTATTTTAGCTGCATAAGCAAAGTCAGCATGGTAGTAGTATTGTTAGCCCGTCCGGTGGTATCTGATCCCGTTTCCGACGAACAAACGGCTGCTGAATTGAATACATGTCCTTCCAGCAGTCAGCTAGCTAGAGCAGCCTGTGTAATAGCAGCTCGGGAAATACTTCACGTACAGCTTCGCTTACAATGGCAGCCATTGACACATCTCTGGTATGTGTTCTTTAGAATTCGCTAAATGATAATCTCATTTGCATTGGCTAACGGCGTCGAGGCAAACACTATGCTTCCCACTCTCCGCAGTTCTGATATTGTTGTCAGAAGTACTTGCGCATCCAGTGTCAGTTCAAGCGCGCACTGATGCTCATCTCATTCACGACTTCGTTCAACATCTTGAGCGCCTCCAAGAAGAAGGAAGCGATGTATGCGATCTACTGGATGGCTGTAAGAAATTGTATGGTATTGCATTGAGATCTGGTGAGCAGACAAATACCTTCGAACAAACAGCAGAAGTAAGTGATCCATCTACTCCCTTGCAAGACGAACGACGATAAGCTGACCATTTGAAGATTCAATTACTGCGATCGAGATTATCGCAAGTCGCAGACTGGTTGCAGCTCGCGCAGGGACTGTTAAGCAACATGCCCGCACCCCACAATCAGGCACGCGAAATCTTTTCCGACATGCTTGGACCAGCTACAACGGATGAGACATACGGCGCTTTTGTCCCGGCGTTCATGAAATCTTACACACATAATTTCTCATTCGGCATTTGAGTCGATCCGCATTACCAACATAGAATCGATCTTCCCACTCTTCCTGCTGTCACCTGTACAGAGCATAGCTATGCTAATGCAGGTAAAACTGCGATTCATACGCTCTTAAGAAATTTCCGTTGAAATCCTTGATCGTATGTATACTTCACTGTCGTACAGTGGTTGGTTACAGAGACTTAGATGCTTGTCTTCCTCCCTGCTAGCTAGTATGGCGCGTCCAGTGCATCACGGGCATCTCTGTATGACCTGAAGTCCTGATGATCTTGCTCCGATGCGCCGAGCTGAATGGCATCGCCTGAATGAGTTGGTTATCGTAAAGTAGTCAATTATCCAGTATTACACTCATCAAGCCGCATGCAGACGCTCGGAAGATCACGAACCGATGAGATGGGAAGAAACCTGATTACAGTACATGGACTGAGACCATACCCCCCTCGCCCGGAGCATCTTTGTTCTCTTGTTGTTCGGCTAAGCAGGTAACTACACTATCACTACCTGGTCAATCTACAGACGACTTGCCAATACGAACGATCCTCGCTATACGCAGTGGTAACGATCTATTGAACTCTCCTGCTGAATGCCACTCGCACCGTATTCGGGGAAGGTTTGCTCGGCGCATCGGCGTAAAGGGGCCTTATCGAGGATGGCAGACCCGCGAACACTCATTTTCACTGCTGGGATTAGCATCTCGTTCTACTAAAGACGTTAAGAGAGATAGATCACCAGCGGCTTGCGAAGTTGCGCATCAGTTTCTGCTTGAGCTCCAGTCCAAGCGTACTATCACCAATCATTCTAACAATGGACCTATGTAGTCCCTCAGGATTTCAGTGTTACATCGCGTATACAGGCTAAGTCAAAATGGCGACTGTCCCAGAATTGGTAAACAAGCGTCGTCAAGCAATATAATTACGCCCGAGGCGTCCTACAAGAACAGCAAAGGACGTGCGAAGAGGCTCTGCTTGGGATTGGTCCTTTGAATGTCTAGTAGCGTTGATTGGCCTGATCGTACGGATGATCTCTGTTTAGGGCCGTTTCCCGTCTTCCGACCCACAACTGTGGACCTACTTGTAGTCGATACCGCTTTGACGCACGTGCAGATGTTGTCGACATGAAAAAACACGTATGTATTTATGTTCTAAAATCGTCGGTCTAGATCCTCTACGCAGTAGACTCCACCAAGTCACAAGCAGTCATAGGACCAGTAGACGCCCGGCACGGCTTCAGCACTCCATCTGCTTGACCTTCCGAGCATTTGTACCTGGAGCTACAACACTCTCAGAGTCTCATCTCGCGTGGTTAATCATCATCCTTGTATCGCTAAAGGTTGAGTTCTCCTTTGAGGCCTTGCAAAGCTTTGACCGCTGTCTACCATGCAGAACTTGGGATGTCACCTAGATACATCAGGTAAGCTGAACAAAGAGCATGCATGTGCATCTTCTCTTAGACATGGATGAGAGAAGTACAAAAGAGTAGACTGCAGCCGGTCAAGAGAGCACTCATCGCACCATCAATCGCTCCTCTACAGAATTGACTTGATACCTTTCAATATCACAGCTCTCTTTACTTCTACAAAATAAAGCATTTTACCACCATCTTTGCCCTCGCTGCTGCAGTAGCGGCTATCGATATCTAAGGACACGTTGAGTCACACTGTGGTGGTGGAAACAGGGTTACGTTCACCAACGTGAACCCCGACCGATGCTACGCTACCGGCGGTGTATCATGGACTTACTCGTTCCGTGCCATTCCCACAAACTGGCGACTGAGCACCAGATCGCACGGAGGAGGTAACTGTGGGCCTATAATCCATGTGTTCGACTCGAACGGTAGGGATTTGGTATGCCATGGTGGGGAAGTCAACAACGTGGAGTACACGGGAGCTGGTTATAGCTTCATCAATAAGAGGTGGTCGACCGACGTCGCTTCTGATAGCCAGGATTGCATCAAGCCAGACCTTTTGGAGATTGAAGGCGGCTCAACATACAACCTTCTGAATCTTGAAGATGAGACATACAGAACCATGTAAGAGAATCTCTAATCACGAAGCATAATGCTGGATACAGTATACTGACGATAATGTACTATACGGGCTCGCATATGCTTCGAACGGCACAACTGCCTCGGATATGCCAAGCGCATTGGATGAGTACATCGTAGAATAAGGTCACTCACTATGACCCGAGAGACACCGCTTCGCGAGGCGCCATTGCATCAAAAGCTCCAGATGTTCGTCCGTATCAGATATATCATCCTAAGACTTTTGCGATGGATCGAATAGCATGTGTTCTCTACATACGCATTTCATGGCTATAAGTCTCCCAAATTTGCTCGAGAAATCGATGATCTTGTGATAACTTTTAAAACCTGGTCTGCCTCTCTACCTTTTGTTTCGAAGTCCGCAGAGTTTCAAATGATCTTCATCTGTTCTGAGTTAAAGGTTTGAGCGGTGACGACTGTGATCTTGACGTTCTGCAATGATCGATCGAAGAAACACTTCCTAACACTTCCTAACAGGATCTCTCAGAAAGTCTGGGGAAGCATAAAGGCATTGCTGTGGGAATGGGCGAAAATCGTGCGGTTGACGCCTAAATCGGCATTCGAAATTGACACATGCTTCCCACGATGGTGCTACAGAAATGCGAGCATACTATAACAGTTGTTCTCTCTTGTCGTTGTGCAATTCCCTATGCAATCTACAGCACATTCCTTGCGTAGGCACGTCACCGCTTCACTCGCTTCTCCTTGATATTGCTACCAAAGACGTTCAGCTGTGCTCGGCTTCCCGTCTCTACAGGTCTTATATCAGGATCTTTGTTCTTCTCTTTAGCCTCTCGTTTCGCTTTGCGGTCACGCCACCGCTCGCGCCAGGACATAGTTCTCAGGCGCTCATCTTCCTCGCGCTGCTCGGCTGTGACTGGCGCACACACCGCGTTGATTCTGGTCGCGATCACTTCGTCGTTCGCTGCTTTCGTCTTTGGTGTCTTGGTTTCCCAAAATGGCGGTGGCAGATTCTTGATGTAGTCGCTATAAGATTCTTTGGCTGCTTGCGACTTTTGAGTTGTTTGTCGATTGGGGGGCGTTGTTGGAGTTGGATCTACTAGAGTTGCAAGGCTCGCGTCAGAGCGGGGGTCTGAGCGGGCGACTGGGCTGTCTTGTTTGAGGTCGCCAGTCGCTTTGAAGGTATCTTCAGAGGTCATGTTGGAGGTGTTGACAAAGATTGCGATTAGTGAGAGTTTTGAGCGAGTGCATTTGAGTACGTGGGGTTGTCAGGCGTGCCACTATTTTTTGAAGGAAGCTTGGTGCGGGGCTCTATTGCGTAGATTTCTGGGAAAGAACTTGATGTCCATGTCAGCAGTCCTCTTGATCGCGTTTGTGATCCTATCATAAGAAGGCTGATGCACAGCCACAAGCTGCTGACCACCACAATCCGCCAAGGTTATTACATAAGCTTCGATACCAGTCTATCGTCCGTGTGGATCTTGATTGGTGCTGGGCATTGTGGTGCCAGCCACCGACCAGGGTTGCATCGTGCTGACGGCTTTACGCCTTGGAGAGGAGATCAGCTGCACCCCTCGATGCCCAGTATATTGAGGGGCCACGCCCCATCGCTTTTTGTTTGAGAGCGCTTTCGTTTGACAGTAATACACACAGCCTTCGTCGCAATGACCGCCAGTCGTGGTGCCAAGTATAAAACGCATTTCGACTGCAAGCAAGAGCTACGACCCATCTTCACGTCATTGAATGGTGACAACTCATGGCTCCTGTCCTTTCCTCGACCTTTCGCGGAGCGCCAGAGTACAGGCAAGGCATACTTCCATATCGTGCACGATCCTTGGCTCAATGGTCCCGAAGTTCAAGTGTCGTCATGGATAGTCTTTCTTGCTCTATCGTCCCCACCTGCCGTCAGCAATGGGACAGGCGTTGAACAACTTGTGCTTGAAATTGAGTCCGCAGCAGCCGAAGCAGGCATTGTCGCGTCTTCCACAATTCAGACGGCCGACGGCAAATCTCCAGTGGATGCCATATTCTTAAACTTGCATTATGGAGATCACCTCCACACACCCACGCTCTTAACCTTCCCTACTTCAGTTCCCGTCTTCACCACCCCAGAAGGAGCCCTCATTATCAAGAAACTAAATCACTTCGAGACCATCACCACCTACAAAGATCTCGAGCAAGACAATTTCACCGGCGACTGGATGACCTTGCACCCAAGCTCAATCCTCCCCTCCTACCTAACAATCTTTCGCATCAAAGGACACCACGAACTCAACTTCCTTAGTGCTTTGATCTGGACCCCCGAACCTGGCACGCATGAAGTAGTTCTCTATTCGCCGCACGGTCTGCACATTTCTACACCAGCTCTTCAGACGTTTCTGCACCGCTCTACCCCTAGCTTCTCTACACTTGCGATGCTGCATGGGCTCAAGGAGAGCTGGACTTGGAACTGGCAAACTACCTTCGGGGTGGCGAGTGGACTGCAGTTGTATAGGGAGAGTGGAGCGAAGTATTGGATTAGTACACATGATGATCGGCTGAGTTATGGAGGTTTGGTGTGGTGGTTTGCTAATGATATCTTTAGAACGTTGGAGTGGGGGTTGGGGCAGGAGAAGAGAGGAGAAGGGGAGGTGATGAAGGAGGTTAAGGTTGAGAAAGTGCAGAATGGGGAATGTCTTGTGTTGGTGTAGAGGTTGGTAGCCAATTCGAGACCGCTTTCCTTGTCGCTCTTCGCGCCCGACATGAGCCTATACATGACCTATCCTAGTATATGATACCGCGGGGTATCGACCACTGAATCTTCCCATTCCGGTGGTCGTGCATCCCGCCCCAAAGACGCATATATGCAACGCGCATCAGGTGCCGATTTTTTCCTGTTATAGTCTAGTGTAGCGCCACACCCTAATCTACGTTCTTCGGTCTAGCGTAAATCCCGATAATATCGCATGCTTCCAGTATATCAGTGCCGTACGCAGAATCTCACTTATCACAGCTACTACATCGTCTAGATTCGCTAGTCAAAAGCCCATCCACATCTCCTGCCGATTGCTAAACAAAACAATGGCATGTCAAGCCGATTCTGGTCGGTGTCCAGCCTAGGAGATGGAGGTGGCGGAGTGAAGGCCAAGGCCAAAGTCAGCTGCGGCTGAGAGCAACAACTGGTATTTAAGTGCACACGATTGCTATCCCCAACTCGACATTTCACCAGACATTAAATATGGGCTGGTTTACTAAGTCCGAGAAAAGCTCGAATGTGTCGCAAGCTCCTCCCCATGTGACACCATGGTCAAGATCCGCAGGATTGACAGCAAGCCATGGAGTGAATCCTCCTCTCTTGCCTCAATACCAAGCCAGCGAGAGTCCTCAATACCATTATTACCAGCCGGGACCTAATTACGAGTATCAAGCCCCACATTTGAACACGATCAATGAGGCGACTCCCTCACCAGTGGAGGAGGATAACAGAAGGGACGGATATATACAAGTCACTGAACCTCCTATCGAGAGACCAGGCACTTCAAGGGATACCTCAACCGC
>Ga0268250_10000796_pt1 | contig 14274 bp, 11 predicted proteins | sample AgamicAsSfe_FD_200448 | JGI IMG/M metagenome (GOLD analysis project Ga0268250, IMG submission 200448) | Agave microbial communities from Guanajuato, Mexico - As.Sf.e (v2) (version 2) | ecosystem: Host-associated > Plants > Phyllosphere > Phylloplane/Leaf | place: Guanajuato, Mexico | collected... | reverse complement strand
GGCCCGACCGGCAAGAAGATCCTGCAACCCAGTCGCGATTACAACTCACACCACCAGCAGTCGGGTGTCAAGTGCTCGGTCAAGGCTAACGAGGGCCACCTCTTCTGTCTGGAACGCGCTTTCCTTTTCGTGCCTAAGCCTGCTACTTACATTGCTTTTGACAACGTTTCCGCCATCACCATGTCTAGAGTTGGCGGTGCCGTGAGCGCTTCCCGTACCTTTGACATTGCTGTCTCGCTCAAGGGTGGTGGTGAGCACCAATTCTCGAACATCAACCGCGAAGAGCAAAAGTCGTTGGAGAACTTCTTCCAGCTGAAGGGCATCAAGACCAAGAACGAGATGGAGGAAGAAGGTGCTCTGATGGCTGCTGTGCTGCAGGATGGAGACCTTGACTCTTCGGACGACGAGGTTGTCGCGGTTCGTGGTTCGGCCGACGAGGACGATGAGTCTGTTGATGAAGACTTCCATACCGAGTCCGAGTCAGATGTCGCCGAGGAGTATGACAGTGCCCACGATAGCAGTGGAGACAGTGACGAAGAGATGGCTGATGCTGGAGGAAGCGACGCCGAGAACAAAGTGGAGCCTCCCAAGAAGAAGGCAAAGACGGCAAAGTAGTTGCTGCTTTCCCACGATACCCTTTCTCAGACACATGATTTTCAAAGCTCGGCATGGCGTAGGCGTTTTGGAGACAGGGATGTGCGAGGGGGAATGGCTGGTTTCATATGGAGAGGCAGTAATTACTGCTGCATGATGAAAGCAAATGTAACCTTGATGCACTATCAACAAAAATCAGAAGAAACGTATAATACTGTTCAGTCAAGTTTGATGATGCATTGTGGAGGATGTCGTAAACGTGTACATGGCTTGTGGATTCTGCAGTCAAGGATTATCCATATCCTTTAGAACCACATGGCAGGCTACACAGTCCACACAACATACACCAGCCTAGTAGTATACAACTATAGTGAGCCATATATGTGTTCGAATTCAACAAACACCGTATACATTGATCTGGACAATGTCAATGGTGTTTTGAGCATCGGAGTTGCTAGGAGATTCATGCTTACAAGACAACCCTGACCTCCCCAGATTCGGCCTCAGCCTCTCACTCGCGCATTCTCCCAACCTTCTTTGCATCCAGAGGCGTACATTATCGACGAAAAACTATGATTGGTGAAGCCAGTGGCACACGATGCGATCAAGAACAGGATGGTGGGTTTTCCGATGTCCCGTAGTAGGGTGGTAGAGTCCTGCACATAGCTGACATCATCTTGCTCAGTTTGACATGTCGCAATCGCAAGGTGCGCTCTCTTCTCTTAAGCAACTTTACAGTATCGTTGACAACACTATAGCTCAAATGCGATGAGCAAAAACCGGGTAAGTGATACGTATCAGCTATTCCTCCATATCCTGCATATACCCTTACACCCGTACACTCAACTCCAGCGAGCCCCACATGTGTTGAAGCTGGCAGGCTGGACAAACTCCAAGAACAATGCTCAAGATGATGAATATGACTGACGAGATTCGATTTTAGTTTGCGGGCAGTGCACAAAAGCTAGTCGCCAATGCGTGCCTAGTCCAGGTGTCGTCTTCAGACATCAACAAAATGCATCCATGAATGGATCCGGCACGAGCAATGTTGAAGGTGGCCTCAAGAGATTCTATGGCTACAAGGAAACGTTCAACAAGAACAGTGTCTGGGTAGATATTCCTCGTAACCGTGTGTATTCTGGCATAGTCGGCGACTCCAGACAGCTGCTGATATCGCGTAGTCACATTTGTGCATACCACCAACCCCTACAACGATCCGGATCCATCACACTTCCACACAGTTCCGGAGATGACAGATACCGAGCCACGGATAGATCATACCTGGAACACTGCTGCCGAGTATCCCTATCCATTCATGCCGAGTTCGACCCACGGATTAGAGGCATTGTCTGCCGCAGCTTCAGGTGACCATTACCTCCAGAATGACACTCGACGATTAGGCGTATCGGAATCTTTCTCGCCACCTATAGACCCGAGACTCGATACGGAGCTGTCAGAGACATGCATGAACTTGTTCGAGCCTCAATCAGATACTGGGCCGACTGATTTCGACCCGAAAAACGACGAGGATGTCCCCTTCCTGCTACGTCACTTCTCGGAAGGACCTGGTGAATGGATGGATCTTTTTGACCTAGGGTCGTTCTTTGCGGTCGATGTGCCACTCAAAGCAGCTTCCAGCTCTCTGCTACTGTACGCGTCCATTGCATTGTCGGCCAAGGCTCTGGGGAGAACTAGAATCACAGCACAGCAACCTAAAGGCTCCGGCTTAAAGCGGACCCCAGCGGAATGGTCACACAAGGCTCGATACTACTACGATCAAGCAATTACACTGCTTAGACAAGCACTCGAGAACGAAACCAGACATGCATCTGCCGGCCAACAATCACCAACTACGGCTGTGGGAACGACAGACGCCGTACCAGGTATGGGCATTGATCATCATTCACCATCTCCGCCAATTCTGTCTCGACCGGACACGGATGAGCTGATCGCCACGACAGCCATTCTTTGCGTGTTTGAATTCCTTGATGCGTCAGGCACAGAATGGTCAAGGCATTTGGACGGTGCTAAGAGTTTGTTCGACATCGCCAAAGATGGCACAATGCCTCTGTCCAACACGGCTACGGATCAAAGTCCAATACTCACCTCTAGACCAACTACTTCCACGAAAGGACGTCGAGCCGTGTTCTGGAACGTTTGTCGGCAAGAAATGTTGAATGCCTGTGAGTTACAGCATTCGGACAATCAAATCCGAGCGAGCTGACTTCTGTTGTTTCAGTCATAAACAATACCAATACTAGGCTGGATACAATGGATCTGTCTATGTGGCGATATGCTGGACTGCACATCTCGCAGGCAGGATACATTTTGCCATCGAACGATCCTGCAGTACATGAACCAATGGCCGACGACATGGTATCAAACGCATTGATCTGGCTCATGATGAAACTGGTCAACTTCATCTCTGCTGGCGACGAATTCCCCCACGAGATGGGCCTGGGTGTCCGTCAGGTAGCATTGTTAGAATACTGGCAAGGCTTGGAACGGCAGTTGGACATATGGTTTGAGGTACCAATCAAGTTGGACAAGACCAGTTGGCTGATGCTAATTCTTAACTCGTACAGGGATTGCCACATAGCTTCAGACCGAGCGCTACGGAATGGCCTGACAGAAGTAACGTGAGTGCCGACCAAGTCATTTGCTATATGTGGAGCTAAAACGTTTTAAACAGAACAACGTGAGGAGTGCTACCAAGATTCCGCTAAAATGGTTCGCTCGGCCCATGTGTGCATCTACGATGCAATCATTCCACTTTGCAAAGATCCAACTACTCCTCAACAAACCTCACGAGTCTACAGGGACGACGCATATCAAAGCATCAGGCACAGGCAGTAAAGGCAACACGTGGTCTCTAGCTCAACGGCACGCATCTTATGCATCCATCTTGCGACAGAGCAGAAAGCACGCAGAGGAGATTGTCAGCATTGGTCTTGGCCTCAAGAATGACAGTGCGAGAATCCACAGTGTTCAGCCTTTGTATACGGCTGGACAGGTACTGGGAATGCGAGAATCCAGTGCCAGGCCATCTCAGGGCGAGGGAAACTCGCCGGACGAAGTTGACGCTATGCGCGGTTGTGTGTTGAACCTGCTGCAGAGCATCCAGCGAGAGACAGGATGGGCGACAGAGTATCGCATGCAGCAGCTGCTCGAGGAGTGGGGTCTGCCAAATGGATAGATATTATCAACATTACTAGGTTGAAAATACAGACAAGAAAGTGATATTACTCCGCAGAAATGGGTGTCGTGATCGGGATGCGGTGTCACTCCAACCTCGACGGTACTCGCTCGTACCTCGTAGGATTTGCAGATCCCTGTGTAGGTGACGGCACGGCGGTGTATTCGGACCGTTAACAATACTTCCCATGTGTAACCGAAACACAACCAAGGCATGTCTCGAGACTCGAGATGACCTCTCATGTCTAGACAGTTCATGCCACTGTACCTATTCCAAAGCACGAGGGCAGAAAGCCAAAGGATCAGGGCTGGGAGAGATGGCGGGTTCCAAGAAAGTTTGAGACTGTATCTGGTTGCGGCTACGGAGAAGACCGATGGCGGTAAATGTACCGAACATGAAAGATGACATGCAGGATATGGCGCGACGAGTTACTTTCAGATAGCTGTCAAAGTGCCAGACGACACGCATCGCAAGTAATTTGCAGTTGTATAAGGTGCCTAGTGTAGCAGACAGAAGGAAACGCAGGAAGACGTTGTTCAAAACAGCAAACATGAGCGAGCGAGTCGCTGCAGCAGTTCTTCAGAGGAACGACCGAACGAGGGAACCATTGTGGGAGGCGCCAAAGCTCGGACACTTGGCGTGCATGACGGATTCGCGAGGGGAAGTTGGACGAGCGGGAAGTTGGAAGACAGAGAGGACTCGAAGGCCGGTATGTCGAGTCTCGAGTCTTGAAGAGATGGGTGGTTGTGAAGGCGAGAGCAACAGAGGTAGGGCGTGTACACCTATAGCAAGTTGGTAGGATAGAATAGCTTTCGATAGACCAAAAGAAGATCGGAAAATTAACTCCCAAGGCTCCAGATCTCCACACTGACTGAAGCAGGAAGGCTGCACGGTCGCACGCACCGAGTACTCCGGTCCATCGTTACTGCCACTTGCTGCTGCTGCTGCTGCTGTTGCTCGCACTGTAAGGTCGCCGGCTGCCGCTCGCTCTTGCTTGACACACGACCTGCATCCTCTAGCTCGCTCGACTTGCTGCTGGCATCGCGCTCCTGCAATCTACCACTGACATCGACGGTCGCAACATTGCGACACACAGCCACTCGGCGCACGCCCGCTGTCCGCTGTCCGCTGCCCGCTCTCGCTGACGCCGCGTCGCCCGCCCAGTACACGACCATCCAGAACCACAATGCTCTGCGCAAGCCGGACTGGCCTCTGTTACCACTAAGCGACTGACTCCGGATCCCGCGCAGCCATCTCGCTGAGACCACCACCACCGCCAACTTGGCCACAATCGTTTCGTCGCCCTCTACGCCCCTCCCCCACCCTCGTCCCCGCGAAGCCGCTTCGCACCACTGACCACGACCGACAAGTCATGGATCAGGATCCAAACCCGCACGTCGTCCAGGACACGGATATGTCCATGTGGGACGACCCATCCTTCTCCAACCTCTACGACAATCTGGGCGCCACCGCCGAGTCGCCCTTCGATGGCGCTCGCCTGTTCGACATGTCAGCCGCGACCGTGCAAGCCGACAGCCCCAGCTACCACATCAAGACCGACGACGCTCAACACGCGCATTCTCACCAACAATATAACTCGCGATCGCTCGTCTCGTCGCGCTCCGCCGAGAGCTCGTCGCAAGACTCGTCGTCCGAGACCAGTGGCAGAAAGCGCAAGAACACTTCGGCCACTTCCGAGTCACCGCCAGGAAACTTTGAAGCCATCAAGCTCGAGCAACACCCACACATGATGCACTCGCACCCCGCCAGCACCACCAACATGGCCCCGCTGCACTCTCTACACAATCTCTCTTTGGAGCAAGACTTTGCCAACCATTTTGGCAGTGCTGCAAGTAGTCCTGGTGGCCAGCCCATGGATATGGTCGACCGCACTTACTCACATCACATGCACATCAAGCCCGAACCGCCGGTATGTTGCCTCTAGCGGCCATCTGATGCGACTAGTACTGACCCACAAGCAGGCTGGAACTGTCGAACCGTCCAACTTCTTCTTTGGCTCGAGTACCGCATCGCCCGTCTCGGTCAAGGCTTCACAAAACCAAGAAGCCTCGCCCAGCGCTATGTTCAACAACCCAACGCCATCTTCAGACGGAAACGACATGTTCAACGCCAACCAGATGTGGAACAACTCGGCACAAAATCCTGCGTGGAACAACGACTATGCTCATGCCTTCGCATCGCCAGGCGCGCTCGCCATGACACCTTCACCTGTCTTGAATGCCCCCAAGCCGGCACTGCCTAAGAAGCCGACAGCGCAAGGCGATCGAATTCCTCTGCACGTCGCCCCCATTCCAGCAAAGTCTCGAGTCGAAACACAGATCAACATTCGCTTGACCATGGATTATCTGCCACCACGCGTTAAGATGCTACATCTACCGACCCATACCATTGCAAAGGCCAAACTTCTAGCCAAAGAGGTCCATTTGGCCGAAGACACCCTCGAGCTACACACCATGCTCGTGTGCACCAGTGCCATGAACCAACCTCATCTGCGTGAGAAGGCCATGAATCAAGCAGCTCAGCAGGACAATGCTCAGATTCAAGTGAGAGGTCAAAACGCGGGCAAGAAGGCAGGCGAAGAGGAAGTGGACGAGAACGACAAGCCGGCCAATGGCGGAGAAGTGCGCATCTGCACCAACTGTATCAATCGTGAGCGCAAGAGAGCTGCACGCAAGAAGCTGAAGAAGGAGGAAGAGCAAGCACACTGGGAGAAATACGAGACGGAGCGCGTCATCGTATTCAACACTAACGAGTACAAGCCATGGCAAGACTGGCAACAATCGCCAGCGCCCAAGGACAACAGTGTCACAGCCTCTGACTATTTCCGCCCTCCAGAGACAGCAATGCAGGTTGTGGCTCCCATGCGCATTGCATGTTATTGTCGCCATCAGAACGAGAAGGATGGCTTCCAGGTCATCTTCACCATCAAGGACTACCAAGGCAATGTCGTGGCCCAAGACATTTCGGACTCGATCTTGATCACCGATGACCACAAGACACATCCAATGTCGAGTGTGCCTGGTCAGGTGTGGTATGACGGCCAGTTCCCAGCTCAAGCTCCTTTTACCTCACACTCGATGGTTGACCTGCATTCACACATGCCTGCAATGTCCGTCTCTAAATCGACTGGAAATTTGCAGAGTCTTGGTTACGGGAACCAGCAGTTCCACCAGCCCAACAATATGCACATGCAAAACTTCCCACCATCGCAAGCCACTACCCCAGGAACAATGACACCACGCAACTTGTCCCGCCCTGGTTCTCCCAACAGTGCAGGTCAAGCAGGTCCCAGCAAAAAACGGAAATCGTCATCTGCTCACAGAAGGATTCCTAGCACGCTTACCATGACTAAGATGGAAGCCAATCAGCAGATAGCTCAACCCACTGCTCAGACGCCCTTTTCACCCACCAATGCTGGTTTTATCGGCAGCAACAACGACCCTTCCTACATCTCAATGCCACATTCGGCATCGCGTTCGCATTTCCACACTGGTCCATCAACTCCTATTGAAACCACCACATTTCCGTTTGCTGCTCTGAACCGAACGAACAGTATGGATGGCGCTGCATACCAAGCTTTCTACTCTGCTCCAAGCTCTGCTCACCAGAGTCGTGCACCCAGTCCTGTCTTGGTCGGACCAAACTTGGCCGCTTTCCAGAGACAGCAAGCGCATGGCGGAGCTAACGCTATGTCAAATCGTCAAAATCCCTTTGCCATGTCGACCTCGTCTATGCCTGGTGCTATGAGCGAGCCGGAACGGCCAGGTCCCATCATCAACAAGGTGACACCATCCGAAGGTCCGCCATCTGGTGGTATAGAGGTTTCAGTATATGGCAGTGGGTTCACTCCCGGCATGGAAGTCATGTTTGGTGATCAGGTTGCCACGGCCACCACATTCTGGGGTGAAAAGGCACTTTGTTGTGTCCTGCCTCCAGGCCAGAACGGGATCGTGCCGGTGGCAATTGCTCCCTCACCTATGCGACAATACTCAGCGCCACCACCAGGGCAAACACAGGTTTTCAACTATGTGGGAAAGACATCAGAGATGCAAATGATGGAGATGGCCCTCCGTTTCTACAGTCAGAAAGAGACAGGTCGTGCTGACCAATGGCAAGCGTTGGCACAAGGTGCTGCGAGTGCCTGGATGTCGCAGGGCTCTGCTCCAACAGGTCTACAGACAGCACAAGGAGCGCCTTTCGAGGGCTCCATCGCAGACATGCGATATGCGTAAACGTCTTCCCACGAAGAGCATCCGTTGCGATCAGACCAAGATGGCCTATCCTACAAGCCTCGGGTTGTGCGCTCGCGATCATAACCCACAACTGATAATTTGGCATCTCTCGACCTTGCGACCGTCGAAGCGGCGATGTGGATATGTACATATGACATTTGATCCTTCCACATCATTGCCACAACGTCAACACTGCTTGAGCACGGCATCTTCAGGCTCGTTATCACTATTTTTCGGCGGAGTTATGGTTTGATCCGGTCGGTGACGAACAAAAACCCATCCATATCATGAATAAACTGGTACAAACGCGGGACATTGGAAGACGGAGTTTCTCCAATCTGGAAGGGTCTTCAAGGCGTTTTCTCTTTTACTCTTGTTTCACTGATGACGGGTAAAGCCAGCTACCCTCTCTCTACATATTTTCTGTTTCATGTGTTTTCTTTCATCATCATTCTCTTTATACATTTACTTTTCTTTTGTATACATTTACTTGGCTCATAACAGCTGAAAACTTCCTGTGTCTGCTTGTTTTTACTGTTATTTGTGTGCAGGGAAACAATCGTGTCTCTGGGACGAAGAATGAAACCAGGATACTTGTCCCCATAATGAATGGGGAATCCACTCGCAGTTCGGAGCACTACCATCGCGCCTTCCTTGAATGCTTCTCATATGTGTGGAGCGCCATCACAATGCAAACAGCATTGGCGGAGATGTTCCACGAGTCGTGACTTCCTTGATCCCGCAAATCACTGGTCCAAGTCGCTGCATTTGCCTCTAGTGTGTGGTCACGCACGCTGATTGTCGAGAACCAAAGTTCAGCAAGATATCGTCGAGATAGCGAGATAGACTGCAACTCTCTCGTTCATCGTGCAGTTGATGTACGTCAGGATCTAAAATGTCAACTGTGCGGTGTCGAGTATGATCGTGTCTGATCTTGTTGGTTGTTAGACATGCAGAATACTTGACTGTCTTTCGCTGCAAGGACATATAGGGAGTGATATGAGACAAGCGATGTGGAAATCAAGAATCATAAGAATCAGCTGCGTGGTTTCGACGCTGAGATACTTACCATGGGACAACAAATTTCTTCAAGCTCAAAAAGTTATACTGGGAAGTATATACAAGCACAAGGTTTTGACTGCCTGCAAATCACCTTACCTTATGAAGTTGCGAGGGACCGATATTTTGTTAAATATCCGTCTGGAAGTGTGATGGGTGTGAGGGGTTTGTAGACTTGTCCGAACATAATTTTGATTTACTCCGTCTACAGACGGACGTTGCATCGGAAGGTCAGCGTGGAAGTCTACCGACCGTTGGATGTAGTCTGCAAGTGTAGTGTACAGAGGAATCAGCTGTGGCATTCGCGTACCATGATGAAGCTTTTAAGGAGTGATTACCTCTGAGCCTGCCGATGACAGGAGAGGCTTCAAAGGATGTTCGTATATCATTCACGAGCGAGTGCAATGCACTGTCTTTCAATATAGATTCGGATGTGGGATGCGAACGAGCGACCGCCTGCATCCAATATTTTTACTTGAATGAAAAACAAAACCTACGGTTCTGAGAGGGTGTGGAAAGGTGATTGGGATAAGCATTGCGATCACCGATGCAGAGCTCAGCCGTCATGATACGCATGCCGACCCTTCTTGCCGAGGAGTCATGACCGGGTCGTTCAAGAAAGGGGGGCCATAGACCTGGATCCTCGTTTGCGTGTCAGTCGAGGTATGAGCGTTCTTCCTGCCTTAGGAGGTGTATGTAGTTGGCTGTATCGAGGATATCGATTGCTTGCATGTCAAGCTATCAATCGGTTATATGAGGTGATGGTGTGGGCACTGTGGGTGGGTCTGTAGGCACACTCCAGGGGGGCAGCCGAGGAACATTATATCCCTAAGCGACGAGGATCCAGACGCCCATGTGATGTTGAGTAGCAAAGATGCGCGGTTGCTTTAGCTTGGCGACCGGTCGTCAAAATTTTGGAGAATGAAGCCCTCTCGTTGGTTGAAGCTCGCTCACCTTTTTTAAGGTTGCAGGTGACAGTCTGCACTGACCGAAGACAAAGACCTGGTCGAGGGTCTTGTTCTGATTGGCAACATGGAGACAGAAGAAGGTCAAGATCACCTATTTCCGTGCTATAGCCTCGATCCCCCATTATTGCATCCAAGGCGTTGCTTGATGTGTACAAGAGCGTGTGAGAGAGTGTCAGAAGGTAAGAGTCAGCAGGATGTTTTTCGCTGCAATGTCGACTGCATTCGTTCTCTTGCAGCATGGTTATTTCAGGGTTTCTCGCTACTGTGCAAGTAGACAAACTGTGCATGATCGCGCCCATCTTTGTTCTCGGCGACAATCACATTCTCTCGCGACTTGCATGTGTAGCTTGAATACTCAAAAGTTAGCTTGTGTACTCCAACACCCAGAAGCGAGCCCTGAGTGAGTAGTGATGTGTAGAATTATTGAGACAGATCAACCAACTTCTCTGACATCCTCAGCTCTTTCGGGCGAGCCCGGGCGTGGTACCAAACACCAGACGTCAAAGAGTGCGATGCCAATCCGTGAGAGTGTCGACAGCACTCTGCCTTGCCAGACAATGCAGAACTCCAATCTGTTGTGTCTGGCGCAGTGGGAGAAAAGTCCAGGCTATAACAGGTACGTACACCGGCTCCGCGCTATTACAACATGCATGAGGGCACCGCAGTTCGGATCACGAGTGTGCAATCTCGTTTCCTTCATCTTCCTCACGTCTTTGCGAAGAAAAATGGCGCCCCTTGATTCGCGTGGAGCGTGAAGATCCAAATGCATTGGAATGACGACTTTCGCTTGGTGAGTGACCTGACCCAGCCACTCGTTTTTGAAGCGGCCTTTGTCGGGGTCTGCGTCGATTGGACTGATTGTGGTGCCGCTTGTGGATGTTGTGCGGGCCTGCATTGCGATCGCAAAGTACGACACCCTCACTCTCATCATCTATGGTCAGCCTGCAAGACACTTTCTCGACATGCATTTCACATACAACAGCAAGCCCCCGGTCAGATCGAGATGGCGTGTTGTACTCCGTACACAGCAATTCCTCGAAAAGGCCACCAGGCGCTCTGTAGAAGCGTGAATAGCAGAGGTGGATACTCGTCTGTTAGTCTGATGTGTTGGCAGACCCTGCACCGCTATGCAGAGCAACTTTTACCATGGCGGCGGCTGGAACCGAGCTGCAGCTACGCTCAAAAGGTGAGTTAGTGCATTCTTTTCCTCCGCCTATTTCGAAACCTTGTAAGCGATACAACCAAACGACCAGTTCGCGTCCCTTGGAGCTTTCTGTCTCTGCTCGACACGCTCTTCGACTCAGTGACGCGTTTCCTCCCTGCATGCGCCTCGTCTGGGTCGTCAGAACGGTGAAGAATTCGAGAGGCTCGAGCAACACAGCTCCAACCTGCCAGGAGGGTGTCGGAAGCGCTCACTAAGGACCCGACCGGGTAGTGATACTGCTTCCGCTTATATTGCATCGCTTGGCTGAGAGGAAGCCAGAATCCGCAGTCTGATATTATATCGCACCGCGTATAACCCCAGGCTTATCTTGACAGAAAGCGATAATCTTAATAGGCGAGGGTACAGACAAACGGGCATGAACCTGAAACCACATTCCACTTGAGGAGAACCTCAGCGGGAATACTGACACAACGCCGGTTACCGGATTCCTGCGTGGTGGTAGTGCAGGCGCTGCAGGATGAGGCGCCGGTCGATCAGAGGGTTGCGAACATGGCAAAGCAAACATTGGGAAGCCCCCAAAGGGCCCACAAGCGGGACGGTGCGCAGTGTGGAGCAGACAACAGACAACGAGGCGCGAGAACCGCCCGTTAGCTTACCACACAATCCCGAACATCCCGCCCGGGCAAAGATATGGAGGTGAGTTGCAATAGCAATTGCGATCACCAGAGGATCCAGCAGCAAAAGTTGCGTCGAGTCTACCAAAGGTCGACGATGGCCATCTATGCCGGATGAGATGCAGATTGCAGGAGCTGGGAATGGGCGATGCCGAAGGTGAGAAAAAGGAAAGCCGAGCCAGACTCTCGTTAGAGTTCCCAAGTTTAGGGCACTTCGCTTGCGTGCGGCGTACGGCAAGAACGCCCGGGCCACCAACTGTCGCCTCGTACCTGCCTTTTCCTCCGCGACTCCCACCTTCTTTTACTCCTCAGATCCGAATCCCTGGGTAGAAGTCCTTTTTTCTGTTGGAGGAGAGAACATCGTTCGTCGTTTCTGTGTCCACCGTTCTTTGATCTCGAGGGTGCTGTTCAAAGAAGTCCATAGGCTTCCACAGTCTCGACCAACGCGTTCGTTTACCTCGAGGGCTGTGTTTATTCCGAGCATCATTGATCGCGCCTGCACCACGCATCCTATCCATCCCTTTCCGTATACAACCAGTAAGGGTGAGTTCATACAATATTACATTCCTTGCATTCTTCTTTTCGTGGGAGTATCATGGCCACGCCGACGCGGTGGTAGCTCGTTACCAGCCAGACAAGTGCTGGCTCAGGCTCGCCCAACCCTTCTTTCCTTCCCCAAACCGCTGTCACGGACCCGGCACTCGATATCGATACATTGTCGCTGACTCTCTCAACCGCTAGACAACACAGTCACTGCTATATTACTGTTGCGCATCAAGTTTTGTCACATCTAAACTGTTATCACCGTCGTCATGGAACCCAGAGTCATCTCAGTCCCCAACGAGACTGTAGCTTCTTTCTCGCGTACCACGTGCGATGGAAGACATCTGCTCTACAAGCTCAAGGTTCTCCAACAGCCAGAGCGTGCTCGCGCTTGTGGTTCTGGTGCCAAGTGTGCGTGGCTCCCACGATCAACGCTGACCATCATACTGACGCGACATTAGCTTCTGCCGACCGTCGTCCTGTCGACCCTCCTCCAATCGTCGAGCTCCGTATCTTTGATGGCGAGGAGCACAAAGACAATGATATCACCTTCGCCATGAACGCAAACTACTTCTTGTTCGCGACTCTGGAACAGGCCCGTCCAATCGCCCAGGGCCGTGTCCCTAACGATCCTGCCCGCTTGACCGTCTTGACTGGCACTCCGGTCGCTGGCATGGTTTACCTGGATCGTCCTGATCAAGCTGGATACTTCATCTTCCCCGATCTTTCCGTCCGTCACGAGGGAAAGTACAGACTGGGCTTCAGCCTGTACGAGGAGTTGAAGGACCCCAAAGATGCAGACCAGCTGGACGAGGCAGCTGCAGCCGCCGCTGCTCAGGGAGAAGCGCAGATCACCCATCGCCTGGAAGTCAAGTCACAACCTTTCACCGTCTACAGTGCCAAGAAATTTCCTGGACTTGCTTCCAGCACCCAGCTCAGCCGCACCGTGGCTGACCAAGGATGTCGTGTTCGCATTAGACGTGAAGTTCGCATGCGTAGACGCGAGAAGGGCAAGGACTTTGACGGGTACTCGGACCGTGGTAGACATTCGGCCACTCCTGACGTTTACCAATCTCATCTGGCTGGAGCCCACCCCGGCGCTGAAGCTGCAGACCGCGAAAGATCGGCCAGCATTGCCAGCCACGCATCTCTTGCGGCTGCTCCCTCGTCTCGCCGTCCATCTGGACATGACATGGTATACCCTCAGCCTGCATACCCCCCTCAGGTCGTCGCTCAGCACCCTGGAGTTCAGCCGGCTGCCTCTGCACAGCCTCCGTACTCGCAAGCCCCTGCCCATCAGTACGCTGCACCATACGCGCAGCAGCAGACTCAAATGCAGCCCCCATCCATGCAGCCTCCTCAGCCCCAGATGCACTACGGACAATATCAGTATACCCAGGCTGCAGCACCTGCTCCTGCCCACCAGCACGCCGCCTACTACGCTTATGGACACCCAGCTCAACAGCATGCTCAGTACGAGGAACCAGTTGTTGCAAGAACCATGAGTGTTGACTACTCTCACGGAGCCCCTGCTCCTGTTCCTGCCGATGTTCGCCGTCACTCGATGATCCAGACACCTTCGTATCCTCACAGCAGCCAGCCTCAGGCATACTCATCCCAATACCACCAACCTGCTTACACACCCCAGCAGACGCCTAAGATGAGACAGATGAGCCAGGTTTCTGCAGCTGGTGGATCGGCAGTTGCACCCCATGTGCTGCCTCCAATCAACACATCGCTGGTTGCTCAAACTAAGCTCGAGATCTCACCACCATCCAGTGCAGTGTCGCAGAGCCACTACTATGACATGGCTAGAAGCTCA
>Ga0268250_10000793_pt1 | contig 14319 bp, 15 predicted proteins | sample AgamicAsSfe_FD_200448 | JGI IMG/M metagenome (GOLD analysis project Ga0268250, IMG submission 200448) | Agave microbial communities from Guanajuato, Mexico - As.Sf.e (v2) (version 2) | ecosystem: Host-associated > Plants > Phyllosphere > Phylloplane/Leaf | place: Guanajuato, Mexico | collected... | reverse complement strand
CACTCAGATTACGCAGCGAGGACGAAAGGGATATGCATATGGTAGTAATGAAGGAAGTAAGAGGAGGAGTGTTAGAGGCAGTATTTATACCGATGGGGAGGAAGAGAGGAAGTTGATGAGTGGAGGTAGTGGTAACGGACCAGAGGGAAAGAGGAGGACGGGGGTTTGGGGAGTCGGAGGGTGGGTTTGAGGTGGATGAGTTGTGCACTTAAAGTAGGAGGGATTTGAGAATGTCGTAGGGACGACAACTTTGATTTGGTACGTTACAAGAGGACGAAAACCAAGGATAGACAGTAGGGGCTGGAAAATGCTACGCAACGACACGCCCGCCTTTTACCTCACACCACCAGTTTCGCCTTTGGCTTCAACAACATAACCTCCAAAACCCGATACTCTTGCCTCAAAGCCGCGACCTCCTGTCTCAACGCTCTTTGGTCCTCAGACAAGCATTTCATCTCCTCCGCTACGGACTTCGCCTCCTTACTCAGACTGGCTAAACCTGTTTCATCCGACTTCTTCACAGACGGTCTATTAACAGCATGCGAACGATCATGAAATATACCCGGTGGAGCGGGTGAATACAAAGTACTTGGCGAGGTGTTGGATAGTGGGGTATCCAAGGCATGGATACTGAGTTGATGATGTTGTGGCAGTGATGGAGTGGGTGCGTTGGAAGAAGTTACCGATTGATCGGTATTTTCGGCAAGGCCAGCATCGACAAGATTCGTGTCTTTGACCGCGCCTGAGATGGAACGGGAGTATACGCTGCTAGGTGAATTTGCTCGCGTGTCAAGCGAGTTCGTCATGGGCTGCCGTGGTAGAACTGGTGTTAGGTTGCGATGGTTGTAGTTTTGGAAAAGATTACTTTTAGCTAGGAGGCCGGGTGCGGGGTAGTAGAGGCTTTCGAGCGAAGATGACGAGTCTGCTGCTGTGGTGGTGGTGGCGGCGGCGAATGCGTGGTTTCGAGGAGCTTTTGATCTAGCGGCTATATTGCTCGGGCCTGCCATGTCGTTTACGCTCTCATCGGCAACCGAGTGTCTTCTCGTGCTTGGCGTTGAGCATGAACATGCATTGCTGGGCCATTCTGTCTCTGAGTCGATTCTTCTGAGAGCAAACTTCAATATTGGAAGATTAGGTCTATCTGGGAGGGTAGAACTCAGATCCAATTCAAGCTCTCGTGCTTTGCTCAATGAACGCCTCTCAAGCATCTGAGCGGTGGGACGGGAGTACAGACTGCTCGAGCTACCCAAAGGAGACGACGATCCTGGATCGGCTATAGTTACGTGTCGCTGAGGTTTTGGCACGACCAGTGACCCGCTCGGTGCTTCCGCCACAGTCTCTTGATGCTCAACAGACTCCTCCTTCATCATGCCGGATGTTGGACGAGAGTACAGACTGCTGGGTGTGTTGAACGCAGTGGGAGAGGACTGTGGGAAGGGCACTGGACGGATCGTCGTTGAAGTTGAGGTAATCAGTGGTGATTCTGAACTCATATGACGCTGCGACGCCTTTGGTTTGCGTCTTCGCGTGGAAGGAGGTGTAAACCATTCTTGATCCGAAAAGTGCGAATCATCAGACGAGCTGAGCGACCTATGAGGAGCGGAAAAGAGCTGTGCCCGCGACGGGGCTGGTACACTTGGCATCTGATGTACTTCGAGCCATCTCTGACTTTCTTGTATTGGAGGATCAGGTTTGGGTAGAGACTTTGCGGTGCCGACATGAAAGGGATCGTGCGGCGAAGGTTCCGGAGGCGACTGAAATGTCTCTGTAGAGATGCGCGGTCGTACAGATGGCTTTTTCACGTGTTTGTTGCGCACTCTCTCAATGCGGAGAGGCGAGCCTCTCGACACATCCGAGGCTCTGCGACTGGGAACTCTCGACTTGAACTTCCTAGACTCATTGGAAAACAGATCCGGCGGTGGCCCAATAGGTACCGGTTTTCTTGTTAAAGCTGACTTGCGGGGTGATCTAGTCTTCCTGACAGTACCGGTCTCTTTGTCAGAAGGAGTCGATCCCTCCGCATCCACAATATCGACGACGGAACGAGGCTTGAGGGACAGCGATAATCCGCGAATCGGAAGAATCGAAGGCGCGGTCATGTTGCCGACCCACTCAACAGCCGTGATAGACACTCCCACAGTGATCTCATGTATCAGTAGGCCCAGGGCGTTGAAAACAAGAACTTTTCCAGCCTGTGTACCAATAGCAATCAATGTCTCAAAGCCCTTGTAGACATCTCCGGCATCTTCTGCCGCGTCGCCTCCTAGTAGCACCATCCCGTCGACTCTTCCCTTTGAGTGTACAGAGCCTTTCGTAGATACCGACAAGCAAGTAGCGGGATAAGAGACATGCTATGTCCGGAGTACTTCTCCTCCCCCTTCAAAGTCAACAAGTCGACATTTCCCATCATACCTAATGCTAACAACACGCGATTTGTAGCCCGGTATGAACTCCGCTGCGAGTACACCACCCATGGCCGGCTTATGGAGCTTCTTGATGACACCTACTCGGACAGGCTGTAATTGGTAGAACTGGAATTGATTTGTGTGCGAATCTTCGGGCCGCTTTCGGAGTGAAGGCAGGAAAAGACGATACATCGCTAGTAATCCGTCCTGGAATCCGATCACAAAGTTTGTATATGACGGCTGCGCGGGACCATCCAATTGTTGGAACGCAGCACAGGTCGCAGAGTAGCGGGCATCTGTTGGACGAAAGTCTATAGGCGCGCTGTGTCCCCATCTTTGGTCTTGAAGGTATATAGTCATCGGGTTTGGTGATGCTGAAAGAAGTACAGTACCGTTACTGGATATCGCGATCACATTCGGTGGAGATGGATGCGATGGTAAGGAAGGCAGAAGCTTGTCATCTGATATGGAATACGCTTGAACTGAGTTGTTCAACGTCGTCGTGAAATACAGGGTGCGCGAGTCGGGTGAGAAGAGAAGAAGACGTGGCTCGCCCTGTGCTATCGTCAGTTTGTAGTCCGTATCGTCACTAGGGAAGATGCCATACATCACCACTCTTCAATTTGTGTTTCCTGTCCTTGGTTCGCGAAGCATCATGTAGTATTACAACCTGACCATCTGCTATAGCGAACAGGCTGCTGTTATCTTTCGAGGCACGAGCGTTGACTATGCCGTTAGCGGTCTCGCACTCGAACAGCGTCTCGCGAGCAAGCTGTGTCCTCAAATGAATCTTGTTCGGTGTTGTAACAAACAGACTCTGTTCAAACGGTAAGCGCTGGGATTTTGCCATTGCTGGAAGTAGAATAGTGATAAGTTTAGGGAGGTCGTTGCGATGAGGTGGCAAAAGAACGAGGTTTGGATCGTGCGGTATTATGATCGAATGCGCTGCGGCAGGTGCTACAAGTCGGCACGTGGAGTTCCAGGGTAAGCGCAGCGGGAATCAACCTTCATACGAGCACTGTGCTACCATAGGTGCCATGAACACATGCCTGATTGTAATAGACATTCTCTGAACAAACAAATGGATTCTGTAAATCGAGCAGTCCTAGTCGAATTACTAGTCCAATCTACTTCAGCTTAGCGTACTGCTTGCCCCATTTCTCTGCGATCTCCTCCTCTGAGAACTTTCTTGTCTTGCGCTTTAGCATCTCGACTCTCTCGTCGAGCGTAAGCTGCATCTGGTCGCCCATAGGTACGAGACATTTAGCAATATGCTCATAGTTCTTTCTGAGCAGGTTGACCGTAAGAAAGAAGTAATCGATGTTATAGAAAACGATTGCGTGCTCGTCGGAGTACTGCTTCTTCTGCGAAAGGAACGCAACTGGATGTTCACGCCAGTGACGGAGCGGATTGAGGTGATGAGATGTGTGATAGCCATCGTTGTAACAGTGGCGGTTGCTCTGTTGTAGTGTAAGTGGTGCTTTCAAATCTAATCAAGCAAGAATGAATGCAGACTTACGGGTACGTCGATGAGTGTGATGCTTGACCTGAAGTCAGAGTCCGGCTCGACCTCGTCAACGAAAGCGTGCTGGCCCCAGTTTCCAGTCATCAAAGCCAGGCGCATGAAAGCCAGAGGAATCAAGAACACAAACGTCGTTGCACGAGCGTTGACGAAGTTGTACATCACGTACAGGAAGACGTAGTTACCAACTTCGCAAGCACCCGCTTGGAGCGCGAGATTAGGCTTGCGGTTGCGCAAGAAGTACATGGGCAAATCGAGCCAGATCAGAAAGTAGAACCGGCCAACATATTGCGCAAAGTCCCAAACACTGTCCCGCTGGTATCGAATAGTAGAAGACAGGTCATTAGGTCCGTTGCCTTCAACGTGATGGTGCTTGACGTGATGATAGTAGTATGAGTTCCAGGTGTGGCCCATCATTGGATCGAGAATGTATGGGAATAGCCGGTCGATGAAGCCATACTTCTTGCTAAGAACACCACGCATATGAATATGCTGATGCTTCAGGAGCGTGAATGGTCCCATGTAGTAGCCTTGCATAACGCAATGAAGCACAGCGTGCCACCAGTGGAAGTTGACGTACAGATAGATCGCTGATGGGACGCTGGTGCAGAAGTAAAGCAGCAAATGCGTAACCATAATGACATCGGTCTCGACTCGTACAATCTGCTTTGCCCATCGAATGTAGGGATCAATGATCCATTGACGAAGAAGAGGGTTCTTGATGTCCGAATCATCGACAGTGCTGCACACAGTGGTCTCGAAACTGTCAGACTTGGGGTCATTCAGCTTCTTGAGATAAGCGATTGCTTGCTGCTCCTGGTCTTGGAGATCTGTGAGATATTAGTTATATGAACCAGCCATGGTGGTCCAAAGAGAGATTCACTGACCCTCTGGTGATGGCGTCACAATCTCGGAATGTTTGACACCCGAGTCATCTGAATCTTCTGCTGCATCTAGCGTTGATTTCGCAGGCCTGGTCTCATGTAACTCGTACTCCTTCTGTAGGATTTCCAGAACAATTCGGTCCGGACCAGTCAGCTCTTTATCGAGAGGGAAAGCCAGCTTGCCCATCTTGCCGACGACCTGGTAGGATCGTTGTTGGGTTGTGCCGTGATGGCGTGATGACTGCGATAGCAAAAACAAGTGCCCGCCGAAGAGATTGGCAACAAGCGCCTTGTACTGCCGAACAAGTAAAGAACGAATCAACCAATGTGAAGATTATGATGGACGTCAATGGCAGAAGCGCATGATGGAGTTGTAGCGAGCTAGGTATGAGGCTGTCACTGTGAAGCCAAGTAACTGGAAGCGGTGACAAAACCGTTTAGCGCGCCCCTGGTGACCCACACAAGTGGCGAACGAAGACCGAACGCGTATGTATCATTTCACATGGCCAGTGGACTAGAACACTGGACACGACGGATCGACCATTGCTTCATGCAGCAGCGAAGGCAGGTAGGGGCAGTCTGATAGATAATTAACATGGCCGCGAATCACATGCAAAAGAGCAGTCGCAACCTTTGTGTGGCAAATTCAGGGTCCCCAACTACCCCGCATTCGCCCAAGCGCCTTCCCAGAATATAGTGGGGCGGACATTGAGGCTCACAGTCTTCGTGCAAAGTAAGCAAACGTCAAGTTCATACTGATCAAAGCATTTCGCCATGAAGCGCTGGATATAGCGTCTTCGATAATCTATAGGAAGCTGCGGGCGAAGAAGACGTTTGACCCGTTCATCGCCACCTAGTGTTCCTTTTCCGCCCAGAACTGCAAGAACCGACTCACAGTCCTCTCCTCCCAATAATGGGCCTCCCTGATATAATCCGGCTCAGCGCTAACGTTCTTGATACCATAACTGTCCCAGTGATGTCCGGCTCCCGCAATCAGGTAGCTCGGGTACTTGTCGCTACTGATCCTGGGCTGAGGAGCCAGATTCGAATGGTAGCATAGATCAAGCCAGACATCGGTATTGCCATCGATCTTAGCGAGATTCTCAGCTTGGACGTCCCAGCCTCCGTACTTGTTATAGTAGTGCAACTGGGGAGTTGCAGGGATGCTATTATGCTCGCCAGGTGGGAAGGCCCAGGTGCACCACTGCTGGGTGTAGTCAATTTGGAGGACGCGGGAGATGAGAGATGGGCCGTTCGTAGGCGCAACTTGGTAAGCACCGGACTCTGAACAGGTCGAGTAAAGGTATGAGCGTGCTGCACCGTTTGAGGGGTCGGCGTAGTATGTCTGATTTTGCGTGCCGAAGCAGCCCTCGTCCGTGCTATCGATTCGTCCACTTTCGCAGTTCGGGATGAGCGTCTTCTTCACATAATCGGCATAACCACCTAATCCAGTCCAAGATTCACCCTGGGAGTACTTGGCAAGCGCCATATCGACGCTGCTGATGTTTGCCGGTGGGTTGATGTTCGTTACGTTGGAGCAGAAGTTGAAGAAGTCTTCAGAACCATATTTGGGGGACCAATCTAGAGCGTGATCAGCACACATCTCACAAAGACCCTAAACAGCACCATTACTTACTGATTTCTTGCCATGTGTTGGTGGGATAATTCATCGGACCACCGATCGGGAATGCAATCGTCATGGCAAAGTCTCTCAGATCTTGCAGCGCGCCGAGACCAAAGATCTCCTTCAATTGCTGGATGCCTTCTTTGTTTCCACTCCAGATAAGTTCATCCATCTTGTCGACAATGTCAATGATCCTGGATACGCAGTCTGAAGGACCGAACTTTATGATGGGATCGTACCACTGAGGGTATTCGAGTAAAGCCTGGGTAGTGGCACTGCTACCGATGCCTCCAGCAAAGATGTCGTTGTAAGTCTTCATGGTGAATGCAGTGTGAGCACCAGCAAGAGAACCGCCATACATAATCCAAGGGGTGTCAACACTGTTCAGACTAGCGTTAACACCTGGGAAGGTAGCATGCTGTCTAAAGTAGGCATTGTCGGCAATCGCTATTCAAAGTCAGCTCATTTGCATCATGGCCTGAATACTTGCATCACTAACTCTGCTCAGTAGTCAAGAATCTCAGTTCATCTGTTGTACTAGAATTGTACGGGTAGCTTTCACCATAGTAACGATTCTCAAGAATGACACCAAGACCGTTGAACTTTTCCATGAGAATCTGGATGACTAGAAACCCGGTCAGTGATTTGTGCGAACGTATCGATTGGGTTTTGTTGTAAACACTTACTTCCAGTCTGCAAGTTGGAGAAACGCGACTCTCCGCTCGTCTCTCCACCAATGTAGAGAAACACTGGTCCCCCAGACTTGTAGTAAGAAGAGTCGAAAACTGAATCAAATGTTTAGTGCATGCTGAGTATGCACGCAGTAGATTTGTACTTACAGTACCGCTGCTTGAAGGTGGCATTGGTGTGGGGAACATAGCGATCGCTATCCTGGAAATGATCAATCTGGCGCAAAGGTCAGCTAGAGCACAATAATCAACAAAAGCGCATCAACGAACCGGTTGATCAATGGTATGTGCCGCATAAGCTGGCGCATCAGCAGCCTGTCTCTTGCCCTGCCATGAAGCCGAGCGCGGAGCCGGAGTTGCAGACCCCAAAGCCACAAGACTGTAAACCAAGGTCAGGACCTTCATGTTGATGGTTGCTTCTCAGCGGACGTACCGGAATACTTCGGGAATACTGTACCACTCTTATACAGATCTCAAGCTCGGCTTCCCGGATAGCAGGACGCGAAGCTATACCATCGCGTCATGTTCGTTTGTACCTCAAAGCGGGGCAAGGCGTGCAGCGGGCGATACCTATACAGGCAGGTAGATGCAAGGCTTGTGCAGGCTTGGAGAAGCTTGTCGCTGCTTGGTATCTGCCTTCTGCTTTAGAGCTCTTTGCTTACTGTCTTATCGTGCGGTGAGGCTTTTTGAAGGATGGGTAGTGTTGTGTTAGTTGTGTTCGTGCGAGTGAGGTACGCGCGGACCCTAAATACATCGCATTATGGAAGGCGTCAACGCGTCTGCTTACACGATGCAGCAGATACCTGGGAAGTATGGATGATTGGTATTTCTGGAAGTAAACAGTGCATGCAAGTTAAAATGTGCATATGCTTAGGCAATAGAGCTACCTAGGTATGGTAAGCTCAATGACCGATCCCTGCCATACGAACTCGTATACCAAACTCCAGTAGCCTTATCTGACCACAGATACAGAAATGATGACGCAACACTGCATCTCCGTCTCCAGAATCCTCACCACCTACTCCATCTCCTTACTAGTAGGTCTAACCAACATGCCAGCTCTCTCATAAGTTCGATCCGTGGCTTCCATTTGTTTAATACTCTCCTCGCCATCAACCCACGCACCACTCCCATCTCTCCGCTTAACCTTATTCACAAACTCCTCAAGCATGTACCGATACGTAACCCACCAGTCCTCACCCTTTTTCTCACCACCCATGCCATCCGGCCACTTGTACGCCTTCTTGTACTCCGTCTTCTTTTCTTCCTTGACAATCTTGCCAGAAGAGGGATCGCGCAAAGTAGTCGTAGTGGTGATATCGATGCGATGGTAAGAGTGCGGGCCCATGAAGCCCCAGAACATAAGTGACTTTTGGCTAGACTTGTGTAGACCGTTGTTAGTTGTTTCAAGGTTCTCGGGGCGCAAAGTTACAGAGATCGAGGCAAGCAGGTCACTGAAATTTGGCCAGTTTGATGTTAGCCACGGAAACCAGTACCCGCCTCGAGCACCTAGATCGGACAGAACGTGACCACTACCGCCGTTAGGGAATGTGTAAGTAGCGTCCATGGCTCGATCGCAGAGCTGATGTTGTGTTGGATGAAAAAAGCTAGGTGTTGCAGAAGTGACATCTGTAGGCTCAGCTCCAAAGACACCTCGTAGTGCGGATAGGGTGTAATGCCCTATGTCCATTGCAGCGCCACCAGCAAGATCGTAGTCATATCTGATATCCGTTTCAGGGAAAGCTCCTTTGAATGCTCCCGCACGAACACTTGCTTTCTCTACATTTGCCTTTTCGAATTGCGTTAGAAAGACATACCAGGCGGGGTGGAAGCGATAGTGACTCGCTTCAACAAGTACAGGAGCATTTGGAGCTTTGAGAACCTGGTGATGGAAGAGAGAGCGTGCCTCTTGCGCATTGGAGACGGAGGGTTTCTCCAGTAGAACGTGTTTTCCTGCCTTGAGGGCGGCGAGCGTCCATTTGTAGTGCAATCCGTTTGGCAAAGGGTTATATATACAGTCGATTGACGGATCGTTGATCAGCGCTGCGATGGATCAGCATGGTATCACAGCAGTATGAAGTGGCCGTAATTGCTGCTTATGGGCTGCTGCATTGTCATCACCTGGCTCGCTTACCTTCATAGCTATCATGAACAATCGGAACATCCCACCTCTTCGCATAGGCTTCTGCTTTCGTCCTGTCTCTTGCTGCAACAGCAGCGACTATGACATCTGCATGCGAGCGCGCTGGAATGATCAAAGCCATCGGACTGTTCAACGATTCTATTTAGCTCCAAGACCCTATCTCAACTTCCTCATGTTGATAAAGAGAACAGAGCGTGGACATACGCAATTTTGGCAGCTCCTAAAATACCGAAACGTAATGCATCCGAATTCTTCGGTACTGGCTTGCGTCCAGCGGCCCATTCGGTAAACTCAGCGCTGGAGTTCAACCAGTCGACAAATCCCATCTTCGATCGGTTGCGTGATGTAAAAAGTGATGATTTGGCGGTACGATGCTGAAGAAGAGGAAATACATCTCCGTCTACAGAAACACAGGATGTTCCATTGCTTACTATCAACTCGTAACGGGGCGTTACCTAGGTACCTTAAACTTGCGCCTCGCATGCAGTGCGCTTGGGGTGCGGGGCCAAGTCAATGATTGGCGCCCGCTCGTACGCCCGAAACAGTAAGATACCTTCAACTCCTAAGTAGCATCTGTGGCTGATTGATTCCATGGTCAACATGGGAAAAATGCTGAGGGGAGGCAAGAGGTCTACATTTTCAATAGTTCATATTGATATAATACGAGCAAGTATGCCGACAATCGATGACCACCATAAGCACTTGGTGTGTAGTGAAGTTAATATACTACAGTTCAGCCGGACACAGCATCTTGCGTCTGGAGCGTGGGGTGTTAGTTGCTTACGTTGTCTAAGCCGCTTCGATACCGTATAGTTCAACTAGTTGAACTTACAATGTGGCAGTCATGCCCAAGAGACTGCATGTTCTGATGCATGAAAGATAGGCTGAATCTAATCTCGCACGCCTCAACCTCGCTGACTCGGCTAATGAGTATAAGCACCGCCTTCACATCTACCGAATGCCCGAGGCACCGTCTGAAGCGGAAGATTTCCAATTCTGTAGATCATGTAAGTCAGCAATGTCCGAGGCCAGCGGTAACAGCGGCGATAAGAAGTGTGGCAAATATTGAATCATGGCATCATGGCACGAATAATGGCTAGGGTTTCAGATGTCAGGCGTGGTGGCGAGAGAATCCACTTTGCCATATCGGACGACGTGCATGAACGGCATGTTCAGGGCGCTGTTGTTTGATCGACAGGGTAGCACACACGATTGTGTGGGAAAGAGTGGGTGTGGAATTGTATTGTCCACGAATGCCTGAATGCCTACGAAACAGATTGCGCAAGCGAAGTGTAGGGAGGACACCCATCCTTGTTGTCGCACTATATCTTGCAGGCATTGCGTATCACACACCGCAGTAGGCGGGTAAGAGAAATTTCGTCCAAGACTTGCTTCAATGATCTTCATGAAAACAACGGAAATTTGTCGGTGAGGGTTACGGTGACGGAGGTATTACAATGACGACCGGTGTCATTCGGCGAGGTAAAAGAGAAGAAAAATAATTGCGCCGAGCTTGATCAACCGGGCACAACGTTTGCCGTGCTGGGGTCTTCCTTTGAAGTTACTGCAACGCGGTTCGCTTACAGCCGCAATGCTTGGCTGGTGGTGACTATGCGTAATGATCACCAGTAGGAGTGTGATAGGCGAACATCGCAATTCCCACACAACAAGTCACGAGATTGAAAATCCTCCTTACAGATGCTGCGTCGAAGACTCCACATGACCTACTGCGTACACAGCGGTGAGAAATGTAAGGGTTTTCAAGCGGCAACCGGCAGTTACAGAATCAACGGCTTTTCCCTTTTGCGCGACAAAATCCGAGGACCTGGTTATAGTGACAAGGGACAACGGTCAAATCGCAACGGCGTCCGTGTCGTAACGGTGACAGCTTGGGTACACCGCTGAAGGTGACTCACATCGAGTGACCTAGTCGCCGAAGAGGTTCCCAAAAAAAGGCCGTCAGCGTGGATGGATTGACAGCGGGCTTTTCCAGCGCTGGGATGTGATAGGCACCAGCAAAGTAAGGCTGCATGCTCTGCCCGCGGACCCACGATCTGCGAAAAAGGAACGTGGTTTGTGGAATTGCGGACGTGAGTCAGAATGATCTGCCAGGGATTGAGCAGCATGCATGCACTCGGACGCACACAGAAGAGTTGCGTGGGCATGTGATTGATGCGCGCTGGCTTGCGTAAAGTTGATGTATCGAAGGACGACTGCAGGTTTCCACACGTTGTACGCACGGTAACGCGCAGCCTGCGTCAGCCGATGGCGTACATGGAATGCCTCGCGTCTTGCAGGATGAATTAACGTCTGACAGACGTGGCTGACTGTGTACTTCGCCCTACCTAGCACGATCGGTGCTGAGAGAGTTTTGATAGCTAAGCGATAGGTCTGTGTGCTCGTGGAGGACCGATTGCATGGTTGTTCAAGTCCGTATTCATCAGACCGGAATGCAGCCTTGTCGTCTGGGGCCAATAACTCAAGCTTCAACAGCAGAGGACGAGGGACAAAGGCGCAGTTCGAAAGTCTAATTGCTTACTGAGCGCCATCAAGGCGCAGGACTCTGGTCGTCAGCTCGGACAGGCGCAAACTATACGTTGCAAGCCGAGCCGTGTCTGTTCGCCTACTGCGAACATTCGGCATGCTCATCCGAGTATCAGAGATCGAGCACGTTCAGGGTGCTGCCACTTTTGGTGAGACTGCCCCCAACGTGGTGTGGGCGGACCCGCTCAGGCGAGTGGAGATTGGCGTCAGATTGCGGCGTAGGCACGACAATGGTACTTAGTGCGCAACCGCGGGATGCGCTGCTTGATGTTGACGATGATGATGTTTGAAGGAGGGGTACTGTCCTGCGGGAGATAGTGTATTGCAACCTGGCAGACCGCTAACGGCTGTGGAGTTGCGGGCACGTCTTGCTGAGCGGTGAAGTCGTGCAACATGCAAAGCTGTAGTAGTGAAGGACGGTGTTAATCTAGCGTCTTAGTGGTCGCACGTCTGCGTACGACTAGCAATGCAGCTGGTGGTTGGCTTTGCGTATAGAGGAGTCATCTGCCTCAGCTGAAAGCAGGGCATGGATTCCTAAGAGCATGCACTTGTGCCTGAACGGCTACATGGCCGTGGTTGGAGCTAGGTAAGCGCAACCGAGCCAAACCACCAAGAACGGCCCTGCCAATATTCGCATTCGTGGTGTGAGGCCGTATCCGTCTTGCTGATTAGCGTTCCAAGTTGAAGCTGCGGCAAGTATCGACGTTCCTGCACATGCCGGGGTGGTGCCGTGATTTCCAACGTGAACCGGTCACACGGAAGGTTTCGGTAGCTGCGGGACACTTGAATATGCAACACGGTTAAACGAGTCGACTTATTGGCCCTCGACTCAACTTGTCAAGTCTACGTCACACAGCCCACGTGTGTGCGGCCAAGCGCTTGCAATGTACAGGTGCCTGATTGTGGAGGAGGCATACCTGATCGCTCGAACATGCTGCAGCGCTTGTGAAGCAACGGTGGATCCTATCACAGCCATGTGCCTTAGCGGTTAGCTGAGGTGGTGTGCAAGGGAACTATCGCGCGCGCGCTGGCAACCTGGCGGCGTCTCTAGGCAAACGTCTCTATCGGAAGATGCCCTGGAAGATGCCTTGGAGGCTTGCCCTCGACTGAGCATGGCTTTTAGCCCCCAAATGGAAAGGGAAAGCCGAAGGATTAGTGAACAGGGGACTTTGAATTCAACTGCATGCGAGTTTCACTGTGGACGAGAATAGAACAAGTATAAGCGTAATTGATCTTAGATCAAACAATTAATGCTACGAGACGATATTGGGTATTCCTCCTGGCTATGATGCCGCCTAACCAGTAATAGAACTCCAAGAACTAATGATGCTATGATGCCACACAACCAATCCCAAGCGCCAACTAATGCAAGTCTAAAGCAAGTAATACGCTCAATATTAGAAGGACTGTGATGTGTATATGCCAAAGTAAAGTAGGCGTCTATAGAGAAGGATCGTTCCGGACACCCGAACCAGCGTGTGTGGGATATGCAATCGTAGCCGGAAGTGAGACGAGCGGATCCTGGTACATGCAGCAATGCCACATGATAGCAGGGCGTAATAACGTGGAGGCTTGCGATGCAAGGTAGACTGGCGTCGAGTCGCTTTCCGAAGACAAGCTTAGTCTGCTTTTAACCGGAAATCGCGGCGGATGTCAGGTGAGTGACAAGGAGTTGTTCTGAGTCTGAGGCACAGAGTGCGCCAAAGATCAGGTAGTACTGGATGCTGCAGATGCACTGCATGATGGCGGCATACCAGGCGGCAAGGTGCAGATCGATGTCGGATGATAGAGTAGTAAGGTGGGTCGCGTTGAGGATGCTCGGTTAAGGATGCGGAGTTGATATCGATGTTGAAATGCGCCAAAGCCAAGTGTAGGTCGAACAAGACAAAAACGAGGTAGAGAGTTCATGTCCTCTATTTCGATGGGACAGGAGGAAGAGGGCGGGTTGGTGGTGGGCCAGGGCAAGGTGGGAGGTTCTGCGATGCCATGTTGGACTCGTCGTAGATAGTGGCGGCCATTGTGTTGGTTTGTGAGGATGAGCTGTTAGGCTGGTGTTGAGCGGAAGTGTTGAGTTGGTTGTTGGAGTCTTCGTTGGATGACGATGATGTTGTAGTGGTAGTGGTAGTAGGCTGTAGAGATATACTCTTTGTGTTGTAGTCTTCGGCTCTGGATGATGAAACGAACACTCCGATGGTGGGGGGTCAACGTATTTATGTTTGTGCTCAGATTGCAGACCCCCAAAATGTCGGTCAGCTACGTACTTTGACGATGTGTGTAATAATGCTAGGCAGGGCATGGCACGGCCCAAGCGGTGAAAGAGGCGTTGGGCTGATGAGCAGGAAAGGGGTGGCTCCTGGCTTGTGCATAAGCTAAAGCACGCCGAAACATCGCTGATCCTGGTCACTTAATGAGCAGGGGGGAGAAGAAACACGAACTTGCGCGTTACCGCCTTGTCGTTTCATCGGCCTCGTGACAGCGTGAAGATCGTGTTGATCCAATCCTGTCGCA
>Ga0268250_10000791_pt1 | contig 14344 bp, 11 predicted proteins | sample AgamicAsSfe_FD_200448 | JGI IMG/M metagenome (GOLD analysis project Ga0268250, IMG submission 200448) | Agave microbial communities from Guanajuato, Mexico - As.Sf.e (v2) (version 2) | ecosystem: Host-associated > Plants > Phyllosphere > Phylloplane/Leaf | place: Guanajuato, Mexico | collected... | reverse complement strand
CTGCCAGACACATGCACAGCACTCCGGCCGAGCAACACTCCATGACTGTTCCTCAGGTGGCTACCCTCCCCAAGCATGTTCCTGGTTCAAAGGTCACTAAGACCAACAAGACTCCTGCTCTTGCCGTTCTGCCTCTTTCGACCGTCCTGAGAACCTACATGATTACCTCGATCTCATGCAAGCCCGCACTTTTGTCTGTCTGCTTCAAGGCTCTTACCGCCATGATCCACGCCAAGGGTCCCATCTTCAACGTCGAGCGCAACCCTCTTCTCAAGATGATTTTGAGAGAGACTTTCTACAAGCAATTCTGCGGAGGTGAGACCAAGGCCGAAGTCCGTGCTACTCGTGCTCAACTGCAGAGCTTGGGATACTCTGGCGTCATTTTCGAGTACGCTCGCGAAATTCTTTCCGACGTTCCCTCCGACGACACTGCCGGTGATGTCGAGCTGTGGAGAAAGGGACTTATGGACACTGTCGAGGCCGCCCAGTCTGGCGACATCATCGGTCTGAAGTGGTCTGGTATGGGTGGCTACGCCATGCAGCTCCTCAAGCAGGGAAAGCAGCCCATCGATATTATGGATAAGGCCATGAAGGAGATCTGTGACGCCGCCTCGGCCAAGCGCATTGCTCTCGTTCCCTCTGCCGAAGAAACCACTACCAACCCCATGATCGACGCCTGGACCTTGAACTTGCAGAAGATTTACAACAAGCCCGATAACATCGTCCTTTACAACACTTACCAATGCTACCTCAAGGGCGCACCCGCATCTCTCTCCAACCACCTCCACCAGGCCAAGACCGAAGGCTTCACTCTCGGTGTCAAGCTCGTCCGTGGCGCCTACCTGCACTCTGAGCCTCGCGAGAAGATCTGGGACACCATCCAGGACACCCACCGTGCCTACGACGGCATGGCCGAAGCAGTTCTCACCCGCACCTACAACGATGTCGTCAAGCCCATCTCTGCTGATGACGGTGTCTTCCCCCGCAACGTTGGTCTCGTCCTCGCAACCCACAACGCCGACTCCGTCCGCAAGGCCCAAGCTATCCGCACCAACCAGCTCCGCTCTGGCGAGGAGAGAGTTCCTTGCGCCTACGCTCAACTCCAGGGTATGGCCGATGAAGTCAGCTGCGAACTTATCAGCGCCACTCAAGCCAAGCCTGAGGAGTTGGTTGACATTCCCCGTGCTTACAAGCTGACTGCTTGGGGCTCCATGACCGACTGCCTCAACTATCTCCTCCGTCGTGCTGCCGAGAACAAGGATGCCGCTACCCGCACTGTTGAGAGCAGAGATGCCATGCGCAGCGAGATCTGGCGTCGCATGAGAGCCACTTTCGGTCTTGCTTAAGCTCCTCGTCACCCTTCTCTCTCGACCCTTTTCTCGACCTTTCGACAATGATAACGACGGCGACCCGCACAGCGATGATGATTCTTCTTTTCCTACCACAAAGCATTTCTGGCGTTTTCAGCGATGGACTGGCGTTCACAACTCCCAGGATTGGGATATGATTCTCTGTTTTTCTTTCATTCAGAGATGCTTCTTTTTGACCCTCAGGGGCAGTCTCTTTAGCGATACCAGATACCCTTCTAGAGCATACTACTTGAACCAAAAAATTCAAAAAAGTTACAAAACTTCATATCTTTTTCACTTCATTCCTCGATGCGAGCGCTTGGTTGTATTCTATTATCTCAAGATGCCTATCTCTCACGATCCATTGATGATCATCAATCATATCACTGACCTCATGCAGAATGACAACAAAACAAAATCCCAAATCTCGGTCCATGTGTTTCGCATTGCGTGTTGCGCCGCTTTTAGCCGATGTAAGCCGAGTTGTGCCGAAGCTACCCGCGAGCCCAGTCCTTCCGGCTTTCTTTGTTCCCGAAACCCATGTTTCAACGTCAACGACATGAATCGTCATGAGGTGCGTGACCATCGATATCATGTTTTGTGGTCATGTGAGATGGATGTTTTGAGCGTAGACCGTAGCTCGGGGAAGGAACGTCTCTCCATGGGCACGGCTCCATCTCTCAAATGTTTTCTGCATTGTGATGGCCGTCTAGCAGCAAGACGTCTGCACAGGGAGAGCGAAAGGTAAGATTTTCTTGGACATTGTTCTGTTTCTTGCTTGTCTTGTGTATCTCAATAGCTGTCACAAATAGAGATAGCTACACAGGCAGAGCGAGATACAGGACTCTCATTTCACATCGATCTGTGCCTTGATCATATTGTGCATTTTGAGAGCTGTTGAGATCGCAAGGAGAATTAGATGCAAACGAGCTTCTCCGTAGACGGTGTGCATTTCCTCGACTATATTCTGCATATTGGGGGACTACATTCCTATCACGTTTCGTTCGGAAGTAACGGAATCATCATGCAGTGTCTTAGCTCCTTACATCCAAGACGTCGGGATTTTACATGTAAGGCCCTGGTTTCTCACATGCAAGGAAATTTGAACATAGAAGTCCTACACATAAATCGAGCACTTCTTCTTATTGTTTGTTTAGCAAGCATGATGATCCAGTGGATCTAGACGGAAATTTCTAGACTCCATCTCACACAACAATCCACTTATCAAACTCATAACACCTATCATAGCAGAAGCAGCTTTGGCAGCATTCATAAGTAAAGGCGACTTAACGAAGTTGGCCGACGAATTTCTAGATATATTCTTACTCCCGGATTCATCTAATGTCGGAGGCAACTTAATAGACGATGATAGGTAGACAACAGACGGGAGAGAACATAGAAAATCCGGTGTCTAGGACCCGACAAGCGAAGGTAGGTCGATTGTTAAACATCCTAGATAATACGTTACAAGGTTGCCGTTTATATACTCTTATACTGGGAACAAAACGAGAGAGGTCGACAACGGCATATGGATCTGTCTCCTCTTTAACTAATTACTACACTATACAGCAGAATGTGTTCTATTTTCTCTTACACGTATGGATGTGATAAGCAAACGTATAAAACGGAATAACAATTGCTAAGCTTGATTAGATATGCTTTATTAACTAGACAACCGTATAATATGTTACTTGGGCAAGTAAAGAGAGCCATACTTGCATTACGGCAAGAGCACTACTTAAATCCGTGATCGATCATTGACATGTTAATTAGACTTAACCCGTGAATTAGAGGAGCGTGTCCTTAGGAATACAGACAGCGATATCAAGTGCAAGAATGACTAGCAGATAATAAAGAGCACATGCGATGATCCGAGTTCTTTACGGATCTAGAGAAGCGCTATGTTCTAAGTGTTCCTTCTAGTATAGATCCAGTAGAGCAGAAGTCCATCATAGCTAAGCAGCCCACACACCCCCTTCATTGTATATAAGTCTCCACCGAAAACAATTCTCTACCCGAAGTATCTGTCGGTCTTATGTGATATATGGGATGAGGGTAGAGGTCAACTGTGTCAGAACAATCAATCACTGCCATTCCTCTGTTGCCCTCCCTAGTTCGCAAAGGAGATGAGCGGCTGGCCTAGTGGCTATGATTAGTAGTATCTGGACGATGTTTTTTGCACACTTAGAAACTGCGAGTTCGACTCACTACATAGTCTTCTCTGCTAGAGCGCTTTCTTTCTAGTTAATTACTTATTGTTCGCGAAACCTTCGTAGTACTTTTGATTAAGTAGTTCAAATTCTCATAACAGACAAAGTAGCAGCTGTTCTCCATATACTGCATTCCTCGAACCAAGTTATTTGCTTGCAAACTCTATCCTATTTCTCTGCTTACATAGACAGCCTCACTATAGTCGTCTTCTATAAGTAACTATCATGGCCGACTATCGCGAACAAGGTTAATAACGTTACCGTCCCTCCCGACATCTCTTATGGAATGTACATTCTACGGTCGTCTATTAGCGTAGACTAAAGTTGGTTTAATGACGACAGGGGATATGATTAGGAGTAAGAGGATTGTCGACCCGAAGACCTCTCCGATGTCGTAACTTTCAATTGAGAAAAGACCATACTTATCCCATAAGATCACCGCCGAAGACCATCGCGTACTAGGTCGACAACACCGCCGCATCTCCCGACATCTCACATAGAATGCACACACCACGGTCGTATGTCTACGCGGACAAGAACTACTGAGTCGGTAACGCGGGATACCATAAGAAGTATTATGGCCGTCGACCCGAAGACTCCTTCGACGTCGCACTTTTCTTGAAAAAAAGATATCGCACATGGCAAGCGAAACAGAGGTGGGCGCAAGAGATGTTTGAAATCTTCCATATCCATGTTGCTGGATGTTTAGGTTCGAGGAAATGGCTGTTTATATACTGGGTGGAAGATGCAAGGAGTAGTTTGCAGGAAATATGCAAGGAGTGAGTTTGTTTGTCATGTGATGTTATGATTCTGAATCGAGAAGAATGTTTATATACTCTCATTGGCGAAGTTATGGCAGAAGAGCAGCTATAGAGATGCACAGTTGTTTTGAAAAACGGGGAGCGTCCGTCGAGAGTCATGAATTCATGGGCTCTCTTCGGACGAAGTCTGATCTGTAGAAAGGACTGTGCATGAAAATAGCTTCAACACTTGTGAGAAGAAGATTGGGGATTTGGATGGCATCATCTCTTCGAAATTATCTCCCATTTCGAGAGGACTATGCATTGTTGTTGCTCTTGTCATCGTGAGATGAGGATATACAAGGCCGGTACATCAGGATCGTGTGAGTGCTCTCCGCGACGAAGAGCGATCAAAATGGCATTGATAGCGGGACGGGACGACGACGAAGACCGATCTTTGGGCATCGAGTCCATGGATATGACTGCCTTCGTGCGAGGTCCTCATACGCTACGCACGATCTAGTCGGCCTTCCAGGACCTCGCGCGCCCACAATCTTAGGGCATGTTACTCCGGTCAGCTTCTTTTCGCAATGCAGATCGTTACAGAATGTGCCCATCAGTGGCTTTGATGCCGCTTTTACAGGTCGTGCTGACTAGTACAGATGGCTGAGCATGAAGGCCCAACAGCCTGGCAGAAGCGTTGTAGCCTAGACAAAGTTGTGCAAGAAGTGGAACAGGGGGTATATTACGGAAGCTGTGGTAAGATCAAAAACGGAAACGAAAGAAAGAAAACAGACGGAACAAAGACGGAAAGCGATTGAAAAACATAAGCGTGCAAAATCGTCACATCAAGACTCCGAAGTCAGGAAGTTGCCAACAGCATCGACGAATTTATCTGTCTCTTCCAGGTGAGGACAATGACTGCTTTCCGGGAAACGAACCCACTTGACCTTGCCTGGAATCTCACGGAAGAAGGGCTCCATGGTGATGTCTTGAGCTTCATCGTAGTTGCCGTTGATAAGTAGTGTTGGGACGTTGATCTTATGGAGTTCAGATGTAATGTCCCAGTTCTTGAGCGAGCCAATGACATTGAATTCGGAAGGTCCATTCCTAGGTTGTTGTCAGTAGGCGTATGTCTAGCTTCAGCTAGCCTTGACTTACATCGTCATGTAAACAGTGTCATCCTCCTTGACTTGAGCCAAAGTTTGATTCAGTTCGTCCGGGAAAGGTACAACACGGCAGACATGCTTCACGTAGAAAGCCATCATGGCATGCTCGTATTCTTCTGAGTCTGTGGATCCCTCCTCCTCACATCGCGTCAAGGTCTCCTGGATGTCTTTGGGCAATTCTGTTCGTAGCTTATTGGCGACATCAACCCAAGTAATCAAGCTTGCTGGAGAATTTGCAATGATAAGACGGTACAATCCAGCCGGACGTGTCGTGGCGTAAACTGCTCCAAGCATACCGCCCCAGCTCTGGCCGAAAAGATCAAATTTCTTGATATTCAAGTGCGATAACAGATTTTCCAGTTCAGCAATGAAGAGATCGGTGGTCCAGAAGTGGGTATCTCCTTTCCTCTCGCGCAGATGTGTTGAGTTTCCGCAACCAATTTGGTCGTAGAGAATGACGGGACGTGAGAAAGGCGCCGAGGATAGATGGGCGCAAGGCAGAATGTAGTTATGGGCCATGCCAGGTCCACCGTGCAGACAGATCAGTGGAGTGACATCTTGAGACAGCTCTCCATACAGAGCATACCAGGTCTCGGCTTCAATATCAGTTCCTGGGACTCTGAAAGCGACCTTTTCTGTCTTTGAAGGTGCGGGCAGAGTTTTTGACGAGGCAGCAGCGGTACCGGCAGTTGAGCTCATGGTTTTCAGATAGTTGACATGCGAGAGTGGAAGGGTATATCAGGAAAGGGAGGAAGGTGCCAAGCTAGCTTTATAGAACGGAACAAAGATACGAGTCAGAGATGTCGAGACGGGTATAGCACATCATCGTAAAGAAGTGGTAGGCAGCGATCAGCACTTGGACGGAAGTAGAAGGTAAGAAACGGCAGGCGTGGTCAAGCTACGAGCCGGATGGAGTAGAGGAAGAGCAACATGATGTTTGTACATGAGCGATGTCGGAGATATGCTAAGGGTGTTATGGAAATAGACGGAGTTGCGCGGTGGACGAAAATGGTGAAAGCAAGAGACGGAGCTGCCTGATTGGGAAGGCGTCATAAGCTTGGCGGCAAGTCGGCAGCCGCTTTCTTTTGCAACTTCTGTCGGTCCGTGGGCTGCCAACGCTCTTTCCTCCAATCCCATCACACACACGCGTCCTGTCCAAACTGCTCATCACCCAAAGAGCGGCCTCGCATCTCCGGCCTCTCTCTCCGTAAGTCCTCGACTCGATCACACCTTCCTCTGCAAGCACAATCACATGATGATATTATATTTATTGGAGCTGTCGGACTCTTCGGAGACTGTCGAGACAACTTATTACCTTATACGCAAACACCTGAAACAACCCCTCCTTCACTCTATACCAATCACGCGCCTCGGCAATCAAGACCATTCGGACTAACGCGTCGCAGTACTCTATTTGCTTCTGCCAGATCGATTCGGCCGGTCCGAAAGCTTCGCCTACGCGTTTCAGTCTCGACTATAGCTCTTGGTCTGCCTGACCTGCGCCTATCTGTCCAAGCTACTTCGTCCTTCCTATTGCATACCACATCACATAACCATGTCTGCCGATCCTCGGAGACGACCGGCGCCTGCTCAATCTGCACCTCCACCACCACCTCCGCCGCCTCCACCGGCAGAGGCCCAACCAGACTCATCTGTACAGAGGGTGGATGGTGTCAGTGACCAGAATACAGCACAAGACGCCAAGCCTGAGGAGAGCTTCAAGCTGCGCTTCTGCACAGTATGTGCCAGTAACAACAACAGGTATGTCTGTGATGCTGTGTGCCATTCATGTGCCTCTCTGTCGTCATGTCCTGCAACACGCCATGTCTTGCTTCTACCTTCCTCTCTGCATAAACGTATATACTCGCCGCAATACAAAGCATCTGCTTGTCCATCTCTCTCTTGCATTGTCGCCGTCATGAAACTACTCCCCTCGACCCAAACACCGTACTAATACGGTCATGCAGATCGATGGAAGCACATTTACGCCTCGCCGGCAGCGCCCAACAATATCCCACCATCTCCTTCGGCACTGGCTCGCTAGTCCGTCTGCCTGGCCCTTCAATCACACAGCCAAACATCTACAACTTCAACAACACCTCATATGACAGCATGTACCGCGAGCTTGAAGGCAAAGACGCTCGCCTCTACCGCGCAAATGGTATCCTACCTATGCTCGACCGCAACAGAAACATCAAATGGGGTCCTGAGCGTTGGCAAGATTGGAGGATCGGATACCCGCGTGTGGGCAAGAGATATGCCAACGCACCCATTCCTGGCGACCCTGTCTACACCAACGATATGGGTGCCCAAGGTACAGAGTCAGGAACAGTGGATATCGTCATAACTTGCGAAGATCGCTGCTGGGAAGCCGTTGTCGATGATTTGCTATCACGAGGAAGTCCGCTCAATCGCCCCGTCCATGTCTTTAACGTCGATATTAAGGATAATCACGAAGAATCTTTGGTCGGTGGCAGAGCTATCCTGGAGCTTGCCGATGAGCTGAATGCTGCTGCTCAAGACGAGAGAAAGATCCACTCCGAGAAGACGGGCAGTACTGAGGGCTTCGATGCTGCTACTGGAGGCTCGAGAGACGGCTTTGATGCCAGGGTGCCCATCATCTTGGGAGAGTGGCAGGAAAGATGGCCACATCATCCTGCTTTGTGGACTTTGGCTTGGTTTTAGGTTGAACCGCACACGCATCATCCATGCTACAACGATCGATACAAGCACATGCTCACATAGCTTTATACCCATGAGATCATTTACCAGCTATGCCATTCTCCACTGTCCCTAACACCCCTTCCTTCCTTGACATACAGAAATATTCATGCTGCTCTTACTCTTCATCGCTCCTGCTAGTTCGAGACCTGCTCAAACCCTAGCAGCAACAACAACAACAGCACCAGAAGCAATAGCAGCAGCAAGAGCAAGACCAACGGCAAACTGCCGCCTCTATACAACCGCCCTTGACCAGTGTACATACAGAGAGGACCAAAGGAGGTCCATAATCCCCACTCTCCGATTAACTCTCTCTGAGATCGGAAGATGAGCGTCTTTCGAAGGATGCAACCCCCTGGTTGTTCAGAGAGCGAAGCTGGTCCTTGAGGAGCACTGACCTGGTTTTCTGATCTCCTGAGCACCCTGTCACAACAGCCTGTCATCTCTTGGCCCAAGAACCTCTACATCTCTTGATTTCGTCAGCGGAGGACAATCGGTCTCTGCACAATACGGCGGGCTTGTCTAGTAATGTGCTAATGATATTGACGATTCCAATTTTTGGTCGATGCTACTATGTTCACTACGTCTATGGGATCGCTAATTCAAGTACATTATGCTGTTTTGTGTAGCAACACTTTCTCCTCCTTGAACGCACACATAGTGATCTTTTCTCAACTGTGTCTGCTTCAGTTTGGAGACAGCTGTGATAGCAACAGCAAGCACAACACTGGCGGCGACCACAGCAACCGCAACAGAAGCAGCAGACGCAACAGTAACATCGTCGGCCGTGTGGTGCTCGCCTTTGTCACTCCCTCGAACAGGAAAGGGGATGCATGAGGTCCATGACACATATTCTCTCCACTGCTTTCCCCCTGGTGGAAACATGAGCATATTACGCGAGATCCAACCCCAGCACATTCAGGGAATGATGCTGGTTCTTGAGGATCACTGACCTGTCTCTCCATCCCTCTGAGTGAATTTTTACCATCCGTCATAGATCGCGAGAGACCGGCTTCTGACGATCGCAAGGCGATTAACTTGCAGTATATCTGGGGATTGGAAGCAGGGCGGTGAGTCCAAGTTATAGTCGAGCACCCGAGGTAGTCACAGCAGTAGTAAGAGCAAAGGTAAGACTCATAGCGATCTATGAGTTTTCACGTGCTCTAGATATCCCCTTCTATTGTGCTTTCCAATATAGACTTGGAATCATGAGTGGATCTTCATGGGCAGCCTTTGCTATCATGCATCACCGACACACGCCAGTACTGTGCTGGAACAATGACACACATGGGACGAAGGTCAAATCTAAAACTCAGGTATACCATAGAATCAATCAGGACTATCTTGCTGATACCTCTTGCTATTTCAGCGTGACCGCACACCGGAAGCCCACTCACTCTATGGGATTGAGCTCGAGGGTGAATGAGACATGTCTGTCATCCTAGTGGACATTCATGTTCCATCCCATCCAAGAGCAGTGATACCCCCTCCGCCAATCCTGATGCCTCGATCGAGGCCGTCACCACTCCCACCATCGAGATATTGCTTCTACCGAACACACCTGGAGGAGAACGAAGAATATGAGGTCCATGAAACATAGTCTCACCCCGCTCTCTCCGTCCTTGATCAATGTGTCTATTGCACGAAATACTGCCCTCCGACATCGAGAGAGCGAAGCGATTGCTTGAATTCATTGACCTGTTCCTTTCACCTCCTGAGCTCAAGGGTGTGACAGTAGTCTGACAGTTAATGCTCACCGACACCGAGTGACCCTTGGCCACCCCGAAGTGAACACCAACCGCAAAATCCTTTGGCTACTGCTTGTCTTCACCCTTTTGCTCTTCTCGTTCGCCGGTCCATTTCTCTCTGGGGATATTGCGTGACTCCCCTTTGTCTTCGGCTGTATCCACTTCGTTTAATATCACTTCTCTTTTTCTCGCATTCACTCTTGACTTATATAGACTCGCGGGAGTCATGAAATAGCAATACCGTTGGTGTACTTGAAGATGAAGACACAGCAGCGCCGATCTGAAGCTACGGATGTAGCACGATGATCGCGACACATAATTCCACGGATCTTCCTCGAAGACCAGAGCTCGAGATATCGCGCTTGACAAATTGTGGTGAGATCTCTCGTACGCAGGAAAGACGCTTGGGGAGTCGCGACTTCATTGGTCCTGCTGTAGAAGCCTCTGAAACTTAGATACAGCAAGCTGGGAAATGACGAGTAGCCGTGGAGGCTTTGAAACAACAAAAGGTGATTGATCGCCATGTTCGTTCGACGTACTTTCCACATCATTGTTTCCATCACAAGGACACAAATTTGATCTTACTCGAGCATCATACTCCTTGACTTCGTATATTTCCCATTTCCTCATCACATATACCATAACTGTCAACTTTTCCTTTTACATATGGACGAGATCCACAAGACATCCTCATCCACTCGCCTCTACGACGACGAAAAACTACCACCCCGCAAGATACCTTGGATTCGCCGTCACCCATACCGAACCCTCGGCACCGTGGCAGGTACGATCGCTCTACTCGGCATCACCCTCGGAGTAGGGTTGAGTGTCGGACTGACCAACGCTGGAGATGCTCCAACATCAACTCCTACCATGGTCTCCGCCAAACGTTCTGCTCCTCCCGTTGCCTCAGCATCTCCAGCATCAGTTTGCAAACCTGGAGTGCTAAGTGTATTGGGCGGAGTCAATGTCTATGCAAACAACACACCGCTCTGGCAACCTCTTCCCGGCACACCTTGGCAGATTGTACTCAGCAGTCCTGTCAATGCTTGGAAGCCTCTGGTGCCTGCTCTTTCGATCTATGATATTGATATGTATGGTAACAATGCATTGAATGTTCAACAGATGCACCTTCAAGGCATCAAGGTTATCTGTTACTTCTCAGCTGGTAGCTGGGAGGCCTGGAGACCCGATGCCGGATTGTTCCCACCTCAGGACCTCGGTCGCGACCTCAGTGGTTGGCCGGGTGAGAGATGGCTGAATACTGATAGTAAGAATGTGCGAGATATTATGGCGGAAAGAATCAGGTTGGCGGCTGAAAAGGGATGTGATGCTGTTGACCCGGACAATATGGACGGCTTTGTGAGTCCTTATCTCTGATCAACCATCTCGGTGATGCTGATATCGAATCGTAGGAAACAAACACAGGCTTCCCGCTCAATGCAAACACCGCACTCGACCATCTCTCTTTCCTTTCATTAACAGCTGCAAAATACAACATGGCCATCGGTCTCAAGAACGCTGGTTCAATCGCTGCAAACGCTACTTGCATGGTCGAATTCGCCATCGTCGAGTCATGTGAGCATCCCTATTGCTTCCCCAACCTTCCCTTCAAACTTGATTACTCATAATTTTCTTCCAGGTATTGCTCACGGCGAATGCGGTATCTATCAGAACTTCATCACAGCCGGCAAACCAGTCTTCCAGATCGAATATCCTCTGGGCGCTCCTGGATTCGTGAGTACCCAAGCGCTAAAGCAAAGTTGCAAGATCAATGGGAATGTCGGATTCTCGGAAGTGATTAAGGGCAAGGAGTTGGGTGGCTGGGTCGAGTATTGTGATGGTACTGTGTTCAATACTCCAACATATACATAGGGTTGAAAAGGGCTGTATGATTATGGATTGCTGTATTTAGGTAGTAATAAGGATAATGATCATTTTCCTGGCCTTCTGGCGCAATGTGCACACGACTTGGATCTATGTTGCTCTCCAAGTATTGAAGGAAAGAACAGGATTCATGAGGCACCACGGAACCTGTTGTGCGGTATCAATGAAGGTGATCATCTTGTATATCAGGACCTCGAACGTACGGTATACGTACAGAGTTGTCAGTTTGGTAGTGGACCATCTGCCTTTGACTTGGCAGTTGCATATCAACACACGAGATTGACCAAGCAAAAAAGGTCACCCTGACCATACTAAGTGTCTTCCTCATCCACCATGACATCGAGAAGCTGCCACTCTGGCTCGTACCTGTCCTCGATTTCGGTTCTCGATTAGTATACTCCAACCATTTGCTATCACATCGAATATCTCGCATTCGATACGACTTGATCTCACACCACACTTTGAACCTCCACAGCAGTGACAGCACCACCTCCATTGCTCCGCATCTCCACGAGACCATCAGAGACATCCGCTTTCCCATGGACGATCCCTTTCTCCAGACCTTCAGCATGTCTCATATGTACACAGCACCTCTGTACAGCGAACTTCCCTTCATCAGACTAACCAGCGGTTTCGATAGTCCCAACTGGTGTGATTTGAAGCGCGTTAGCTGACAAAGACATGTAAACGAGAAGAGCGAGGCTCTGCTGATCTTTCTCGTTGTCAAAAAGTAAGCTTATCCAAAAGTCAAGTTTATTCTTGATTTTACTTTTCTCGGATCAGACCACGTCCGGGCGAGCAAGAGACTCAGCCCTGATGTGATCTACAAAGGCTGGAAGTGTCGTTTCGGTGGTGTGAGATAACGTAAATCATGGGCTGGTCGAACAGCTGAGCAGTTGCGGTGACATCAAGTGTGGTTACAGAGCGCAGGGACGATGGTCGGGAGGAATAGTGACGTTGTGCTGCTAGGTTACTGCCTGAACAGCTTGAGGGGGGACTTTGGGTGCAAGATCCTGGGCAGGAGCGAGATGGCAGGAGCCGTCAGCTGAAGTTGTGCATCGCTGCCTGAATTGGCTTCCGATGATGGTCATCACAGGCAGGTACGATGGCTTGCCGATTCATGGGTTGGCACCACTTGCGGAACATACGGTATAATGAGGCACTCGATTTTCTGATGTTACTCATACATAGAACATCTGACTCGAGATGCATGCTCCGACTCCTGCTAAATCTCCACACAAAATCACAATATCAGATACTACATTGCAACTTTTGCTCACGCTCTCACGTTTTGTTTTTCAACCTCAGCATGAGGTCTGATCTGATCATTGCCGACAATACCCTACAAGACCGACACCGGCGATGCCAGATTCAGAGTAACAGGACTTCCAGTCAGAGGCACCCAAATGACCAAGGGATCGGATCCGATCGTCTCTCTGACAAGACCAGGAGCGTTGCTCGTAGCACCAATCGGAAGAGTGACAGCAATAGGAGCGGCGCAAGTATTGCCATTCGCAGTGACAGTGACAGAAACAATCTTTTGGCCATCGGAAGATTTGTTATATGTCAGGTTGGGGTTGCACTGATCGCGGGTGGCACGGTTGGTGAACGCGATGGCGATATCATCGTGCTTGAGAGAGATGATGGGCCAGTTGGTCAAGCGTGACATTTCTTGAGTCACCACTTCGACCCAGATCTGTATCAGTGCAAACTTCCCGGTGATAGAACCGATGGTGGTGGAGTTGACATCTGCGTTGCGAAGATTGGACTGATGGAACATGAAAGGGTCATGATGAAGTCCCATCAAGTGACGGACATTGTTTGTCCGGGCATCGTTGAGGAGATTGGTGAAGTTACCTTTTCCACCAGAGGTCTGTACCCATTCTGCTGTCGTGCAGTCTGGAAGGTCGCAGTTGAAGAAGATGGTTGTCGCCCAGCGTGGGATAATCTCAAGCCCGTCGTACCCGTTCGAGGCCACTGTACTGATCAACGGCCAGAACTCGTTCTGTTGATTCATCAACACGGCTCGAGTGTTGTCGCCCACCGCCGACGTTATGCCGTTGGTCATCCATGCTCTGATAGCATCTCCATTGTGCATGCCGGTGATGGCAGGGGGGATAAGACCGTTGGGTGACCATCTCGTGGCTTGATTGATTCCAGTGACGTTTGCCCAAGCCTGATTGAAAGTGATCTCTTTGTTTGTGTCATTGAATGTTGCGTTGTTCAGTGACTCGTGTGTGAACGTGTGAGAAACATGTGCAAAGGCGTTCATATTTTCTGGAACTGACAGCCACTTGTACAGAGGGTCAATCAAAGAACATGCCTTACTCCAGCGGTATGTCGCGGGTGTAGTAGGCCAGATATCTGTACCGGTTCCAAGTGGCTTCTGGAACTCGAGCGGAGTTGAAGACATGGGTCCAGTGTAGATGATGGCAGGATCAGGTTGACAGATGGTTGTGTTCTCGAATTTGATACCTGCAACGATGTTGCCATTCCCGTTGTACCCAAGCTCCATAAAAT
>Ga0268250_10000789_pt1 | contig 14375 bp, 14 predicted proteins | sample AgamicAsSfe_FD_200448 | JGI IMG/M metagenome (GOLD analysis project Ga0268250, IMG submission 200448) | Agave microbial communities from Guanajuato, Mexico - As.Sf.e (v2) (version 2) | ecosystem: Host-associated > Plants > Phyllosphere > Phylloplane/Leaf | place: Guanajuato, Mexico | collected... | reverse complement strand
CCCTGGTATTCCCGGCACCCCTCAGCAGAACAACGCAAACCCCTACCCCGGCTCTCCCGCCATGGCGCGTCCCACTCCTCCTCCAGCTCTCGCTCAACAACAGCAGGCTCTCTCTCTGCCCCAGCACCAGCAATACGTTCAAGAGCTTGGTGGCAGCGGCAACCAGTTGGTCGACTTGGCTGTTGAGACCCTTCCCAGCAACCTCAAGCGCGAGGGCGAAGACTGGTACGCTGTTTTCAACCCGCGCGTTCGTCGCACTTTGGATGTCGAGCTCGTCCATAACTTGGCCCACCAGAGTGTAGTCTGCTGTGTTCGTTTCAGCCGTGATGGAAGATTCGTTGCTACTGGTTGCAACCGTTCTGCTCAGATCTTCGATGTCGAGAGTGGCCAGCAGGTCAAGCATCTGCAGGATACTAGCCTGCCTCAGGATGGTGACCTTTACATCAGAAGTGTCTGCTTTAGCCCTGATGGTCAATACTTGGCCACTGGTGCTGAAGACAAGATCATTCGCGTTCGTACAACCTTTCTTACTCGCTTTGACTATCTTGCTGACTCATGAATCTAGATTTGGGAGATTGCCGCTGGTCAGATCCGTCATTCCTTTGCTGGTCACGAGCAAGATATTTACTCTCTGGATTATTCTTCTGACGGTCGTTACATCGCATCTGGATCTGGCGATCGCACCGTTCGTGTTTGGGATATTCCTAACAACCAGTGTGTTCTTTGCTTGACCATCGAGGATGGTGTCACTACCGTTGCCATCTCACCAGACAACCGCTTCCTGGCTGCCGGTAGTCTCGACAAGAGTGTAAGAGTGTGGGAGTTGGCCAGCGGAAACCTTCTCGAGAGACTCGAGGAAGCTGGAGGCAACCCCGGTCATAAGGATAGCGTCTACTCAGTCGCATTCTCGCCCACCAGCAGAGAACTTGTTAGTGGCAGTCTGGATAGAACCATCAGAATGTGGGAGCTCCAAAGCCACTACCCCAACACCCAAAATATGCCACCGAGAAACCCTCGTGGAGGCAAGTGTATCCGCACATTCGAGGGCCACAAGGTATGTTCCCCACTTCGAGCATTGAAAACCAAATACTGACACTTCCATAAAGGACTTTGTTCTCAGCGTCGCGCTTTCGCCTGATGGCGAGTGGGTTCTGTCTGGTTCAAAAGACAGGGGTGTTCAGTTCTGGAATCCCCAGACCGGTGATGCCCAGCTCATGCTTCAAGGACACAAGAACTCGGTCATTTCTGTCGCACCCAGCCCTGTCCAAGGCGGTTTGTTCGCCACTGGAAGTGGAGACATGCGTGCGAGAATTTGGAGGTTCGTTTCATCCCACCATCCTGACCACCAACGATCCGCTGACTGACGATACCATAGATTCTCGAGATATGACCCCTCTCGCGGCTGAACAGCTGGGGCCGACTGAAACATCCGGAGTCAAGTTTTCTGGATATCTACGTACATTGTTTTCAATCTCGTTCTCATTTGCTCACTCTCTGGTTATTCTTACTCGGCATGTCTGTCTAGCTGCAACATGGCAGAAAAGTGCAGCAAGAGTTGCATCAAGACTGAAAGACCGAAGAATAACAAAGAAGAAAAGAGATGATAGGAGTTCAGCAAGGCAAAGACACAGGAAGGAGTGTTATGCATCAATGGTTCATGAATACCGACATTTCGAGAGTATGGGTGCGTCTCACACGTTGAGAGCATATAAGCTCAATGTGCAGAGAGAGATATTGGCTTAGCACCTCTTTTGTAGCTTTCTGAGATCCTGTATCGATCAATCTAGTTTATACCCTTTAATCGTGCGTATTCGCTCGGCAAAGAATCTGAATTGAGAAGGCGTGCTCACAATGAGCACTCTGTAGCTGTATCTACACGTCTAACCATGGATGACGCGCTGCTTTATTGTTGCTTGTTGAGCTGCTTGGTTCTGCCAGATTCGTGGCTGAGGCTCGCGAGGAGAGCGGCTCAAAGCGCCAAGAAGTCGAGGATGACCGAAATGTGGGAAGTCGCAAGTCGATCTGAGAAGGAAGCTGCTCTTGCCCGGCATCTTCTAACTCTGTCCACTCCGCCAGACAACGGACTTTAGATTTCGAGTGCGCTCTTCTATTCCGAATCAAAAGGCGAACATCACTCGTCATCTGCAATCGAGTCTCTACAGAGCATCCACCCACCATCGAGAAAAACACCCGTCTTCGGGACCAGCGTTAACTCCGAGACGCGATCGCGCGCATACACGCCATACCATCTTTTGAGCAGTCGACAGGTCGTCGCATAGCGTCCTAGTCGCGGTCATGACACCCACACCACCGACGACCAATTCTTCGACCGGCGCGTCCCCCGACAATGGCCAGTATCGCGTAGTGCGCAAGAGAAACCGAATCCCTCTCTCATGTGGGCCGTGTAGACATAGAAAGTAAGTTTTGTCGCAGAAGACTTGGTTACAGGCATCTGACTGCTGTTGGAGGTTGAAGTGCAACCGTGGGCACCCTTGCGACAACTGCACCAAACGCGGCGACACGAGTTCATGCGTCTATGCCTCTCCCAGTGCTCGCAAGAAGCCCGGCATCCACCATGTACCTACCGGCACCCCAGACGACATGCAGAATCGCATCGATCGACTCGAGAGCCTGGTTCTCTCGCTCATGACCAACGGCTCTCAAGCTGCTGGCCCATCGGCTGCCCATGCTGCTATCAACTCGAGCAGGAGCAACAGTCTTGGTACCTCGATCGGTATGCCTTTGGATCCTCAGAGAGACAGCATTAGAGAAGTCGAAGGAGAAGACAGCGATATCAACGACGTCGCGCAGGACATCGGTATCATGAAGATTGACGGTGCCAAGGCCTTCTTCGTGCCCGATGCGCATTGGTACGCCATCTTGTCAGACATTGCTGAGGTTAAGAATTACTTTGCCAGTCACAAGGAGCAATTCTCGGAACAATCTAGGAAGATTCGGGCTTCAAGAGATGACGATTCTTCAGGCTCGTTCCTGTTCAAGGGCCCGAAGCTGAATGACAAAACCGAGGTCCTTGTAACCATGCCCGACAAGAACGCTGTCGATGACTTGGTCAAACGCTACTTCCAATCCTACGATCCAGCCGTCCGTAAGTAGATGCTACAAATACCTTGCTGGGTCTTCTAAGCTAACTCTATCAGATATCATCCACGGTCCGACTTTCCAAGGACAGTACGACAGACACTGGCAAAATCCCAACGAGACGCCCGTAACCTTCCTCGCATTGCTATATGGCATGATGACTCTCGCATTGCAATCGTACACTAGAGCAGGCGACGAGCCTCCGGAGTATCAGGGTAGATCGCACGAGCTGTCCATCTCCTTCAAGCGTCTCACGGCACAGTGCATCGTGCTTGCAGACGTCACTCTCCCAATGCCACAGCTGGTCGAGGCTCTTATACTGCATATCCAGGCCGAGCACAGTAGCAGCAACGACGCCGAGACTGGCATTCTCTTGCTCGTCAACTTGTGCACTCGCCTTGCCATGCGCATGGGTTATCACAGAGATTCTGGTCCTTACCCCAATGTATCGCCCTTCACTGCTGAGATGAGACGACGAGTCTGGGCTTTCATTCGCCAGGCCGATTTGCTCTTCTCGTGCCAATTTGGTCTTCCTCCCATCGTTCGCTCAGATGCCACTGATTCCGACCTCCCACACAACATCTTTGACGATGAGTTTACAGAGGACATGAAATCTCTACCTCCTTCTCGACCAGAATCTGAAGTTACTCCCGCATCATACATGATTGCCAAGGCTCGATTGATATCCTGCTTCGGTCAGATTGTCGATCGCATTCAATCAGTAAACTCGCCTCCAGCCTATGAGGAGATCATGAAGTTGGATGCCCAGCTTCGCGAGGCTCGTACCCAGATCCCTCCTCATCTTCAGATGAAGCCCCCTTCAGAGCTGGCCACAGCTGCACCCAACCTGATCATGCAAACCTACGCCCTGGAGTTGATCTATCTCAAGTCGCAGTGCATGTTACACCGCAAGTTCATTGCTAGAGGACGTGACTCGCCGCGCTACGCATATTCTAGACGAACTTGCATTGACGCTTCAATGGAGATGCTTAACCATCAAGCTACCCTGTACCTGGAGTCACGAGACGGAGGCAAGCTGCGCTCAGTCAAGTGGTCTATCTCTTCGCTCACCACTCACGACTTCCTGCTTGCCGCTATGATTGTGTGCCTCGATCTATACCACACCTCTGAATCTGACAGAAGTGTGATCAAGACTTCTTCATCCAACCCTTCTTCGCCTCTCAGTGGAGATGTGTGGACACAAGACCGGAGAGAGCAGATGATCGTAGCGCTTCAGCACTGTGCATCCATCTGGGAGAGTTTGCGCGATAAGAGTATGGAAGCATACAAAGCATCTACGCAGCTTCGCGTCATGCTGGGCAAACTCAGAGCACAAGAACAGCAACAGACAGCAATGATCGGTGGTAGAGAGCAGCAGATACGTAACACCAGCCAATACGGTATGCGTGGCCACTCCTTTGGCGCCTTCCCTAACGGCCAAGTGTCTGACATTGTCGAAGACGAGGTTCCGCCCGAGCACTCTGCTGCAATGACTCTGGGTCTGTTGTCGTCTGGCGGCGTCAGTCCCAATGCTGGGTTTGCTTCGAACGCTCCCGGTTCGCTCAGCATGGAGACGCGCGGATACCCAGCCAGTATGGCCGGCTTGCTCAACGAGCCTATGTCTGAGCGCACAGGCCTGACACCACAATACAGTGGAGTTGATGTTAACGGCGCACAAGCTGTCCAAGGTGCTGCGTCTCCATTCACACAGCTATTCGGCAGCGGTGCACCAGAAGTAGATTGGGTAAGTTGCACATCAGCATGACTATCATTGAACAAGCAACTAATCTAGAACAGGGCGCATGGGACTCGTATGTTCAAGGAGATCCTATGCAGATGTGGTCGATGAACCTCGAAGTCCACCCACTGGACAATCAACAAGCTCAACAGCAGCAAGCGCAGCAAGCGCAGCAACAGGCACAGCAGCAATTGGCTCAACAAGCCCAGCAAGCGAGCATGAACAACATGTTCATGGGTCCTGCGGGTGCAGCCAACATGATGTGAAAGTGAGTGTGCTGAATGGGATTAACGCGACGAACGAATCAGTGAGTGAAATGCGGGAAAGATATCACACGAGCATGGCGTTATTGTGGAGGCTGGCTGTGTTAATTGCTTGGGGGACCAAGGTCTGCGTTCATACAAGACGGCCAAGAAGACATGGAGAATTGTTCGTTTGACATTCGTGGCTATGGTTGTATCGTCAAGCAGATGATTGCTTTTGGTAGATGACCTCAAAATCATTGTTTACTTGTAATCAGAATTTGGGTAACCGCCCTTGTCGACGGGGTTAGCAGGACCACCTCTTTGGCCGAGTACACCGGCGACGTCGACTTCCTCCTTCTTCTGTGCCTTGATCTCCTCCCTGGCCTCCTTCTGCTCCTCCTTCTTGCGATCCAGGTCAGAAGCCAGGTCAGGGGCTGCTCCGGTGGCTCCGGGCTTTTTATCGACGATATCTGCTACCTTTCCTTCGCCGGGAGCTGCCATTTGTTGGCCATCGAGTTCCTTGTGTCTGCCGACGGATTCGTGTGTCTCGCCCTTGGCCTCTTCGCCAGCAGGTGCACCTCTGATACCGCGAGCTACTGAGGTCGGGGTGGCTTCGGACTGAGAGTGTGCTTGCTCGGAGGGGATGCGCTTGTCGCTGTTATGCGTTAGTGGTGTTGGAGAAGCCTGACATATAACATTGGCACATACATTGGGGAAGAGTCATCTTGTTGGCCTGCTTGGGCCTGCTCTGCGGGCTCCTTTGTGGCAGGGTTGCCGGCAGTCGTGTATGCTGCGTCCAAGTTGGGCTGCGAGGGACCCTTGGGATCGAGACCGGAGGAAGACATGATGGTGGTGTTTCAAGGACAATGCGATTTTGTGTGAGTGTTGTTTGCAGAACTACGGCAGCGATTGGACGGGTCTATAATATAACAGGGGATGCAATAGAAGAGGTATTCTGCCGATAAGAGGACAAGGTCGCAGTTGGTCGTCGTCGCTTGTCACTCTTCTGCCGCCCGCATCGTCATGCTTTCCCCACCAAATCGACGTCATGGATCATCATGAGCTCGAGGCTCAGCGCTGTCTACCGTGTACAAAGGTCTCTTCTTCTCACCTGTTTTTCACTCTGCTCTACATATCTGAATATCACACATTTCAGAACTCCATACACACATTCAAAATGGCATCTCGCAAGGAAATCATCAACAAGATCTACAAGATCGTTCCTCCCATGCTGGAGAGCTTCCACAAGGGTATTTTGAGCCTCACCCAAAACTCTATACAAGAAACCCAATTGACTTTTGTGTTACAGGACAACTCGGTCGCGTGGCTGTCATTGGCGGTAGCGAAGACTACACCGGTGCCCCCTACTTCTCTGGTATGGCCTCTGCAAAGCTCGGTGCCGACATGTCACACGTCATCTGCGAGCCCGGTGCCAGCCAGGCCATCAAGACCTACTCTCCCAACCTCATGGTCCACCCTTACATGCGTCAGAGCAAGAATATGAAGGAGGGTGAGACCATCGACAACATCTCAAAGACCGTCACCGACATGCTGTCCCGTCTCCACGTCGTTGTCATCGGTCCCGGTCTTGGTCGTGATGAGGCTATGCAAGAGACTTGCGCTCGTGTCATCACTGAGGCTCGCAAGCAGGGTATTCCCTTTATCGTCGATGCCGACGGCCTCTTCATCATCCAGAACAGACCCGAGTTGGTCGAGGGCTGCACCGAGTGTATCCTCACACCCAACGTCGTCGAGTTCGGCCGTCTGGCAAAGGCAAAGGGTATCGACGCCAGCGGTGACCCTACAAAGCTGTGCGAGCAATTGGCAAATGCATTCGGCGGCCCTACCATCATCCAGAAGGGTGCCAAGGACTACATCTCAAACGGCAAGGTCACCTTGGTCAACGACAACGAGGGTGGTCTCAAGCGCTCAGGAGGTCAAGGCGACACCCTCACCGGTTCCCTCGCCACTCTCCTCGCTTACAGAAAGGCCTACCACGACAAGATCTGGGACCACGAGAACGACCTGTCAGAGCCTGAGACAATGGCTCTGGTCGCCTTCGGCGGCAGTGCCATCACCAGAGAGTGCTCTCGTCTCGCATACAAGGAGAAGGGTCGTTCGCTGCAGGCCAGTGACTTGACCGAGCACGTTCACACTGCTTTCCTCAACACAATCGGCGAAAAGACAAAGATCTGAAGAACGTGTCGCCTGTAATGACCCTTTTTGACGGCTTGATAACAAAAGATTCCCTTTTACTTTTTATTGTAATGTAGCGTTTATATCATGAAAAGAAACGACCATGACCTTTTTCTATGAGCTTCCACTCTTTCACCTGTGTGAAATTTTGTGCAACATTTGTGCAATAGCATGTGCCTCAACGTCGCTTTCGAATATGATTCTGGGGGGAGTCAACGATATCGCTTGCTTGTGCGGTCTTCGAAATCTGACCGAGTAGTGCTTACTGCTTACGAGTTTCTGTCAACAATGTCGCTGCTACTGATTCAAATCAGTCGCTGAAGGACTACAGCCATGGGTCTCTCGCATTGACAAAGCTCGACACAATTCTGTTGTAGCACACGGAGCTCGCTAAACATCAACCACCTTCGCTTTTCAAGAGTTTGACGAGCAGGATATCTGCGGGAATGGTCAACTGAGGTATACAAAGATAAGTGATTGAGAATTCAGCAACACTGGGTGTTGTATGAGTCTTTCGAGATGCGGACAGGGTCATTCCTGAGGCAATTATTAGATAGAGTTTTGGGGCTCAAATTGAGGCTCTTCCAACTGCGACTGTGTAAACACATCTTGAGAGCTTCTTGTCTTTTCCAGCGCTTGATGCACATGCTGCTCTTCTGTTTCGTACTTCGATAGCACACCATCTGCGATCTTCAGGAAAAGCCCTCTGCAAGTTCCTAGGTCTTAGACGCTCTAGGAAGTGACTACTTCGTGCTCCATCCTAATCAGGGTGTGGAGGTAGGCTAACGGCCTGAAACGACATCACTATGCAGTCAAGTTTACGAAAAGCGCAAAACCATGCACCGTGATGCCCAAGAGGAGAGCTTTAGGAAGTGCAGATCGTGGGGAAAAGGTCCTTCAAACACGTTGGATCTACCCAAATAGTGGAACCGTAGGTACGGTCTGTCTCCTACACCGTCGTTGACCTTTTCAAACGTTTCTTCAGCTCCGTAGAGCTCTTAAAGCATGATCAGCAAGGAGACTACTGAATATTCCTGGTGGGATCTTGCTGTAGGAGGGATGGACAACCCACATCCTTGTTTGATGACGCCTCTGCTGATCGTCGATTCCAAGTCGAACAGCGGAGGCTGGGTCTCATGGATATTAAATACGCAAAGCCCCGATAGCTCGGCCTGAGTATCTACCATAGCTCTTTGTCCCTACCACTGCACATAGCATCAGTTATCAGCTACCATCATTCAAGATTTCAAAAAAGGCACGCAATAAGAAGCACAAAATGGCAGACAAAGTGTAAGGTTTTGACCCTTCCCTCACCTCCTCACTCAAGCTCCAAGTAGCATCAGAGACCTGACACCAAAACTTCATAGCACACAAAACGCACCTGATGTCGCAAAGGAGCCACTGCCCTCTGGTCGCAACCCGCTCAACGGCAACCCGGGCAACCAATTGAGCCAGCGCAACCCTTCAGACGCCAAATCAGAAGACGGCAAGAAAAAGGATGATAGAGATTCGAGTCTGAAGATCAAGATTGAGTTGGATTTGGATGTGGAGGTGCATCTCACTGCGAGAATCAAGGGTGATATTACTATCGGTCTTTTGTAAAGAGTTGTTGGAGCAAATTAACGATGGATGGAGAGGGTAGAATGACTAGTGTTGTAGATATAATGGACTATCTATTTGAGCGTACTCAATAGCTATGCATAATGAAGAGATCCGTCACGGTTAGGTATAAAACAAGTGACCATGTGTAACCGCACGCGCACATAATGTCCATCAAATGCATCGCGTCAAGAGAATGACATCACGGAGATTTTTCGGGGGTGCCAGAAACCATATTTTTGCGGATGCAACTCGAACAAATATTGAAAACATTGACAACCGTACCATAACATCAGTCTTTGTCCGGATCATGGTCTTTGGGATCCTAGCAGCCGTGGCAGCTGTGCCAGCCATCGTCGGCACCACCGAAGCAGTCCGACAAGGACAACGCCAAAATGCTCGCGAAGAACACCGAGGCCGGAAGTCAAATTTGACAATCACATTACCAGTTAGGAATTCCTACAGCGAAAGATTCGACGGAGCAATGGTTGTGTTGAAAGACAACAAACTGTACATCGATACCGAGCACTCTCGCCTCGGTGCCAACATGGCTCACCCGTTTTCTGGCTACTATCTACCTATACCGTGGATAGGCGACAGATGGAAGAAAGCAGGATTTAGAAATGGTGAAGGAATGGTCACTACCATCAGCGATGATCCACCGTTCTTAAACTGGGTGTATCTGGACAGCAACACATATGAGGTCAAACATGGCATTCGCGTCGAAGCAGAACCCCATCACGTTGGTCCCTGGGATTGCACACCCATTGATCGTCGTTTGACCTTCGAGGGATGGGAGGGCTTTGTTATTGTACAAGAAGATGAAGACAGTGATCTTTGGGCATTGTATTTCGATCGCGACGATGATGGTTTGAGAGGAGAAGGCAAAGTGGGCACGCAAGACAAGAGGATGCTTCTAGTCGAGGTGTCGAGGAAGGAGATGAGGAGGACTAAGTTGGTCTCGGATGAGGAGAGGATCACGCGGATTCGCGAGCAAGCGGACAAGGAGAAGAGGCGAGCACAAGCTGAACTCGAGGTCGTACCGGTCACACCCACAGAGGAAGAGTCGCCGCAAAAATCGAGCTCACAACCGCCAGAGAGCGTTGCGACAGGGACTGAGGAGTCCAAAAGCAAGGATCTGGAGGCTCAAGACGACGGTCTGGATACGTCTGTCAAACAAGGACTCTCAAAACTGGATCTATCACACACTGAGGGCGACGACAGCACTTCGAACAACAACGCCAGGTCGGAAAAAACAACCGGAGCTGGAATGACCACTCACCACGACAACGACTCGAGCGAATCTGTTCATCAGGCGTCATCACAGTCTTCCAGCTCATACCACACCGCGTGCTATGAAATATCTACCGAGACACAGACCACGACCACGACCTGGTGATAGACGATTTACAATCGAGAAATGCAACTTTCTCGCTATCTGTGGAAGAACACGTTATCTCTCAACCAAGTCCAGAATCAGCAAAAGGTCGCTCGCAACGTGACTTTAGGGCATCTACTGCGTATCTGGCTATCGGTCGTGAGCACTTGCCTTCGCTACCATAACGATCTCCCAAGAAGTCACCAAAAGATCTAATGTCTTCTTTCCAGGCCTCGCACCTTCCCAATGCATATATATCGTAATCCTTTGCGTACGTAAAAATTCGTGATAAGGAAGAAAATGGTTGTGGAGCGCAACACGAGATGTCCATACCAAATTTCCACCGTGCGCCTCCACCAAGCTTCATTCGGTAGTCGGCCGAGGCATATATAAGGCCATACTTGGCTCTGGTAGAAGCTTTTATAGTAGTCTAGACCGCTCAATCGTCAAAGAGGCACAGTCGAATGCTCTATATCAACAAGTCACCAATCAATTCAGAAACTACCTTTTCACTTCGATTCTCACCATCTCTCATAATTACTCCAAATCCAACCAATCTCGCAAGCATCAAAGACGTACAACACAATGAACACAACCACAACCAACATCACCATTTCAAAATGCCCCGACTTCTTGGAAAACCCACCCAACATGACCGACCCCAATTTCTGCGCCATGGGGTCCTGCGGCAACAATACAGCCATCATGCACATGTGCTGCAATGGTGCTGATGTAGTGCCTTATTACTACGACTCTGGCTTTCCTGGCGCTCACAACGAGACTTCTGGGTATGCGACTTGGTGTCATGTTGACAATCAGGCGGCGGTTCAGGCTTGGGAAAGTTGTGTGGATTCGTATCATGGGTTTGCTGGTATGTGTAATGTTGCCAGTGAGAAAAGTGGTGCTGGGAGGTTGGAGAGGGAGGTTGGTGGTGTGATGGGGTTGGTGGGGTTGGTTGTGTTGTTTCATGCTTTGTGTTGAGAGTGTTGGGACAGTCTCAAAGGGATGAAGAAGACATTGCAAGAGTCCGGAAGTGGTTGACTTGTGTTTGTCGATGTTCTGATGTTGGCTGGACGGGGCATTCTCGTGTTCTTCAGGCATGAGGACTCGCCTTCGTTGCTGGAAGTCATCAGAGATCTCCAAATATGATGGATGTCAGGAAGTGACACGCTATACAAGCGTCTGATAAAACATCGGGGAGATGGAGGAGCTGTACCGAGGAGCATTGATGAAGGAAGCCTTCAGAGGAAACTGGCAAGAGCATTGGAGCACAAAGAGACACCCAATACAACAAGACAAACAGTGAAGCAGCGCTCATTACGTGCTTTGCTTGCGAGACCACCACCACCTTTGATCCCTTGCTGAAGCATCTTTGAGTAACCATCCCTGGAATTCCTCGTTCCACTCGTGCGTCAGCTCAAGCTCCAATTGCTTCTGACAACTCATAGCAACGGCTCTGGAACCAGCAAATAGTGGATGATGTGTTTTGGCTCGTTCGTCACTTTGTGCCCTCATCGCAGTGTAGTTGTTGCCGAAAACTTCAGACAATACTTCGTGTAGCATCGCATCTTCTGTGAACTCTCCAAGCATGATCAACCCGGAAACTTCGACTGGATACTTGCCAAATGCAGCATCATGATAACACTCATCGACAGGACGAATTATGCGTTGAAGCGCATGTATCAGATCCTCGCGCTTCCCGGGAAAGTCAAGGTCTGCTGCTAGAGTCGTGTTATGATACTCTCTGAGTATTTCCGTAACACCGCATTCCTCTTCTACCAAGAATGCTGATATACCCGCCCGGCTGTAATCGAGGGCAAGATATGTTTGCGGCGGGTCGTCTGGGTCTTTCTGATCAGGTGTTTTGTAGACGTCAGGATCGCATTGCCCTTCGAGACCATATATGTTCGTTATGGCGAGCGATGCAGCTCTTGTGCCCTTGTAGTTCAAGCCAAGAGACTCGACAGTAGTTCTCAAAGTGTTTTCGAATAGACTTCCATGCCGGACCAGGAAAGGACTGCTGATGCTGACAGAAATTATGGGTTCCTCCACCTGAGTCTCTGTAGCCGACTTCAAGCCTTTCAGCATCCACGTGATGGCTTCGGAATCAGGATCGAAAGGCTCTGCAGCAGTCCACGATGGTAGGTAGTCCTGAAGAGACATGAACCCAAGCGACCCTCGAGTTGGTTCTGTAGACAATCGCGGTTGGTGAGCCAGATCAGTGGCTGAGCGCATGACCTGTTTGTACGCGACTCCTCCCTCGAGCTTGACAATATCGACTGCTGTACCATTTGCGTACCAGATGCTTGCCGTGCTACAAGACGATATGTCAGTGTTTGGCACGAATCGCGAGATTCAGTTTCACTCACCCATAGTCAAGAGCGAGATTGAATCCCACACCATATTCAGCAGCACTGCTACTGCATCCCAGCGTGCACAAGAAAGAGAGCACGAACAGCATAGTGTATAGAAATGGCTGTCTCATGGCGCCACTACTTCTTGCGGTCCTTCGCGCAGACCTTGCAGGCAGCGAGAGTGCTATCAACAGCTGATGGTCAAAGAAATTGGTAATCACACTACGTGGTGGGTTCGGACTTGGAAAGAAAGCGTGATGTGTCCAACAGGAGAGAGCTTCTTTTCACGTCAGGATTAGGCCACCTGTTCCTTGAGTCAGGTGTTGCATCCTTCGCGCGAGATGAACGCTGAGGCATTGAAGATACGCCAACGTGAGCAGAAGGACGCGGATGCACGCAAGTATATGGACAGCGATTCGAGCTCCGCAAAGTACACAAGTGAAAAGGAGCATGTGCTCATCTACAAGTCTTCTGAGCTTTGTCGTAGAGATAGCGACAGACAATCATCGGTCTTTGGCCATCATAAGCCATAGGTTCCCGTCAACCTGAAAGTCTTCTCATCTTGGTCCCAGTGAACCTTGACGCTGTCGCCTGTAATTCCCAAGGAGCCGTACCTGATCTGATCTAAATCAGTATGCCGCGATTCTCGGAGTAGTCGTGCAGGACTTACCGAAGCACTGATGATACCAATGTGTTGTTCGAAGTCGACCATGTCGATCGCCTTCTGCTTCCACGGCTTCTTGGGCTTCTCAAAGCCAAAGAGCTTATAGAAGACATCCTCATGGGGCACGATACCAGTGTAGTCCCACCTGGTTTTTCCTTGCTTGCAGCTTGGCTGCCACTTCATCTGTTTCTTAATCTCTTTGGAACACACATCTCTGATCTTACTTGCGCGTTCGGTGATTTTCTCTTCAGTCCATACCTCACCGAAGCTCGTGCTGCTGCCGCCTTGTTGAAGTGCCGACAGCTGGTTTTGCAGGTCGAGAGCATGTTTAGCGAGCTCATCGTGCGAAAGCGCGAGCAAAGACTCTAGGGTATGTGATGCCGGTGCTGACGCTGCTTGAACTATACCAGATCGTATTCCTTGTAAAATAACGAGTGAATCATGTCGTATCTCACCTTTTTCGGTAACACGCGCGCGCTTTGGAGCGGCAGCAGCTGGAGAGAAGTCGGAGTTGTCTTCCGATCCAGACGCGTTGTCGTCACGAGTTCGGCCTACAGTCTTCTCATCAGCAGAATGGTCTGAGGAACATATCGAAGACGTTCTTACGCTTAGGAGGCATCTTGATGATAATTTCGAGAGGATTTGAACAAAAACAAGAGCTACTCGGACATAATGTATATGCAACACTTTAGGTAGCAGCCACGAACCTCACGCCCGACGTGTTCCACTTTAGAAAAGCTCAGACCTAGAGTTTGTTCTCAGCATACCGTGAGCATGTCGTGAACTTCATTTCGGCATATGCTACCTCGAACAACCACTTCAAAAGTCATATCTCAAGTTAGTCTTGAAAACAAATTAGACACAGTTCCGGTAAGTACTAAATCTTGCAGAGTCATCTGCCACTTCTATCAAGAGCTGTCCGAACATTTTTCGACACTGCTCATGACGGCCCCCCAAAGTGTTCTGGATAGAACTTGTTCAGACAAAATTTGTTTAAAAACTGCCAATGGCTGCTTGAATCTGATTTTTGACGAACACCTCTAAGTACCCCTAAGAAACAGTTTCTTGTCGCATCGACCCCTTCAAGTGTAGAATTCAAAAC